>Ga0210391_10002207_pt1 | contig 17019 bp, 14 predicted proteins | sample IncBWC12OmetaG_FD_160573 | JGI IMG/M metagenome (GOLD analysis project Ga0210391, IMG submission 160573) | Forest soil microbial communities from Barre Woods Harvard Forest LTER site, Petersham, Massachusetts, United States - Inc-BW-C-12-O ... | reverse complement strand
CGGGCTGCCGGCGCAAACACCACCGCAGCAACCGCGACGCCTCAGGGCTGGGTCGCGCCGGCGCTGTGGCGCGGAACCCGTTCGGAGGAACGCGAGTACGGAGGAGACTATAGCAAACGGTATTCGCGGCTGCACAACGATATTGGATGCTCCCTGTTCCAGCAGCGCAACTTTGCCGCGACTCATTTACCCGACGAAGGCGCCGGTGAGACGCATCCCGCCGATGCCGGGGCAAAACTATAGCTGCGGGTTTCGAACCTGTGCCGGATCCGGCGTTACCTTTTCTTGAGCGGCAGTACGCGGCTGAGTTTCTTCGCGCCGAGCTTGGCCTTGGATTTGGGCATGAGATCCTCCGGATGCTGCGCGGTTCGCAATCCGGCTGCGAACTGTGGCTCGGGCCAGCTTGCGTGTGCCGAGGGTACCACACCTGAGGCTCCGCCGATCAAGCCCGAGTGAAATTCGCAGGGCTTTCTCGACTTAGCGCTCGAGAATGTCTTTGTAATAATTGAGCGAGATTTTTTTCGGCTGGCTGGGCAGGTTGAACTCAATCGTGCGCGTGGAGTCGCCCACCATCTCGACCTGATTCAGCCGCACCATGCCCTTGCCGAAATCCGCAAAGACGGGAATAAACATCGCGAAATTGGGCCCGACTTCACTCTGGGTAATTTCCATCTTCACGTGTGCTCCGCCGCTCGCCCCGGGCGTGATGTCATAGTGCGATTCGTAGCGCGGCACGTCCGTTCCATACACCCATTCCTGAAAAAACCAATCGAGCTGACCGTTTTTCAGCAGGTCAAGTCGCGGGGGAATGTGCTTGTTCACGACGGCCATGAACGATTCCGTGGAAGCCGGGGACGTGCGGTGGCTATCGACGAAATCATGCAGCGTGGCGATGAAGACTTTTTCCTTGTCCATGGGGGGCGCGTCGTCGTCGTACAACATCGAACGAAGCATGTTCACAACGTAAGCGCCCTTGGAATACGTCACGTTAAAATATGCGCCGAGCGACCGGGGAGAATCCAGGCGTTGGCCCAGCCAGATCGGGCCCGCATCGTTCGGCGCGACTCCGAAGTTGTTTTTCTCTAGGATGCGCCTCTTGAGCCGATCCCAAAAATCGAGATAGTCATGTTCCCACTTGCCGGGCATGGCTTGCTGCATGAACAAGCCCGCGGAAAACTCAGCGAAACCCTCAGAGAGCCACTGATCGTGATACGAGGCCCACGTCACGCTATGACCCCACCATTGGTGCGCCACCTCGTGGGGCGTCACTTCGCGCACAAATCCGGTGGCGTTGGCGTCGATGGTTCCAAACAGCAGCCAGCGCTGCGTCGAATCGATGTAAGCCATGATCGGGAGATAGACGAGGCCGGGCCAGGACTGCCCAAACGACATATTCGGCTGCTCGGTAATCGAAATGCCGTCGTACGGTGCGCGCCCGAAATAGAATGTGCATAACTGCATCTGCGCGCGCGTCTGATCGAGCATGTAGTCGGTCATCTTCTTGGGCGACATGCCCGATAGCGGCGTGGCTCCCTGACCCGCATCGCCCAGGCGGGGTATCTCTCCGGGCCCCAACGGCAACTGGGACCCTACCCTGCCGTCTGCATACTTCTTCAGGTAATCGGGTAGGTCCGTGAGGTAATAGCCCGAAATTTTGTAGTTGGTCTTGTCGTCCACGATGTCCGCGCGAACGTACTCGCCGTAGTTGAAGCCCGCCACTGCAACGGGAATCGGCGTCACCCAATGGCTTACGGCAAATCCGTCCTCGACCGATTCGCCTTCGAGCTTCCCGACCGAGATGACTTTGTTCCTCGGCGGTACCTTGAAGGTCAGGTCGTAGAGCGCTTTTTCGCCGAAGCCGTTCAGGTTCGGATACCATGATTCGCGCGCCGCTACGTAGTAACTCCCGTTTCCAGCGTTGAACAGAACCTGGTCGCCTTCGTACTCGATCGTGATGGAATGGTCGCGACCCACCGCCGGAGCCTCATCCAGGATGGCGTAGAACGAGCCATCCCGCTTACGGTCCTCCTGAACGTAATGCAATTCCTTTCCCGTCTCGTCCGTGACCCGCGTCACGCGCAGATTGGGCAGCAACCCGAACTTCATCACGCGTTCACCCTGCGCCAGCGATGCGAAGCGAATCGTCGCCCTGGCGTAGAGATGGTCGTTGTTTGCCACCGCGGTCTCGATTTTGTAATCACGGGTTGCGAACAAACGCCGGTCTTCCAGCGAGCTCGCGGTGTGGGCCATGAGCTCGCTCTTAAAGTGGTCCGAATACCAGATGCCGTCGTTCATCCCGTCGCCGGCGAAATTGATCAGCGCGACTTCCTCGGGCGAGTCCATTTGCGGCATCGCTCCCACGCGCGCGCGTATGTAGAACCTCAGGTCCTTGTGCGAAGCTCCCTCGATATAGGCGTTGATGAAAATCGGATGCTGCGGATTGTAGATGCTGGCCAATTCGTCGGCGTCCACGTTGTCGATCGTTTCGCCTTCGAACATCTCCTGCGTGAAGCCCGCGGGCACCTCGTGGCGATGGCGAACCCGTTCCTCCCAGTGGAGGAACACTGAACCGGCTTCCGGCGGCGTCTCGACCTTCGGATGTTCGGGTTCGTGAAACGTGGGGATGGTGTCGCGCGAATAGCGCAGCACCACGCTATGGAAGTCTTCCTCGAGCGTGGCTCCGCCCGTGCGCCGCGCCAGTTCCTTGGCGTCCAGCGCGGTGACCGGTTTGAGGCTGAAATGGCCCTCGCCCGTGAAAACCGCTCCGGTTTCCACGCCCTCGATCGGCGTCAGGTACGTCAGCGTACCCGTCTTGAAATGAAGGGTGCCCACGTCCAGATTCAGCGTCACATCGTCGACCTTGACCGAATCGCCCAGGCCGATATTTCGAAGCTTTAGGTAATCCGGGTCGGAATTCGCGTAGCCCGTGCTCCGCCCGGTCACCACCACGGTGGATTGCTGCGCGGCAAGCGTGAGGCTCAGTTCAAGGTCTGCGGCGCCATGCAGATCGACCGTCTGGACCACCGGCTCGAATCCGGCCTGCGTGATTCGAACAGAATATTTCCCCGGCTTTAGGTCGGGCGCTGAAAATTTTCCCTCGGAATCGGATGTGAGCACGATCGGCGCGCTCAGTCCACCGCCGGAGATTTCAATCCGCGCGCCCGCCACCAGCTGTCCCTGCGGGTCTTTCACCGTTCCGGTAATCGTATCCGCACGGAGCACCCCTGCCGCCATGGCGCAAAGCGCCAGCACGAGCAGCAGTCGGCCGCGTTGAAATCGCATGAAAAGTTTGGGGCGCTTCAATGGCCGTAGCGTACTTCATTACGGTACGAAATCGCAACTGCAAGACGGAAGGACGTGTGCGAAGAGTATTCCGCGGAGACTCAGTATCCGGAGTGGTAAAGGAACGCAACCACTGCGGCCGCCACCAGGCAATAGATTCCGAACCAATACCAGCGACCTTGTTCGAGCCAACGGCTCAGCCACTTCAAAGCCACGAGTCCCGCGACGAACGCGAAGAAGGCGCCGATCAAACTGCTCGTCACACTCGATGTCAGCTCGGGAGCAAGATGTCCGCGCTGCGCCTCCAGCAGCCTCAAACCCTCTCGGGCGACCGCGACGGGAGTCAGAATCACCGCCAGCGCGAAACTGAAATCCTCCGCGCTTACCTTCCGCACTTTGGTCAGCAGGCCGGTAGAAATCGTCGCTCCGGATCGCGAAAATCCCCGAAAAGGCAGGCACAGTCCCTCTACCGCGCCGATCCAGAACGCCTGCCCGGTCGAAATTCTTGATCCGGCTGCGCTCGCTGCGGCATCGCGTTTTTCCCGAAGGCCGGCCACGAGAATCAAAACGCCGACCGCCGCCAGCGCCGCGGAAATCAAGTCGAGACGATCGAACAACTGTTCGACCCATGCGTGAGGCTGATCCCGCAGCAGCACCTTCTCAATGCCTTCGGTGATCCCGCCTCCGACAATGCCCGTCATCACGATCGCCACAACCAGCGCGACGAAGAAGTTCTTGAAATCGCCGGCGCTCTCAAAAAACGCCCGCTGCCATCGCCGCCAAAAATAGGCGATGACCGCGAACATCGTCCCGGTGTGGAGCATCACCAGCAGAAGCGTGGTTTCGGGCGCGGCGGGATCCATGCCCATCAGCTTTTCGGCCACGATCACGTGGGCTGAGCTCGACACCGGCAGCAACTCGGCCAGACCCTGCACGATGGCGAGAATAATGATGTGCAAAACAGACATCGACGCGGCTCCGCCTCCCACGCTCGTCACCATCAAAACACAGGACTGCTTATGAGACGAACTCCATACGGGGTTACCCGCCGAAGCCCGAAGGGCTCGTCAAGCGAGCAGCTTGCTCATCGAAAAGGCGTCGCGGCCGTCCGGATAATAGCTTTTGATAACACCCCGGCTACGATAACCGTGCTTCTCCCAGAACGCAATTGCCGAAACATTGTCCGTTGCCGTCTCGAGCTCGACCTGGCGCGCCCCCGCCGCGGCCAGCCGCCGTTCCGCTTCCCCGAGCAGCAGGGTTCCAACCCCGGCGCGCCGGTAAGCCTGCAACACGTCGATCGTGACGATATATCCCACGCGCCGTTCGTGCGCGGCCACGAGAAAACCGGCGATTTTCCGCCCCGCCTCGGCCACCACGCAATCGGCACCCGGCAGAGTGAGGTACTCGCGCAGCTGTCCGCGCGAATAAGCGATTGCCGGCTCGAAGCACTTCTTGTCGATTTCGTGGAGCGCCTCGAAATCGGACTCCGCCGCGTAATCCCGCAGAACGATTTTCATGGAAGATGTTTGAAGGCTGTGTAAACGCGCCGCAAACGCGATGTCATTCACGGCTAGACTTCGAGGATAACCGGCAAAATCAGCGGACGCTTGGAGGTTTGCTTATTCAGATAGCGCTTCAGGTCCACCCGAATCTTTTCCTTGATCACGCTCCAGTCCATTTTTTCCTCGGCGCTGGATTCCTCCACCGTCTTCAACACTACTTCACGCGCTTTCGCCAGGATCTGCTGCCCGTCGTCGTTCGGCAGGAATCCGCGCGTCACGATCTCGGGCGGCACTTCGATCTTGCCCGTGTGCTTGTCGATTGCCACGATCGGGACCACCACGCCGTCCTCGGAGAGATGCTTCCGGTCGCGCACCACCACATCTTCAATTTCCTCGAGGGACCCGGAATCGACCATCACGCGCCCCGCCGGCACCGGTTCGCGCTGATACGCGTGTCCGTCGGCCGTGAATTCGACCGGACGACCCGTCTCCAGCAGGAAAATCTGTCCCGAAACCGCGCCCACTTGCTCCGCAAGCGCCGCCTGCTGAAAGAGCTGCCGGTATTCGCCGTGCATGGGGATGAAATACTTCGGCCGCACCAGCTGCAGCAGGATTTTCATCTCCTCCTGGCTCGCGTGCCCGGAGACGTGAATCGGCGCGTTGCGTCCGCCTTCGTAATACACCAGCACGCGTCTCCGGAAAAGATGGTCGATCATCCGGAAGATCGACTTTTCGTTCCCGGGAATGATGCGCGCGGACAAAATCACCGTGTCGTTTTCCGCGATGCTGATCAGCCGGTGGTTGTCCACCGAAATCCGCGAAAGCGCGGACATCGGCTCCGCCTGCGTGCCGCTTGCGAGCACCACCAGCTTCTTGGGATCGTAGCTGCGTAGTTCCTGGGGGCGCACCATGCTGCCGTCCGGAATCCGCAGCTTGCCCAAGCCGTGCGCGATCTCGATGTTGTCCACCATGCTTCGGCCGACGAATCCGACCTTGCGGCCCACGCCGCGTGCCACGTCGATCACCTGCTGGATCCGGTGCACCGAACTTGAAAAGCACGACACGACAACTTTCTCCGGCGCCGCGCGAAACAGCTCTTCCATCCGTACGACGACCGCCCGTTCGGATGGCGTAAATCCCGGCCGCTCCACGTTCGTGCTGTCGGCGAAAAGCGCCAGCACACCCTCCTGCCCGTAGCGCGCGAATGCATGCAGGTCGAAAGGCTTTCCGTCTACGGGCGTCGGATCCATCTTGTAATCGCCCGTGTGGATGATGACTCCCACCGGCGTGCGAATCGCCAGCGCTACACAATCGATCGTGCTGTGCGTCACGTGCAGGTACTCGATCTGAAACGGCCCGATCTTGGTGATCTCGCCCGGTGCCACCTCGTTCAGCGTGGCCCCGTCCAGCAGCGCATGTTCCTCCAGCTTTTTCCGCACCAGCGCCAGCGTGAACTGCGTCCCGTAGATGGGCACATTGAGGTCGCCCAGGATGTAGGGAATCGCGCCGATGTGATCTTCGTGTCCGTGCGTCAGGATGATCGCGCGTACTTTGCTCTTGTTCTGCTTCAGGTAGGTGATGTCGGGGATGACGATGTCTACGCCCAGCAGTTCCTGCTCCGGGAACATCAGTCCAGCATCGATGGCGATGATGTCGTCGCCACAACGCAGCACCATCATGTTCATTCCGAACTCGCCCAGACCGCCGAGCGGAATGGCCCAAAGAGAAGGTGTCGTCGAAGGAGTGCTCAAGTGTGGGTTCTTCCTCGAAACTTGCACTGCAATCGTATCACAGCAGACGTATGAGAATCGGGGGCAAAGAAGCGCGTTTCAAGCTGTTCCTGTTCCATGAGCGCGCAGAAAAAAGGCGGGGCCTGAGCCCCGCCCTCGGTTTCTTGCGCCGTCCGTTTGAGTGCGGTGACCGATGCTCTCCCCGTTCCCACCGACGGCCCGTCCGGTCACGGAGTCGAACAATCTCGCCTCACGCATCTCCCGGGGGACAGCTCAACCTACTGCTCCAGCGCAATCGCCTGGGTAATGAATTTTCGCGCCTGCCCGATATGTTGCACGGCCCGTTCGCGCGCTCCTGATTCATCGTCTTCCTTCGTTACGTCGTCATGAGCCTTATTCAACTGCTCGACCGCCTTGTTCAGCCGCGGAATCCAGCGCGCATGCAAATCCGCGCCGGGATGATCCTCAAGGCTCTTGCCGTCATCGGCCACCGATTTGACCTCCGCCAGCGCTGCATCGATTTCCGCGATGGCATTGCGCTCCTGATCGTGCAGCTCGCCGCTATCGGGATGCTCGATCAACGCGCGCGCCGCCCGCAGATGGCCCAGCGCACTGTGATAGGAATCCCATTTCGCGGAAGCCGTCGGCGGGCTGGCGAGCATGGCAATCAACGCCAGCAAGCACAGGGCAAGCGTAACTCGGTAAGTAGCTCTCATCGTCGGAATCTCCTTCAAGGCTGAAATCTCCGCGCGGCTGCCGCGCTGGGGGCCAACAATTTACCACTTCACCCCCTTCCGAAGGTAGGGGCATCTGCCGCGGCGGATGGCGGCCCCAGATTCTTGGCTCAGCTTGCGCCACCCAATGCGACCGCAGGCCCAGGAAATCCCTAACCGAATTTCGATTCGCCCGCATTCGCAAATCCCCAGAAAGCCTGTAAGATTGTCCGAGCCAATAAAAACAAATGAAACGCATTTCAATCCTCGGCTCGACCGGCTCGATCGGCCGCCAGACGCTCAACGTGATCGATTCCCATCCCGGCTTATTCGAGGTCGTCGCTCTCGCCGCGGGCACCAACATCGCCGAAATCACGAAACAGGTCCTCCGCCATCATCCAAGATTGGTGTCGGTAGGCACGCCCGAAGCCGCCGCGCAACTGTGCGATGCGCTGAAATCTCGAGGCGGAAAATCACCGCTTCCTGAAATTCTCTCCGGTCCTGCGGGCATCGAGCGGGTAGCCACTCACCCGCACGCCGAAATGGTCGTATCTGCAGCAGTCGGAGTAGTCGGGCTCAACGCTACCTACAAGGCGATCGAGCAAGGCAAAGACATCGCGCTAGCCAACAAGGAAGTTCTGGTCGCCGCCGGCGAAGTGGTAATGGCCGCAGTCGCGAAGTACGGCGTCGCGCTCCTACCCGTCGACAGCGAACACAACGCCATCCACCAGTGCCTGCGCGCCGGAATCAATCGCGAAGTCCGCCGCCTGGTCCTCACGGCCTCCGGAGGCCCTTTCCGCAAGACACCCGTTTCCAGAATGGCGAGAGTGACGCCCCAGCAGGCCCTCGCGCATCCGAATTGGAAAATGGGCCAGCGCATCACCATAGATTCCGCCACCCTGATGAACAAGGGCTTCGAAGTGATCGAGGCAAAATGGCTGTTCGGCGTGGGGCTCGATCGCATCCGCGTGAAGATTCACCCCCAGTCCACGATTCACTCCATGGTCGAATTTATCGACGGCTCGATCCTGGCGCAGCTGGGCCCTACCGACATGCGCATGCCCATCCAATATGCGCTAACGTATCCGGACCGGAAAGCATCTAATGAATGCGCGCTGGACTGGTCCGCGCTGAAACGCCTGGACTTCGAGGATGTTCCGCCGCGCAAGTTCCGCTGCTTCGAGCTGGCCCGCCACGCCGCCGAGCACGGAGGTCCTTTGCCGTGCGCGCTCAATGCAGCCGATGAAATCGCAGTCGCCGCATTTTTGGAACGAAAGCTGCCGTTCCTGGGAATCGGATCGGTAATCGAGCGCGTACTCGAGAAGATGCCTCAAGCGAAAATGGCCAGTATCGACGACGTTCTGGCCGCCGACGCCGAAGCCCGGCGCCTTGCGCGCCAGTTCGTGGCCGGCAAAGGTTAGAGAGTTTTGGGGAGCGCAGGGCCGATGGGTGGGCCGGAGGTTTTTCGGGCCGGTCCTGCGGTTGGTCCCGGGGTGCAGGCGTGGGGCTTGATTTTGACCCTGGGGGCGTTGCTTTGGGTTTCTAATCGATCGGGCACGGCTGTTTCGCTTTTAGCGGAGATTTAAAACGCCGCATACTGAATTGCAAAACATTCTTGTAAAATAGGCTGAGTCTCTATGACCGACACTCTTAGGATTCTCATCGCCGGCGGCGTGGTTCTCGGTATCCTGGTTCTTCTCCATGAATGGGGCCATTTCATCGCCGCCAAGTGGTGCGGCGTCCGCGTGGACGTTTTCTCGATCGGCTTCGGGCCCCGCCTGTGGGGAATCAAGCGCGGCGACACGGACTACCGCATCAGCGCCCTTCCTCTGGGTGGCTACGTTCGCATGGCCGGCGACAATCCCGTCGAAGAACGGACTGGCGCTGCTTACGAATTCCTTTCGCGGCCGCGCTGGCAGCGCTGCATCATCGCGATTGCCGGCCCCGCGATGAATATCCTGCTCACCTTCTTCGTTTTCATGGGTGTTTTCTGGCTCGTTGGCATTCCCACGCCGAGCTATTTCCGCCAGGCTCCCGATGTGATCGCCGTCCCGCACGACGCCCCGTCCACGGGCGTCCAGCCCGGCGACCGAATTCTCAAGGTCAACGGCAAGGACACGCCGAACTGGGGGGCTGTGTCGGCGGCCGCCGAAGACCTGAAACCTGGCGACACGCTTTCAATCGTTGTACTCCGGAACGGCGCGCAGCAGCCGCTGAGTGTAGCGGTTACGCAGCAGGCTTTGTCCGACGATCTGTTCGGCTACCCCGCGATGAAGTCGGTGCTGGATGAGGTCCTGCCCGGCACGCCGGCGGACAAGGCGGGATTGCAGTCGGGCGACGTCATCACGGCAATCGACGGACGCCCTGTCCTCACATGGCTTCAATTCGTCGACGCCGTGCACGCCTCCGACGGGCACGAGATTCATGTGGGCATCCAGCGCACCGGTCGCGATCTGCCGATTTCAGTCGCGCCCGCCCGTCAGATGGATCCCGACGGAAAAATGGTCTGGCAAGTCGGCGTCCTGCCCGGCACGCAGGACTACTACGAGCGCGAATCGTTCGTCGCATCGATAAGAAACAGCTTCGCCTCCACAGTGAACGGCGTCCGCCAGATCGGCAACGTACTCGGCGGCCTGGCCAGCGGAAAAGTCTCCGTGCGCGACCTTCAGGGCGTCATCGGCATCGCTCGAGAATCCGGACGCGCCGCCAAACGCGGCCCGGTCGATCTGATTTTCCTCGGCGCCGTGATCAGCCTGAATCTTGGCCTGCTCAACTTGCTCCCGATCCCGATCCTGGACGGCGGGCACGTCCTGATGCTTGCCATCGAAGGCATTATGCGCCGCGATCTCAGCATTACCTTCAAAGAGCGCTTCGTGCAGGTAGGTCTCGTCTTTCTGCTCGGCCTGTTCGCCTTTGTGATGTACAGCGACATCATGCGCATCATCCAAACGCACCACTAGCAGCGCCGGCGCGATGCCGGCGTTTTTCGATGGATGCCTGGCAATCCATTCTCGATTCGTTTCCGCGCGTCCTCGAGGGCGCTCTCACGCGGGAGGTTGGCGATTTTGGTATAATCTCCCGAGCGACCATGTCCTCGATTCCTTCACACCGCGTCTCAGCCGGCGAGCGCATCAACATCGACGCTCCGCCGGGACACCTTCAGCGGGAGTTAAAGGCGCGCCGCATCCGCCTCACGCGCCAGCGCCGCGTCGTGCTCCAGGTCATGGAATCCGCCACCGAGCACATGGACGCCAACGCCATCCTTGAGCGCGCGCAGAAAATCGATCCCGATATCACCCAGGTAACCGTCTACCGGACGCTCGAGCTGCTGAAAAGTTTCGGATTGATCGACGAGCTGGATTTGCTGCACCTGCGGGGCCACCGCCACTACTACGAAAGCCACGGCCCCCGCGACCACATCCACGTAGCCTGCATCCGCTGCGGCAAAGTTCGGGAAATCGAATCCGAGCTTTATGAAGAGCTCAAAGCCCAGATCGCCAAAGACTGCGACATTGAAATCAGCATCTCCCGCACGGAAGTCGGCGGAATCTGCGGTGACTGCCGCGCCAAGTCGTAGGACGGGCTTCCAGCGAAAAGTACAATTTTCCCCGATGATGACGACGTCTGCTCCTCGGCATAACCAGCTGCGATACCTGGTCGTGGTCGCCGTGATCTTCGCAGTCGGCTACTGGCTCAGCAGAATAGCGCTGGATCGTGGCTGGTTTCCGCACACCGATTTGGCGTCGGTCGAATTTCCGAATGCAGGATGGCCGGTAGGCCAGTACGCGTCGTGCACGGCGACAAGACTGAACGCCCAGTCAGTCGCGGTGGATTGCGGCGGGAGCGGCCGGACGGGGGAGGCCCGCGACACGTACGTCCGCTTTTTTGGAACGGTGACCGACAACCCCATGGAATTCAGCTGTCAACGCGGATCCGCTGTCGTTACCTGTCGCCTTGGTCGGAAGTGATACGCCGTGTGGATCCGGAAAGACGATCTCGCCGGATCTGGATCTCCGTCCGGCACCGGGTTAGGTGCGGTTCGTGGCCTGGAAATATTCCTTCGCGCGTTCAACGTCCCTAAGCACCTGCTCTTTCAGCTCCGCCGGCCCAGAAAATTTCCGCTCGTCCCGCAGCCGCCGCCAGAAACGAATCTCCAGCGCCCCGCTGGTCAGCATCTCGTCGAAATCGAAAAGATACGATTCAATCGTAATCCGCGTCCCGTCAAAGGTCGGCCGCATCCCCACATTTGTCGCCGCCCGGTAGGTCTTGCCGGCAACGGTCGCCTCCGTCGCATACACGCCGTTTTTCGGCAACACTTCCTGCTGGGTCGCCAGATTCAAGGTGGGCACTACGTGTTTGCGCCCCTGGCCGGTCCCGGTGCGAATTTCCCCCGCCAGCGCGTAGGGCCGCCCCAGCATCCGCCGCGCATCCTCCACGCGTCCCTCGCAGATCGCCGCGCGAATCGCCGTGCTCGAAATCACCACGCCGTCTTCGCTCACCGGGGCCACGATCTCGGCCGTGAATCTCCATCGCTTCCCAAGCTCAACAAGCAATTTCACGTCTCCCGCGCCGCCATGCCCGAACCGGAAATTCCCGCCCACCAGCACCGCCTGCGCCGCCATGGTATCGACCAGAATTCGGCGCACAAAATCTTCCGCGCTCATGCTGGCAAGCTCCCGATCGAACGGCATCACCAGCGCCGCGTCGATCCCGCATGAATCAATCGCCGCGAGCCTCTGATCCAGCGTCTCCAGCAGCGCCGGCGCCTCCGCGGGCCTCAGCACGCGCGCCGGATGCGGAAAAAACGTCAGCACCGCGGCAAGCGCATTCGCGCGGCGAGCCCGCTCGACCACATCCCGTAGAATCTTCTGATGCCCCAGATGGCAGCCATCGAAATTGCCGATGGTGACCACCGCCGGGCGCGCTGGCCCCCCTAATCGCGCGCTCCACTCCGCCGCCGATCGCAGCACCGCCATCCCCATCAGAAGGCACCTTCAAGCTGCAGCCCGTCATACGCCAGCCGCACGTTCGCGGGCAGCTTCGCGTTCGCCTCTTCGTGCCCCAGGTCGTGGCAGATGTGCGTGAACCACGCGTGTTTGGGCTTCGTCTCAGCGACGAGCGCCAGCGATTGCTCCACATTCGAATGAGTCGGATGAAACCTGTAGCGCAGGGCGTCCAAAATAAAATGCTCCAACCCCCGCAGCAATTCCTTCGACGTCTCCGGCACGGCGCTGAAATCCGTCAGGTACGCCACGTTGCCCAGCCTGAATCCCAGCACCGGTTGCGTCCCGTGCATCGCCGGGATTGGCACGATCCTCGCGCCGAACAACTCGAACGGTCCGTCGATGGCGTGCATCTCGATCTGCGGAAGCGTAGCGCCTGAGGTTGGTTTCTCGAAAATGTAGACGAACTGCCGCTTCAGCGTCGCCAGAGTTTCCACAGACGCATAGATCGGCACCACGGCTTTCTGCTTCAGGTTGAATGCGCGCACGTCGTCGAGCCCCAGAATGTGATCGGCGTGCCCGTGGGTGTAAATCACCGCGTCCAGCCGGTCCATCCTGGCGCGCATGGCCTGGAAACGGAAATCCGGCGTCGTGTCGATCACCACGTTGCGCCCCCCGTATGCCAGCAGCACCGCAGGCCGCGTCCGTTTGTCGTGCGGATCCGTCGATTCGCACACCGCGCAGTGGCATCCAAGCGTCGGCACGCCCATCGAAGTCCCCGATCCCAGCATGGTCAGTTGAAAGGAAGACATGTCCGGACACACCGATTTTACACGGTCTCGGTGGACTCCATGCCTTCTCTGTGATCGCTGTCCTTAGGAAAGCGTTTGCATCCGGCAGGAAATAAACGACCCTGGCAAAGGACCAAAGCGTTCCCTAGTCCCAGGCGTCTGTAGGTGCGAGGCATTCATCCCGGCTTGGTTTTGGCCCGCTACTTCTTCGCTTGCTTCTTCGCCATGGCCTGCGCCGCGGCTTTGGAAATCTCCATGAACGAAAGCTTCAGGCTGCCGGACACTTCCATGATCAAATCTTCGTCCTGCTTGGCGAGATTTCCGTGCGTTTTTTCCTTCAGCGCGTCGATCATGTCAATCACCTCGCGTGCGCCCTCGAGATCGACATACGCCTGCCCGGTCTGCGGATCGGCCATGCCTCCCATCATCGCCGCGGCGTTGCGCGTTAAGAAATCGACCAGCATCTGAAAGCTGCGTGAAGCAGGAATTGTCTCGACCGGCTCGGCAGCAACAGCTGCCGAGGCATCCGCCGCCGGCGCTGCAACTGCCTTCGCTCCAGCCTGCGCGCTGGCCGCTTTCGCCGCTGCCTCCTCTTCGCGCCGCTCCTGCTCCACAGCGCCTTCGCGAAGATCACCTGTCTCCGTGAAATGCCGCCGGTCTACAACCTTGAATCCTTCATCCTGCTTGGGATCAGCCACGTTCGAAATCCTCGTCTCTGTAGTTTGCTGAAAAAGTCTAACATTCGCGCAGTCGCCTCACAAGCCAACGCCCATCGAGGGATCACCGATCTCCCGATGGGCGCCTTTGGCCTGCGCGGTACAGACGCTCCTGCCTTCACGGAGATTCGGCCGGGGGCGATATCGAACGTGTCTGTGATCTCACGACCCCGAGCTCGCCCTGGCAGACCGCACGCTCGCTTCGACTCTCTCCTTGTCCGCCACGAACCACGCCTGTAAATTGGCATCGTTGCTATGGCGCGGAAAAAGAAGCTAGCTACCAGAAGAGCGCGACGGCGAAAGGTTTCGGCGCGCCTCCGCGCGAAAAACCGCGCCCGCATTGCCATCCGCGCAGGCGACCGCGCCGCCGGCAAGTGGTTCGAAAAACTCGTGGCCCTGCAAGCCCGCCTGCGCGGTCCCGACGGCTGCCCCTGGGACCGCGAACAAACCCACGCGACGCTGCGCAAATACCTGATCGAGGAAACCTACGAAGTCCTCGACGCTATGGAATCCGGCGATCCGCGCAAATTTTCCGACGAGCTTGGCGACTTACTGCTCCAGGTAGTCTTCCACGCCATCCTCGCCGAGGAGACCCGCAGCTTCACCATGTCCGACGTCATCGAATCCGTGCATTCGAAGATGGTGCGCCGTCACCCGCACGTGTTCGGCGACGTCGACGCCGGCACGTCCGCCGCCGTGTTGAAAAACTGGGAACAGATCAAAGCCGAAGAGCGGGCGCAGGAACGGGCTCGTAAGGGCGTCGCAAGTCCCGAGGCGGCAAATGATGCGGCAGTCGGCGAATCCATCCTCGGCGGAGTCCCGCGCTCGCTTCCGGCTGTCCTCGAGGCCTATCAACTGACACGCCGCGCCTCTCGCGTAGGCTTCGACTGGGATGATCTCGCAGGCGTCTTCGAAAAGCTCGACGAAGAAAAGCGCGAAATCGAATCGACTCTCGAACCAGGTGCTCATCGGAAAACCCAGCCGAAGCCCAACGCACATCTCGAAGAAGAGGTCGGCGACCTGCTCTTCGCCGGCGTCAACGTCGCCCGTTTCCTCGGCGTCGATCCCGAAATCGCCCTCAAAACCGCCAACCGCAAATTCAAGCAGCGCTTCCAGTGGATGGAATCCGCCGCCGCAAAGGAAGGGAAGCAGTTCGCCGACCTGCCCCGCGTCCGCATGGAAGAACTGTGGGACAAAGCCAAGCGCGGCCGCTGACTCGCGCCGCGAACTGAAAACGGCGTTCGCCAAATGTTATCCCGGGCAATGGAATGGGGTGGAAGGGGCGACCGCGGGGAGGCGCACGTGCGACCAAATCCACACCTTGCGTTCGAGGGCGAGCGACCATTACATACGCAAGGCCACGAGAATAAAGGATACCAGCGCATAACGGGCGGCCGCTTCGTGGCGAGGAGAGCGAGTTGTTACATCCGAGTCACTCATCACAAGTCGCCTCTGCGGCGTGACCCGCCGTGCAAAGATATTTCAGGGATAAGTCCTTTGAAAACGCACCGAACAGGCACCCTCGAGGTGATACACAGATACGATGTGGGCGGTGCCACGCCGCGCGCGTTGTCCCTTATACTGGGACTCGCTTCCGATGATCCAGCCCCAGGCCAGTACCGAAATCGAATACCGGCAGTGTAGTTCCGTCGCCGATTTCACCGAATGCGTGCGCATCCAGCACGCGGTTTGGGGCGAATCGATATCCGTTCCGGTGCCAATCTTCGTGGTCGCGCACCATACCGGAGGACACATCCTCGGCGCGTTTCAAGACGGCCAGATGATCGGTTTCACGCAGGCGTTTGCGGCTTGGCGCGGCGGGAAGCTATTTCTGCATTCCCATGTCGCCGGAGTCCTGCCGCAATTCCGCGATCGCGGGGTAGGCCGGCGCCTGAAACTTTTCCAGCGCGAAGAGGCGTTGCGACGCGGCATCGACCTGATCGAGTGGACCTTCGACCCACTCGACCTGAAGAACGGCTACTTCAATCTCGTGCGCCTTGGCGTGATCGTTCGCCGCTTCCTTCCGAATTGCTACGGCCTCACCGATAGCCCGCTGCATGCCGGGCTGCCCACCGACCGGCTCGTCGCCGAATGGTGCCTCGATTCGGACCGCGTGAAAGCCGTGCTCGCGGGCAGCCGCGGTGCGGCGAGCACGAGTGCCGAGCGAATCGAGATTCCCGCGGAATTCGCAACGCTTCGCGAAACCGACCGCGCCGCCGCTGCGCGCATACAGGCCGAAGCGCGCGAACAATTTCAGAAGTGGTTCGCGAAAGACTACGTTGCCACCGGCGTCGACAGGCGCGACAGCGGTACGGACTATCTTCTCGAACCGGCAGCCGCCGTCAGGGGACTGAATCGCTCAAAACTGCCGAAGGAAAGCTAAAGGCCGAACATGCGCATCCGCAAAATCACGCTCCGCGAAATACATCTGAAGCTGCTCTCGCCGTTTCAGACCAGCTTCGGCACGTCCGAGCTGCGCCGCATCCTGCTGCTAGAAGCCGATGTGGACGGCGTCGCCGCGTGGGGCGAATCGACCGCGGGCGAGAATCCTTACTACTGCTACGAAACGGTCGAAACGGCCTGGCTGATCCTGCGCGATTATCTCTGGCCATTGGTAAAGGGCCGGGAAATCGCGTCGGCGGTGGAAGTATGGGATCTGCTCGCGCCGGTGCGCGGACACAACATGGCCAAGGCCGCGCTCGAAATTGCTCTGTGGGACGCCGAAGCGAAGCAGAAAAATCTGCCGCTCGCAAAACTGCTCGGCGGGACCCGTGCGGAAATTCCCTGCGGAGTCTCGATTGGAATCCAGCCGACTCCGGCGGGACTGATCGGGAAAGTGGAAGAAGCCCTGGCCGCCGGCTACCAGCGCATCAAGATCAAAATCAAGCCGGGACAGGATCTTGAGCCGGTTCGCACGCTGCGCCAGCGTTTCCCGCAGATTCGCCTGATGGTCGACGCGAACTCCGCGTATCGCCTGGAAGACGCGTCGCTGCTGAAAGCGCTCGATGATTTCTACCTGGTCATGATCGAACAGCCGCTCGGCTGGGACGACATTTACTCGCACGCCAAACTGCAGCGCCAGCTTCACACGCCGATTTGCCTCGACGAATGTATCCACGACACGGAGAACGCGCGCGCCGGGATCGAAACCGGTGCGTGCAAGATCATCAACATCAAGCTCGGTCGCGTCGGCGGTCACACGTCCGCGCAGCGGATTCACGATCTCTGCCAGGCGAACTCGATCCCGGTCTGGTGCGGCGGAATGCTCGAATCCGGCATCGGGCGCGCGCACAACATCGCCATGTCGTCGCTCGCGAATTTTTCGCTGCCGGGCGATGTCTC
>Ga0210391_10002206_pt1 | contig 17036 bp, 8 predicted proteins | sample IncBWC12OmetaG_FD_160573 | JGI IMG/M metagenome (GOLD analysis project Ga0210391, IMG submission 160573) | Forest soil microbial communities from Barre Woods Harvard Forest LTER site, Petersham, Massachusetts, United States - Inc-BW-C-12-O ... | reverse complement strand
GCGCGGGCAGAAACAACTGCCGCTTCCCCGGAGATGGCGGCAGATCTGGCCGAAGTACTCCGGCAGGTTACGGAGCAGTTTGAATCGATGGCGGAGCTGAAGCACCTGAAGATCATCCTGCTGGCTCAGGAGCCGGTGATGGTAGACGTCGATCCGGAGCAATTGCAACTCTTATGCTCCAACCTGCTTTTGAATGCGCTGCAGCACAGCGCTGCGGGCTCGGCGGTCCGCGCGGTCGTCCAGCAGGATGGGACGCGCGCCGAATTGACTATTGAGGATGCTGGGGAAGGCATCGCGCCCGAAGACCTGCCTCACGTTTTCGAGCGTTTCTACCGCGGCGACCCGTCACGCAGCCGCAATACCGGAGGTACCGGCCTGGGGCTCGCCATCTGCAAGGCCATTACTTCCAGGTGGCAGGGCACCATTGAAATAGCCAGCGACTTAGGGGTTGGGACCAAAGTGAACGTGCGCTTCCCGGCGGCACAGCTACCTTCAGCTCCGGTTAAGGTAGCTGTGCGAAATTGAAGCTGAGCCTGATTGGAGATCTGATGACACCGAATCGCATACACGCCACCTTACTTATGCTCGCTTTGAGCGCGCCCTTTACTGCATTTGCGCAAAGCCCGTACCGTGTTCTGACGCAATGGAAAATTGGCGGTGAGGGAGGTTGGGACTACCTTACCTCCGATGCTCACGCGCACCGTCTTTACGTCACCCATGGACCGCGGGTTGATGTGCTGGACAGCGATTCAGGGAAAGTAGTGGGCAGCATCACCGGCCTCAAGGGCACCCACGGTGTGGCGCTGGATGACGCGGGGAAGTACGGATACATCAGCGATGGGGGCGCAAATGCCGTCGTGGTGTTTGACCGCGGGTCGTTGGCCACAGTGGCATCGATTCCGGCGGGCACGAATCCAGATGGAATTGTGTTCGAGCCGAAGACAAAAACCGTGTGGGCTTTCAATGGCCGCAGCAATAATGTAACCGTAATTGACACCGCTCAGCGTAAGGCGGTAGCGACCATCGCGCTCACGGGCAAGCCTGAGTTCCCGGTCGCGGATGGTTCGGGCACCGTGTTCGACAATATCGAAAGCAAGAATGAGATTGACCGTTTCGACGCAGCAGCAAAGACCATTACCGCAACGTGGGAGGTGGCCAACTGCGATTCCCCCTCCGGCCTGGCAATAGATACCGCAGGGCGGCGGCTCTTTGCCGTTTGCGACGGGGGGAAGATGGCCGTGGTGGATGCGAACTCCGGAAAGACGCTGGCCAATCCTGCGATCGGCGATGGTCCGGATGCGGCTCGCTATGATGCCAAGCGGAAGCTGGCTTTTTCTTCCAATGGTGGAGGCACGCTGACCATCATCGACGCCAGCAAAGATAGCTATCCGGTGCTGCAGAACCTCGACACACAGCGAGGAGCAAGAACCATGACCCTGGATGAAGCCACAGGACGCATTTATCTGGCAACGGCTTCGTTCGGCGAACGGCCGGCGGCAACGGCAGCTAATCCGCACCCACGGCCGGCGATTGTGCCCGGCACCTTCACCATACTGGTGGTGGGGCAACAGTGAGCAGCTGCGGGTCTAGAGTTATGCCATGATGAGAATTGCTTTCATAGGCTTCGCATTGTGCCTGAGCCCGGCATTTGCGCAGCAAGCCAGTCCTGCGCCGGCGGCGCCGATCACATTGGAGCAGGCCATCTCGTTAGCTCGTGCCAACGAGCCGGCGTTTGCTGCTGCGGCCGCGAACGCCCGGGTCGCCGCACTGGATCACTCCATAGCGCGCGCCGCTTTGCTGCCCAATGCCCTTTATCACAACCAGTACCTGTACACCCAACCGAACGGCATCCACACCGAGACTGCCGCGATTGGAGCCCAGTCTCTTCCTGTCTTTATTGCGAACAATTCGATCCACGAATATACCAGCCAGGCGGTAGTGAACGAGACGCTGGGACTGCAACAGACCATTGCGGTCTCGCGGACGGCCGCGGCTGCTTCGGTTGCTGCGGCGCAGCTGGAAATTGCTCGCCGCGGACTGGTGCTCACCGTAACCAGCCTCTTTTACCAGGAGCTGGCCGCCGAACGCAAGGTTGCTGTGGCACAACGCGCGGCGGGCGAAGCCGCCAATTTCACCAATCTCACGCAACAGCGGGAGAGTGCCCGCGAGGGGGCGCATGCCGATGTGGTGAAGGCGCAGCTGCAGCAACAGCAGCGCGATCGCGACCTGGCGGAAGCTCTGCTTGGGGCACAGAAATCCCGGCTCGACCTGGCTGTGCTCCTGTTTGCTGACCCGCGGACTGCTTACACGCTCTCACCGGGTCCCGTTGTGCCACTGCCGGCAAGGGATGATGTCGACGCGAACGCCATGCGACTCAATCCAGAGTTGCGTGAGGCTATGGCCTCCCTACGGGTTAACACCTTGCAGGTAGCCGCGGCGCGGGCTGCCTATCTGCCAGATCTTGCGCTCAACTTTACCTACGGCATCGACGCGCCGCAGTTCGGCGCCAGAGGACGTTTTAATTCTTTTGACGGCGTCCGGCCTCAAAACCTCGGCTACTCTGCCTTTGCTACCGTTGATATTCCGGTGTGGGATTGGCTTTCCACCCAGCACAAAGTTAAACAGAGTGAGATTCTGCGAGACGTGGCACACACCACGCTCACCGCAACTCAGCGCCGCCTGGTGGCCCAGCTGGACGAGTCGTATTCAGAGGCAGCCACGGCGCACGACGAATTGCAGTCCCTGGAACAAAGTGTTCAAACGGCGAGCGAGAGTCTGCGCCTTACGCGGCTGCGCTATAGCGCAGGAGAGGCGACTGTACTCGAAGTGGTGGACGCAGAAAACTCCTTGACTGCATCAGAGATCGCGCGTGAGGACGGGACCATCCGCTATCAATTGGCTCTCAAAAATCTGCAACTCCTGACAGGAGCAATCTGAGCCATGAGCAAGTTATTGCCATTACCTGCTCTCACCCCAACACGGTTTGCTGCTCTGCTGCTGTGCTGCACTTCCCTGCTGGTTACCGCTTGCAGCAAGACTGAGGAGGCTGCTCCGACGGAGGTCAACGTACAAGCCGAACATCCGGAACGGGGCGAGATCTCCGAGCAGATCACGGTCGATGCTACGTTGGCGCCGCTGGCCCAGGCCGCCATCTCGCCCAAGGTGACCGCACCGGTGAAGAAATTCTACGTGCAGAGGGGTTCCCGGGTCAGCGCGGGTCAGCTTTTAGCGACGCTCGAGAACAGTGATCTGGAGGCCGCTGCATTGGACAACAAGGGGTCTTACGCCGCGGCCCAGGGTACGTATGACATCGCGACCGGGGCCACGGTACCTGAAGACACAGTAAAAGCGGAGACAGACCTGGCCCAGGCAACGGCCAACCTGAGCCTGGCGCAGAGCATTGTGAACAGCCGGGCACAACTCTTCTCAGAAGGCGCGATCCCAGGACGCGATCTGGACACTGCCAAAGCTGCCCTGGTGCAAGCCCAGGCCGCACACGATATAGCCAAGCAGCATCTCGACGCAGTCCAGAAGGTCAGCCATAAAGCCGCGCTCGAGAGCGCGCAGGGACAGCTCACCTCCGCCAAGGGCAAGTACCTCGGGGCCCAGGCGCAGTTGAGCTATACCGAAATCCGCAGTCCTATCGCCGGCGTCGTAACCGATCGTCCGCTCTTTGCCGGCGAGACAGCCGCGGCGGGCAATCCCGTGATTACGGTGATGGATACGTCCGCGCTGCTGGCCAAGCTGCATCTGTCACAAACACAGTCGCAGCAACTCTCGTTGGGGGCGCCGGCCACGATCACTGTGCCCGGGGTCACCGAGCCGGTGCCGGCCAAGGTCTCGCTGATCAGCCCCGCGCTTGATCCGGGCAGCACCACGGTGGAAGTTTGGCTCCGGGTCGCAAACGCAAAAGGAACGCTCAAGGCCGGCACTCCTGTCCACACCACGATTACCGGCCGCTCGGCCAGCAACGCATTGGTCATCCCTGCGGAAGCCGTCCAGACGGACCCTGATGGGGTCAGCAAATTTGTGATGGCGATCAAACCGGACGGCACCGCTGCCAAGCGCCCGGTGACCCTCGGGATCCGCAATAGCGAATCAGCCCAGGTTCTGAGCGGCCTGGGCCTGGCCGATATGGTCATTACGACCGGCGCCTATGGGCTGGACGAAGGGACCAAGGTTAAGGTCGGCGCGGCGGAAGCAGACAAGGCCGGAGGCGACAAGGACTGATGCCTGGGACTATCGACAAGGTCGAGGTCGAACCCGAGAGCTCTTTCTGGCTTGCTGCTGCGGCGAAGCCTATCTTTTTCCTGCTCGCGCTGTTGACGCTCGCCGGGGTCTACATGGCCTCCCAGTTGCCCATCTCGGTTTTCCCTGAAACGGATTTTCCACGAGTGGTGATTGGCGTGGACAATGGCGTGATGCCGGTGGAACAGATGCAGGTCACGATCACCAAGCCGATCGAGGACGCGGTGAACAGCGTCCCTGGCCTGCTGATCGTGCGCAGCACCACCAGCCGCGGTTCGGCGGAGATCAGCCTTTTCTTTGACTGGAACGTGGATATGTTTCGCACGCTGCAGTTAACCGACTCAGCGTTGGCCCGGGTCTCTCAGTCGCTTCCTGCAACGGCGCACATCACCACCAATCGTCTCACCTTCGCGACGTTTCCCATTCTCGGCTACGCGCTGACTGCGGAGGATCACGGCAAGGACACCGTTCCTCAAACCCGTCTGTGGGAGATCGCCACCTACGACCTGAAGCCGCCCCTCAACCGTGTCAACGGGGTCAGCACAGTGCTAGTACAGGGCGGGCAGGTGCCGGAGTTCCAGGTGGTGCCCAACCTCGCCCGGTTGCAGGCCTCTGGCGCAACCCTGCTGGAGATGGTGAATGCCATCCAGGAATCGAACATTATTGACTCTCCTGGCCTGTACGAAGCAAACCATCAACTTATCCTTGGCCTCATCGGAGCACAGGCGCACAGCGCGGCCGAACTGGCAAACCTGGTCGTGAAGACCTCAGGGGGCGGGGTAGCCATCCGCGTGGGAGATGTCGCGACGGTCGAACCGTCCACCATGCCGGTCTATACGGCGGTCAGGGCGAATGGCAAACCCGCTGTTTTGCTCAATATCACCCGGCAACCTTCGGGCAATACTGTCGCGGTGGCGAATGGGGTGGCGGCAGAAATCGATCAACTGAAGTCGAAGTTACCGGCAGGGGTTCGCCTGGAACCGTTTTATGACCAGTCAGAGTTGGTGCGGGAAAGTATTCTCAGCGTTCGCGACGCGATCCTCATCGGCCTGGTGCTTGCCTGTATCATTCTGTTCCTGTTTCTGCACGACTGGACTTCTTCGCTGGTCGCGGGGCTGGTGATTCCGGTCACCGTTGCGGTGACGATCCTGTTTCTCCGCATCACGGGCCAGAGCTTTAACCTGATGACCCTGGGCGGCTTGGCCGCGGCCATTGGGCTGGTTATCGACGACGCCATCGTGGTTGTGGAGAATATAGCCGTCCACCGGGAAGCGGGTGAATCGAGGATTGGTTCGGTGCGCAAGACGATCCGCGAGATAAGCCGGCCTCTGTTCTTTTCCACCATCACGCCGGTCATTGTTTTTCTCCCCCTGGTCTCCGTTACCCAGGTGACTGGCAGCTTCTTCCGCGCTCTTGCGGTAACCATGACGGTTGCTTTGCTGACTTCCCTGTTGCTTGCCCTCACCTTCACGCCCGCGCTTTCGATTCAGCTGGGGAGCGAAGGTCATGCGAAGGTCTCGGCTGTCGACGAACAGCGGACGGGATTTTTTTCGCGGGTTCGGCAAAGGGGCGGAGAGATCTTCCACCGCCTGACGGGCTATCACGAAGGTGCGCTTGCCTGGTCATTTCAACGCCCATTCTTACTGATCGCAGTTTGTGCCGTGCTCATGATGGCCGGCTACTTCAGCTATAAGGGTTTGGGCTCTGACCTACTACCAGAGATGGATGAAGGAGCGTTTGTGCTGGACTACTTCACTCCTGCCGGAACCTCGCTGACCGAGACCAACCGCATCCTCGATCACGTGGACCGGATCTTGCGGGGCATACCCGAAGTGTCCATTACTTCACGTCGCACCGGCCTGCAGATGGGTCTAGCCGCGGTCACGGAAGCAAACACGGGTGACTTTACCGTGCGCCTGAAGTCGGACCGTTCGCGTGCCATCGATGAGGTTATCGCAGACGCACGCGCTCAGATTCATGCCGCTGAGCCGTCGGTTGATATGGAGTTCACGCAGGTTTTACAGGACATGATTGGCGATCTATCCAATTCGCCTGAACCGATCCAGATCAAGCTGTTTTCGAATGACCAGAACCTGCTGCTTACGCTTGGTCCCCGGGTGCAGCAGGCGATCGCCAAGATTCCCGGCGTGGTGGATACGGAAAACGGCGTGGACAACACCATCAGCGGGCCGGCCACGAGTTTCCAGATTGATCCGGTCGTCGCGGGGCGGCTGGGCTTTACGCCTACTGAAGTTGCAGAAGATGCGACTTCTATTCTGGATGGATTGCCGGCAAATAATCCGCTCATTTCCGGTGGCCGGCCTTACACGATTCGAGTGCGCTTGCCAGACGCCAATCGTGCTTCTCTCGACGCCATTCAGAACACCGTCTTTAACAGCAGCAGCGGCCACACCGCTACCCTTGGCGCGATGGCCACGATGACGCAATTGCCGCCACAGAATGAGATCCGGCGCGAGAACCTGCAACAAGTGATCCAGGTGAGCGGCCGTCTCGAGGGTTCCGATCTCGGCGGAACCATGCAGAAGGTGCGAGCAGCGGTGAGCCGCCTTCAGCTTCCGTCGTCTGTTCGTGTGGAGTACGGCGGAACATATCAGGAGCAGCAACGATCGTTTGCCGACCTGGCCCGTGTATTGGTGCTGGCGCTGGCCCTGGTTTTCGGGGTGCTGCTGGCAGAGTTCCGTAACTTTGCTGCTCCCATATCCATCCTGACGAGTTCGGTGTTGTCCCTCGCGGGTGTGGTGTTTGCTTTGCTCATCACCGGGACAAATTTCAATGTGTCCAGCTTCATGGGACTGATCATGGTTATTGGGATTGTGGCCAAGAACGGTATCTTATTGCTCGACGCTGACGAACAGCTGCGCGCCAGCGGAATGGACGCGCGGCAGGCAATGCTCCAGGCCACCGAGCGGCGCAGGCGGCCCATCCTGATGACGGCCATCGCCACTATTTGTGGGATGTTTCCTTTAGCTCTGGCCCTGGGGGCGGGCTCGCAGATGTTGCAGCCGCTGGCCATTGCCGTCATCGGAGGACTCTCGATTTCGATTGTGCTTAGCCTGGTGGTTACTCCCGTGGTGTACTATCACCTGACCCGGCGCCGCCACGAGCCCGTCTAACGGCAATTTAATCATTCACAGTGCCGCTTTTTGCTTCAGGGCATGGTAACGGCCACGCTGGGAGGCTCTCATTTTTCAGTTGCACTGAACTGGTAATGCAGCTACCTTTAACGCATACTGCCGTCGCTCGCGGTACCCAGTATCATCACGGTGAACGCTTTCACTGTAGAAGCGTGGTTCTCACCGGTGTACCTTTCCGGTTGCACAGGCTCGTAGCACCCTTCCAAGTCGAAGTTAAGTCGGCCGATTACTCATCCACCCCGGGTTTCTGAGGGTCTGGAGATATCTTTTTTCGCACCAATTTCTGGGAGGTTGTTCTATGTCATTTGCTGATATCCGTACTCGCTTTTTCCCCCTACTCGCTTTCCTGCTGATGGTGTTTCTCGGCGCGACGTTCGCCGGAGCACAGAACTTTCGCGGTGGCATCAATGGAGTAGTAACCGACCAGGGCGGCGCCTCCATTCCAGGCGCGCAGGTTTCGATCACCAACGATGGTACGGGTGTCACGCAAGCCGCAGTTGCCTCCAGCGCTGGGGAGTTTAGCTTCCCTGACCTTCCCCTCGGCCTTTATACGGTTTCAGCCACATCCTCCGGTTTCGAAACTCTTAAAGTTGAGAAGGTCCAGGTTTCCGCGGGTTCGACTTATAGCCTCCCGATAAAGCTTGCCGTGGCATCGCAGGCCACGACGGTTGAGGTCAATGCAGCCGGCGTTTCGCTGGATACGACCTCCGTCACGCAGACAACGGTTCTGCCTACCAAGACAATCCAGGACACGCCCATCAACGGACGCGACTTCACGCAATTCCTCGGACTGACCCCTGGATTTTCAGGCTATGCACAAAATGGCGGCGCCGGATTTGCATCGGTAAACGGAACCCGCACCAACTCAGTGAACTGGCAGATTGAAGGCACCGACAACAATGACCTATGGTGGAATATCCCCGCGGTCAATCAAGGTGGCGTGAACGGGATCGCCGGTATCGTGCTTCCGCTGGATGCCATCGACCAATTTTCTTTTGTGACCGCATCTTCTCCGGAAACCGGGCGCAATGCCGGTGGCACGGCGAACCTGGTCATCAAATCAGGCACCAACCAGTGGCACGGCACCGCGTACGACTTCAACCGAAACGAAGCCCTGGCCGCCAATACTCCCTTCGCCGATGGTTCTCCCAAGAATAAAAACCGCTTTCTTATCTATGGCGGTTCGGTGGGTGGTCCCATCTTCAAAGACAAGACCTTCTTCTTTGTGACCTACGAGCACAACAACTTCGTTATCGGCAATCAAAGCCGCTCGACCGAGCCTTCGGGCGCTTATCAGGCGGCTTCTGCAGGTGTGCTGGCGTACTACGGCATTCCGGTCAATCCGTTATCGACGACATTGCTCGCCAATCTTTGGCCGGCAGACGCGCTTACCGGAGGGGCAAACGCCAACAACTACTACAACACTTCCCCGCTCACCGGGCACAGCTTCAACGGGATCGTAAAAATCGACCAGAATTTCACCGAGAAAGACCATCTTTCGGTGAAAGCGTTTATGGGCCAGGGAAACCAGGTCGCTCCCACCGTTTCCTTCCTCGCCCCCTACTACGAAGAAGCGCCCATCCACGTATATAACTACTCGATCGTGTACAACCGGGTTATCTCGCCTTCGATCGTGAATCAACTTTTTCTCGGCGTGAACTACTACAACCAGTCATTTTCTGACGCCGACAGTAGCTTCAACCCGGTCGCGCTGGGGCTCAACACGGGCGTTACCAACCCAAGTCTGTCTGGTGCTCCACGCATCAATATTGCGGCGGCCGGTGCGAGTTCCGGGTTGAGCGCAAGCAATAGCGGATTTGATCCTACTGGCCCGACCGTCGACTCCGGACGTAATGACATCACCGGTCACATTGATGACGCGCTCTCCTGGACGAAGGGCAAGCATGAGTTTCGTTTCGGTGGAGAGTATCGCCAGGCGCAGGTAGATGACTTCTACCAGAGCGGCCAGCGTGGAACGTTCACGTTTGACGGCTCGCAAGGTCCCTGGACGTACGGTATACAAACCGCACAGGGGTCTGCTCCTGGACAAACCGCGTGCGACGGACTGGCAACTAAAAACCTGGGTACGACCGCTCCCGGGTACACTCCGAGCTCCGGCTATGACAGCAACGTTCTTTCCCTGGCAGATTTCCTGGCAGGCTGCTTCACCTCGCCGACCAACATTGTGCAAGGAAATCCAAAACGCCAGGTCTTCGAAAACACCTTCAGCCTCTTTGCTCAGGATGCATGGCAGTTTAGCCACCAGCTGAATTTGAACTATGGTATTCGCTATGACTACAGCGGTCCTATTCACAGCCAGTATCACAATCTAACCACCTTCGATCCGAGTGCGCCCAACGGCCTCGCAGTGGCCGGGGTCAATCGGCCCAACATCTATCAGCAGTTCTGGACCAGCTTCAGCCCGCGTGTAGGTTTTGCTTACCAGCCGGCTGGCACCAACACGGTCATCCGCGGCGGCTTTGGAATGTTCTACGATGCGCCGTACATGGTTCCCTTCCTGAATTTGCGTGGAACCACGAACGGCGGCCCATTTGGGGTTCAGGACAATCCAGCTGGGACAGATCCAGTGGCCAGTGCGAATGCCGTGGCAGGCCTATCGGTCTGGAGCCCCGGCACGCTTATCTTCACTCCATTGGCGGAGGCGATTGCAGGCGCCGGAGTCACCAATCTTTTCTCAGTGAATAAGAATTTCCGGCCGTCCTATACCTATAGCTACAACCTGAACATCCAGCAGAGTTTTGGCCCGAATGTCATGATGCAAATTGGTTATGTCGGGACCAACGGCCGCCATCTGCTTGACGTCCGCGACATCAACCAGGCCGCCCTTGGTAGTGGTAATGTCCAGATTGGTATTGGACCTTACAGCTATCAACAGACAACACGGCCTTACTTCAACCAGTTCCCCAACTACGGTGTGATCAACCAGGTGGAGAGCGAGGCCACTTCGAATTACAATTCCTTGCAGACATTGCTCCGGACCACAAGCTGGCATCATTTAAGCACCCAAATGACTTACACCTGGTCGCATAGCCTGGATGAAGAATCTGGACTGATCCCTTATTTGCCGCAGAACAGTTTTAACCTTAAGGGTGAGAAAGGCAATTCTGACTTCGACGTGACTAACAGTTTCTCCGCTTACGCCCAATATGATGTGCCGGGCGGATCCCGCGGACCAAGATGGTTGACCAACGGATGGCAATTGAATTCACTGTGGACGTTCCACGGCGGAATGCCCTTCAGCGTCACCGCTACCAATCAAAACAGCGGCAACGGGGAGAGTGCGGACCGGGCCAACCAGATCGGCAACCCTTTCGCGGGCGTGAACCACAGCATCGTCAATGGTTCCGTGCAGTGGTTCAATACCGCTGCATTCGAAGATCCGGCACTTGGGACGTACGGCACGAGCGGGCGCGGCCAGTATCGGAATCCAGGATTCCAGGACGTCGACGTCTCGGTGTTTAAGAACACCAAGCTTTACGAGCGGCTTACCCTTCAGCTTCGAGTGGAGATGTTCAACATCTACAACCACACCAACCTCGCGTTCGCCGGGCAACCCTCAACCAGCTCCACTGGCGGCACGATTGGGTCGACGTTTGGAGCCTATGCCGGCGCGCCGGGTATCGGGGTTGGCGAGCCCTACAATACTCAACTGGCGGCGAAGATCATCTTCTGATCGCTGTAGATTCTTAACCAAAGGAAGCCCTCGGGGTTTTTGCCCCGAGGGCTTCTCTTATCTGCGTCCTTATCTCACTTTCCAACCTCTCTCCCTCTAACAAATGACCGGTGCCCCAAATCCCCGATTTCCTGTGGAGTTTCGTGGGTTCCCTGCGCCTTTCCTTAATGAAAGGCGCACACGCGACCTTTTCCAGAGCTGCGTACAGGAAATTCGGGGTATCTGCCTGGTTTTGGCAGATGTGGGATTCCGACGAACTCGCCCCTGGCTGCGCCAGGAGCCATGGGTTTCGGGAGCATTTGTAAAATTCGATGCTATTGGGTCTTTTGGGGCATTAACGGCCAGCGCGTAGTCAGCGGTGCCCGCCAAAACGGTTCTTGTTTATTGAGAAGAGGAGTCTGGTATCGGGAACCCAAGAGGACTTGCAGAGATGAGGCGATAATGAAATTCGTTTGCGCGGTTTCCCAGGGGCCGGGAACCGCAGGTTCCTCCACTACGCTCCGCTCCGGGATGACAATTCGATTGCAGAGGTTAAGGTCGACTCGTTTAGGTCAGTAGTCGGGATGGCGGTCGGGTAAGTCGGGAAAGCGAGAAAAGGTTCGAGGACAATTCCGTAAGGTTGAATCTTTCAAAACGTACCTCAGGGGCTAAAAGCCCTCATCTGTGGCTTGCTTTTCGGCACGGGTGAACCCGTGCCCTTCCAGAAAGAGCGGCTCTTTGGGGTACTGCGGTTGACGGAAGAGGTTTGCTACTGCGCAGGCACAGTGAGGACGCAATAAAAAATCCCGCGGCGCGGATACTGGATCAAGCTGATTTTTGACAGGGATAAAGTGTGACACCGGACAGCAGTAAAACTGGCCTTCGCTCGGGCTTAGTCCGTAAACTACCGGAAAACTGCCGGTCAGGGAGGTGCCGCCGAGAAGCCGCCGCCTACCGAAATCATTTTCCGAAATCATTTTCTAGGATGTAGGTACAGGATCAGAGACCTCCCAGCAACCGACATAGGGTGTTTGGGCACAGTCAGGGGCGAGGTCCTCGGAATCCCACATCTGCCAAAAGCAGGCAGATATGGGGCACCCGTCATTTGTTTGAGGGATAGAGAGTGAGCCGTTCCAGGAACGTCTCCAGATCAACCGAGCAGCTTTTCCTTGCCATGCCCCGCCTGCAGTTGCTCTAACAAGTGTCTCGTATAGACACCGGAGGCCACGAACCTGGCCCCGTCGTGAATCATCATCGACAGGACCTCTTCGCCAGTCTTGTCAATCGATGTAACTCCGTCGAGGTCCACGACGCGACGTCGCCCTAGCGAGTGGGCTTTCCAACTCGTTACCAACTCAGCGACCGAGCGCTTCGTCATCCGGCCTTGGAGAAGCCATGTTTCTTCCAAGGCAGTTTCCGTGACTGTGATTCTTAACATGTCGCAACCCCGGCGCAGAAGCCATTTGGGTATAGAGCGCAATAAGCTGTTTCGATGTCTTTTGCAATCAGCGTGCCTATTCGCAAACCCCACGACGTAAAAGTCTCAGGTAGGCAAGACAATTGGTTTGCAACTCGCCAGGGGAGGAATTGCGCCAATCCGCTGGCAGGATGCCAGTAAATTGGCACGGACTGCTAGGTTCTCTGCGGACGGGAAATCCCCAGTTTTTGCATACGGAATTGGAGTGTGGGACGCTTGATGCCCAGGCGTGCGGCGGCTCCATTGGGGCCGGCAAAGACCCAGTTGGTCTGCTCCAGCACTGCCAGGATGTGCCTCCGCTCCACTTCTTCCAGAGTCGAGGAGCCGTTTCCGTTCACATGGTTCAACTCTGCCCCCCTCGCCTTCAAATCGGCGAGCGGGACCTTCAGGATCGGCCCTTGCGAGAGAATGACGGCACGCTCGATCACGTTCTGCAACTCGCGGATATTTCCCGGCCAGGGATACCGGACCAGGGCATTCATGGTTTCGGAAGAAATGGTTTCAATCCGCTTGCCCATGTTGAATGCGAAGTATTGCGCGAAGTGACGGACCAGGAACGGTATGTCCTCAGTGCGCTCGCGCAGCGGAGGCACGTGAATGGGGAAAACGCTCAGGCGATAAAACAAGTCGGAGCGGAATTCTTGCTCCTCAACCATGGTCCGCAGATCGCGATTGGTGGCAGCGATGAGCCGCGCGTTGGTGCGCAGGGTGCGCGATCCGCCCAGACGCTCGAATTCCCTCTCCTGCAACACACGTAACAACTTCGGCTGTAGCTCGAGCGGAATTTCACCGACTTCGTCGAGAAAGATGGTTCCCTGGGAGGCCAATTCAAAGCGCCCGATGCGCTGGGAGACCGCGCCGGTGAAGGCCCCTCTTTCATGCCCGAAGAGTTCGCTTTCCAGCAACCCGGTAGGGATGGCGGCGCAATTCAGCTTGACGAAGGGATTAGCCTGGCGCTGGCTGAGATTGTGGACCGCACGCGCAATCAGTTCCTTACCTGTTCCGGTCTCGCCATGGATCAAGACCGTCGAACCGGTGGGAGCTACGGCTTCGACCTGGCGCAGAACGCTGCGCAGAACAGAACTGTTGCCAATGATCTCCTGGAAATTCATCTCGCTCGAGAGTTCGTCTTCGAAGTAGAGTTTTTCCTGGGCCAGCTTGTCCTTGAGTTCAGTAATCTGCCGGTAGGCAAATGCATTGTCAATGGCGATGGCGATTTGCCCGGCAACCTGAGAGAAGAATTCGAGATCGGACTCGGTAAAGTCATTTTTGTCGGTGCGCACCAGGGAGAGAACCCCGAGCACGCGATTGCCGCGAAGCAAGGGCAGCATACAAAGGGTCTCAACCCCTGCCGTCGACGCCATTTTGTAGTCCAAGCCCGCCTTCTGCAGTTGCCCGATATGTCCGCTCCAGGGCTTTGCTGTACGAAAGACTCGACCGCAGATGGATCCGTTGAGTGTAGGCGGCAGATCCTGCCGGGCGGGTGAGCTCCCTTCCGGGAAATCCAGGGCGTAAAGTTGCAGCTCGCGGCCCTCCCCATCGGGCAAAATCAAAGCCACTCCATCCAGGCGCATCGCCTTGCGCATACCAGGAGAAATTGCTTGAAGTACTTCTTTCAATTCAAGGTTGGAAACCACACTGTTATTTAGGTCGAGGACCAGCCTGAGCTTGGTTCTCTCCTCTTCCAACTGGGCGCGCACCAGCTCGGATTGGGCGAAATTAAATCGCTCCTCGATGGCCAGGGCTGCATAGTGACTGACGAGCGAAAGCAGTGCCGATTCCTGTTCAGAGAAGGCATCGGACCAGCGGCGGCCGACACAAAGCGCACCAAGCCGATTCACGCTGGTGGTGAGCCCCACTACGCAAAGAGACTCACAGCCACAGTCGCGGAAGAATCTGGCGGCGGCGGGAAAGGCTGACTCGTTATCCGGTAAGGAAATGACCAGAGGTGTCTCCTCCTCTGGAACCGCAGACCAGATCTCCTTCGGCCAGTCGCTCACGGAAGGATCCTGTGAGAGCACGCAACCCTCGCCATCGACCACATGAAAGGAGAGCTCACCCTGGTGCAGATGGATCACCGCGGTGGCTGTGCAATCGAGCAGGGCATACAGCTCCGCGGGCAACGCGCGTAACAGCTGATCCGGATCACTGTGCATCCCCAACTTGCGTGCGAAGCGCAGAACTTCTTCAACGTGCCCTTTTGCTAAATGGGGGGATCGACCGTTCGGGTTGTGGGACCTCTGCATGGTCCGGGACACACCTCCCTCAAACAGATGCTTCATAGATGACGTGACAGGCAGTGAGGTAGCAGCATTTGCGTTGCGCCATTTACTGCCGAAATGCCGGGCGAGAATCTGTTTCTATCGTCTGTGCCCTGCCAAATAGTTGACAGCACGTCAGGCTATTGGCACATCGAGACCGGGCACATCGATTGTGCGAAATCGATGTGCTTTTTTATCAATCATTTAGCGCTCATGTGCCGACGCACCGTTGCTATGGCACTTCACTTGCAGTGACCGGATGTCCGCAATACTGATTCTTTTGATCCTTCCGGGGGTATAGATGCAAGTAGAACAAGAAAGCGCGCAGACTCCGAGCTTCCGGCTTGATGTCCCGCTGCATAGTCTCCTTACTAAACCCGCAGCTCCTCTTCCAGGGCTACAGCCGATCGGGGAGCCGCAACGATTTCCCGATCCGGTCTTTCCCCAACGACCTGAATTGCTGGGACCGGTGGAGGAAGGCGCTCCGTGGACTCCACCAGAAAAACGCCACTGGACGGGCGGGCAGGTTTACCACGCCATGCGCGGCTGGCTGTTTCCTTACATTCGTTCCCGCGTAACCTCGGGCGATTTTCATCCCTTGATTTCCTATTTGTTTACCGAGTTCAAGTGCAATCTCGATTGCCATTATTGCTGGGCCTTCGACAACAAGGTGAAAGGGATGACCGAAGACACGGCCAAGCGCTCCATTGACTGGCTTCACGGGACCGGTTGCCGGGTGCTGGCCTACATGGGTGGAGAACCGCTCTTGCGGCCGGACCTCATCCAGCGCATCACCTACTACGCGGCCAAGAAAGACTTTTGGATATATCTTCCGACCAATGCCCGCCTGCTGCGAATCGACGTCATCGACAAGCTTGCCGACGCGGGAATTTCCACTTTCAATATTGCCGTGGATGCGGTAGATATCAAACAGGGGTTGCCGAAGGCGCTGGCGCCGATCCGGAAACAATTCGACTACCTGGTTCGTAAACAATATGGCTACGGGTATTCAGTGTTTCTGAACATCAACATCTGCCGCAACAACCTGGATGATGTGCGGCAGCTGACCGAGATTGCCCATGATTGCGGAATCGCCACCGATTACCACATCAATGAGTCGCCGCTGCTGGAGCAGGATGAACACTTCAAGCACGCGGACAACAATGTCACCTACATTACAAAAGATGACTGGCCGGCGGTTGAGGAAACCATTCAGTGGTTGACTGAGAAGCAGGATAGCGGCTATAAGATGGTAAATTCGAACACTCGCCTATGGCAGATGGTCGATTTTATGAAGGGCAATCATTTCCCGTGGAACTGCCGTGCGGGGCAGAATTCCATGATCATCCGTGTGGATGGGACGCTTGCGCCGTGCTTCCCGATGTATACCGCCAGCTACGACTGGGGTGTGGTCGGCAACCACAAGTTCGAAACCAAACAGCTCGACCACCAAAAAGAAACCTGTCAGACCCATTGTTTTTCGACTCTGAACCATATTTTGGGCTGGTGCTACAACGACCAGCGGGTCATTAAATACTTCTTCAAGCAACTCGCGCACGGGTTCCAGGGAATGCAGGGCCAGATGTAGCAGGACCGGTCTAGAAGACCGTCTCGCACATGAAAAAACCTATATCTCGCAAACGCGCAGGATATGGAACACCCACAGTGGTGGCTAGCCGAACTGTATTTAAACGAGTCATCTAATAGGAGTACCAGGAGATCCCCCCATGCCAGTAGTGGTGAATGAGATCGTGCAGACCGACGCCGAAGTAGAGATCCAAGCCCGCATCGATGCCGAAAGAGCGCGCCTCCGCGCACAAGCTGGACTAGCGCGCATGCGCGAGTTCAAGAAGCCGGTCGAGCGCACGTTCACTGGCCCGGAACGGGATTACGTAACCATCCTGTTTGGGGGGCTTACCTGGAAGCACGAAGAAATGATCAAGGCTGTGTTCCACGGCAGCGGCTATCGCTGTCAGAACATCCCTACTCCTGTGGTAGATGATTTTCAGGCGGGTAAGGAGTTCGGCAACAACGGCCAGTGCAACCCGACCTACTTTACGGTGGGCAACCTGGTCCGCTACCTGCAAAAGCTGGAACAAGAAGGACAGACGCGCCAGCAAATTATCGACAACTATGTCTACTTCACCGCAGGCTCTTGCGGTCCGTGCCGGTTCGGCATGTATGAAGCGGAATACCGGTTTGCGCTGCAGAATGCCGGCTTT
>Ga0210391_10002205_pt1 | contig 17037 bp, 13 predicted proteins | sample IncBWC12OmetaG_FD_160573 | JGI IMG/M metagenome (GOLD analysis project Ga0210391, IMG submission 160573) | Forest soil microbial communities from Barre Woods Harvard Forest LTER site, Petersham, Massachusetts, United States - Inc-BW-C-12-O ... | reverse complement strand
GGCCATGCTCGAGACGGTTGGCCGCAACGGCGCGTGGCCCTGCTACGTGCGGCCCATCATTCTCCGCGGCTATGGTGAGGCGGGAGTGAATCCGTTCAATTCGCCCACCGAGGTTTACATCATCAATTATCCGTGGGGGAAATATCTGGGAGGCGAGAACGATGGTTGCGACGTCTGCGTTTCCTCCTGGACGCGGATTGCCCCGAACACGCTGCCGGCCATGGCCAAGTCCGGCGCGAATTACATGAACTCGCAGCTCATCAAGATGGAAGCCATTGTCAACGGCTTTGCCGAGGGCATTGCGCTCGACATCAACGGCTACGTGAGCGAAGGTTCGGGCGAGAACGTATTCATCGTGCATCGCGAGAAGCTGATCACGGCGCCGCTGGGCAACTCAGTGCTGCCCGGCATCACCCGCGATTCAGTGCTGCAGATCGCTCGCGACCTCGGCATCACGATCGTCGAGCAAATGATTCCACGCGAAATGCTCTACATCGCCGACGAGGCTTTCTTCACCGGAACGGCTGCTGAGGTCACCCCGATCCGCACGGTCGATAAAATCAAAGTGGGCAAAGGCACAATCGGTCCGATCACCAAGGCCGTTCAGAAAGAGTTCTACGCCATTGTGCGCGGAGAGAAAACCGATCGCCACGGCTGGCTGACACCGGTGCCGGTGCGCAGCAAGCAGCCCGTCGGAGTATAATTCGTCGAATCGACTTAACCGGAGGGGCGCATCCAGCGCCCCTTTCGGCTTCTTAGATCACGGAATACATAACAGCCTCACAAGGAGAAAACAATGTCCGAGCAAGGGTTGACACCGGAATTCGCTCAAGGCTACTGCGCGATGACGCTCGACGGCATCCTGCGCGAAGCGGAGATCACCAAGAAGGTTATAGCAGCCGTGCCCGATGCAGCTTCAAGTTACAAGCCCGATCCCAAGGCGCGGACGGCGAAGGAACTGGCCTGGCACATCGCCAACACCGACATTCAGTTCCTTGATGGAATTGCGGACCTGAAGTTCAACATGGCAAACCCCGAGCGCAAGCCCGAAACCTCAGCCGATGTTGTGACGTGGTACGACGAGAATATGAAGCGCGGGGTAGCTCGCGTGGCGAAGATGACGCCGGAGCAATTGATGACGCCCATCAATTTCTACAACGTCTTCAATCTTCCCGCAGTTCTGTATCTGGGCTTCCTCATCAACCACAGCATTCACCATCGCGGCGAACTCGCGACCTATCTGCGTCCCATGGGATCGAAGGTGCCGTCGATCTACGGGGGCAGCTACGACGAGCCGTTCCAAGCTCCGGTGTCAGACGAAACCGCCGCGTAGATTCAGCGGACGATGTTGAAGAAGCCGCCAGCAATGGCGGCTTCTCTCGTTTACCGCGCGCCGGCTCAAGAAACTGTTGTGCGATCGCATTTTTATGAATGCTCCAAATGCGCGGCCTTCGAGTATAATTCGCGGCACTTGGACGGAGACGTGCGGGGAGGCCATATCGATGACGCGAATCTATCAGCAAGCAGACCGGGCGCAGCATGAGCGATCGCGCTGGTTTGACATTCGATGCGGGAAGGGTGCTAGGCGCGCGATTTGTGTCTTCGTAGGGTTGGTATTCCTGAACTCGTTCGTGATGGCCCAATCAACCAGCCAGCTGAACGGCAGCGTTACTGACCCGTCTGGCGCGAGCGTTGCGGGCGCGAAGATTACTTTGACCAATCCGGCGACCGGCTTGCAGCGGACAGCGACAAGCAACGGAGGAGGACTCTACCAGTTCCTGGACGTGCCCCCGGGAGAATATCGGCTGGAGACAACGGCGACCGGCTTTGCAACCTATCAGGTCTCGAAGATCGCACTGGTTGTAAGCACGCCCTCCACTCTCCTGATTCGGTTGCAGGTGGCGGGGGTTGCACAAACGGTAACCGTCGAAGGCGAAGCGCCGCTCATCAATCGCACCGACGCATCGCTCGGCAACACTTTTGAGCAAGACCAAATCGCGGAATTGCCGATTGCCGACCGCAACGTAGTTCAGTTGCTGAGCCTGCAACCCGGGGTGACGTACATGGGCCAACAGAGTACGTCGCTGCAAGATACGGACACGCGGAGCGGCGCAGTGAATGGGGTACGCAGCGACCAATCGAACGTCACGCTCGATGGCATTGGGGTCAACGACCAGAACAACGGTTACGCGTTTGCCAGTGTGTTGAATGTACCGCCCGACTCGGTTGAAGAATTCAGGGTGACCACCGCCAACTCCAATGCCGATACCGGGTATTCCAGCGGAGCCCAGGTTTCGCTGGTGACCAAGAGCGGCACCAACAACTTTCACGGGTCAGTCTACGAGTACAACCGCAATACCATTTTCAGCGCCAACGACCCGTTCCTGGAAAACTCCCAGTTGACCAGCGGGGAATCGAACACCGCGCCGAAGCTCCTGCGCAATGAATTCGGCGCTGCGGTGGGAGGTCCGATCTGGAAGAACCGGCTCTTTTTCTTTTCTAACTATGAAGGTCGGCGTGACGCACAGGGCACCAGCGTATTGCGTGACGTGCCGAGCACGTCACTGCAGAATGGCGTTCTGCAGTACCAATGTCAGGTAAACAAGGATGGCAGTCTGGATACGAAAGATTGTCCCGGGAACAGTGTTCTAGGCTCGGATGGGAACACCTACTCGGCTCAGGCCGGTTACTACGCCCTTGGGATTGTCAACGGGAATAACCAAATCACAGCGATGGACCCGCTCCACATCGGAGCGAGTACCGCGATGGAGAGCCTCCTTAAGCAGTATCCAACTGCGAATGAAGATGCGGGCGATGGCCTGAACATTCTGGGTTACCGGTTTTCCTCGAATGCGGATTCCAGCTACAACACTTACCTTACGCGGCTCGATTACCATATTACGGCGAATGGATCGGAAACCCTGTTTTGGCGCGGAGAAATGCAAAACTTCAAGGAGCCGGGGTCGCAGCAGTTCCCTGGCCAGGGCGCTTCTACGATTTTTCTGGACGACAGCAAAGGTATGACAGTGGGACTCACCTCGCTGATCTCCCCGAGGCTGATCAACAGTTTTCGCTGGGGCTTCATCCGGCAGGGAACGAATAACGCCGGTACCTCGCAGTATCCGGCCGTTCTGTTGACCAACCTCGACAACTTTGTGCCTTTCACGCGCTCCGTCATTTACTTTGTGCCCAGCAACCAGTTTACCGAGAGCTTGAACTGGACGCGCAAGAACCACACGTTTGAGTTCGGCGGCGATTTCTTTCTGATTCGCAACAACAGCACCAGTTACCAAAACTCGTTCTCCGACGTCCAGACCAACCCGGTCTATCTGAACACCGGCGGAATCGCCAACACTCCTAGCCCCTTGGATCCGGCCAATAACGGCTATCCGGCTGTGGATAGCAACTTCGGTCCGAACTACGACGCGGCGGCTGCGATACTAATAGGAATTTTTGCTGAGGGTGACGGCAAATATAATTTCCAGCGCAACGGCACCGCCCTGCCCCAGGGCGCGCCCATCGGCCGCCGTTACGCAATCAACGACTACGAATTCTATGGGGCGGATACCTGGCGGGTGACGCCCCGGTTGACGGTCAACTACGGCCTGCGCTGGGTGCTGGAAGCTCCGCCTTACGAAACCAACGGACTACAAGTTGCGCCTTGCGTGGAGGCTGCAGGCGGTGGCTGCACCAAGCAAAACGTCGCCGACTGGTTCAACCACACGGCGCAATTGGCGTCGCAGGGAATGTCGGCCAACAGCGCCGGAGAGATTTCATTTATCCTCGGCGGACCCAAGAATAACGGCCCGGGCCTGTGGAACTGGGACCATAAGGATTTTTCACCGCGCATAGCCGTGGCCTGGGCGCCAGACACCGGCGACGGCTGGGTCTCAAAGCTTCTGGGGAAGAAAGACGAGTTCACGATTCGCGGCGGCTACAGCATCATGTACGATCACTTCGGCGTTCCCATCGTGAACAGCTTTGACCAGCACGGTTCATTCGGCCTTTCCACGGATCTAGGAAACCCCGCTGGAGTGGTGACCGTCAAGAATGCTCCGCGCTTCACCTGCCTCGTACCGGGAACGTCCGGCCAGTCCTGCCTGCCGACCCCGTGCGCGAATCTAAACAATCCCGGCTGCTTGCTCGGTCCTACGCCGTCGGGCTCTTTCCCGGTTACTCCAAGCAACACTGCATTCGCCATCAACTGGGGGCTGGACCAAACTTTAAAGACGCCTTACACGCACGTCTTCAATTTCTCGCTCTCGCGGCAAATCACGTCCAGATCATCGCTTCAGATTGCTTATGTGGGCAGCGTCGGCCGGCGTCTGCCTATGCAGGTCGACCTAGCCATGCCCGCCAATTTGACGGATCCATCGTCGAAGACAACGTATTTTCAGTCGGGCACGATTCTCTCGAAGGCCGCTGCAGTCCCGCAATCCAACGGCAAAGTCGGTACGGATGTTAATCAGATCCAGCCCGTGCCATTCTTCGAGAATATGTTTCCTGCCTGGGCTGGCGCGACGACGCAGAACAATCTCGCAAGCCAAGGTACTCCTCCCGGTAGCGCGTCCCTGCTTTGCGCAAACGGCACCCCCCCGGCCAATCCAACGGCCACACAGAACATCTATGAGCTCTGGAATTGCTATCCGCACAACGAAACGTTCTCGCTGTTCCAGTTGGATGTGCCCGACTCCATTACAGGCTTGAGCCCGGCGCTTCCGAACAGCAAGAACGGTCCGTATAGCTTCTTTCATGATCAGTTCGCTTCGCTCTACGCCTGGCGCAACATCGGTACGTCCGACTACAACGCGCTGCAGGTGACCTACACAGCGCGCTGGGGAGCAAACCTGCAGGGGCAGTTTAACTACACCTTTTCGAAATCGCTGGACGAGGCATCGGCAGCGGAACGCGTCGGCCCTTATGAAGGAACCGGAGGAACGGGCAACGATCTGAACGGTGGCGGCATTGTGATTAATTCCTGGGATCCGCTGTCGCTGCGCGGGCTCTCGGATTTCAACGCTTTCAATCAAGTCAACGCGAACCTGGTCTATCGCCTCCCGTTCGGCAAAGGCCAGAGGATGCTGGGAAACGCGAGCCCGGCGTTGAACGCGCTGGTTGGGGGGTGGCACGTCTCGGGCGTGTTCCGCTGGACCAGCGGCTTCCCCATCACGATCGACAACGGTTTCACCTGGTCAACCAACTGGAACATTGAGGGCGATGCCGAGCCAAATGGGCCGGCTCCGGTGGCGACGACCACCAAGAATGCCATGGTCAATGGGGTGGGCATCGGCCCGGATATGTTCCAAAATCCGGCAGCGGCGCTAGCGGCTTTCCGCCCAGAATGGCCGGGCGAATCAGGGGTGCGTAACAACGTGATTGGCGACGGCATTTTCAACATCGATACCGGAGTAAGCAAAGATTTCTCTTTTGGGGAGCAGAAGCGTCTGGAGTTCAGTTGGCAATCGTTCAACGCAACCAACTCGGTGCGCTACGACGTGCGGGGGCCGGTGGGCGACTCGGCTCAACCCTCGCTCTCCTATGACGCGTCAGAATTCGGCAAATACCTTACGACGCTGAGCACACCTCGGTTCATGCAGTTCGCTCTGCGCTTCGTCTTCTAGGGTGCGGCGGTCGGCCCTGGATCAAAACCTTAAACACAGGGGACACGGAGGAACACAGGGTGAAGCAGAATTACCTTGTGTTCTCCTGTGTTTCCCGTGTTCTTGTCGCGATTCTAGTCCCTCTGAACGTAAGGTGCTGTCCGGTTGCCGGAGTGCGGTTGTTACCTAGGTCATCTTGGGGAAGGTGACGATCCGGGCGATTATAGGGAGAGCTTGGAGGCTGACGGCCTCCCAGGAAACCTCTCCAATGAATATTGACGATCTGCTGCGGATTGCTACGGAACGGCGAGCTTCCGATTTGCACTTGAAGGTGGGGAACTATCCGCACCTGCGCATTGACGGCGAACTGGCGCCCTTGACCGAGCAACCGCGGGTGAGCGCGGAAGACATGCTGAACATGGCGTTCAGCATGATGTCGGCGCGGCAGAAACAGAAATTCAAAGAGACCACGGAAATCGACATGGCCTACGGCGTAGCCGGGCTGGGGCGGTTCCGTGTGAACATCTTTCAACAGCGCGGCAACGTGGGACTGGTGCTGCGCGTCATTCCAACCAAGATACGCGCGCTGGATGAATTGTTCCTGCCCAAGGTGGTCGAGCAGATTTGCGAAATGCCGCGCGGGCTGGTGCTGGTGACGGGCGTGACCGGCTCGGGTAAGTCGACCACGCTGGCGGCCATGGTGGATCGCGTAAACTCCACGCGAGCCGAACACATTATTACGATTGAAGACCCCATCGAATTTCTGCATCGCGATAAGAAGGGGTACGTGAACCAGCGCGAGATTGGGGTGGACACACCTTCGTTCAGCGCGGCGTTGCGAGCTTCTTTGCGTCAGGATCCGGACGTGATTCTGGTGGGCGAAATGCGCGATCTGGAAACGATTCAGACGGCGCTGCACGCGGCGGAAACCGGCCATATGGTGTTCTCGACGTTGCACACGTTGGATGCGGTGGAAACCATTAACCGCGTGATTTCGATTTTCCCACCGCCGGAGCAGAAGCAGATTCGGTTGCAGCTGGCAGCAGTTCTGCGGGCAATTGTGAGCCAAAGATTGGTGCGACGCTGCGATACGGAAGGGCGCGTGCCCGCGGTTGAGGTGATGATCAATACGGCGTTCATCCGGGAATGCGTGCTGGTTCCGGAAAAGACGCGGTCGGTGCGGGACGCGATTGCCGCCGGTACGTCGCAATACGGCATGCAGACCTTTGACCAATCGTTGTGGGATCTGTTCCAGGCGGGGCTGGTGGCCTACGAAACCGCGCTGGAGAACGCTTCCAACGCCGACGACTTCAAGCTGCGCATGCAGGGCATTGCGTCGACGGCCGACATTTCGCGGCAGTCGATGCAGTCTGCTGGATTTGGCGGACGGTAGTCGGGCGGGATTCGGCTTCGATCTAGCTTCTTTTCTTCCTTCTTGGGTTGGGCGCGCCCTGCGGCGCGCCCGTTTTTGTTTAGCAGGCCGCCCGGCTGAGTGTTCTTCTTTTCCGCCTGCAATTGGACTATCGTTGACGGTATGGCATTTCCGCGTCCCAAGAGAAGGTTCTATTCCGAAGATGAGTTGTACGAATATGCCGTAGGAGCGCTGGCGCGGCGGATGCGGACCGTGGCCGAGTTGAAGCGTCTGCTGCGGATGCGTGTGGAGGCCGACACGGAGTACGGGCAGACGCTGGTGGAACTGATCGTCCGGCGATTGAAGGATCGCGGGTATTTGAACGATGCGCAGTACGCCGCGTATTTCTCTTCGCTGCGGCGCGACAACCAGAAGTTTGGCAGGCTGCGCGTGGTCACCGATCTGAAGGCAAAGGGCATGCACGGCGATGTGATCGCCAAGGCTGTGGACACGGCTTTTGACGGGGTGAGCGAGGAGGCGCAGGCTCGCGAATATCTCCGGAAGAAGCGGCTGGTGAAACCTAAAGATCAGAAACAGGCGGCTCGCGTTTTCCGGCAACTGGCGCGGGGAGGGTTCGGGACGAAGACCATCTTCTCTATTTTGAAGAAGTGGGATGTGGATGAGGAAACCTTGACTGAGTTGGAAAGCGAAAGCGCCTGACTTCGGGCAGCGCGGAGCAGGGCCTCTCCTGCACGTTTCGGCGCATCTAATTACGAAGATGTACTTGGCAACAGCCGTTCGGATGTTGCATACTCCAAGACCGATCCCAACACCGTTTCAGAGGAGGACGCTATGAAGTTCTGTCTGAAGACAGTTTTCGCTGGAATGCTGCTCAGCGCCGTGCCGGCTTTGCTGGCTCAGGACGCGGCCACGGATGTGAAGAAGGGCGCCGAGGATACCGGGCACGCGACCAAGGTGGCGGCCAAAGACACTGCCAAGGGCACGGAAAAAGCGGCCGATAAGACTGGCCACGCGACCAAAGTGGCAGCTAAAGACACCGCCAAGGGCACGGAGAAAGCTGCCGATAAAACCGGCCACGCGACCAAAGTGGCGGCGAAAGACACGGCCAAGGGCACCGAGAAGGTTGCGGATAAGACGGGCAGCGGTGTAAAGACGGGCGTCAAGGATACTGGGCACGGGCTGAAGAAGGTCGGGGATAAGATCGCGGACAAGCCCGCCGATAAGCCTGCTCCTGCGCCTGCTCCCCAGAAATAACGCCGACAGAGTTCGGGCATTGGGGTCGCGGCAGGTGCGACCCCGTTACCTTCCCTTGTCATTCCGATGAGCGCGGCGAGGAGAGCTTACCCTGAGCAAAGCCGAAGGGATTAGCTTTCCGGCACTGTTGCAGATTCTTGCTCCGAATCGGCCCTCGCCTGCTCGATGCTAGAATATTTTGTTTCCATACCATGTTCACTGGATCTGAAATTCGCCGCAAGTTTCTCGACTTCTTTGTGCAGAAGGGGCACAAGGAGGTGCATTCGTCGTCGCTAGTACCGGCAAATGATCCTACGCTGCTATTCACCAACGCGGGCATGAACCAGTTCAAAGACGTCTTCCTGGGATTGGAGAAGCGCGACTACTCCCGCGCCACGACTTCCCAGAAGGTTGTGCGCGCCGGCGGCAAGCACAACGATCTGGAGAATGTTGGGTTCACCAACCGGCATCACACTTTTTTTGAGATGCTGGGGAATTTTTCTTTTGGAGACTACTTCAAGAAAGATGCGATCGCCTACGCGTGGGAGTTGATTACTTCGAAGGAGTGGTTTGGGATCGACAAAGAGAAGCTTTACGCAACCATCTTCAAAGGCGAGGCTGGGGTTGAGCGCGATATCGAAGCTTACGACTTGTGGGTGGGACAGGGAGTGCCCAAGGATCGCATCTTTGAGATGGGACTGAAAGATAATTTCTGGCAGATGGGCGACACCGGGCCCTGCGGTCCTTGCAGTGAGATTCACTACGACATGGGTGCGATCGCGTCCGAGCAGGGACATGCGGATTGCCACTTTCCTTGCGACTGCGGGCGGTATGTCGAGCTTTGGAATCTGGTCTTCATGCAGTTCGACCGAGATGCTTCGGGCAGATTAAGTCCGCTGCCCAAGCCTTCGATTGACACGGGCATGGGGCTGGAACGCGTGGCGGCGGTGTTGCAGGGCGTGATTTCGAATTATGAGACGGATTTGTTCGTGCCGCTGATCAGGAGAGCCGCCGAGCTGACCGGAACATCGCTCACGAAGGAACTGGAGAAAGAAGCCAAAGCAAAGTCGGCTGCTTCTCTGCGGGTGATCGCGGACCACTCGCGGGCGGCAACTTTTCTGATTTCGGATGGAGTGTTGCCTTCCAATGAAGGTCGCGGCTATGTGCTGAGAAAAATTATCCGGCGGGCGATTACTCACGGACGCCTGCTTGGGCAAACGAAACCGTTTCTGTACGAAATGGTTTTCGCGGTGAGAGATTTGATGCAGGATGCCTATCCAGAACTGAAGGATAGTGCTGACCGTGTGTCGAAAGCCGTACATGTCGAGGAAACCCGGTTCGCGCACACGCTGGACGTCGGACTTGTAAAGCTGGAAGAGCTTCTCAGGAACTCGAAGGGCGAACTTGCCGGCACGGAGGCTTTCAAGCTTTACGACACCTTCGGCATGCCGCTGGACTTTATGCAGGACGCGGCGCGCGACCAGGGATTTGCATTCGACCAAGCTGGCTTTGATCGCGCCATGGCGGAACAGAAGTCTCGGGCTCGCGCCTCGTGGAAGGGCGGCGCGAAGCAGACGGCGAATCCTGCTTATCAGCAGCTTCCGAAATCAATTTTCGAAGGATACCGACAGACTCGCTCCGATGGATGCGAAGTGCTGGCCATCATCCACAACGGGCAGGGGGCGCGGGAACTCAAGGCTGGCGAGGCCGGCGAAGTGATTCTGGACCACACGCCGTTTTATGCGGAGTCTGGCGGGCAGGTTGGAGACCGGGGATGGTTTTATTCCGACGATCACAATACCGTGGTTGCAGAGGTTACGGGAACTTATTCGCCGATTCAGGGGGTGCGGGCGCATCAGGTTGTCGCTAAACGGGCGCTACGCGTGGGCGACAAGATCGATGCTGTTGTGAATGCGGATGTTCGTGAATCGACTATGCGGAATCACACGGCTACGCATTTGCTTCATGCCGGGTTGCGCGAAGTTTTGGGGAAGCATGTGAAGCAGGCGGGGTCGCTGGTGGCGCCGAATCATTTGCGCTTTGATTTTTCGCATTTCACTGCTGTTGAAGATGAAGAGTTGCAGGACATTGAGGACATCATCAACAAGGAAGTTTTGCGCAATCAGATTGTCGAGACAATTACGGACGTTCCGATTGACGAGGCAATCAGCCAATATCACGCCATGGCTTTGTTCGGCGAGAAATATGGCGAGAAGGTGCGCGTGGTGCGGATCGGCGATTTCTCGACCGAACTGTGCGGCGGCACGCACACTGGCGCTACGGGCGAGATTGGGTTGATCAAGATTCTGAAGGAAGGCAGCGTTTCGTCGGGGGTGCGGCGGATAGAGGCGGTCACGGGGGAGGGTTCGCTACGACATTTCCGCAAAGACCACGAACTCGAGAAAGTTGTGTCGACGTTTGTGGTTCCCACCTTTGCGCACAAACCGCGCAAAGATGGGGCACCCTCCGTGGATAAGGGTTCCGCCCACGCGGATGAGGGTTCGGCCCACGTGGACGAGTTTTCCGCCCACGCCGAGCCGGTTTCTCCTGCGGAGGCTTTGAAGGGTGAGCTTGATAAAAAAGACTCGGAGATTAAGCGGCTTACGCGGGAGCTGGATTCGGCGCGGATGAAATCGGCGTCGTCGAGTACGGCTAATATTGGCGATCGCGTGAAAGATGTTAATGGAGTGAAGGTGCTGGCGCATCGCGTGGACAATCTGGAGCGGGCGCAACTGCGCACGCTGGTCGATCAACTGCGCGACAAGATTGGCTCGGGGGTGGTGGTGCTGGGGTCGGCCTCGAATGGGAACGTGTCGCTGATCGTGGGCGTCACCAAAGATTTGACCGCGAGGGTGCAGGCAGGGAAGGTGATTGGTCCGGTGGCGCAGAAAGTTGGTGGCAAAGGCGGGGGCCGGCCTGACCTGGCTGAGGCTGGCGGAAAAGATGCCGGCGCGCTGGATGCCGCGCTGGACGGGGTTTACGAAGTGGTGGAGTCGCTTCTCGGATGACCACGAACAATGCTTCCCTCGAAGAACGCCTGCACTTCATCAAGCACAAGGGCCATGCCATCTACTCGATTGACTTCACGCAGTGCAATGCGAAGGAACTGCTGGTGCTGCTTGACCTTATTCGCGCCGACATCGCGCGGCACGCACCCGGATCGGTTCTTACTTTCGTCGATGTCACCGGCGCGCAGATCGACAAACAAGTCGCCACGCGGATCAAGGAAGTTCTGGTGCTTGATCGTCCGTATGTGAAGCGGTCGGCGTGGGTTGGGACGGAGAGTTTGCCGCACGTATTTTACGAGCACTTCAAAAACTTCTCGCAGCGGGAACTGCCCTCTTTTAAAACGCGCGAGGAGGCGCTGGAGTGGCTGGTGAGCGGCGAATAATAAGGCGTCTATTGCCGCCCTTCTCTTTTCCTTGACATGGCTATCTCAGATAGCTATCATCAAACCATGCAGGTCAGCGTAGCGGACGCGAAGAATAAACTACCGGAATTGATCAAGGCGGCGGAACAGGGTGAGCCTGTGACGATCTGCCGCCGGGGTGTCCCGGTCGTGGACATCGTGCGCACGAAGAAGCCATCCCGGAAGAAACCTATGTTGGGGACCTTGCGAGGAAGGATTCAGATCCTTGATCCAGATTGGTGGAAGCCTATGACAGACAAGGAAGTGGAAGATCTGTTTGGCGGGGCCGAGTGACTTGCGGCTGCTCCTGGACACAGCGGTATTTATTTTTGCTGTCGAGTCGCCGCAGCGTCTTAGCAGCCGGGCAGCCGCGGTTTTGAAGAATCCCGGAAACGTTCGCGAGTTGAGTTCTGTTTCGCTTACCGAGATCGCTATCAAGGCGACTTTGGGCAAACTGAGGATTTCGGCAGAAGATGCCCGCCAGTCGATTCAGGACATGGATATTCACATCCTTCCCTTCACTGCCGATCACGCCTTTCGTTTATTCGAGCTGCCCGCCTGCCACCGCGATCCTTTTGACCGGCAAATCATCGCCCAGGCGCTTTGGGAAGATATTCCCGTGGTCACCTCGGACGATAAATTCAGGCTTTACAACGGACTGAATCTCGTTTGGTGACTGGCGAGCGCGTGAAATGGGAATCAGATGATTTTCCGAATCCTGCTGCTCGTCGGTCTGATACGCCTGTTGATCGAGACCAACAAACCCTTCCTCTGTTCCGGGATTTACGCAGGCACGGTGACGCTGTTCGCGCTGATTAGTGGGCATGGCATTGGCGCGCTGGTGGCAGGGGTATGGGCGTTGGTGCTGTCGAGCGTCTAATTCTGGCTGCTCGACCGCTTTGACGGCAGCATCCTGTTCTGGATCATTATGATCCTAGGCTTACTCATCGGCCTGGTGTGAGCCGGATTCCGACCGGAACTAACTCCTCCACTTTAGCGTGACTGGGCCTGGCAGCGGGTGCTTCATCTCCGTGCCGGTACGTTTTGCTTCCAGATGCGCAGCCTTCAGCTGGAAATACCATTTTGCAGGACGGTCGGCGTCGTCGATCAGCATGAGATGCGGATTGTGCTTCAGGCCTTCGGCTTGCAGTTCCATCGTGTGGCGATCCTGTTCGACGAACTTTGCGAAAACGAACTTCAGCAGATCGGGGCCGAAGGGCATCCAGCGGAAAATGTTCCAGGCGGCGACTACGTCGATGCGGCATTGATTGCGGGTAATGGGCGTTACCGTGGTGAGCGATGAAAACCAGTACTTCCCTGCCCGGATAGTTTCGCGGCGCAGGTTGGGAAGGACGAAGTCGATCGTCGTTGTAATCGAATCGGCGGCGGCGTAGAGCCGCAGAAGCTTGTAGGGCGCGGAGTTTGAGCTGGGGGTGTGGGCGCTCATGCGGAAACCGTTGGGGATGGGCTCGAAGTTCTTTTTCTTCTCGTGGATGCTGTGGCGGCTGCGCCACCACCAGGCTTGGTGCACAAACGGTCCGTGCGCGGGATCCATGAGGCCGATGATGCCATGATCGATGCTCACCGGCATGTCGGCGGTGAGGTAGGCAAGTTTGTATTTGGACGTTTCTCCGAACTTCTCGATCAGCGGAGCTGGGTCGGGAGCTTCTTGTCGCGCGCTGAATCCAGCGCCCGTAGGGCTTGGGTCCGGAATGTAGACCCAGACGAAACCATCCTGCTCTTCGCAGGGATAGCTACCGGCGTAGATGCGGTCGACTTTCAAATTCTGGTCGGCGGTGAGCGATGGGATGAGCTCGCACTGGCCGTTGTGGGCGTCGAACTGCCAGCCATGGTAGGAGCATTCGACATTCTCTCCATCGAACCGGCCACAGCTTAGCGGCATGCCGCGATGAGGACAGGCGTCGCGCAGTGCGAAAGGCTTTTTCTGGCGGTCGCGTCCGATGACGAGCGGGATCTCAAGCAGCGTGGCTTTGTGGAGTTGATTGCGATGGACCCGATCGGCGGGCAGGGCGCGATACCAAAAGCCCGTCAGCATGAGCGCGTCGGGCACCTGGCGTTGGGGAGAATCGAGATCGGCCATGGAAATTGTTGATTTTAGATTGCTGATTGAAAAACCTATGCTAGCATCCGCAGGGCGTTTCGGCGTGTAGGGAATTGCGCGGAGAGAACTTGCATGGAATTCATCGGCCATTTTCGCAGGCTCACGCCCGTACAGCGGAATACCTTCGTTGCTTGCTTTCTGGGTTGGTCGCTGGATGCTTTTGATTTCTTCATTTTGAACTTGTGCGTCAGCGCCATCGCTACCCAATTCCACGCGAAGGTGTCTGAGGTTGCGGAGGCGATTTTTTGGACACTGGCGATGCGTCCGGTGGGCGCGCTTCTATTCGGAATGATGGCCGACCGATTTGGCCGGCGTCTCACGCTGATGGTCGATATCGTCGCGTACTCGGTATTTGAACTGGCGTCGGCCTTTGCTCCTTCGCTGAGAGCCCTCATCTTGACGCGGGCGTTGTTCGGAATCGCGATGGGCGGGGAATGGGGTGTGGGCGCGGCATTGGCGTTCGAGACGCTGCCCGCCGAAGGCCGCGGGTTTTTCTCAGGAGTGTTGCAGGAAGGCTACGCGGTGGGTTATCTGATGGCCGCACTGGTGTACTGGAAGCTGTTCCCGATGTCCGGCGTAGGCTGGCGGGGAATGTTTGTGATCGGGGCGCTGCCGGCATTTCTGGTGATCTACATTCGCGCCAAAGTGGATGAGTCTCCGGCCTGGGTGCAAGGACGCGTATCGAGAAAAACAGAAAGTCGATGGGGCAAGGACATTCTCACATACTTGGGCACTTTTGCTTTCCTGGTGGTGCTGATGTTTGCCTTCAATTCCTTCAGCCATGGCAGCCAGGATCTGTATCCAACATTCCTTACGAAGGACCACAAGTTCACGCCGCAGACGGTTGGACGGATCGCCGTCATCGCCAACATTGGAGCGCTGCTGGGAGGGATTCTTTTCGGCACCTGGTCGGAGAAAATCGGCCGCCGGAAGGCCATTGTGATCGCGGCGCTGTTGTCGATTCCGGTGATTCCGCTCTGGGCATACTCTCATACCGTGCCCATGCTGGCCCTGGGCGGCTTTCTCATGCAATTCATGGTGCAAGGCGCGTGGGGCGTAATCCCCGCACATTTGAATGAGCTTTCACCACCTGCTGTGCGAGGGACGTTTCCTGGCTTCGCCTATCAGCTAGGGAACCTAATCTCCTCCCGCAACGGTGTTTTTCAATCCAAGCTCGCCGAGCAGCGCTATGGCGGGGTATTCGCGCCAGTGCTCGCCTGGACACTTCTGTTGGTTGCGACGCTGGTGGCGGTGGTCACCGGAAGCGGGCGGGAGCGCAGAGGGATGGACTTGTCGAATACCAGCTAGAAATGTGTTTCGCGGTCATGTTCGCGCTGGATGTGCAAGATTTGGCGTAGTCCTCGGCTGGGGCACGATGGTGGCATTGTCACGGGGAGATTCCTGTGGTACGGTAGGTGAAATTTTCACGCCTTCGTAAACACATTTTTTGGGGCCTCTAAGAGTGTGGTCTGCGCGAATGCGCGTGCGGGGTAGCGCCACTATGAAGGAAATCATGGACTCGATTCCCGCCCAGCCGTCAGGGAACGAGGAGAATTTTGCCAACCGGAAGCTGATCCGACCGGCGCTGCCGCGCCCGGATCACAACCATGGAAACCACAACTCCAATCATCCCCAGGTCAATCATCCCCAGTTGATGGAACGCAGGGACAGGCCGGAGCGCCACGATCGGCCGGAACGGGGCTTTGAACGGAACGATCGCGGAGAGCGCGCGACGGGTACGGGCGGCGGACGCAAGGCTGCGCCTCCGGAGCAGACCAACGCCGAAAACTTTTATTATCAGAAGCAGATGCAGTCGCGAACCCCGATGGTGATCGTGCTTCGCGACGGCGAGGAAATACACGGCGTGATCGAGTGGTACGACAAGACCTGCATCAAGGTGATCCGCGAAGACGGACGGCCGAACCTGATGATTTACAAGCCCGCCATCAAGTACATGTTCAAGGAAGAAGAGAACGGGCGGTAGGCGTCAGTGAGACGCTCGCCGCTAGTCTCCAGGGCCCGTCACTTTCCAGCGGGGCTTGCCTCTAGTTGGTCCAGCCGGTGATTCAACAGCCCCAAGTCGTCGTTCAGCAGCGCTGGTCCAGAAAGATCGATGCCCAGAAACTGATTGAGCAGCTCCGCGGGCGGTTGATTGAAACCGTTCTTGAGAAGCTGGATATAGCGTGGCACAAACCACTCCCGCCTGGTCGAGTAAAGCTGGTAATACTTCAACGCGAGCAGCCCGCCGTACATGTAGTTCACATCGTAGAGCGGGTCTTCGAACATAAGGTCGACCATGGCCCAACGGCTGCGTACCTCGGGCGTTGAATGCGGAAACTGCGAGAACTGATCGTCAATCTTTAAGCTCAAGCGGTCGAGGTCGTCGGCGTTCCGAATCGTGCCCGCCGAAACTCCGTCGTAAACCTCTTGTTCCAGCAAAGCGTCCTGTGCGCCGTAGAAGGCATCGAGACCCTTGATATTCATCCATCGTTCGCGATAGTAGCGTTGCAGTTCTGGTGTGGCGGCGTGCTCGGCCATAAAATCAGCCAGGACTAACTCGTTGAACTCGGCAAATGACTCGAAGAGAAAATGTGGGCCTTCCGCATACGACGGCGCTACGCCGTTTGCGGTCATAAGCTGGCGATGGACCGCGTGTCCTCCTTCGTGCGCAATTACAGAGAGGTCCTTGAAAGTTCCGTCATAGCGGCCGTAGAACAGCATGCTGGTGCTGCCGGCGTGTCCGACAGAGAAGCCACTGGTGTAGCGGTTGGGCGCGCCCCCGGGCACGATGTCAGCGCGCCCGTTGGCGGGATCGAGCAAGGCATCGAATGCGGCTTGGTACTCCTTGCCCAGCCCCGCGAATGCTTCGTGAAAAACGCCCCGAGCTTCCGAGAGCGAAGTTATCGGCGGGGTAAACCCTGGTGCAGGAGCCGACAGGTCCCACTCGCGCCCGGGCTGATGATAGTCTCGCTCAATATCCTGCGACCGAATCTTTTCGTAGCGCTTGACAGCATCTCCATGTTGCGCCATTAAAGCCAAAAGACTGCGCGTCTCCTCCGGCTTGAAATAAAGGCTCTCGTACTTTCGCGCGGGCGCATCCGCATAGTGGTGCGCTTTCGCAAGAGCGGTCTGTCCCTGGACGGTGTGAAGCAAGGCAAAGGCGAACAAGTCGCGCTGGCTGGCAAATCCAGCGTATCTCTTTTTGTAACCTTCCTCGCGTATCTTACTGTCGGCATTCGTCGCAATGAGGTTGCGCTGGCGGATCACATCCAGAGGGCCGGCCGGTGTTTGAACTGTCCCA
>Ga0210391_10002202_pt1 | contig 17056 bp, 21 predicted proteins | sample IncBWC12OmetaG_FD_160573 | JGI IMG/M metagenome (GOLD analysis project Ga0210391, IMG submission 160573) | Forest soil microbial communities from Barre Woods Harvard Forest LTER site, Petersham, Massachusetts, United States - Inc-BW-C-12-O ... | reverse complement strand
GGTGAACTGGCGGCGCGACGCGACGGCCTATCGGGTCGGATACCGAAACGGCCGGCTGACCGAGGAGCCGCTGGAGAGTGAGACCATCAGGAGACGATTGGCGTGACGCCTCGATGAGCGCGCCTCACAGAATAGTCATCGTGGGCGGGGGCGCGGGCGGCCTCGAATTGGCGACGGCACTGGGCAGGAAGCTCCACCCGAATCAGGCTGACGTCACGCTCGTCGACTGCAATCTCACCCATATCTGGAAGCCGCTGCTGCATGAAGTGGCGGCGGGAATTCTCGACGCCGACCGGGAGGCACTGAGCTACGCCGCCCAGGCGAAGTGGAATCGATTCCGCTTTGTCTATGGACGCATGGAGGGTCTTGATCGCGGCCGTCGCATGATCCAGCTGGCCGCGTGGGTGGGCAAGCACAGCAACGTGCAGACTCCCGCCGCCGAGCTCGGCTACGACACGCTCGTGCTCGCCGTCGGCAGCGTAGGCAACGATTTCGGCGCGCCGGGAGTCGCCGCGGGGTGCGTCTTTCTGGACTCCGCGGTGCTGGCCGAGGACCTTCGAGAGAATCTCCTCGAGCGTCACATGTCGCAAGTGACGCAGGGGGCGGTAGGTCCGATTCGAATCGTCATCGTGGGGGGCGGTGCGACCGGCGTCGAATTGAGCGCGGAACTCATCGATGCCAATCACCGCATGGCCTACTACCAGCAGGCGCACAAAGAGGGATTGGTGAACCTGGCGGTCACGCTGCTGGAAGCCGGCCCGAGGCTGCTTCCGGCACTGCCCGAGCGCATCGGAAAAGCAGCCGAGCAGGACCTGAAATCCATGGGCATCACGGTGCGGATGAATACTTCGGTGAAGCAGGCGAGCACGGATGGCGTCACGGACTGCGCGGGGAACATCATTGCTGCGGATGTGATCGTGTGGACCGCGGGGGTTCGCGCTCCGGCCTTCCTGCGCGCCATCGATGGTCTCGAGTGCAATCGATACGGCCAGCTCCTGGTTGACAGCACCCTGCAAACCACACAAGACCCCGCGGTGTTCGCCATCGGCGACTGCGCCGCCTGCCCCCTCGCGCGCGGCTCGTCGCAGAATGTTGCCGCGCTCGCCCAGGCCGCTCATCAGCAAGCGGCGCTGCTGGTGAGGAATCTGCAGCTGCGTCTCGCCGGCAGGCCGCTGCTGGACTTCAAATTCCAGGACCGCGGTACGCTCATCTCCATTGCATCGCATAACACCTTTGGCAAGGTATTCGGAAATTGGATCGTGGAAGGAATGCTCGCGCGGTTCTTCTACGTCTCGCTGTATCGCGTGCATCAGGCGGCGCTCTACGGCTATTGGCGAACCGGGTGGCTGATGCTCGGAAGTCTTCTCTCAAGCAGCACCCGACCAAAGCTCAAGCTGCACTGAGCCGAACAGACTTCAGGACCGGGCCTCTCTCAAAAGGTAGAGGCGGTCACTCCCTCTACGGGACGTAGGCCCTCTGGCGAGCGGCGAATGGCCTGATTCACTTCGGGATTTGATACTGCCTTACCCATGAAGAGGAGCAGGTCATGAATCACTACATCGAGGCCGTAGCGATCGGAGTGGTATCAGCCTCGGTCTTGTTTTTGGCCGGCGTTGGCGCGGGCCGCCCAAGCAAGGCTGCGACACCGGCAAACATCCCCGCGGCCGAGGCCGACTCGGGCGCCGCGTATGCGAGCGCTTTCTACAAGGCGCGGGCGGAACTTGCAAAGGCACAGTGGCGCTATGAGTTCGCGGTGGCCGACCGCGCCCGCACCGCCAACCGTCTTGCAGCACACAGTGCTTCACGCGCAGATCTGGATGCGAGCATTGCAGCAGTCGAGCGAGCCGATGCGGCCGTAAAGGCCGACAAGGCTGCACTGGCGGTGGCACAGGCAAACCTCGTCGCGCGTTATTGAAGGTACCTGCTGCCGCGCAGTAACGGCCGTCCATCGGCCGAGCTGGTACCATGGGATATGGGAGACGATAAGCCGAGTCCCACGACGGCCGTCGGCGCGGTCCCGCGGGCTGAACGCGCCAGCGGGGTCATTGCGTTCGCGGTCGTGGTGACCCTGCTGTATCTGGGCCGGGACATCCTCATACCGCTCACTCTCGCGTTGATGCTGAGCCTGCTGCTCGCACCCCTGGTCCGCAGCCTGAGGCGAATCGGGCTCTCCCAGGGCCCCTCGGTCCTGATTGCCGTCCTGACGTTGGTGCTTTTCGTCTCGGTGACCGCTGTCGTGCTCGGTACCCAAGTCATACGCATGGCCGCAAGCCTGCCTCAGTACCGGGAGACCATCGAGCTGAAGCTGCAGAAGCTCGACGAAATGACCGTCGGCCGGCTGAGCACACTGACGAACGAGGCGAGCCGGCTCATTGCGCGCCACAGCGCCGAGCGCGGTGACCTCACGCAACCGTCCGACCAACCGGGACTCGCGACGGGGACGGTTCCCGTGCCCGTCGAAGTCCAGCAGCCGCGGACGGATCCCTTCCAGCTCATTGGTCGAGTCGCGGCGTCCGTGTGGGGACCGATCGCCACCACCGGCATCGTGCTGGTCGTGCTCGTCTTCGTGCTGTTCGAACACGAGTCATTGCGCGACCGGGTCATCCGCATCGCGGGGGCGGCCAACATACGCATGACCACCATTGCTCTCAACGATGCAGGCGAGCGGCTGTCGCGGTTCTTCGTCTCACAGTTTGCGGTCAATGCGGGCGTCGGCGCGAGCATTGGCCTGGGGCTTGGTCTGCTCGGTCTGCCGCACGCCACGCTGTGGGCAGCGCTGACGGCCGTGCTGCGCTTCGTCCCGTACGTGGGCGTGTGGATCGCGGCACTGCTTGCCGTGGCCCTCTCGATTGCCGTGGTTCCGGGATGGTCGCTCGCAATCGCGACGCTGGGTCTGTTCGCATTGGTGGAAGTCATTGCCGGACAAGTGGTGGAGCCGCAGCTGTTCGGCCACGCCACCGGACTCTCGCCATTGTCGGTGGTCGTTGCGGCAATTTTCTGGAGCTCGCTCTGGGGTCCGATCGGGCTGGTTCTCTCAACGCCACTGACGCTGTGTCTGCTGGTCGGAGGGCGCTACATCAGGGCGCTGCGTTTTCTGGATCTGCTGTTGGGCAACGCCCCGGCGCTCACACTGCCGCAGAGATTCTATCAGCGGGCGCTCTCGGGAGACTCCCACGAGGTCCTCGTCACGGCGCGGGCCTATCTGAAAGACCATTCCCTGGCCGCCTACTGCGATGATGTGGTGATTCCCGCGCTTCACATTGGTCTTCTCGATCGCCAGCTGGGCGCGATCTCAGCGGATCAGCAGATGAAGCTGCGCAACGTCATGGTGACCGTTTTCTCCACCTTGGGCGGCGGCAATCCCTGGAGCTCCCGACCGCGTCGGCGCAGTTCGGTTCTCGATCATGCAGCGCCCGGTCAGAGGCTGCGCGAGGAGCGCGAACAGCTGATGGGGAAGTGGCAGGGTCCGGTGGCAGTGCCGCCCGGGTCCGTCATGCTCTGTCTGGGTCCGGGCTCGTATGCCGATGATCTCGCCGCCGAACTGCTGGCGCGCATCCTGCGGGAGCAGAAGGTGGATGCCCGGCATTTTTCGGTCGAGGACACGCAGGAGGGTCCGCCTCCCGGCGCGACGCCCGGCGGCGTCGCCATTGTCTACCTCGTGAGCGCAGTCCCTGGCGTCGAGCGCCAGCGCTGCGGTCCCGTAGCCGAGCGACTGCGCCAGCGACTTCCGCAGGCGCTTTTCGTGAATGTGTTCTTTCCCGGCGTCACACTCCAGCTGGATCCGGTTGCCGAGAGTGGCCACGCGGATCTCACCGTCACCTCTTTTACCCAGGCGGTGCAGATCTGCCTGGAGCGGCGCGAGACGAGACTGGCACTGGCCGCCCCGTAGGTTCAACCCTCGATGCTTATCCTGGACGTTCGATGGCGACGGCTGTCAGCAGGAGCTTCTGGCCGCGGCGTAAACAGACGACTTCGCAGGATCGGCCGATGCGGGTCGAGTCGAGGATCTGCTGCAGCCGATCGATGCTGGTGACGACCTCATTGTCGTAGGCAATGATCAGGTCGCCGGACTCCAGTCCCGCTGCGTCCGCGGGACCACCCCGTTCGACGCTTTGCACCCGCACGCCCGAATCAGTGTCCAAGCTATGGTGTAGCGCGAGACGGCGGTTCACCGGCGTGTTGCTGCCGGTCATGCCCAGCCACGCGCGCAGCACCCGTCCATGCTTGAGGATCTGCGCGAGCACCCACTGCGCGGTGTCGCTTGCGGTCGCGAAGCAGATGCCCTGCGCCCCGGCAATGATTGCCGTATTCACCCCGATGACTGCGCCGTGCGAATCGACCAGCGGCCCACCGGAGTTTCCCGGATTCAGCGCCGCATCCGTCTGAATCACGTTCTCGATCAGCCGACCGGTCCCGGACCGCAGACTTCGACCGAGCGCACTGATGACGCCCGCGGTCACCGTGTACTCGAAACCCAGCGGATTGCCGATGGCGATTGCCAGCTGCCCGATCTGCAGCGCCGCCGAACTGCCGAAAGCGGCATGCGCTACGACCCCTACGCTCACCCGCAGCACCGCAAGATCCGAATCCGGGTCATCGCCGACGATGTCCGCGGCATATCGATCACCGTCCTGAGTGGAGACGCGAATGTCCTTCGCGTGATGCACCACATGACTGTTGGTGAGCAGAAGTCCGTCCGGGGTGAAGAAAAAGCCCGAGCCGGTGCCGCGGCGCGCACCCTGTCGACCCTCGGTCTGCGCCTCCAGGTGCACCACGCAGGGCGCCGCGACGCGTGCCGCGGCAATGACCGCATTGGAATAGGCATCCAGCAGATGGGCGTCATGGCCAGCTTGCGGAGACGGCGCCGCGCTTGAGTTCATCACGGCCCTGTGTGGGCGGCGTGCGGGAATTCAAGGCCGGCCCCCCCGCGCTCAGGGCGGTAAGGGGACCCCCGACACTTCGGCGCAGATGCCGAGCAGGCGATCCTGGAGCGCGGCATTGCCGGTCTGCGGATTGGGCGCGAGCGTCCGCAGGTGGTAGAAGTAGCGGCCGGTCTTGCGGGCTTCGGGTTCATCGCTGACGGCGAGCCACGCCTGGGTGAGATGCGCCTGATCGAGGTCATCGGGCGCCCCGGCTCCGCCCATCTTGGTAGGTACCCATCCCGGCTCGAGCGAGTTTGACAACACGTCCGGCCAACGGCGCGCCACGGCGCAGGCCAGGATGGCATCGTGCAGTTTGCTCTCGGCATAGGCGGTCGACCCGTTCCAACTGCGCTTGCGCCACAGAATGTCGTCCAGGTTTGCATCGGCATGGTGGTGCATGCCGGAACTGAGATAGATGAGCCGGTGTGGCCGCTCGATCAGCGCGGTGAGGATATAGCTCGCCAGGGTGTTGATCGCGAAGACATGAGGCAGGCCATCGGCCGTCAGGCGATGGCCCTCGCGGTAGCCAACGGCAGCGTTGTGGATCACCGCGTCGAAGCGGCCCAGCCCATTGACGCGCGCGGCCACTTGCTTCGCGCCGGCAATGGTATCGAGGTTGCCTTCGATGATCGCCTCGGCCCCGGGCAGCGCCTGCCGGGCATCCTCTGCCCGGGCCGAGTTGCGCGCGTGCAGCACCACCTGGTGACCCTGCTTCACGAGCAGTTCGCCGGCCATCAGGCCGAGTCCGGTTGATGAGCCGGTGATGAATATGCGAGCCATGACAAGTCTCCTGTGTTGAAGCGTGCCGACGATCAGGACGCAGAGTGGCGGGCGGTGACGATGAGCGCGGCACCCAGAACCGCACTGATCGCGCCGAGCAGGTACACGGCCGCGTAGCCGAACAGTCCCGCGATCAGTCCGGCCGCGGGTCCGGCAACACCATAGGCGATGTCGAGAAAGGCGACGAACGCTCCCATCGCACTGCCGCGGTTGGCCGGCAGGACCCGCTTGAGGGCCTCCACCCCCAGGGCCGGGAACACCAGCGCGCAGCCCAACCCCGTGACGAAAGCCCCCCCGAGCGCGATGATCTCGTGCGGCGCGCTCCAGATCAGCCCCTGGCCGATCGCCTCAATGGCCAGTGACCACAGCGCCACGCGATATCCGCCGACCCGGTCGGGCAGATGCCCGAGCACGGCGCGCACGAAGATGAACCCGACACCGAAGGCGGTCATGACAAGCCCCGCATCGTGCCAGCCGCGCGCGGCGAAATAGAGCGAGGCGAAGGCGGTGAGGCCGGAAAGACCGACACCCTGCAGCATCAGGCCGAGGCCCTCACGCCAGATCTGGCCGATCACACGATGGAATGCGACGCGCCGCCCGGCCGGGCTGGCGTAAGGGGTCGCACGCCAGGCGATGGCGGCCGCAATCAGTGGCGCTGCAATGCAGGCGATCATGGCCGCCTGCAGGCCGCTGCTCTGATAGAGCGCCATGCCGATCGGCGCACCGACGGCGAGCGCGGCGAACATCGCAATGCCGGTCCAGGACATTGACATGCCCGCTCGCTGCGGTCCGACCGATGCGATTGACCAGGAGACGCAGCCCGTGACCAGCTGGCTCTCGCCAAAGCCCGCCGTCAGACGCCCCACGACCACCACACCGAGGCTTAGCGTTGGCGAAAGCCCCGGCGCCGCGGCGACCAGATAGAGCAGGCCCGCCAGCGCACACACCGCCGCGCCCTGCAGAGTCGACCGCTTGCCGCCGTATTGGTCGGTCAGCCGGCCTGCGTAGGCGCGCGTCAGCACGGTCGCGAGGAACTGGACGCCGATCGCCAGGCCTACCACCAGATTGCTGAAGCCGAGCTGCTCGTGGATGAACAGCGGCATCACCGGCAGCGGCAGGCCGACGCACAGGTAGCCGCAGAACAGCGCCGTAATGATGCCCGGAGCAGGGCGGGAGAGGCGAACCGGTGCGAGCGGCGCGCAGCCCATTTCGGTTGATGCGGATGCTGACATGTCACGCTCCCTGAATGAGATCGGGCCGATGCCCACTGGCGTGGAGGAGATACTCTCGGGAAGCATTCACTTCAGCTCCGAGCTTCGGCAGGTCGACATCCAGGAGCCTGCCGGCGCGTTTGCGCATCTCACCTGCGACCATGACCGTGTCCACGTCGGCGCGCTCGACCGCCTGGACGATGGTGCCGATCGCGTTGCCGACCGGGAAGACGCCGATGCCATCGGTGCGCACCATGATGATGTCGGCCTGCTTCCCCGGCGTTAGTGTGCCGATCGAGCGTTCGAGGCCGGCGGCGCGCGCACCATTGATCGTTGCCGCGGCGAGTACCGCCGCCACTGAAATCGGTGCCGGTACATTCGATTCGCCTCGCAAGCGGCGATAGCGCATCGCGGAGCGCTGCTGGCCGAACAGGGCATGCATCTCGCCGAACAGGTCGCTGCCGAAAGCGGTGTCCAGGTCGATGCCGAGAGCGGGTGTCAGGCCATGATCGACCGCCTGCTGGTACGCAAAGGTCTCATCGTCGAAGCCGAACAATGCATCGGAGCGCGGGTTGACGGTGATGTTGACGCCGCTGTCCGCCAGCAATTTCCAGGTCTGCGCCGGCAGACGCGTGCAGTGATTGAAGATGTTGTGGGGCCCCAGCACTCCCTGCTTGGCAAACTCCGGCCCGAGCTTGGCCAGATCGCCAATGAACTCGGTCAGGATCGACAGGTCCAGGCTGCGTGCGACCTTCCACCAGTCGAGATTGAGCTGACCGAACAGTCCGACCCGAACCAGGCCCCCGTCATGGTTCCACTGGTCGGCCAGCCGTTCGAGGTCCCGTGGCAGGTGCGCGGTCGGGGCGCCCTTGTCCATCGCTGCCCCAACCATATGCAGCGCGCGGATGCCGGCTCCCTCGAGCGCCGCAAGTGCCGCGTCGGTGTGCTCGGGGCTGCGCGAGCTGTGGCAGGCATCGACAATGGTGGTGACGCCGGCATCGAGCGAGGCCAGTGCCGTCAACCGGGTGCTCAGAAACATATCGAGCGGGCGGTAGTGTGCGCCCAGCTTTTCGGCAACCACGTCGATGTATTCGAAGAGATCATCGACGTTCGGCATCATGCGGCGCATCACTCCCAGCCACATGTGGTGGTGGGCATCAATGAGGCCCGGCATGACGATGCTGCCAGCGGCGTCGATTACCTCGGCGCCATCACACTGGACGCTCGCACCGACCGCAACGATACGGTCAGCTTCGACCAGCACGTCGCCGATCGGGGGCGAGGGCACGTGCGGGTCCAGTGTAAGGAGGGTGCCGCCCTTGAAGAGAATGCGGGAGGGGGTCTGTGTGCTCATGGTTGGGTCCCTTTGTGGATACGCCAGTGGGCTGTGCCTTTATCCTCCAGGCACGCTCTTGAATTAAGAGGTCCTATGTCAGATGATTCATGACTTAAAGTCAGGGATTAGCCATGGCATTCGACGGCAGGATCGTGTCCGGAGTGAGCGTGCTTGCCGCAGTCGTCGATGGCGGCAGCTTCGTGAAGGCCGCCGAACTGATCGGTCTCACCGATTCCGGAGTGAGCCGCGCGATCAGCAGGCTGGAGACCCGACTCGGGGTGCGGCTGCTCGAGCGCACGACCCGGTCACTCACCCTGACCGATGAGGGGCGGCGCTTTTACCAGGAGGTGAAGCCGCACCTCGATGCCATCGAGGACGCGGCAACCCTCGCATCGGGCGCCGCCTCGGCAGTGCGCGGCCGCCTTCGGATCGACATCGATCCGTTCTTCCTGCCGCTGGTCCTGGCCGGCCGCCTCGGCGCCTTCTGTGAACGCTACCCGGAGCTCGCGATCGAGTTTGTGACCAGCGAGCACATCGGTGATCTGGTATCGGAAGGCATCGATCTCGCCATCCGTTTCGGGCAACCGCGCCTCGCGACGCTCGTGGCGCGCAAGCTGATCGAGGCGCCGATACTCACCCTGGCTGCGCCCCGCTATCTCAAGCGCTACGGCCGACCCAAGCATCCTTCGGAGCTCGTCGGGCACCGCTGCCTGCAGTTCATCGACCCCTATACGGGCCGGCCATTTGAATGGGTGTTCATCCGCGACCAGGAGACGATCGAAGTGCCGACCAGCGGGCCTCTGACATTCACCGATCCCAAATCAATGTTGGACGAATGCCTCGCCGGCACGGGTGTCGCGCAGATCATAGGTTGGAGCCTCAAGGAGTCGCTGGCGCGCGGTGCCCTGATCGATCTCTTTCCGGATTGGCACGGAGAGCGCTTCCCACTGTTCGCCTTTCATCCGTCGCGCAAGCATCCGCCCGCGAAAGTTCGCGCGTTCGTGGATTTCTGCATCGAGGTCGCCGAACGACTCTGACGCTGATGCGGCTCTCCAGGTTACTTGGCGGCTGCAGCAGAGCCGACCAGCCCCATGATTCCCGGGACATTCAGCGAATCGACCATTGCCGACGGAACCAGGATGGTGGTGCCGCGATCCTTGGTCGTCTCATAGATGATATTCATGGCACGCAGCTGCAACGCTACGGGGTTGTGTCCGTAGGTCTCTGCGGCGCGCAAGAACTTCTGCGCAATTTCCTCCTCCGCGGAACCGAGGATGACCCTCGCCGCCTTCTCCCGCTCGGCCTGTGCCTGCCGGCTCATCGCGTCCTGAAGTTGGGTGGGTATGGCGACATCCCGAATCTCTACCGAGACCGCCGAGACACCCCATTCCGCGGTCTTGCGGCCAATTTCCTCCTTCAACTGCAGGTCCGCGGCTTTGCGTTCCGCGAGCAGCGCGCTCAGCGGCGAGGCGCCGATCATCTCGCGCAGCGAGGTCTGCGCGACGCGCAGTACCGCCTGACGATAGTCGGTGATTTCCAGTGCCGCACGCTCGGCGTCGTGCACCTGCCAGAACAGAATCGCGTCGATGTTGGTCGGCACCGTGTCCCGGGTCAGGGCCTGCTCGGCGTTGAATTGCGTGGTGTGGATGCGCTGATCGACCCAGGCGGCGACGGTGTCGATGATGGGTACGATCAGGAACAGGCCCGGCCCGCGAATCGCCCGCAGCCGCCCGAAGCGCAGCACGACGGCCTTTTCCCACTGTTTCGCCATCAGGAGCGACAACGGCACGAGGGCCGCGCACAGGGCAAGAAGCACCGGAAGTCCATACGCCAGCGGCCACGGTTCGTGGTGGGCAGCGGCGGCGGTTCCGGCGGCCGCCAGCAGCAGCAGAACCGCCAGCACGGTAGCGGGCGTGTTCTGGCCATAAGGACTCGTCCATTCACCGTTGTTCATGACTTTCCCCTTTGTCGCTTGGTGAGCTGCAGTACGGACTGGGCGACCTCTACCGGGTCGACTCCGGCTGAGGTTGCCAAGGCGATCATCTGTTGCGCGAGCGCTTCTGCTTTTTGCGCCTGTTGCCCGGCGTCGACGGACGGGGGCTTGTCAGCCACGTAGGTGCCGCGTGCTCTCAGGATGACGATGGCACCGGTCTGCTCGAGTTCGTCGTAGGCGTGCCGCACGGTGTTCAGATCGACCTTCAGGTCGACTGCGAGCTGCCGCATCGTCGGCAGCTGTTCGCCCGGGGCCACGATCCCGCTGCCGATGGCGCGCAGCATCTGATCGCGGATCTGCACATAAATGGGCACTCCGGTGTTTACGACGTGAAGGTTCAGCACGAGTGGTCCGTGTATGATAATATGCATACAGTCCTACACGCACTCACGGTTGTCAAGCGCCCGTGCCAAAATGCCGGCGGTCCAGGGCGCTTACCCGATGAAGAGAAAACTGATCAGTTCCGGCTCGACCTTTGAGGAGCAGATTGGCTACTCCCGCGCCGTCGTCCAGGGTGATTGGGTGTTTGTATCGGGCACCACGGGTTTCGACTACTCGACGATGACCATCGCGGAAGGCATAGTCGAGCAGACCGAACAGTCCCTGAAGAACATCGCGCAGGCGCTGGAGCAGGCGGGTTCGACGCTGCGGGATGTGGTGCGGGTGACCTACGTGGTACCCAAGGCGGACGAGTTCCCGGATTGTTGGCCAGTGCTTCGAAAGTTCTTCGGCGAGATACGCCCGGCGGCCATGATGATCTGCGCCGGGCTGGCGGATCCGCGGATGCGAATCGAGATTGAAGTTACTGCGCTAAGGCAGAAGTAACGCGATGGAACGGCTATCTCACAGGGCCCTGGCTGTTGCCGCGCTTGCTGCGGCGTCCTTGCCTTCTTGTGGCATCTATGACAGCAAGGTGAGCGCGGAGCGCGTCGCGGAGAATTACTATTCCGACGTCTTCGCGAGTCGACCGGAGAATGCGCTCCCGCTCTACGCGAACAGTTTTTTCAACTCCACCCCCAAGGAAAGGTTACTCGACCTGTTCAAGGAAGTGTATTTGCGCTGCGGCACGCTGATATCGCACAAACTGGTGAATTGGCAGGCGCACACGGACCTTACGATGGGGCGATCCGGTGCGACTTTGGTCTACGATGTCCGCTACAGCTCGTGCGACATGCGCGAGACCCTGGTGCTCGCTGAGCAGTCTCAGGGGGTCTGGAAAATAAGGGCACAGAACTTCAAGGTACTGTCCGCCACCCCGCTGTTGTCTCAGCCGCGTGGAACTTCCATCTAAGCATCATCGGCTGCTTCTCATTCAGCATTTCGCTACGGGGGATGACGTACGTGCGAGTCGTTCCACCGGAGCGCTAGAACATCGGAGTTTCTGCCATGCATCATTCCCGTCTGTGCGCAGTGCTGATCGACTGTAAGACTGCAGACGTTGACGAGGCGGCGCAGTTCTGGGGCAACGCGCTCGGCCGCCCGGTGGACCTTGGGCACGCCGGCAGCGCCGGCAACTACCGCATGCTGGCGACACCGGCCGATGAGGCCATCGTGCAGATCCAGTCGGTGACGCATGAGAGCCGGGTCCACATAGACATCGAGAGCGATGACATCCCTGCCGAGGTGGCCCGCCTGGAGAAGCTCGGCGCGAGGGTGGTGGAGCGGGTGGAGCGCTGGGTCGTCATGCAGGCACCCACCGGACAGCGGTTCTGCGTCGTACGGGTGCAGCGCCCCGGATTTCCGAAGAACGCCAATCGCTGGGACTAGGCTCGAAGGTGAGTGATCCAATGGAGTACATCTTTACGCACGGAAAATGATGGTTAGCTGATAATCAACGGCATATGCCCACTCTCATCCGTGCCTACCATGGAGACATTGTCACGCTGGCGGTGGACTGCATTGTCAACGCCGCGAATACGACATTGCTGGGCGGCGGCGGCGTCGATGGAGCGATACACTACGCCGCGGGCCCGGAGCTCGTCGCGGAATGCCGCGCGCTGCGGGGTTGCCGAACCGGAGAGGCAAAAATTACCCGCGCGTACCGGCTGCCCGTCAAGCGAATCATTCACACCGTCGGGCCGGTATGGCAGGGTGGCTCCCAGCGCGAGGCGGAACTGCTCGCCTCCTGCTACACCGAGTCACTGCGATTGGCGGCACGGAATCTTTTGCGCAGCATGGCGTTTCCGTCGATCAGCACGGGCGCCTATGCCTATCCGCCCCGGGAGGCGGCCGAAGTGGCGATCGCCACCGTTCGCAACCACCCGAGTATCGATGAGTTCTTCGACGAAATCCTCTTCTGCTGCTATTCCGCCGAGGACTACGCGCTATACAAGAAGCTGCTTCGCCACTGATTACGGTGGCACTGACACCGTGCGTATGGCGGGGCGCTCTCCGAACACCATGAATCTTGAGGAACCGGGCCGGTAGGCCGGCCAGACTGGGAGCGCCCTGACCTTCGGCACGCCGCTCGCCACAAATGCCGCCCAGTAACTCGATACGGAAACGGCGAGCTGACGATCCGCTGGCGTCCAGGGGCGGTCGAGTCTGGACAGGTCATTGAAGACGTAGGGCAGCTCGCCTGAGTGAAACGCTCCGAACTGGGGATGCTGCGGCCACGGAATGCCGTGTTCGAAATAGTACGCGTACGCCGGCTGTATAGAATCGTTCGCCCGCGCGGTGAGTAGCTCATCCAGGGCGTGCAGCCCCTGCGCGCGGGTCGCCTTGGCCTTGGTCGCGTCGTATCCCGGAAACGCGCTCGGTTCATCAGCCATCATTCCGATCAGCACCGGGACATCGTTCTGAGCGTGCGCTGCATAAGCCGTATCGGCGTCCGTCGGCAGGAACCACCCGTCTATGACCGGGCCGAATCGGGCCGGCTTGCCGCCCGCAGTTGGCAGGAGGCTCTCGGCCTTCAGCGAGCGAAGTTCATCAACCGTCGTTGCACCGAGACTCTTGGCGAAGTCGGCGCCGGCCCTCTGTGCTTGCGCCAGCGTCGTGGTCAGCGCCTTCCCGGTGGGCATACCAAAGGAGGCGAGGGCCCCCGGACCGCTCTCGATGATCGCCCGCTGGAACAGTCCCTTCGCGCTTGGCGCGACCGTCAGCAGATAGGCGGACATGGCACCGGCCGACTGCCCGGAAATGGTCACCCGGGTCGGATCGCCCCCGAACGCCGCGATATTGGCGTGCACCCAGTGCAGCGCCGCCACCTGGTCCATGAGTCCGTAGTTGCCGGAAGCGTGATGTGCGGACGCGTGCGTCAGCGCCGGGTGCGCCAGGAAGCCGAAGGCACCGAGGCGGTAGTTGATCGTGACGACGAGCAGATTTCTGCGGGCCAATGCGGCACCGTCGTACAGCGGCACGGACACCGACCCTTCGCTGAATCCACCGCCATAGATAAAAACGAGTACCGGCAGTCGAGCATCTGCCGGGTGTGCAGGTGTCCAAAGATTCAGATACAGGCAATCCTCACTGACCGGGCCGTGATGCATGAACTCGGCGGTCCACGGCAGGCGGTCGGGTCCGACGACCTGCATGCAACCCGGTGCATCGGCCGACGCCTCCCGAATGCCTGACCAGGCAATCGGCGGCTGCGGTTCGCGCCACCGCAACGCCCCGACGGGTGGCGCGGCATACGGGATCCCCCGATACACCATCACCGTCCCAGTGGCATCGGCCACCACGCCCTGCAGGCGGCCGGACTCGGTTGCAACGACCGCGGCCTGAGCCCGCTGCGCCGACATCACCAGTACCATTGCCGCGAGCGTTGCCAAGGGCTTCAACATGCGCGCTCCCTATTGCCTCTGGTGTGCGGCACCCCCGAGCTCCTCCGTGAATTTCCCCAGGAAGTAGTTCCACCCTTGCTCGTGACCCCTGCCCGGGTCAGAGTCGGGAATGCCCGAATGCACGAGAGTCATGAGGGTGCCCTCACCGTGCTGCTGGAAGGTCACCGTCACCGTCGATTCCTCTCCCAAGGTCGATCGTGACATCCAGGTGTGCTGAAGTCGAGCCGGGCGCTGCACTTCGGTAAATCGCCCGTAATGCGCGTTTCCCCGGATGAGCCAGTAGAAGAACCCGTCGACTTTCGGATTCAGGAGCAGCTTGTCGGCCTCATGCCAGGTCGTGCCGGGGACCTTGGGATTCAACCACGCATCGAATACTTCCCCCGTAGGAGCCGGGATCATTCGCTCGAACTTGAACTGGATGGTCTTGGGTGATTCGTTCATGACTTGGTCTCCTTCTTGTCCTGTTTGCGTTTGTCCTTGAAATATTGTTCGAACTGATCGAGCCGTTCGTTCCAGAACCGCTCGTACTCATGCAACCAACCGGCGGCCTCGCGCAGCGGTTCACCGCGAAAGGAAATGATCACCTCGCGGCCCTGTCTTCTGCGTTCAATGAGCCCGGCTCTTTCCAGCATCTTCAGGTGCTTCGTCACCGCATTCAGGGCGGTGTCGAACGAGTCCGCGATGTCCAGGAATCGGGCCGGGCCGTGAGCGAGTTGCCCGATGATGGCTCGGCGCGTGGGGTGCGATAGCGCTGTGAGCACGTTCGTCAGTCGATCCATGATAACATTACACCATATGGTGTAATAATGCGCAAGCGACGCCAGAAGCTTGTTAGTGCAGTCGCCGCTGGGCTTATCCTTGTGCGTTGAAATCACATCGGCAGCCGGTGAGGTGAAGCATGGCCAGCGACGAACAAGCGATACGTCACCTCATCCTGGAGTGGAACCAGGCAACGGCGGCCGCAGATGTTGATGCGGTGAAGCGCAGGTCGCGAAGCCAGACGTTCCGGCTACGCCGCATCGTCGTGAACATCCGCCGATGACGATTTTGAGCGTCAATCTGAACAAGGTCGCTCTGGTCAGGAACGCCCGACTGGGCCACTCGCCGAGTCTCGTCGAGGCGGCCAGCCTTTGCCTGCAAGCCGGTGCCGGCGGCGTGACCCTGCATCCGCGCCCGGATCAGCGGCACGCCCGACCCGGCGACGTGCGCGATCTGGCGGCCCTCGTCAAGGACCGGTCTGGCGCCGAACTCAACATCGAAGGCAACCCGTTTCCCGAGTTTGTGGCACTGGTGCGTGCGGCAAAGCCCACCCAGTGCACCCTGGTCCCGGATTCGGCAGCGGCACTGACTTCCGATCATGGCTGGGACCTCACCGCAGATGGCGCACGCCTGCGTCCGCTGATTGCAGAACTCCACGACCTTGGAATTCGCGTCAGTGTGTTTCTCGATCCGGACACCGAACAGGTCGAACAGGCCGCAGCAATCGGCGCTGACCGGATTGAGCTCTATACCGAACCGTACGCCAGGGCATTCGAGACCGAACAGGAAGATGCCGTCTTGAGCAGCTTCCGCCACGCAGCGCAGCGAGCCAGGCAGGTCGGATTGGGGGTGAATGCCGGCCACGACCTCAACCTGAAAAACCTCGATCTTTTCTGCGCCAACATTCCGGGACTGTGCGAAGTTTCCATTGGCCACGCGCTCATCAGCGACGCGTTGGAGGTGGGCCTCGAGTCAGCCGTCCGGCACTATCGCCGGATAATCTCGGCAAATGAATCGGCATGAATGGCTGACGGGCAGGCGGTCATGCATTATATGGCCCGCCAGAGATTGGAGCCCCGGCCCGAGTGGCCAACTACCTCGCCAAACCGCCACGCATCATCATTCGCAGCTATCGGGCTGAGGACTGGTCGCAGCTGTGGCCCATCCTCAGAACCGCGATTTCCACGGGCGATAACTACGCCTTCTCGCCAGCCAGTAGCGAAGAGGAAATCAGGACGGCCTGGGTTGAAACGCCGCTGGCGACTTACGTCGCGACCGCGGAGAGCGGCGAATTCATCGGCAGCTACCGATTGCAGGCCAATCAACCCGGGCTCGGTTCGCACGTCTGCAACTGCGCGTTCGTGGTGTCGCCGGGGGCGCGGATCAATGGTGTCGCCGCGGGCATGTGCGAGCACTCCCAGGCCGAAGCGCTGCGGCATGGTTTTCAGGCCATGCAGTTCAACCTGATCGTGGTCACCAATGTGGATGATGTGCGCCTGTGGAAAAAACTCGGCTTTGCGATCGTCGGGACCTTGCCCAAGGCCTTCCGCCATCGGCAGCTCGGGTTCGTTGACGCCCACGTGATGTACAAGAAACTGGCGGCCAATGGCAGGGATTGATTCAGGCATGCGTTCGCCCTGGCTCGATATTCCACTGGCCGACTACGAAGGCCACATGGCCTGGCCCGGCATCGGACAGTCCGAAATGCTGGCAACGCAGTTTTCGCAGCTGTTGGCCCAGTGGACCCCTGCCTCCGCGGCGGTGATCGGCTGCGCAGGGGGGAACGGCTTCGATCTGGTGCGTGTGGCCGTCACCAAACGTCTGGTGGGCATCGACATCAATCCGCTCTACATCCGCGAACTCGCGTACCGCTATGCCGCGACGATTCCGGGCCTTGAATTGTACGTGCGCGACATCCAGGAACCCGTCGGTCGAATCGCGCCGGTCGATCTGATCTATGCCGCCCTGGTGCTCGAGTACGTCGATCCCGTCCCGGCGCTGCACAATCTCAGGTCCCTTTGCTGCCCGGGCGGCGTACTGGCAACGGTGCTCCAGTTGCCGTCCGATGAGGTCTCGCCGGTCTCGGAGTCGCCTTTTGCCAGTCTGAAGGAGCTGGCCCCGGCCCTGCGTTTGCTCTCCCCGGACACGTTGACGGATTGCGCCACCGCATCGGGCTTTGTGCTGGAGTCATCCCGAAGGATCGTTCTGTCCTCCGGTAAGGAGTTTGCCCTGCAGGTCTTCCGTCGGCAGGCTCACCGGTGAAGCCGGTCATC
>Ga0210391_10002201_pt1 | contig 17058 bp, 15 predicted proteins | sample IncBWC12OmetaG_FD_160573 | JGI IMG/M metagenome (GOLD analysis project Ga0210391, IMG submission 160573) | Forest soil microbial communities from Barre Woods Harvard Forest LTER site, Petersham, Massachusetts, United States - Inc-BW-C-12-O ... | reverse complement strand
TTTCAGGATCGGAGCCCGGTCCGGCGTGATCGCGGCCCACGATGAGGTGGGTGCAGCCGTGATTCTTGCGAATCAGGGCGTGCCAGATGGCTTCGCGCGGCCCGGCCATGCGCATGGCAAGAGGCAGCAGCGAAAGCTTCTGAGTGCCTTGCGGATATTTCGAGCTCAGCAATTGATAGCAGCGCACGCGAGTGTAATAGTCCACGTCTCCAGGCTTCGTCATTCCGACGACAGGATGGATCAAAAGGTTGGCTTCAACTTGCTTGGCCGCGCGAAAAGTGAGTTCAACGTGGGCGCGGTGCATGGGGTTGCGGGTCTGGAACGCAACCACACGGCGCCATCCGAGGCGAACGAACTCAGCGCGTAATTCCGCAGGTGTGAAACGCAGCGTGCGGAAGTCGTAGTGCGATGGAGCCTGAAGCCCCTCCACTTGCCCGCCCACATACCACGGGTTCGCCTTGTTCATGGTGTAGTCGGCGCCGGGATGAGCCTTGCTGGTGCTGTTGAATACCGCTTTGGCTTCTGCCGTCCGGTCGGGCTGCCAGACTTCCTCGACGTGCAGAACCGCCAGCATCACGCCTTCGGCATCGCGCAGCGCAACTTTACTGCTGCCCGGCGTGAGTTTCTTGGCAAATTCTTCCGTCACATCGAGCGTGATCGGCATGGGCCAGAGAATTCCGCTGGCCAGCCGCATATTGCTACAAACGCCTTCGTAATCGGCTTTGGTCATAAAGCCGCGCAGAGGCGAGAAGCCTCCGCTCATGAGCAATTCGAGATCGCAAACTTGACGCGCGGTCAGGTCCCAGGATGGCCACTCGCGCGAGTGCGCTTTCAGTTCTGCAGCTTTTTCGGATGAGGCAACAAGGTTAACGAGTTCGCCGCCGTGCGGTGCGATCAAATGACTGGTCGAAGCAGACAAGTGCGTGAACCTCCAAGGTTCGTTGATTTTGGATTTAGTGCCTGCAAAATTCAGCGTCTTACAGAAGGAATCGATGAAGACTTCCGGACTGCTAATCGGGGAGGACACAGGAACAGACTACAACTTCGTTGCGGGCCAATGACCCTGATTAGCCATAGTGTACACCACGAACATTGCCCTCCAGTGTGGGCGCAAGTGCAGTACCGGAAGGCTTTTTCCCATTGTACTGTAAACTGATAAGGATAAAGGGAAAACCTTCGGATTTTCCCTGCCAACTCGGTATTACCTCAGGGCTCGTGTGCAAATCGTTGCGCAGAATGAGGAATAATTTCTGCGCTGCGGATTGTGCGCAAGGTCTGGCGGTTCGAGTTCGTCGACAGCCGAGTCGAACTGGGTGCGTGACAAATTTGCTGGGGCCCCGGTGTCTGCCGCTCCATGATTGTTCGGCGAGACTCTCGACTCGTTTAAACTGCAGATGGGTTGACCCAAAGGCATTCTGTGCTGCATGCATGAGAGATTTGGCCAAAAAAGCGATTCTTGCCAGCGGCGCGTTGCGGCTCGCCGGAGATTTGCATAGTCCCGCTGCGGCAATTCTGATGTACCACTCGGTCCTGCCAGACCCCGCCGCGCAGGCCGACTCTCTCGGGGGAATCATCCACTCGGAAGTCGAATTTCGCTCGCAGATGGAACTGCTCGCGCGTGAGTTTCATCCCATCGGTCTGGAAGAGTTGGTCAAGCGTTTCCGTGCCGACGAAGATTTGCCCAAGCGTTCTGTCGTCGTCACTTTCGATGACGGATACGCCGACAACTACGAAATCGCGATGCCCATTCTTGATCGGTTGTCCATTCCGGCGGTGTTCTACGCGACGGTGGACTGCGTCGAAAACAAAAAGCTGCCGTGGCCCAGCCGTTTGCGGTTTGCTTTTCGCAAAACAAAGTTGACCAGGTGGAACGATCCGCTTTCCAAATCGTGGAGCCTCAGTGAACCGCTGCACCGCGAAGAGGCGTATTTAGCGGCTTGCGACGCGTGTTGTCAACTCAGCGGCGCGGCCCAGGAAGAATTCGTCAGGCGCGTCGAGCAGGAGTTGAAGACGATCCTGCCCGTCGAATCGGGCGCGCTCATGATGACCTACGATCAGTTGCGCGGGCTTACGCTTCACGGGCATATCGTCGGCTCTCATACCATGACGCATCCAAATATGGCGCACGTGACGCGGGAGGAAGCATACCGCGAACTCGCCGAGTCCAAGCACCAACTGGAACTGCAGCTGGGGATGCCGATTAACCATTTCTCCTATCCGTGTCCGGCGCTTTCCCCGCATTGGAGTGAGCAGACCGTCGAACAGAGCCGCGCTCTGGGCTACCAGACAGCCGTGACCACTATCAGCGGACTCACGCGCCGCGAGGACGATCTGCTCTGCTTGAAACGGCTGCGCCCCACCAAGACGCTGCCCGGGCTGCGCTGGAACCTGGAAAGCGCTTTTGCGGGGCGAGCGGTTTAATTAGACTGAAACGGGTCAGCGCAGAGTCGCAAGGATAAGAAGATTGGCGAGAACATTGGTTTTGGACGGGCACAGTGCAGCCGCATTAGCGGTCACGCGGTCCGCGGGACGGGCCGGGCACTGGGTTGCAGTTGGCGCCAACCAGGGCATTTTCGCCGCCGCGCAACTCTCGCGATATTGCAGTGCGGCATTGGACTATCCTGTATCGACCAACGCGGCTGCCGCTTTTGTGGACTCGGTTCTCGAGTTCGTGCGCGCCCATGCTGTCGATCTCATCATCCCCGTTACCGATTGGACTCTGGGGCCGCTCTCCGCAATGCGTGAGAAATTTTCGGGAATCTGCCGGATTGCGATGCCCTCACGCGAAGCGCTTGAGTTTGCGTCGGACAAATATCGGACAATCCAGTTAGCCGAGAAGATTGGGATCAGAGTTCCGAAAACTCTGCTCGTCAATTCGAGGGAAGGTTTGCCGCGGCATCAGGATGGCCCGTTCCCGGTGGTTGTGAAGGACCGCTTCTCCGTCCGCTGGGCGACTGACAAAGCTGTATTCGGATCGGTGGCCTATGCTTATTCGGCCGCTGAACTGGACAAGAAAGTGGCGGAGCGGGTCGCGGTTGCGGGCGATGTTCTGGTCCAGGAATTCAGCTCCGGGGCAGGAATCGGTTTTTCATGCTTTATGGTTGGGGGAAAAGCGTTCCTGCCGTTTCAATGGCAGAGAATCCGCGAAGTCGACCCGCGCGGATCGGCCAGCAGCGCCAGAAAATCCGTCGTTTCAGATCCATCGTTGGCGTCTCGCAGTGTGCAGCTGATCCGGGAAATGGGTTTTGAGGGGATCGCGATGGTCGAATACAAGCAGGCTCCGGACGGAGCTCTTATATTGATGGAGATCAATGGACGGCCCTGGGGTTCGATTGGCCTGCCCATCGCCTGCGGAATCGACTACCCTCGACATCTCATTCAATGGTGCCTCGACGGCACACTTCCACCGGAGAGTATTTCTTATCGCGAGAACGTCATGTGCCGCCGCGTCGTGAGTGAGTTGACCCACCTCAGCAATCTTCGCGCGGGGCGTCCGCAAAATTGGCCGGGGGCTTACCCGAGTTTCTGGACCAGCCTGTTCACTATGGCCGTGCCGTGGCTTCCGGGCATGTGCTACGACGATGTGTGGCTGTCAGACCTGCGGCCCGGAATTGCGGGACTTCGTCAGTGGGTTCGGACTCGTATGAAAGCGAATAAAAACTAGGGGACGCGCGAGCCACGGCGGCGGAAGATCAGAGTTCGCCGACGGGCTGCTCTTTCGATGCCGCTGTCGACAAGACGGTTGAAGCGGTCAGGTTGTGCACGCAGGTTCGCAACTGCTTCGCGCAGAACCGCGTTTCGTCCAGATCCCCGAGATAGGGGTCGGGAATTTCGCGGTATTGCCACGGACCTTCTGCATACGCGCTCAGCATGAAAATCTTTTCCTTGAACTCGGGATACAGGGTCAGCAGCTCGGCTTTATTTTGAAAATCCATGGCGAGGACGCCGTCCGCCTGCTCCACCATCTCCCGCGTCAGCGGCTTGGCCCTGTGTTCAGCTAATGAAACGCCCAAATCTTCGGAAGCCTGCTGGGCCCAGAGGTGCGCTTCGCGGCCGGGGAGAGCATGCAGGCCGGCGGAGACGATGCGGACTTGTTGTTCAATTGCGGCATCGCTCAACTCGCGCCTCATCAGAAATTCCGCCATGGCGCTGCGCATGATGTTGCCGAAGCAGACAAAAACAAACGACCGAGCGGAAGCCGGAACCAGGCGCTGCTGGGCGGTTCGCACACCCAGCACGTCGAATAAACGCAGGCTGGCGTAAATCCGGCCCGCTCCGGGTCCAAGGCGGAGCACGATGCTGCGTTGTTTGAGCAAGAAATTCGGAATAAATTTCCGCAGCAAATCCTTCGTGGTTGTCGTGATCGTGGCCGGGGTTTCCTCGATCATCGGCGCCCCCGATCTGAAACCGTCTCGGAGACTGCGGTCCGCGTCGAAACCAAATCGTATCCCAGTTCCTGCATCAGGCCGCCCCAGGCCGATTCAATGGCCTCGACGGACTCGGGGGCGAGTTGGGTTTTCCATCCTCCAGAGGTCGCGGAACGGACGAAAGGCTTGTCGCTTCGCGTGCCTTTCGTGAGTACCCAGCTGCTGGCTTCCTGTTTCTCGAGCGCCCGCATGTTTTCCGCAGAGCTCAGCTCAATGGTGCGGCGCAAGGCTTCAGGATTGGAATCGATCTTGCGAAACGAACTGCGACGCAGGAAAGCGACCACATCAGCAAGCACGCCCGCCGTGTCCCGCTTCATGTCCTCGTAGCGCAGCAGCAGAAACCCCGGATCATCTTTTCGGAGCACGGTCCAGCTCAACACATTGTCCCGCCAGGAACCGAATTTGGGATCAAACTCCCCGGCGATGAATCGGAGCACGAACTGGACCATGGGATAGTCGTCAGGAATGTTTCGCGCCTTCACGTTGTGGTGGTAGAACGAAACCGCCACGTCGCGTGGGTCGCGCACGATATAGATGACCCGCGGATAGTGCGGCTGAAAGGATTCATGACTCTTCAGCATGCGCGGCCGCGGCAGTCGCCGCAGCCAGCGGTCGGGATTGAAATAAATTTCCGGAATCCTGGACTCGATGTTGGAAAAGGTAACGGGTTGATTCTGGTCGATCAAATTTCCCAGAAGAAAGCGGGTCCAGGTGTTGCCAGACCGGGGATACGAAACCAGGAAGACGTCATCCGGAAAAACCGTGACTCCTCGGCCGGCAACCTGCCGTCCAGTGAGCACGCGCCCAGCCCGCACGAGTGCGCCAACCAGTTTTTGCACGCTTCCCTGGGCCGCCGGCATTAATCCTCAGTTTCTCTCCGTTACCAGAAGATTTTCTCACAGTATCGACGCTATCCGGGGGCTGTCGCCGATTACGGTTCGTCCTGATAAGTCTCCATCAACGCCACGCCTACTTCGTTCAACGGCTGGTTGAGCAATCGCTTTTCGATTCGCCAGATCCGCCCTGTCCGAAAGGCCCACGCCAGCCCGATTCCATAGGGAATGAGGCTGATTGCGATTTGAAGACCGACCTGAAGATAGTTATGGGCAAAAAACCAACGCCGCATGAGGAGCAGAGTCGCAACCGTTGGAAGGCACAGCAGCAGCGGCAGAGTGTATGCTTCGGTCAAGAAAGTCGTGATGCGGACGTTGAGCACGCGGCACAAATGGCGCGGCATAAAAAACAGCGCCGTGCACGACAGCGGGATTGCCGTGCCGAGCGCGTCGCCGATAATGCCGAAGGGGCGGATCAGAAGAATGCTCAGCCCCAGATTGGCAATTCCTTCGAGGGCCGTAACCCAAGCCAGACTTTGGTGACGTGCCATGCCGTATAAAACTCGAGTCGAGGCTGCCTGCGAAAGAGCGAAGGTCATGGGAATCAGAAGGGTCAGCATCACTGGATAGCAGGCGGTCACGTATCGAGCGCCCACCCAGGCTGTAATCAACGACTTGCCCAGGATGATGAGTGTGGCGGTGATGGGGAAAACGATAAACGCGCAGGCCCGGTTGCCGGCGACGAAGATCTGGTGCAGACGGCCCTGATCACCCTTGGCATCGGATTGACCGGACATGGGGACAAAAACCTGTGCGAGGCTGCTCACTACTTCTGAGGTGTAGTCAAGGAAACGATCGCCAATCGAAAAGTAGGTGACGGCCGCCACCGAGAGCATCTTGGCAATTACGATTTCATCGGTCTTGAAGCGCAGCTTGTAAGCGATCATCAGGATGAAGCTGACGCTGCTGTAACGGGCAATTTCGCTGAACGCGCTGCGGTCGATATACTTCCAGCCGAAACGCAGCGGAAGCACACGCAATGCAATCACCGCGCGGACCACGGCCCCCAGCAGCGGCAGGGTCACGGTGATCAGGGCCACCGCCAGCAGACCGTAACCGAAATGCAGCGCCACGACGATCAGACCGGCGCGCAAAAGCGTGGCCGCGAGATTGGTCGCGTTCACCACGTAAAAACGATTCAGCCCTTCTAGAATTCCTCCGAAAACACCTGCCGGAAAGCCCAGGGCAACCGCTGCTCCAACCATCAAGAACAGCAGCCTGGCGGTGGGCAGGAAGGTACTCGGCATCTGGAACAGGGCCCCGAGAAAACTGCTCAGCACCACAGTGGTGACGAGAGCTGCGATGCCGATCGCCGTGTAAACGGCAAGGGCGGTGCCGATCAGCCGGGAGAGCCCCTCCACATCATTGGTGGCGGTGTAGGTCGAGACGTAGCGGATGATGGAAGAACGAACCCCGAGGTCGAACAGTCCGTAGTACCCCGTCACCGAAAAAACCAGAACCCATGCCCCGTAAGAGGTATTGCCCAGGCGGTGCAGAATATAGGGTGAGAGGAACAGCCCAACGAGAATATTGACGCCCAGAGAGAGCCAGCTGGAGCTAACGTTCTTGACGATCTCGCGGTAGCGCATGGATTCAAGGCCCGATGGCGGAAAATCTCTTACTGTGTACCTTGGAGAGCGTCCTGAGTGACCAGCTCGTATCCCACTGTAGTCATGATTTCACCCCAAGCCAGTTCGATCTGCCGAACACAGGACTCGGGTAAGGAGGTTCTCCACCCGCCGGCTTTGGCCACGCGCACAAACGGAATGTCTTTGCGGCGATTCTTGGTCGCGATCCAATCACCCTGCTCCATCTTTTCCAGTTCCCGCATGCGGTCGGCCGAACTCGATTCAACGGCCTTCCGCAAACGCGACGGCTCGGGATCGATGCCGAGGAAGCGTGCAATGCGGGCCAGTTCCGACGCCGTATCCTTGAGCATGTCTTCATAGCGGAGAAGCAGGAACTCTTTTCGATTGCCGCGAGTCGAGATCCAGCTCGCGACATTTTCTGCCCAGGTTCCCCAGTCCGCGGAGATCAGGCGGCCGCAGACGAAATCGTCTACATACTTCTCCATCGGATAGCCGTCGGCGATCTGCCGGTATTTCCTCTGGAAGTCGTAGTAAGAAAGGGCGACGTCGCGAGGATCGCGCACGATGTAGATGATCTTAGGATATCGATGATCGAAATACTGGTGAGTCTTAATAATCCGAGGCCGGGGTGTGCGCTTGAGCGCGCGATTGGATATTGAGGAAGTATCGGGAATCAGACGCTCGATGTTGCGGAAGCTCACGTTCTGATCCGGATAGACAAGGTTGGCGATCAGAAACCGTGTCCAGGTGTTGCCCGATCGCGGATACGACACGACGAAAATGTCGTCCTGGTAAACGCGGAAATTGCGCTCGGCCTTGTCTCTGCCCAGCAGATACTTGGCCACCACCTTGATTCCATAAATCATGCCCGGCGTTACTCTCCCTTGAGATAACTCTGATCGCGACAGCCGTTTAGAAAAATAAAAACCTCGAAGCGAAGCCCTCAAAGTTCCCGGCACAGTTTCGTTCTAGGGAACTGGCCGCGCTCGCATCGGGATGTCGAAACCTGATGGCTCGCCTCCACTCCTGCGCATGGCCGAGCGCCTCGTCCGCCTGAACCAGCGCAACCATTGCACGTAGCCTTCGTAAGACCAGCGTAACAGCAGCGGACAAAAACGGAGCCCGGCGGCGACCAGCCGCAATTTCAGGGATGGCGACATCGAGTTCGCCCGGCGGATCGCGAAGCGGGCTTCACCGAACCGTCCTTGCTGAAGATGGTCTTTAGCGGCCTCGACCTCGATTTGGACTTCGATGGCTTTCAGTTTTGCCGCGACAATGCTCTGTTGCGTCTCGGTCAGCGACAGATTCACCGCGGCTCTGCGGTAAACTTCGGCGCGTGCCCGCTTCATCCCTTCAAAGTCCGACGAAAGGCCGTGACCTAAACGGTGAAGAACCTGGACCTCGGGATCGTAGCTCATCCGCACCCCTCGGCTGGCCAGACGCAGCCAGAGATCAAAGTCCTCACAGCGGCGGAAGGTCTCGTCGAACAGGCCCGCGTCGAGAACGGCCTGTCGCAAAACGACAACCGACGATGTGTTCACCGTGCACCGTTCCGCCAGCAGGCTGTCGAGCGTAACGGGCCCGGTCTGGGGCACCGTGTCAAACGCCTTGCCAATCGCCTCCCCGTCGCGGAACTGCATGTTGTTGGAATAGACCAGGCCCAGCGCTGCATCCCGCGTCAGATGCTCGGTTTGCCGGGACAGATGTTCAGGCAGCCAAACATCATCACTGTCGAGCAGGGCAACGTAGCGGCCTCGCGCTTCGCGGATGCCAAAGTTCCGCGCCGTCGACGGACCTCGATTCTCGTGCCGAAAATAGCGAATGCGGGAGAGATAAGGCTGCAGAGCCGCCTCGAGGGCAGCGGTATCAGGAGAGCCATCGTTGATCACGATCACTTCGTAGCTCGAGAATGTTTGCCGCAGCACTGACTCAACCGCGGCTGCGATGGAGTCGGACGAATTGTAAGCGGGGATCACCACACTTACGAGCGGCATCGCTTCGGCTGCACTGCCGAGTGCCTGCGCTTCATTCGTTGCACGATCGCTCATGAGTAACTATTCTTAGGATCCCTTAACTGCAGCGAGGAACCGAAGCCTCCCGCCCAACAGTAAACTGCCGTGTCCTGATTCTACATTGTCAGCAGGTACGAGAAGTTACAAGCCGCAGAGACCCGGTGTCGCTTGTTGGGCGCATCGATAAAACGCTGATTTAGTTGTCGTTACTGCAGTCTGAGGGGGAGACGAACCAGGAAACAGGCGAAACCCGAACAGATGGTTCAGTGCCCGCCTGAGGCTGGCAAAGGAGACCACCACCCACTCGACGGGTCAGGGCTTCCGGTTGCCCGATCCGGACGATCGGCTGGTCTGAACGCGCTGGGGAGAGTGATACGAGAAGTTGATGCTCGACGCTCGGCCGGAGGGTTCGTTATGAGCGACGTGAGAGGGGCTGGCGGACATCCTGCCTTCATGCTTCCTCTCGGCTGTAAGCTGGAAAGAGCTCTGCCGTTCCAGACGGTCAACGTCAGAAACGTGCGTTTTCACAGAACCAGCCGTGGCTGCGGGTGATGGGGCGACGGTGGAGCGAGGCAAGCCTTTGCCGCTCTGGACCTTGTCGCTTGGGATTTTGTAGCCGGAGACTTTGGCCGTCCGGTAGTGGGACGCGTCGGGATAGCGACTGTGGAACTGAGTGTGGCTAGATGAGGTTGCTGCGCTGACAGACATCGAAACCAGAACGAATGCCACACCGGCTGTTGCTTTAGAAACTAACATCGCCAATCTTTCCCCCTGGGAATTCTGAGCTTCCACAATTTTACGCTACTCTCCACTTGCGGGGCTCAGCCTTATCGTCGACGATCACAATCTCGTCCACTTTCTGCGACGTGAGCGCAGGTCGTAGCGCCCGCAGGACAGAACTCGTTTTCGATCGATACTTGAGTTCAAAAAACTGGCGGTAAAGCAAGCGGTTCCACGCGCGATCGAACTTGTTGCCATTGTCTTGCTCTGAGGCAGCCAGTTTGTATCCCAGATTCGACAGCGTGCCGCCAACCCAACTCTCGATTTTTGTCAGGTGAGTGGCGGAGAGTCGCTTTTTCCAGCGTCCGACTGGGCTAAAGTCTCGCGTAGCGGCGTCTTGCCTAAACGAAGTGTTGGGCCGAGCCACCGTGCCGATGGCCGTTTGCTGGATCTGGTCGTAGTTCAGATCGTGATCGAGGAAGGCGCTCAGTTGCTGAAGAACCGCCCGAGGATTTCCCACCAGCTCCTCGAACCGCACTTCTGTATAGTCGCCTCCGAGCCGGGAGCCTGCAGCTCTTCCTTTTTCGACAATCCACTCCCAATAGAGCGCCGCACCCTCGGGCGTTTCCCGATTCTTCCACGGGAACGGGCGGATGTAACGCTTCTCCGAGAGCGAGAGGCTTACATCTCTGCCGTCACGAATCACGTGGATAATCAGAGCTTCGGGAATGGTTTCCTTGATGTGTTTTAGATGGAGAACCTCTTCGGGAGCGTTCGCCGCCCAGCGGGAGGCATTTTGCTGCAGCGCGAGTTCGTCCATCACAATCCGCAGGAAATCACCAGCATTGTGGCAGTTGTCAGGAATCTTGTTTTCAATCTGGCTGCGCTCCAGGCCAGATACCCGAAACAGGCGGCTCCCCAGCCAGACATCCAGCATGCGCTCGCGGTTTTTGCGCACACTGAGGTCGCCAAAGCGAGGCGCCAGCAGATTGAAGATGTTGGACTCGCCGAGATAAATGGCAAAGCCCCCCGCCGACATCAGCGTGTCATAGAGCAGGGTCGTGCCCGAGCGAGCACAGCCAACCACAAATACTGGAGCGTGCCGTCTGCTTCCGCCGGTGGCCGACGCGGCCATTGAAAGTCTCCGTCCCCAACATCGACAAATCGACCTGAACCAAGGGCAACTGATGCTACCCGCACAACGTTGTTGTGTCAATAAAAAGCCGAAAACCCTGTAAAAGGGGGTAGAAACCCTAAAGAAGCAGCTTGCGCCGGATCAGGCCTGCCATCGACAAGAGTCCTGAACCCACCAGTACCAGCGATTGCGGCTCGGCAACCTTTATGGTCGAAGAGCAATTGCTGCTGAACACGCAGTCGTCGGAAGACGCCTCTGCCGGCGCCGTGAAACTCAGGCTCAACCGGGGCGCCGGGGCGGCGTCGCCAGCGGCAAAGCTCAGCCCTCCCCTGGTCGAAAGCTGAGAGTCCACGGGACGAACCGACGGTAGTGCACCTGGCGAATCATTGCTTCCGAGATCTGCGATCGGCGTTGCATATGCCATTCCACCGAGAAGCAGGACAACTGACAAGGCGCGCACGACCCACAGAGAAATTCGGCAGGAACCAACGTCGCCGGTAAAGTCTGTCTTCGCGATCATTTATCCCCCTCGATAGCGCCCGCAGTTGGGAGCGTTGTCACTCCGCGGCAGCCATCTCTTTGGGCCGGAGCAACACAATGCGATCCTGGCCAGTGTGCGAGCCGATACCGAGAATTTCTCCGCGATTGTTAATCGCGAAGGCCTGAATGAGTTCCCATCCTGCGTCCGGATTGAGAAAATCGTTGAGATCGAACAAGGCGTTGCCGCGGTAGATGAAGCCGTGAAAATTTTCGTCATCTCCGGTCAGTGATCCGCCGACCACTTCACCGCGGTTGTTGATGCCGCGCGCGATACTGAACGAACCGCCAAGGGTTCCGAGCATCCTGCGGGACCCATTCTCATTTTCCTGCACGAAAGCTTCGATCCGGCCCGATTGCGGGTTGGACGACACTCCCGTGGATTGCCCCACGTCATTGATGGCGAGCATGTCGTTGCGGTTATTGTCGAACGGACCGAGATCAACGACATCGAATTCCGTCGGAGTGGTTGCGGCTACTGTGTTCTGGTGTGCCGCCGTTTGCGCGACAATTGACGTCATAAAGTTTGTGCTACTCCCTTTCCATCGTTCCTTCTTTCGCACACAGGTGGCGGATATGGGCCTGCATGGATTCCAGAGCCTCCACCAGATCGCCGGCCGCCCCGTCAAACAAGTGTTCGCCGGTGCGTGCGCGCCAGAGGGAGTAGCTGTAGAAGCTATGGCGCGGCAGCGAACTCAGCTTGACCGTGCCCTGAAAGTCGTCGAGCTGAAGGACCATGGCCTGCATAAGTTGCTCCTTAAACTTCTCGCGTATCTTCGGAGATGCGCGGACCGGTGTAATCCCCCAAATGAGGTATTCTCCCGGTTCGCCATGCCTAGGCTGACTGACGCGTCTTCGGGTAGAGGAAACAACTTGGCGGGCGATGCTGCGACGGGAATATACGATGGGTTTCCGTCCTACAGGACCGTCAACAGCATGCGCACCACCAGTTCGGGCTGGCGGTGAGTATCGGTTTTCATGAAGATGCGCTTCAAGTGAGTGCGCGCGGTGTGCGCGCTGATGAAGAGTGCGGCGGCCGCATCTTCGATGGAGTTGCCCTGAATCAAAAGGGTGGCGAGCGCGGCTTCACTGCGAGTAAGTCCGTACAGGGTGATCAGGGCTCGTTCGTCGACGATCAGTCCGAGATCCTGGTCATACAATTTCAGCAGAGCCGTTTTCTGTTCGTTGCCCTGCCAGCACTCAAGCCCGGGCCCTGGAACCACTCGCACGATCAGTGAACTATGTGCCGCCCTGCGCTCGAGCGTAATGGGCGACTCTTTCGGTTCGCCGGACTGCGGCGAGGATATGGCCTGCTGCAGCAACTTGTGCAGAAGGCGAGTATCGGAGGCTCGGTCGGCGACCAGACCGGTGCGCGCCAGCGAGATGCCGTCTTTTTTCTGCAGAATTGCCAGTGCCGTCTGGTTGGCCAGTTGCAACGAACCGCCTTCAGCCACAAGCATTGCACCGTGGCGAACCAGTTCCAAGCCGTAGGTGAGTGCTACCAGAACATCGTGCGGAGTGGCAGCTCTGTCGCTGCGGGGAATTGCGCTTTCCGGAATGTTCTTGGCTGATCCTAAGCAGCCTGTGGCGCCAGCACCAGCTCGAAATTCGTCGCTCGCGGGGGGACTGGGGAAGTTGGCCATCTCATCTCAGGAACGCTGTTGCTCGTCGTGGTTTATTCGAAAACGTCGGCACCCGGAGTGTCGTAAAACCTTGTTTCGACAGGATGACTCTCAAATGAACCGAATGTGAAATTTGTGTTACACCGCCCCGATCTTGTGGAAATTGCTATGCCCTCGGGCTTTGGGTTGGGTCCCACGGTCATGAACCCGGCCGGACGAAGAGTTGTAAGGTTGATCGTGTAATTTGTGCCAAGAGTTCCGGTTTGGCGGGAACTTTCGTCTAAGGTGTTTACCTGAACGCCGCGGCCGGGGGATCGCCTGAGCGACGAACTCGCTGATCCCTGGCGTCATCGTTCACGGGATCTCGCTTCCTGGCATTCTGCTGATGTCCGTTCGAGAACCCGCGAAGGGACCGCAGGAACTGCCCTTTGCAAGCTCTTTTTGCAGATTTTAAGGACGATATCCATCGCTGCAACCCTCTGTGGAAAAGGATGTTCGCCCGTCACAGCCAATCAAACGCTCAAAATGGCAATATGGATGCTATGGCAATTGGAAAGTTACAACCGCGCTCGAATTTGGCGGAGGCGATGCAAGAAATATTGAGGGGGAATCGGATGAAGGAGCAGACTGTTCGGCTCGGTCCACGCGAACAGCAGATTGTCGAACTATTGTTGCAAGGTTGCGACAACGCAGAAATTGCCGCCGAACTGAAAATGGCGCGGCGAACGGTGAAAGCTCACTTCAACCGGTTGTTTCTCCGATTCGGAATCAACGGCGGTATCAAGCGAGTCAAACTCGCGACCCTGTTATACCGGAGGCAAGCATGTCTGCAGTTGGGCGTTATGGGAACCGTATCCCCAGTGAACGTGAACAGCGAGTCATCCAGCTCGTTGCCGAAGGCCTGAAAAACAAGGAAGTAGCCGAAGCCATCGGCACGACCGAACACGTGGTCAAAAATTACCTTCGCGTTATTTACGACAAGCTAGGGCTTTGGAATCGGGTCGAACTCGCGCTTTGGTATGAGTCGCGCCGTACGCCCTCGACGCTTGCGATGCAGTAGATTTTCGACGAGCACCGCATCACTGACAGCCGAACGCCTGCAGATGGCGCAGCCGCTCGCCTGCGCCTTTCATTCCCCGGACCGCTGCCGCGTCCAGCAGCACCCGCGCTTGATCACAATTTTTCTCCACTCCATCACCCTTCAGATACAGATCCGATAGCAGCAGAGTGGCGTCGGCATTGTGTTTGGCGATGGCCTTCCACAGCCACTTCGCCCCCTCGGCACTGTTGCGTTCTTGGCCCTCGCTTCCGTTCAAGTAACGTTGCGCGATGGCGAGTTCTTGCGCGCCGTTTGCCGATACTGGTTCGGCCTGCAGGTCTTTCTCGTCGATTGTCGTAGGACTCGCGGATTGAGTTGCGGCATCTGGGCTCGCTGTCGCGCTCATCGCGTGGGATAACGGAACGTCGCCCGATGGAAGGGCGGCTTGAGTGTTTGCTGGGGATGGTTCCGAGGTCGGATCACGTGTGGCAGCGTTCGAGGCATTCGGCGGTGGAGCGGGCGTAACCGGCTGCGTGGTTGCCGCGGGCGGCACCGATGCCACCGGTGGACGTTGCGGCGTCTGCATGGTGCGCCACGCCACGTACGCGACCACCACAACAATCGCTATGGCGATTCCGATATACAAGCGATAGGGGCGAGACTCCAGGGCTGGCTCGAACAGGTGGCTTGGTCTGTACACATGCTCCTCGAGTTCGCGGCCGCTTCGGGTTGACAGGAATTCATTCGAGTTCAATGCCGGCTCTGAAACAGCGGTCGCGCTCGTCAGGAATTCGGGCTCGCTGCTCGGAGCGAGTGGAGTAGGATCCTGCGCGAACAAATGAGCGACTCGCCGGTCTTCAGTGGGAGGGGCTTCGCTGGCGAGGGGATATTCACCGCGTAGACCCCCAGGCGTAAAGTCGCCACCTTCAAGATCGGCGCTTTGAAACTCGACGTTGTGGAAATCCGCAACCTGGGGATTGGCAACGCCGGGCTCGACGACATGAAGATCGGTGATATTCAGGTCGGCCGCGGAGCGATGTTCGAGGACAGACGCGCCGCACATCCCACAGAACCGGTGCGACGCAGGATTTTCCTGGCCGCAGGCCTGACAGCGAGCCATCGCCACAGGAACCTCTGCTCGCCGAGAAGCCAGTGGCGTGATCGGAGGCGATTCCTGTTCTGAGGCCGCGGACGCCGCGGCGACTTCGGGCGCGGGATTATCCCCTTGCAGCTCTTGTAAAAGATCGAGCACTGCTTGCTCGCGCTTTTCCGGCGGACTGGTGAAATAAACCTCGGCCCACCGGCCCATGTTTTGCCCCAAGATGGGATTGAGCAGAGGATTCAACTCCGGTGCGGGCAGAGTGCTTGGTCCATCGGAAGGATCGTCTTGTCGCGGCAAAACAGCGTTCTCCCGTCTGAGCGAACGAAACCTAGCGTCAATTTTATCGAAATCCTGACTCTACGATTGCACTCCGGCGGCCAAGGGTTGTCAAATAAAACAACTGTGAAAATAAAACGATTGTTAAAAAGCCCGCCTAATCAGGACGAATGCCAAAGAGAACGACGGGGAATTGCCTGAGGACGCCTCGGAAAGTTCTCAATCGCAGGCTTTGCGGTAGGCGGGCTCGAACTGATCCAATTGTGCATCCCGCTGCGAAGAGAACCTTCCCTTCGGGGTTTTACCGTACAGGTCGGCTCCGGGACAGTAGTAAAGCGCTGTGTGGAGATCGACCCAAACCTGCGTTTCAGGATTGCCTTTGTATTCCGGAGGCGCCGGTGCTTCCGCCAGGCCCAGGCGAATAAGCATCCGGTCAAAAAGCGATATCCCAGTGTCAGGTGTAGCAGCAGGAGCCGGAGCAGGAGCAGCCGGAACGGGTTTGTGATGGCTCGCCGCCGCGGCGGCGTTGCCGGTTGCGGCGACCGAGTGAGAGGATCGAACTCCCCAAGCAATCACACAGATCACCAGGATCACGGCGATGGCGAGGTAGATGTCTCCGCGATGCGTATTCCACAGTTTGGCCAGGCCTCCTGGACGATTGGCGGCGGCGAGTTGCTCGAGGAATGCCCGCGCCGTTGCGGCCGAACTCCAGGCCGCGGGGCGAGTCGCGGGCGCGATGGTAGTTGACGCCACTGGTTCGACCTCGGCGGGCGCCAGGGCGGCGGGTGTGAGAGCCAGAGAACTTTCAAGATCGGAAAAAGCGGAGTCGTCGAACTCGTTGCTCACGCGCTCATCGCTCACGCGCGGCTCATCCGTCTTCTTCCGATTCTCATTCCGATTCTCATTCCCATCCTCGTGCGCAGGTTCGGCCGCTGCCAATAAATCGGGCACATATTTTTCGAGTGAATCGGTCAATGACTTCTCGAAGCTCACGGGATCGGGGCTCACGGGGTCGGGATGCGCGGCAGGCCTCTCATGAGCGAGTTCGTCTTTTGCCGGAGGGACCGGCGCAGCCTTCTTCACCGCCTGTTGCGTGGCCTCCTGCATATGCCACAACGACGCGACCTTGCTCTGCATGCTCGGGGGTTCATAGTCGCTGCTGCGGGGCGTTCCGCAGTTGCCGCAGAAATGTTCTTCGCCGACCAGCCGATGGCCGCACTTTCGGCACGCAACAACGGGAGCCGACGTTGCCTTTGCCGGCGGCGGTGCGGGAGTTTTCAGGCCCGCGTCTTTCCCTGCGGAGACGTCGACCAGCGCTGCGAGATTCGGGTGCAGTTTTTCGAGAGCTTCCAGCATGACTGCGCGTTCGCTGGCCAGCGACTTCTTCAAGCTGGTTTCCCGGTCGCGCGCCAGCGCTTCGGTCACCAATCCGGCCATGAGCTGGCAGGTGTGAACGTCATGATCGGTGAAGGCGCGTGGGTTCGGGTAATAGAGCTCCAGGCCTCCGGCAACCTCACCATCATGAAAAATGGGAACCGCGATCAGCGACTGAATGCCGCGCCACCGGCACTCTTCCGTATCCAACTGGTCTTCATGATCGGCGTCGCCGCAGCGGAAAACCTGGCCGGCTACAAGGCACGGGAAGCACAGCGCCTTCTCCATGGGAACTTCGGTTCCGACGGGCAGCGTCAGTCCGGACGCTGCTC
>Ga0210391_10002200_pt1 | contig 17068 bp, 17 predicted proteins | sample IncBWC12OmetaG_FD_160573 | JGI IMG/M metagenome (GOLD analysis project Ga0210391, IMG submission 160573) | Forest soil microbial communities from Barre Woods Harvard Forest LTER site, Petersham, Massachusetts, United States - Inc-BW-C-12-O ... | reverse complement strand
GCGCGCCGAGCGGCGCATGGGGCATCGGCAGGCGCGCAATGGGCGATATCGGCGACGGAAGGGCCGAGGGAAAGGCCCGATGCGCGAGGGCGCACGGTGTGCGGTGATCGCCGAAGTGAATTCAACGCCGCGACAGGCGGCCCAACAGTTCGTCGGCGAGGGCGATGTCCACCGCGCTGACGCAAAGAGCCGGGCCTTTGCGCGGAACGAACACGATTCGGCACCGTCCGCGCTGGCCGGGAATGAGAGAGGAGAAAACGAAATCCGCCGCGACACCAATGCCCACGACCGCGATTCCCGTCGCGAGGAGCGACGGCGAAGAGGCGTAAATACCGTCGAACAGCGCGGAGATACCCACATAGCTTCCGAGCGCCAGAGCGAAGAGCCCCACGTAGAGCGCGAGGGCCGGGTAGCGCACATCGCGGCTCGCGCGAACGAGCGCCGCGCGGGGTACGAGCACGTCGTCTTCGCGCAAGGTGCGTCCGAGGAGCTCGGTGCGCCAGCGCACGCGAATCCCGCCGTCGCCCGACAAGCTCACGCGAGCGGGCGTCTTGTACGCGAGGACGAGGCGCGCGGCCCCGCGGACCGCGCGTTTCGAGAGCGCGATCCCGGTCGCCGCGAGCAGCCACCCTACGAACGCGCTTCGCGGGCGCGATGCGAGCTCTCCCTCCACGCCGTCGCCGCCTTCCCCGGCGCCCACGCAAGCTTGCAGGACGTAGGCGAGCTGCTTGTCGCGCACGTCGGTTGCCAGTGATCCCGCGAGCTTCATGGCCGCCGGGGCGGTCGAAGCCGCGAGTGCGGCTGCGCCCACGAAGGCCTCGCCTCGGCCCAACGCGGCTTGCGCTCCACGGTCCACGCGCCGCACCTGTTCCGCAATCGCATCCCAGAGCGTCGCCGCGCCGTCCCCGAGAGCCCGGTCCAGCAAGCCCGTCGCGTCGAACGGCGTTCGCGTTGCGAGCCACAAGAGGTCCGCGGCGGTGCGATCCTCCGCCTCCCGGTCCGTCGGCACGTTGGCGGCCACGGCGTGCGCGGAAAGCGCACGCACGAGGGCGCGCTGGGCGTCGTCTTCGGGGTCGCGCTCCACGGCGTCGAGGGCGTTGCCGAACGGCGTCTCCGCGTCTTCGCGGCGCAGCTCGCGTTCGGCGGCGAGGTCGGCGACGCGCGCCGAGCGGCCCGATGCGGTTCGATCGCGTGCGATCTCCGCCATCACGGTCCGTGTGACGGCGGCGAGATCGGCCAAGCGCGGGTGCTCGGCGAGCGCGTCGTACGCGCGAAGGTCGGCGTCGGAGTCCATCCGCTCCTTTCGGCGATCAGAGCGGGAGTGAAAGCTGGCCGCCGAAGTCCACGAGCTTCGCGAACGCGGCGATGCGCCCTGCCAGATCGGCGCGGCTCATCGCGAGAAGGCGGGCCGGTCCGATCCCTTCGACGCAGAAGCTACCTAGCGCCGAGGCGAAGAACATCGCCCGGCGGAGAACGGCCGGGGGGGCGTCCCCGGCGAGCGCTAGGTACCCCATGAGGCCCCCGGCGAACGAGTCGCCGGCGCCGGTCGGGTCGAGGACTTCTTCGAGCGGGTACGCCGGCGCGAAGAACGTCCCGGCGTCGTCGAACAGGAGGGCGCCGAACTCGCCGCGCTTGATGATGAGCGCCCTTGGCCCGCGCTTCCGAATATCGGCCGCGGCCCGGACGAGATTGTGCTGGCCGGACAGCTGTCGTGCCTCTTCGTCGTTGACGACCAGGAGGTCGATCTTGCGGAGGAGCTCCGCGAGGTGTGTGGGCTCGCGCTCGATCCACCAATTCATCGTATCGGCGGCGACGAACTTGGGGCGGCCGATCTGATTTACGACGTTCACTTGGAGCTGGGGGTGGATGTTGCCGAGGAGGACGAACGGGCTCGCGCCCGGCCCCGGCGGGACCTGCGGCGAGAAGTCTGCGAAGACGTTGAGCTGCGTGTCGATCGTGGTGCGGCTCGCGAGGTCCTCCGAGTAGCGCCCGTGCCAGCGGAACGTGCGCCCTTCCTTGCGTTCGACGCCGGTGGTGTCGACGCCGCGCGCACGCAGATTGGCCAGATGGGCCTCGGGAAAGTCCGTACCCACGACGCCGACGATGCGCACATGCTCGAGCGTCAGGAGCGACGCCGAAAGCGCGGCGTACGTCGCTGCGCCGCCGAGGACGTCGCGGTGCTGTCCGGAGGGCATGTCGAGGTCGTCGAATGCGATGGAGCCGACGATGAGGAGCGGGCTGCTGGTCACGAGAGGTTTCCTTGTCTTCATCTCCGGCAGGTAGACCGGGGTTTACCGAAAGCGATCAGGGGAGGTAAGGGCCGACCAACCAGTCGAGCTTCGAACGCGTGGCGGGCGAGATCGCGTCTGGAGCGGTGAGCAGCGCCGCTCGCAGCGCGGTGGTCGCCGGGCTGCGGCTTCGATCGGGGAGCGAACGAGCGAGGAGCCCGATGGCCGCACGCGCGTGCTTCACGTTCTCGCGCATGGTCGCAAGGACCGCTTCGACCGTCACGTCCTCCTCGCTCTCGTGCCAGCAGTCGTAGTCCGTGGCCAGCGCCAGAAGGGCATACGGGAGCTCGGCCTCGCGCGCGAGCTTCGCCTCGGGCATCGCCGTCATTCCGATCACGGAGACGCCCCACGACCGGTAGAGCCGGCTCTCGGCACGCGTCGAGAACTGCGGGCCTTCGATACAGACATACGTACCGCCGCGGTGCACCCGCACGCCGCTCCCGGCCGCCGCTTTGGCGAGCGCCTCGGAGAGGTCCGCGCAGACCGGATCGGCGAAACCTACGTGGGCGACGAGCCCAGGGTCGAAAAACGTCGAGACGCGCCGCCGCGTCAGGTCGAGGAACTGGTCGACGACGACGAAGTGACCGGGGGCAATCTCCTCTTTCATCGAGCCGACCGCGCTGACGCTGACGAGGTGCGTGGCGCCGAGCTTCTTGAGCGCGCAGATGTTCGCCCGGTAGTTGATGTCCGAAGGGCCGGTTGCGTGGCCCCGCCCGTGGCGCGGCAAGAAGAGCAGCGTCGTGTCTCGCAGGCGCCCGCGGGTGATCGCGTCGCTAGGCCGGCCGAAAGGTGTATCGACCTCGAGGGTCTCGCGCCCCTCGAGCTCGTCGACCGCGTAGAGACCGCTGCCGCCGATCACGGCCAGGACGCTGGCCGGGTTGGACTGTATCGACGTGCTCATCGCGCGATTTTCCTCAGAGGTGTCCGGTTCGCAACAACGATTCCGCTTTGAGCGCCCGGCGGGACCGCCGCGTTCGCTCGGCGATGACGATCGATCGCAGCTCGTCGAAGGCGCCGTTCACGGACTCGTTGATGACCAGATAGTCGAACAGCGCATAGTGCTCAATTTCGCGCTTGGCTACCGCGAAACGGCGCTGGACGGCGTCTTCCGTTTCGCTCGCCCGGCCGCGCAAGCGCCGTTGGAGCTCCTGCATTGACGGCGGGACGATGAAGGCGGTGACGACGTCGGGCGCTTTGGATTTGATCTGCCGTGCCCCCTGGTAGTCGATGTCGAACACCATCCCGCGGCAGCCTTCGGTTTCTTTCGCGCGCGTCACCTCGGCGATCGAGGTCCCATAGAGATTGCCGTGGACCTCGGCCCATTCGAGAAATGCTCCGGCCGCCACGAGCTCGAGAAACCGATCGCGATCGATGAAGTGATAATCCCGCCCGTCGACCTCGTTCGCGCGCGCGGCGCGCGTCGTGTGCGACACGCTGAAGCGCAGGTCCGTACAACGCTCGAGCAGCATTCGCGTCAGCGTCGTCTTTCCGGCGCCGCTCGGGGACGAGAGAATCAGCAGGAGAAAATCGTCGTCAGGGTTCATTCTACGTTCTGCACCTGCTCGCGCATCCGTTCGATCTCGGCCTTCACGTCGACGACGGCGTGCGACACCGGCGCGTCCAGACTCTTGGCTCCGACCGTATTGGCCTCGCGAGCCATTTCCTGGAGCAGAAAGTCGAGCCGGCGGCCGACGCTCTCGTCCAGCGCGAGCAATTCCCCGAATTGGGCGCAGTGGCTCGCAAGCCTCGTGAGTTCTTCGCACACGTCGCACCGCTCGGCGAACATGGCGATCTCTAGCTCGAGACGGGGGCCGTCCACACCTATTTCGCTGTTCTGGCGCAGGCGCTCGGCCCGTTCGCGGAGGCGCTGGCGGTGTGCGTCCAGCACTTCGGGCGCCCTGTTCTCGATCGACCTCGACAGCTCTTTCACCCGGCCCAGGCGACCAGCCAGGTCCGACCGGAGGGCCATGCCTTCGCGTTCGCGCATCGCGTCGAGCGCCGCGGTGGCCGCGCAGAATGCCGCGCGTGCGGCCGCATGAACGCGCTCCATCTCCCGCTCGACGGACGAAACGAACAGGTCCGGGATCGCCCCGAGGAGCGACAAGGGCACGTCGCTGCCCGGCGCGAGCTCGTCACGCAGCTCGCACAGCGCCTGGAAAGCGGCGCGGGCGCGATCGCGGTCGAGCGAAGGCGCGCCCAGCGCCATCCCTTCGACGCGGAGCGTCACCTCGTACCGGCCGCGCGAAAGCTTCTCGCGCGCGACTTGCTCGACGAACCCCGCGATGTCCGCGAGCTCCCGGGGCACGCGCACGCGCACGTCGAGGAACCGGTGATTGACGCCCCGAATCTCCACCGCCAGTTTTCCCCGGCCGAGCGGTACTTCACCGACGCCGAATCCCGTCATGCTCCGCATGCGCTCATCCGACGCTACGACGAATTCGATCTTCGCTCCATGCGTCCATTGCAGCGCCGCGTCCGTCGCCGCCCGCTGACTGGGGCTGCAGGCGTCCGCGCCTCGCCCGGCGGCCCCTTCAGAGGCCTTTTTTCCGCTTCGTGAGCTCGAGCACGCGCTGGTACTCGATTTCCCATTCGCGCGTGCCTTCTCGCACGTGGCGGAGCTGGGCGCGCACGTCCGCGTCCAGCGAGTTGTCCACGTCCATGTGCTTCTTGAATACAGGCGCCATCTTGCGCCGGAGCTCTACGTCCTCGACGTACACTTCGTCGACGTGGGCCGAATGCATCAGCATTTCGACCACCTGATCGAGCATGTAATCGAGCGCGTCGTCACCGACTTTGATGCCCTTTTCTTCGGCGACGAGCTGGCGCACGCGCGAGTACTCGCTTTGCGGCTTGCCCGTCCGCTCGAGGACGTCCTTGGCGCGCTCGTTCACGTCGCGCTCGATCGAGAGGTACTGGTTGAGGACGGCGGCGACGTCGGCCTCCACCTCCTTGGGGCTCTCGGACTCGATGTCTTTGGCAGCGAGCAGGGCCCGCACGGTCTCGGTCGCGATCGCGATCACTTTGCCGCTGTAGAGGCGCATGGCGAGGGCCCCTTGTACCCTCTTACTTCTTTCTACGCACGTCTTCCGCGCCGCCGGCCGGCGGAGGAACGTGGGCGAGCGTCTCGTCCGAGCCCCCGAGCTGAAGGCGCCGCATGACCGCCTTCTTCTGCCGTTCCTTGTATTTGGCGTGCGACGCATCGCCCACTTCGTTGTGGGCGTCGGTGTCGCGGTCGACGATCTGGAATTCGCAGATGACGAAGATGATGTTGCCGAGCGGAGCGGCGCTCGGGGGCACCCGGTCGAGAATCCGCTTCGGCAGGCGCACCGGCATGTCCACCACGAAGTGAATGATCCGGTACGACTGGGCAGAAAACTCGTTGTCGCTCGGTGTGTAGTCCTCCCCACTGCCGTTCAGGGACTGGAGCTGGCCGATGAGCGGCGCGAGCCGCGTGTTTTCCACGTACGACCGAAAGCCGAACACCGAGTTGATGCTCTGGCCGGGAACGACGTAGTTGAAAGGAAATAAGTGCTTCGTCAAGTACTGGAGGACCGGGAAGACGTCGTCCCGCGTCCGGGTGACGATGCGAAAACGGAGCTTGTCGAAGATCTGGGCGGCGATGGTCTCTTGCTTCGAAAGCAGCTTCGTGATGAGCGAATCCTTGTTCTTTCGCCCGCCGACGAATTCGATGATGGGGAATCCGCCCGCGAGCATGCCGCCGATGACGCGATAGACCTTTTCTTCGACGATGTGGAAGACGTCCTGGTCGGACATCGGCAGGAGGAACAAGAGTTCGCGCCCGTCGACATGATGGATGATGTGCATGCACTTGAGAATCGTGCACGCGCACATCGCTCGGTGGCCGCGGCCGGAAGCGAGCATCAGAAGCTCCGGTACCGTGGCGGTCTGGACGGGGCGGGGAATCGGGTACTCGAACTGTCGCCGCAGGTAAGCGATGGCCTCCGACTTGACGTGCTCCAAGCGCGTCCGATCGGCCGCGTCGTCGATCCGGAGCTCCTGCGCGTTCAAGAAATCGCGCGCGTCGTCTTCGCCGGCAAAATCGAGGTGCCGCCAATCGATGATCGAATTGCCCCTCAAAATGAGGCGAATCGACTCGAGGTCGGCCAGTGTGAACTCGTCGAGCGACTGCAGCTGCTCGCCGCCTTCGCGGCTGACGTCGTTCATGGGTCCCTGCGAAGGCGCGAACGCAAGGAGCGACCTTAGCGCAAAGCCGGGCAAAACCTCGGTGGCAATTGCGCCGCCGGACGGTCAGGCAACGCGCGACGCAAGGCCAGGAGCTCTCGCGAGCTCAAGAGCCTTCGCGGGAGTCGCCGGGCGTGGCCGTCGGAGCCGTCGGCTGCCGGCCCAAATTCAGAGTGCCAACGAAAATGCAAATCGTGACGACGAGCACCGCACACTGGCCAAGGAACGCGCCCGAACAGCCGGCTACGGCAATGGGGGCGATGGCCACGAAATACCAGGGGGTCAGATTCATTCGTCAATTCTCCGCGGGGGACATCGACGCCCGCCGAGGGCGGGAGGACGTCTACATGTAAGCCAAGTTACGACATCCAAGTGCGGTGAGCCAAACTTCTACTGATGAGGCGGCGGCGGACGCAAGCGAAACCGACGCGAACGCCACAGCATGCTTCGTTCCAAGTAGGCGCAGGTACGAGCGCGAAACGTAAAGGAAAAGCAATTCTCGGCAGACCGCAACGAATGGCTCCAAGATGCCGCGCTTCGCGGAGGGTGTGCGGCGCGGCTCACGTACCACGAGCGCGTGGGCGACTGCACGCACGACGGCTGGTCGAGTCCGATTGAATGGAGGCGGACCAATTCGCAGCCGCCGAGTACGACTTGGCCACTCGACCGCTGCGTCGGTACGCGCCGACGCGACGCGTGCGTCGGGCTCGCATTCGTTTGTGCTCGCGACGTGCCAGCTCGACCGGAATCTTTGCCGGCGGCGACGGCAAGGGTCTATCGTTGGAACGTGTCGGTTGCGAGAGGAGGTCGACGCGGCGGGTCGCTGGCGTTGCTCTTGGCGCTCCTCGTCGTTCCGTGCATGGACGCATGCACGACGATCGATCCCGGCGCGAACTTCGTGGTGCCGGACGAAGTGTTCGACGCGGACTTCTACTACTGCCACGTCGAGCCCCAGCTCATCATCGCCTACAAATGCGGCCCGGGAGACCCTTCGAAGATGGATCAGCCGAACAGCTGCCATTTCTCGTCGGCCGTATCCGGGATGGAGCTCCTCGATCATCCGGCGATCAATTGCGGCGGCGGCGACACGCCGCTCGATCCGACACAGGTGGGCATCGGCAGCCCCGCGGAGACCGACCTCGAATCCGTGTCGCTCGAAATGAACCGCGATTACACGACCGCGCCGCTCTATACGCGCCCGAGCGGTTCGGGCCATCCGCGCCAGGTCATCGACCCGAGCGATCCGGCCATCATCCAGCTATTCGCCACGTGGGCGGCCAAGTGAACGGGTTTCGAACCAGGGCGAGCCGGTTGGCTTCCACAATGGCGCTTGCCATCGGTCTCGTGCTCCAAGCCGCACCGGGGACGGCCCGCGCCGCGGATCCCCCGATCGGCGCGGCGAACGCCGAAGCTCCGCTTGGCGAGGCACGCGTCGAGGCGTTTGCGCGGGTCGTCGTCGATTCGGCCGACCTTCGTACGGGTCCGGGCGTCAGCTATCGTGTCATCTACGCGGCGCACCGAGGCGAGACGTTCGCGCTCGACGGGCGCCCGCCGGAAGGGTTCTGGCTGCGCGTGACGCTCGAAGACGGGCGGACGGCGTACTTGCTCGGCGACGAAGTGCAGACCTTCGCCGTGACGCCCGGCGAGGCGGGGGCTCCTTCGCGCCCGGGTTTTCTGGCGCCGCCTCCGCTGCGGGGCGCGCACGGAGGCCTGGCACTCGTCGGCGGCGTCCTGAGCATCCCGGTCGTGGGCGGGACGGTGCAGCGCATCGGCTACCTCGAGGCCCGGCCCTCGTTCGTCGTCAGCGAATCAATCAGCCTCGAAGGTTTCGTCGGCGACGGTCTCACGAGCGATGGCGCGGAGATTCTCTACGGAGGCGGCGTCGCGGTGTACCTGGCACCGCGATGGCCCGTTTGCCCGTTCCTCGGGCTCTTCGGCGGTGGGCTCAGCGTCGTTCCCAATTCCGATTCGTTCGTCTTGAAGCGCGAGGACTTCTACGTCGGTCGCGCGGGCGGGGGGATTCTCTTCGCGCTCCGCAACCGCATTCTCGTTCGGCTCGAAGTGACGAATCTGTCCGTGTTCTCGCCCGAGACCTACAAGAATGCGCAAACGTACGCCGGCGGCCTCGGCGTCTACTTCTGACGGGCCCACCATGCGCGCCTTCGCCTCTGCCTCGCGGCTCGTGACCCTCGCCGCTCTCGGTTCGCTGTCCTCTGGGTGCGCGACCGTCGCGCCACAACAGCGTGCGATCCTGGCCGATCCGACGATGCAGTTCGACGCGGAGTCGAAGCACGAGGCGGGCTTGCGCCACGCCATCGAAAATCGCGAAGGATCGATGGGCGGCAATGGCGTCGCGGGCGGAGGCTGCGGGTGCAACTGACGGCGCACCGGCTCCGCTTTCCGAAGCAGCGCGGCGCCGCGCGGGTGACCCAAGCCGCGAAGGCCGCGAGGCTGGTCGCGTGCGCCGCGTGCGCCGCATGGGCGACCAGCGTGACGTCCGTTCGCATCGCCGAGGCGCAGGTCGTCGACTTCGACACGTCGCATTCGATCTTCTACGAGGCCCCCACCAAGACGCATATGCTGGTGTACACGCCGTCGGTCGACGTGACCGCGTCCCCGGCCCCGTGGATCGGCGTGCGCGGGGGCTGGGAAGCGGACGTCGTCTCCGGCGCGAGCGTCGCGACGAAGTACGGCGCGTCGTACCAAGCGACGCACGCGGCGGACGTCATCACCGCAGCGAGCGTGCACGACGTGCGCAACATGGCGCGCGGCGAAGTGACGGCCAAAGGGGACGGGACCTCCGTCGTCGCGGGCTACGCCTATTCGACCGAGAACGACTATCGCTCGAACTCGCTGCACGTCAGCGCGTCCGCCGATGCGTTCCAGCACAATACGGAGTTCGCGATCTCGTATGCGCGCAACTTCGACAGCGTATGCGACCGCGTGCAGACCGAAACGAGCCCGACGCGCTTCGTCGCCCTCGAGAATTCCGTCGGGTGCTTCACCCACGACGAGACCCGGACGACCCATCCGATCGCAATCGACACGTTCGAGGCGAGCTGGGCGCAGTCGTGGACGCCGGTCCTGGAGACACAGCTCACCTACAGCGCGGAGCTCGTGGACGGCTTTCAGGGCGATCCGTATCGCAGCGTCATCCTCGGCGAAGGGATCAAAGGGCAGGAGCACGAGCCGAACGATCGCGCGCGCGAAGCGGTCACGGCGCGAGTTGCCTGGTACTTGCGGAGCGTAAAGGGGGCCCTGCGTTTCTCGGCCCGCGGCTACACCGATACCTGGAATATCCAGAGCGCGGCGATCGAGGCTGAATTCGAGAAATCGCTGGGAGAATCACTCCGTGTCCTCGTGCGCGGGCGCCTCTACAAGCAGGGGGGCGCGATCTTCTGGAGCGACGACTACACGGGAGGGGCGCCGCCGCTCGGCCCGCGCGGTCAGTATTGGACGGGTGACCGCGAGCTGTCGCCGTTCTGGAGCTGGCTCGGCGGGGTGCGTGGCGTCTACGCGGTTGAACCGCAACGACGGATCTTCGGGATCATCGAGAGCCTGAAGGCGGTCGGTTCCTTCAACGTGACGGGCTATTCGTACGACGAATACACGCTCGGCGGCATCCCCGTCTCCGACGCGCGCGCCTACCTCGCGACGCTGAGCCTCACGCTGGCGTTCTGACGGCCCACCGCCAACTCGCGTCTCACCGCCGCTCGTATTGCGATTTGCCGAACAGGGCCTCGCGCGCCTTCTCGTCCATCGGTGCGTTCGGCGGTGGAATCTGGAGTCCGCGATGGACGGCGGGGCGTGCCTTCAGCTCGTCCATCCAGCGATTCAGATGCGGATACTCGGTGATGTCGATGCCGAGCCGTGCATATCCGAGCAGCCAGGGCAGGTTCGCGATGTCGGCAATCGTATAGTCGTCGCCGGCGAGGTATTTTACCTGCGCGAGCCGCCGGTCGAGCACGCCGTAGAGGCGTTTGCCTTCGTTCGTGTAACGGTCGATCGCGTATTGGTTCTTCTCCTGCGCATACATCTTGAAGTGGTAGGCCTGTCCGAGCATCGGCCCGGTGCCCCCGACCTGGAAGAACACCCACTCGAGTGCAGCGTACCGAGCAGAGCCTTCTTTGGCCAGGAAGCGCCCCGTCTTCTCGGCGAGGTACACGAGAATCGCGCCCGATTCGAAGACCGCCAGGCCGCCGGTCTCCGCGTCGGCGTCATGATCGACGATTGCGGGGATCTTGTTGTTGGGGCTGATCTTGAGAAAATCCGGGGCGAACTGCTGCCCCGTGCGGAGGTCGACGGGGACGACCTTGTACGGCAGGCCGAGCTCTTCCAGGGCGATCGAGGCTTTGAAACCATTGGGAGTGGCGGCGGTGTAGAGGTCGATCATGGCCCTTGCTTCCGATGACGGGGGAGGAGAGCGCGTGGCGCGCCCGCAAACCATCGACCGGGACGAGCGGGTCCGTCAATCTTCGTCACCGTCGGGGCTCCGCAGGCCGTGTTTCTTCGCCATGTCGTGCAGGTGCTTCCGATCCATCTTCGCTTCGCGCGCGGCCGCGCTCACGTTGGAACCATGCCGTCCGAGGAGCCACTTCACGTACCGGCGCTCGAACTCCGCATCGAACTTGGCGCGCGTCTCGCGGTAGCTCTTGCTCGGGTCGAAGTGGAAGACGTCGCCCGAGGAGAGCCCCGCTGTCGGAAGCGAGACGAGGTTCAACTGCGATTCGCCCGTCGCACGGGCCAAGTACACCGCCCGATCGAGGACGTTTCGGAGCTCGCGCACGTTGCCGGGCCAATCGTGCGAGGCGAGCGACTCCATCGTCTCCTGGCTCACGGTCATTCCGCCCGGTACCCCTTTCAGGATCGCGTCGACCAGAAGGGGGACGTCCTCGCGCCGGCCGCGCAGGGGCGGCACCGTCAGAGGGACGACGGCGAGGCGGAAATACAGGTCCTCGCGGAACTTGCCCGCCTCCACCTCGCGCTGGAGGTTCCGCTTCGTGGCGGCGACCACGCGTACGTCCGCCTTGAGGAGGCGATTGCCGCCCACCCGGCGGTACTCTTTCGTCTCTAGCACGCGGAGGAGCTTCGGCTGCACGTCGAGAGGCAGCTCGCCGATCTCGTCGAGAAAGACGGTCCCTCCCTCGGCCATCTCGAACGCGCCTTGCCGCGCCGCGACGGCCCCCGTGAAGGCGCCCCGTTCGTGGCCGAAGATCTCGCTCTCGATGAGCGAATAGCTCACCGCGCCGCAGTCCACGACGACGAACGGCTTCTGCGCGCGCGCGCTCGCCTTCCACGTCGCCCGCGCGAGCACGTCCTTGCCGGTGCCGGTCTCGCCTTCGAAGAGGACCGTGGCATCGGTCGGCGCGATCCGCTCGAGCACGCCGAAGATCGTGCGCATTGCGAGGCTCGCCCCGAGCGCATCCCCGAAGCGGTTCTGGTCGCTGGGCAGCACTTCGACGTTGCGCACGGTGGCGCGAATGACGATCTCGACCTCTCCAACCTTGAGCACCGCTCCCGGCGACACGACCGCCTCGGTGATCCGCGCGCCGTGCACCCGCGTGCCGTTCGTCGAACCGAGGTCTTTGACGTGGATGCCGCCCTTGCTCCGTACGAGCTCGCAGTGGTGCCGTGAGACCGTGTCGTCGGGCAGCACGAGGTCGTTGTCGGGTGCTTTGCCGATGCGAAGTGTCTCGCGAAGCGGGCGGCTCGTCCCTTTGGCTCCTCCCGACAGCACGATCGCGACGACGCCGGCGCTGTCGCCGCGAGCGCTCATCGCGCGGGTCGACGCTTCGCCCGGTTCTTCGTCCGGAACGAACGTGCCTCCGCCGCCGTCCTCGGTACCGCCGCTCACTGCGAAGCCCCCCCGGCGGTCAGGTCGATCGACGTCACGCCGCCGCCCAGCATGACCCGTCGCACGTAGCGGGTCGGCTGCCCGTCGGCCACGACGTCCACGTCGACCGTGTAGTCTCCGTTCGAAAGGCGCGGCTCGTGGGTGACGACGCGGGGCGCTGTGCCCGGCGCATACCGAAAGCTCACCTCGCGCAAGGAGTCGCCCGGGTCCGTCTGGGCCGCCCACCGCGCGTCGACCCTTTCGACGTGGCCGGCGCGATCGCCGAGAACGTAGTGAATCGTCTGGTCCCGCGGCCAGGTGCGCGGGAGCGTCACCGTCGCGAGGAGCGCCGCACCCAGGAGAACCAGAGGGGCCAGCCGCTCTCCTTGCATCGCCTAGGGCTCCTGCAGCGCCCGAATACGCTTTACGAGGCCCTGCAAAACGGCCTCGGGCAGATCGAACTTGGGCATGCGGTTCCTGCCATTCTTGATTGTGGCGGCGAGCTCCGCATCCGTCACGCCTTTTTGCCAATCCGCCCGCGTCAGGTCGGGCGCGCGCACCATGGGCCCCATCTGGCCATCACCCTTGCCGCCGCTCCCGTGGCACTGGGTGCATTGCTGCCGCCACGTGATGTCCACGAGCTGGGCGACGTCCCCGGCGGGGTTGCGACGGGCGGCGGGGGCCTGACCGCCTTGGCTCGCGCCGTTCGGCTGGCCTCCGAGCTTGTCGTCGTCGCTCGAGTGGTGGTCCGTTGGCGTCCACTCTTTGAGCGACGCGGGCGACGGTGCGGACTCGCAGGCCGCCGCGCTGAGGGCGAGCATGACGACGCCCACGTGGGCCACGCGGGAGAGAGCCGTGGGCGACGCGAGGTTCGACACGGAGGCGAACGGTAGTGCGGACTCGACGGGATGGCCACGGCGTTGTCTCGCGTTCCTTCCGCAGGCGCGTTCTTGCCGCAGGGCTGTGCAGACGCTACGTCTTGGCCAGGGCGTGGACCGGATGCGCGGCCGCGAGCGGATTCGCGCGGCGCTTTCGTCGGCCGCGACCCCGAGGACCGATGGATAACGTGTATGGCGGTAGCGCTGCTCCGGCGAAACGGTTGACCGTACCCGAGATTCGCGCGCGCAAAGGCAAGAGCCCCCTTGCGGTGGTGACGGCGTACGACTTCACCATGGCGCGCCTCGTCGAAGAGGCGGGCGTCGACGTCGTTCTCGTGGGCGATTCGCTGGGGATGGTGGTTCAGGGCCAGGGAAATACCTTGACCGTGACGCTGGAGGAGATGTGTTACCACGGGCGCGCCGTTGCCCGGGCGACCCGTCGCGCGCACCTCGTCGGTGACATGCCGTTCATGAGCTACCAGGTGTCGCCGGCGCACGCCGTGGAGAGCGGGGGGCGCATGCTCAAGGAAGGCGCCTTCGAGAGCGTGAAGCTCGAGGGCGGCGGAGAATTCGCCGAGCACGTTCGGAGCCTCGTTCGCGTTGGCATTCCCGTAATGGGGCACCTCGGCCTCTTGCCGCAGAGCGTCCATGCGCTCGGGGGCTTCCATGTGCAGGGGCGGAGCGCCGAGGCAGCGCAAAAGATGGTGCGCGACGCCCAGGCGCTCGAAGAGGCCGGAGCCTATTCCATCGTGCTCGAAGCCATCCCGCCGGATGTGGCTGCCGAGATCACGGCGGCCGTTCGCGTCCCGACCATCGGGATCGGGGCGGGGCCGCGCTGCGACGGCCAGGTGCTCGTCATCAGCGACTTGCTAGGACTCGCCCGGGGCCAAAGCCCGCGCTTCGTGAAGCGCTATGCCGAGCTGGGCGACGCAGTCGTGCGCGCGGTCTCGGCGTACGTAGGCGAGGTTCGGGGCGGTGCGTTTCCGGCTCCCGAACACACCTACAAGTCTTGACGCACCGCTAAGCCCGGGGTCGCTGGACGGGATACGCTGGCCCGAGTGGCGGGACTAGAAGGAGACGGCGAAGGGAGCGCGCGTTCGCCACCGCGGCGCATCGGTCGTTACGAGCTTGGAGAGGAGCTCGGCCGTGGCGGCATGGGCGCGGTCTATCGCGCCCTCGACCCGCTCCTCAAACGGTACGTCGCGCTCAAGCTTCTGCGGCCGGATCCTTCGAGCGACGTTACGACACAAGAGGAGTGGTCGGCTCGCATGCTGCGCGAGGCGCGCGCGGCGGCGGCCTTCAGCCACCCCAACGCGATTGCCGTCTACGACGTCGGAATCGACGACGGGGTCCCGTTCATCGCGATGGAGCTCGCTCCCGGCAAGACGCTGCACCACTTCGTCGGTGACCCGTCCGTGTCGATCGAGCAGCGCGTGCGCTGGCTTGCGGCGATTGCCCGCGCGCTCGGCGCGGCACATCGAATCGGGATCGTCCATCGGGACGTCAAGCCGGACAACGTCATGGTCACCCCCGAGAGTGCGATCAAGATTCTCGACTTCGGCATCGCCAAGTGGGCGAGCGAAAAGACCGCAGCGCCGCTGCCGACCCTGACGGGCGCGGGAATGATCCTCGGAACGCCGCAATACATGGCGCCGGAGCAGATTCGCGGCGAGACGCTCGACGGCCGCGTCGATCAATACGCGTGGGGCGTCGTCGCGTACGAGCTCTTCACGGGCCGGCCGATGTACCCGCGCTCGACCGAGCCGATGCGCCTCATCGCGTCGATCCTGACGTCGGTGACGCCACCCGCGAGCACCATCGAGCCGTCCGTGCCTCCGGCGCTCTCGCGCGTCGTCGAAAGAGCGCTCGCGAAGAAGCGCGGCGATCGGTTCGCGGACATGGATGCGGCCGCGGACGCGCTCGAGGCGGCCTTCCGAGGCGACTCGGGCGAAGCTGGCGACCCTGGCCCAACGCAGCCGTCGCGCCCGGCGGGCAGCGTTCGTCGCGCGGGTGCCTGGCAGGTCGCCGCCGTGGCGTTCTCGGCGCTCCTCGTCGGCGGCGCCGGGGCGGGTGCCTACGCGTGGCGACACGGGCGGTCGCGAGCGGGTGCGGTCGAGGAGCGCGCAGCGGTTCCGGCGGGCAAGATTGCCATCGACGTTCTCGAGTTCGACAACCAGACCGGCAAGCCCGAAGACAACTGGCTCAAGATGGGGCTGGCCGGAGCGCTGGCCGCCAAGCTCGCGAGCGCGGGCGGCTTCGAAGTGAACGCCAACGCGAAGATCGTGGTCGTCGGGTCCTTCCAGAAAGTGGGGGACGAGATTCGCATCGCGGCGAGCGCGCGTGTGCGCGAGCGTGAAGAGGGACACGAGCCCCGCATCCTCGCGTCGTCCGACCAGCGCGGGACCATGCAGCAAATTTTCGACTTGCAAGACGCGCTCGCATTCACCCTGGTGGACAAGCTCGGAGCGCAGCCGGCCGCGGAGACTGAAGGCGACGCGGCCACAGGCTCGGGGCGGCAGGCGATCCGGCGAAGCGGCACGCGCAATCTCGAGGCGTTCGAGGCGTTCAACACCGGCCGATCGCTCCTCCTCGCCGGCCACACCCCCGAGGCGATGCGCGCGTTCGACCGTGCCGTAGCCGCGGACCCGGGATACCGCGACGCCCGCGCGACGCTGAACCGCGTGCGCGCCGAGCAGCACCATTTTCGGGTCAAAGACGACGGCACAGTCGTCGAAACGATCTCCGACGCCGTGCAGGGCGACCCGAGAGTGCCGTGGATGCTGACGACCGACAGCGGAACGCTGACGCGCGCGTGGGATCTCGACGGCAACGCGCTCGACGTCGAACGCGTCGCGGCGAGCGGCAACGACGCGACGTTTCGCGTCGTCGTCGGCCCTCGCCCGCACGGGGAGCCGCGCGGCATCGTCTACGAGCTCGAGAGCGCGGCGAAAGAAAAACAAGCGGAGGGCCTCTCGGTCCTCTTCCATTCCGTCGCCAAAAACGTCTCTGGCGAAACCACGTTCATCGTGCAGCTCCCTCCGCGCGCCGTCGCGCTCGCCGTCATCCCCACGCCCGCCGATAGCCGCGACGACGCGAGCGGGACGTTCCTCGTCCTTCATGAGGCCCGGGGCGCGTTCGCGCCCTACGCTTTCAGCGTCGTGCACGCGAGCGAGCCCCCCGTGGTCGAGCGCTTCACGGGCGAGGCACTGGCGGATCGCGCCAAATGGATCGCCCTCGCCGATCCCCGTATGAATCACCACGGTTGGGCGACCGATCTGGCCCGGGCCGCAGACGTCGCCGACGCCTGTCGGGACGCGCGCGCCGGCTCGCTCGACGAGGCGCGCGCGAAGCTCGCGCGTATCGAGGGTAACGCCGGCGGGTACGGGCCGTTCTTCGCGGCGCGCGCGGAGTTCTGCGTGGCGGACGCCGCCCACGACGAACGTGCCGCCGCGACGGCCATGGAGGCGGCGCTCCTGGCCCCCGAGCGCCCGGCGCCTCTCGTGTCCGAGGCGTACCTCGATGCGATCGCTTGGTGCTCGGCGCGAAAGCGCATCGGCGACATGGCGACCCTCGTACGGCACGAACACCAGCGCACTGCATGGTTCAGCGAGAAGACGTTCGAGAGGCGGTTCGCAGGGGACGAGCTGGCCGCGCTCCGGCAGAAAGTCGAGCGCGAGCCGGGCAACGTCGCCGCGGCGTACGACCTGGCGCTGGCGCTCTATGAGGCCAAGCGATACGAGGAGGCGGAGCGCGCGCTGCAGTCGGCCGATGCGTTTCTCGGCGGCGTCTATGTCGCCGAGCTGCGCGCCCGCATCGCCGTGGCCCGCGGCGACGACGAGAGCGCCGCCACCGACTTGCGCAAGCTT
>Ga0210391_10002199_pt1 | contig 17068 bp, 13 predicted proteins | sample IncBWC12OmetaG_FD_160573 | JGI IMG/M metagenome (GOLD analysis project Ga0210391, IMG submission 160573) | Forest soil microbial communities from Barre Woods Harvard Forest LTER site, Petersham, Massachusetts, United States - Inc-BW-C-12-O ... | reverse complement strand
GGCCCATAGTCGAGCCAGTCGAGGCATGACTTGCGCCAGCTCATCGAGCAGTTCGCTGCCGCGCGGTGTCAGCTCATAGTTCCGTCCCACTCGGACCAGCAGTTCGTCACCGAGCTCCGAACGCAGGCGGTCCAGCGCCCGGCTCATAGCGGATTGGCTGAGATGGATGCGCTCCGCTGCCCGAGTCACATTGCGCTCATGAAGCAACGCCTTGAGAGGGATCAATAGGTTCAGATCGACGTTTCGGAATTGGACTTTGCTCATGCTGCGCGCGCATACCTTCCATTCCAACAATGCATGGTGCGACTACATCCCCAGAATACTCCAATGGGAAAAGGAGAACCTCATGCACGACAAACCCGTCGCTCTGGTTACCGGAGCTAATCAAGGAATAGGTCTTCAAATCGCAAAGGACCTCGTGGCACACGGCTTCACTCTCCTGGTTGGGTCGCGCAATTTCGAGCGCGGCGAAGCCGCGGCCAAAGAGGTTGGGCCGGACGCCCACGCGCTCCATCTCGACGTGACGGATCAGCCCTCGATCACCGCCGCAGCGGAGCGCATCCGCAAGGAGTTTGGAAGGCTTGACGTGCTCGTGAACAATGCTGCGATCTCGAATACGAGTAAGCTTCCCGGACAGTCCGTCGAGGACTATTCGAGGCTGAACCGCGCAAGCACCGTATCGCTGGACGAGGTGCGAAGGATTTGGGAGACGAATGTCTTCGGCACCCTTGCTGTGTACCAGGCGATGCTGCCATTGCTACGAGAGGCGCCGGCAGCCCGAATCGTCAACGTCTCGAGTGGTGCTGGTTCGCTGGCCAAGGTGGCGGACCCGGCCTTCCCGTCTCGTCATATCTTTGGCCCTGGCTACTCCGCGTCCAAGACGGCCATGAACGCTATGACGTTGAGCATGGCGATCGAACTGGAGTCGACCAATATCAAGGTGAATGCCTGTTCCCCCGGCTTCATCAAGACCAACCTGAACGCCTACGAGGGCACGGGAACTGTCGAAGAAGGTGCGCTTGAACCGGTCCGACTCGCCCTGCTAGGACCAGATGGTCCGACGGGCACCTTCACGCGCTGGGAAGGCGAAACGATTCCCTGGTAATCGAGAGACTACACAGTCAATCTAACTGGCCGTTTTGGCCTTACATCGACAGACGAAAGGACACAGCCATGAATTACCGCAACCTCGGCCGCACTGGGATCAAGGTCAGTCCATATTGTTTGGGAGCGATGATGTTCGGGGGCATCGCCAACTCGGATCACGACGAATGTATTCGTATCATCCACAAAGCGTTGGATTTCGGCATCAATTTTGTTGACACCGCCGACAGGTACAGCAACGGCGAGTCCGAGGAGATCATCGGCAAGGCGCTCAAGGGACGTCGTCAAAACGTAGTGCTAGCCACCAAGGTGAACGGCGCAATGGGTGAAGACCCGAACCAGCAGGGCAATTCGCGGCGCTGGATTACGCAGGCAGTCGAGGCGTCGCTGCGCCGTCTGCAGACCGACCACATAGACCTTTACCAGATCCACCGGCCTTCGCCCGACACCGACATCGAGGAGACGCTCTCGGTGCTTACCGACCTGATTCGCGAGGGCAAGGTGCGCACCATCGGGTCATCGACCTTCCCTGTTTCCGAAATCGTAGAGGCTCAATGGGTGGCGGAGCGCCGAGGCCAGGCTCGCTTCCGCACCGAACAGCCGCCTTATTCGATTCTCAACCGGAGTGTCGAACAGGAGGTTCTGCCCGTGTGCCAGAAGTACGGGATGGGCGCGTTGGTCTGGAGCCCGCTAGCGAAAGGTATGCTTAGTGACGAGTGTAGACGCTGAGCATGAATGCCTCCGGGAGAAGGTGAGCCCGCCGGAAGCATTGTACGATAATTGTACGAAACTAGGTAGCTGTCTGTAACCTACTGAATATACGGCATTAAAACTGGTGCGGAAGGGGGGATTTGAACCCCCACGCCTTTCGGCGCCACCCCCTCAAGATGGTGTGTCTGCCAGTTCCACCACTTCCGCACGCTGTAACTGCCATGTACTCAATATTTTAGCAAGATCGGCGTCGGAGGATGTATCCAACTGCGCCGGATTTGCACCGACCTTCTGCATTCTACACGAGCCTCGGGCCGCGGCAGGTTACCCAACCGCACAAACAATTTCTCCACCGCATCCGCGTGGGTGCACGCAGCGCACGGTCTTCTAATTAATGTTATCGTGTCCCGCCACGTACTGCAATGTAAAGGGGGCGGTGTGGTCGGTGTACTCGCCGGCCCTCGGTCAAAACGTGTGCCCGTTATGCCGAATTCGGCATAATCGGCACCGCTTGCCTTTGTGCGAATGGCATGGTAAATCGCGTCCATTTCCTTTTGGAGGGCAGCGATCCTCGCCGCAGTTTTTGGGTCTGGTTCCATCGCCCATGCCCCCTCAGTGCATCGGCCACTTCCGCAAAGAATCTTAATTGCGGGAAACTGTGCTCCTCTTTATGGGTTGGGGAGCCTTCCCGGCGATAGTCGCTCTAACATGAGAGTGACTATCGCAAATGAATTTTATATAATCGCGCGGTCATGCCAAGCCAGGAAATCCTCTATTGCGTAGCGAATCGAGTGGCCACGATTACTTTGAACCGGCCCGACAAACTGAACGCCTGGACTGCGGTTATGGAGAAGGAAGTAAGTTCGGCTATGGAGAACGCCGAGCGCGACCACGACGTCCGGGTGATCGTTCTGACGGGCGCTGGACGGGGCTTTTGCGCGGGAGCTGACATGTCGCTGCTGAGCGCAGTGGCGGAGCACGGCTTCGTTGATCAGAACCGCGAGGATCAGAGCCGCGAGGCGGTGCGTGACGGCGTACCGCTTGATTTTCAGAAGAGATATTCTTATTTCCCGGCGATCGGCAAGCCGGTGATTGCTGCCATCAATGGTCCGGTTGTTGGCTTGGGCCTGGTGATCACTCTCTATTGCGATTTGCGGCTGGCATCGGATGCAGCCCGCTTCAGCACTACATTCGCGCGGCGAGGTCTGGTTGCCGAGTATGGCATGGCCTGGATGTTGCCGCGCATTGTTGGAATTGCAAACGCTCTCGATCTGTTGTTTTTTGCGCGAACCATCGATGCCGCAGAGGCGCTGCGCATGGGGCTGGTGAACCGAATCCTTCCCCAGGAAAGTTTTCATGAGACGGTGCATGAATATGCCTGCGAACTGGCTTCTACAGTGAGCCCGCGCTCGTTGCGCATCATCAAGCGCCAGGTGTACGAGGCTATGTTCCAGCCACTCTCGGAAGCTTTTGATGTCTCCGTGGATGAGATGATGGCAAGTTTCAAGACTGAGGATTTCAAAGAGGGCGTCGCGCATTTCGTGGAGAAGCGTCCCCCGGCTTTTACTGGAAGATAGCGGCAAGCAAGATAGGCGGCAGCAATGGATTTTGCGCTCAGCGACAAAGTAAAGCACCTGCAACGGCGTCTGCAGGCGTTCATGGATGAGTACATTTATCCGAATGAGCGGCGCTATTACGACGAGATTGAGCGCAACCGCTGGTCGCCGTCTACCGTCATTGAAGAGCTCAAGCCAAAAGCCCGGGCTGCGGGGCTGTGGAATTTATTTCTGCCGCATGATGCCGATGGGGAGGGGTTAACAAATCTCGAGTATGCGCCGCTAGCCGAAATTATGGGGCGCAGTTTCATCGCGCCTGAGGTATTCAATTGCTCGGCGCCGGACACGGGCAACATGGAAGTGCTTGCGCGTTACGGCACAGCGGACCAGAAGGAACAATGGTTGAAACCGCTGCTTGCGGGCGAGATTCGGTCCTGCTTCGCGATGACGGAGCCGGCGGTGGCCTCATCGGATGCAACCAATATTCAGGCCAGCATTGTTCGGCAGGGCGATCAGTACTTGATCAATGGGCGCAAGTGGTGGTCCTCGGGAGCGGGTGATCCGCGGTGCAAGGTTGCGATCTTTATGGGCCGCAATGACCCAGGAAAGCCCGATCGCGCGGTTCCGCGCCATCAACAACAGTCGATGGTGTTAGTGCCGATGGACGCTGCCGGGCTCAAGATTGAACGCATGCTGACGGTCTTTGGATATGACCATGCGCCGCATGGACACGGCGAAATCACTTTTGAAAACGTGTGCGTGCCGGTCTCGAGCATGTTGCTCGGCGAAGGACGAGGCTTTGAGATTGCTCAGGGGCGGCTGGGGCCGGGGCGCATTCATCACTGCATGCGCTGCATCGGTGTGGCTGAACGCGCGCTTGAAACCATGTGCAAGCGGGTGCAGGCACGCGTGGCCTTTGGCAAGCCGCTGGCCGAACAGGGGACCATACGGGCCGAAATTGCTCGATCCCGGATGGAGATCGAACAAGCACGTTTTCTGACTCTGAATGCGGCGTACATGATGGACACCGCCGGAAACAAGGAAGCGCGCGCGGAGATTGCGATGATTAAAGTGGTGGCGCCGAATGTCGTTCTGCGCGTCTTGGACCGAGCGATTCAGGCGCATGGAGGTGCGGGAGTTTCGCAGGACACTTTTCTCGCTGGAGCCTGGGCGAATGTGCGCACTCTACGTTTGGCGGATGGTCCGGATGAAGTACACACCGAATCGATTGCGAAGATGGAGCTTCGGAAATGGGGCGGGTCGCAGGCAGGACGTTGATCTCCTGCGTGTAATGGTCTTAGGCGGAAGTTTTCGCGGAATCTAGAGGAGACATCCATGCCACTCGTAGTTGAAACCCCCGAGTCCTTAAAGGATTTGGTGGGTCGCGAAATCGCCATGACGGAATGGTTCGCCGTCACCCAGGATCACATTCAGCGTTTTGCTGAAGTGATTGAGGATCGACAGTGGATCCACGTGGACCCGGCACGTGCACAGCATGAATCGCCTTATCGGAGTACGATTGCGCACGGGTTCTTAACTCTGTCGCTGTTGAGCCGCTTCATGAAGGAGGCAATTGAGATCCAAAGCGGTCTTCGTATGGGCGTCAATTACGGCTTCAATCGCGTTCGCTTTCCTTCTCCGGTTCGCGCCGGCTCGAAGATTCGAGCGCAATTTACTCTTCGATCGCTGAAAGAGTTACCTGACGCGATTGAAGCAATCTTTGACGCGACGGTGGAAGCGCAGGATAACGACAAGCCGTGCTGTGTGGCTGAGTGGTTGGTTCGCTACTATACGTAAGACACCACAAGGCTGAAGCCCGAAAAGTTTCAGCGGCTTACGCGGCGCTGAAGGGCCGCTCTTCCACGGTCGCTGACCTATGCGTCTCCGAAGAACTGCTCTTCCACGGCGGTGGCGAGATTGGCGAACTCTTCCGCAAGCTGTGAAGGCCTGCCCAAAAAAACATTTACGAACTGGTTTCTAGCGGTGAGTGCGGAGTCCGTCAGCAGAGAGGTGCGGCACCGCGTTAAATGTAAATAACCGCAACTGCTCTTTTCTCAAACGCAGGATTGTGTAAGATGCGTTGTACACTGCGCCAGCGAGGCGCATTACGCCCGCGTCGGAAATCTCCAGGGACAGGCCAGTGCAAATCGCAACCGGTGTGGCCGACGTGACGATGAGAATGTTCTCGCGTGCATCAGAGATTTTCGATCGGCCCTCCGCAACGCGCTCGCGGAATTGGTTCCAGGTCTCGCCGCTGTAGGGGTAACGACCGCCAATCCATGCCTCGACCAGTTTTGTATCGCAAGGCAGCCATTTGCGATGAATTCTTGCTGCGTGCGCGCCTTCGCTGATTCGCACCTGCTCCCGCATCTCTTCGTATTCGCGGCGGAATTCAGAATCCTCGGCAGACAAACGCGGAGCAATCTCGCGATACACACGGCTGAGATCAAACTCATCCCAGGCCGGATCGACGCTCGCCGCGGGGAAGGAAACACCAGCAACGGCATATGCCGCGCCGACCTCGGTGGCGGTTTGCTGCTGGCGGGACAGCGACCCCACACAGGCCGAAGCAAATTGGATTCCCTGGGAGACGAAATGCTCACCCAGCAGCCGCGCCTGCCGCTTTCCCAACTCAGAGAGGGAATCGTAAGCAACGCGCGTTCCCGCCTGGCCATGGCGTACAAGATACAGGGTGCTCAACTGAGTTTTCCTGTGAGCGAGTCTGCCAGCTCGACTAATTCTCGAACCCGCTCGCCGAAATCTTGGAAGCGCGCGTCTTGGGTTTGGCCGCACCGGAAGCGGTAGTAGATTTGCTGCAGAATTACTGCCAGCTTGAAGACGCCGAGCACTTCGTAGTAAGCGATGCGGGAAAGGTCGCGACCGGTGCGTTCCGCATAGCGTTGTACGAATTGATCTCGTGTGTACCATCCGGCCTGCGATGTGAGTGCGGGCACTCCGCGGGCGCGAAGTTGCGGCGCTTCTGCCCAAGCCCAGTAACACAGAGTCAAACCAAGATCGGCCAGCGGATCGCCGACCGTTGCCATCTCCCAATCAAGCACAGCCTCGATTTTGTCCACGGCTTCGATGCGATCCGCAGAAGCAACCGCAAGCATGATGTTATCCAGCTTGTAATCGTTATGCACGAGGGTCGGTGCGGGAGAAACTGGCCGGCCATCGATGAGCCATCGAATCACACCATCCATCTTGGGCACGTCATCAGTTTTAGCCCGGTTCCAACGATCGGCCCAGCCTTGCACCTGGCGTGCAAGAAATCCCTCGGGCTTGCCAAGGGCAATTAATCCGGGGCTCGAAGCGTCGATGGCATGAAGTCGGATCATGCCATCGATAAAGGCTTCGCTCACACGCTGCGCGTAATTCGGCACCTTAGCGAGCTGAGGTGGAACATCATCGCGCAGTATTAGCCCATGCCTGCGTTCCATCAGAAAGAAAACCGCGCCCAGCACTTTTGTATCCTCGCACAAATGAAAAACGGCTGGAGCTTCGCGAAAGTGCGGATGCACCATCTGGAGGACTCGAAATTCACGTGCCATGTCGTGGGCTTTGGGCGCGACGGGACCAACCGGGGCACGCCTGAGTACGTACTCGCGGCCATCTCCATTCATCCGCAACAGATACGTCAGGTTCGAGTGTCCGCCCGGAAACTGTTCGACTGTGACGCCGCGTTCCGCACCTTCGATTTTTCCAAGCAGCCAATCGGCGAGGGCAGCTAGATTCAGTTCTTCGCCGGGACGAACTGATATGGCATCGGAGTGCACTCGAGAACCTTTCTTGCAAGAAACTCCCGCCGATCAGCTCAAGCGGAGTGGGCAGCGTTCCAAACGCGAACCCTTTCGAGGCTGGCGAGGAACGGCTTTAAGGCTGCACAGAGAAACACCGCAGCCAGTCCGCATGCCACCGATGTCACGATGACCAGCGAGTAGCGGATGGCATCATCCCGTCCAAACGCGTACTGTGTCAATGCTCCCACGGCAGTGGGTCCGATTCCCAGCCCGATGAGATTGATGGAGAACAAATACACAGCCGAGGCCTGTCCACGCATGGTTGGGGGCATCATTTGCTGAATTGCAGCGGGAGCGATACCGAAGGGAGCTGCCGCAAGCGCGCAGCCGGCAACCAACCAGAAGGTTGCCCAAGTCGCCGACGGCGCCAGGTACAAAAGACAGTTAACCGCTATCCCGACTAGTCCGATCAGCGCACCCACAAACAGAGTCGCGTTGTCCCGGCCGCGCTCGCGCAAGTAGTCAGCGATCCGGCCCGCGCTGATGATTCCAGCGCAACCGAAGATCGCGACGCAGGAGCCGTATACAACGCCTGTGCTTCCGATGGCCCAGTGGAAATTGCGCCGATAGAATTCCGGCACCCAAGCGGCACTGGCGTATGAAGAGAGCGCAAGCAGGCCGAAACCGATGTTGTGGAGCAGGAATGTCCGCCGGTTTTTGAAGATATAGGAGAAGACTTGCCGCATTGGAACAGCTGCCCGTCGGGCGGTTCCGGGGCGTGCGGAGGGTTCGCGTACCGTAAAGAGCAGGGGCGCCACTGCAATGCCCGGAAGGCCGATCGAGAGAAAGATCATCTGCCAGGGATGGACGGCGCCCAGCAGCGGAACGGTCCACATGGCCTGGGTCGAAGCATACGCCACGACTAGTCCACCGAGCAGGTAAGCCAGGCCGGAACCGATGTAGATGCCCATCGAGTAGACGCTAATTGCAGTGGCCAGACGGTCACGAGGAAAATAATCGGTGATCAGCGAATAGGCAGCGGGTGAAAGCGCCGCTTCTCCCACGCCGACGCCCATGCGCAGCAAAAGCATCGTTTCGAACGTTTGCGCCAGTCCGCAACTGGCTGTGAATCCACTCCACAACACCAGACCGGCCGCGATAATCAGCCTCCGGCTATAAACGTCTGCCAGACGGCCGAGAGGAATCCCGAAGAATGTATAAAACAGTGCAAAGCTGAACCCAATCAGCAAACTCATCTTAGCGTCGCCGATGTGTAAGTCGCGACGAAGCGGGCCGACCAGCAGACTGAAGATCTGGCGGTCGATGAATGAGAACGCGTACAGAAGCGTTAAGACGCCGACCACGTACCAGGCGTAGCGCAATGAATGTGCGGTAGAGTCAGCCGTAGTCTGAGCAGCGGCGGTTGTGGCTTCGGTTGGCGTGGTAGCGGGCATCTTGTAATTTTGTTTGCTTCCGATGATTGACGGGATCAGCAGTTCCTGTCCGCGCGGTTAGAGCAATAATCCTGCAGGCGGACGCGCGAAACCTACGGTAAGGCAGCGCGCGCCCGCCGATTGCTCGCTGTTAAAAAGTGTCCCAAAAGGTTGAGCACTTGTGGCTACTGTCAAAGTTGGACTCGACCACTGGCGCCGGTGGTATCAACGATTGGAACTCGTCGGTTGACGCACTGTAGGGAGACCAGAGCGGTTCAGTGGAGGAATTCGGATCTCCCTTCTTGGCGAACTGCGTCCAATAGCTGACCATCGCATCGGAGAGTTCCATTTGTTGGCTCGAAAGCGTTGTCGGCAGTCCGAAAACATCGATGCCCGGGAACAGGTATTGAAGCTCCGAGCTATGATAGGCGCCCAGCGGAAAGGTTAACAATCCGCCAAATAAAGACTGCGCGGGGGGAGCGTTCTCATCGTTGAACTCGTAGGCAAAGGTGGGCACGAGTTTCGACAAGGCTTGATCCACGTTACGCGCGGGACAGCTGAAAACTCCGTCAGTCCCGGATGCTCCCAATGCCTCGCCACCGACAGGGTATGCGGCGAATGGGTACAAGGCGAGGACGGGGGGAGCGAGGGTCCCAAACAGAGCAGTGGTGGCAGTGGTGTACTCTGCCGAAGTCAGTATCGGATTCCCGACGAGGTCGAAGTCAAGAGCGACAAACAATCGATATTCATCGTGATTGGTGCCCGCGATTACCGGCACGTGATTGAATTCGCCGCTGGCAAATGCCGCGCCGATTGTCTGTGTAAGGAGCCTTCCATCGACGAACGGATACAGCGGGAATGGCTCTTTCGCGACCATCGTCGCAGCGGGAACGGCACGCAGACACGAAGCTGTCTGGCTGGTGCATCCGACACTATCGGCAATCGCGGCACCCGACGGTACGCTCTGGCTGCCTGTCGTTTCGGCCTGCGCCAGGGTCACAACATTAAAAAAATAATCCTGGAATTCCGCATACGATCCGCTTTCCGCAATCGCGCCACGGAACAGGCCCGACGCAAGAGGCGATGCGAGGTGGGCGTAGACGCTTTGTCCGCCCGCGGACTCACCGAATATCGTTACCCGGTCGGGATCGCCGCCAAAGTTCGCAATGTTCCTGCGAACCCACTGCAGCGCGAATTGCTGATCCATCAAGCCATAGTTGCCACTGAGATGGCCTTCTGCATCTATTGCAGACTGGGCAAAGAATCCCAAGAAACCCAAACGGTAATTAATGGTAACGACAATCACTTCTTTGCTCACCAGCAACCCGGGATTGTACGGGGTGCTGCTGCCATTAATGAGTCCTCCTCCATGAATCCAAAACATCACAGGGAGGCCGCGCCGATCGCGATCGTGCCATCCATCATGCGATTTCACATGTGGGGTGAAGACATTCAGGAAAAGGCAGTTCTCGCTGCCCCCTCCAGCTTGCGTACACTCACTACCGAATTGAGTTGCTTGCAGGATAAACCCGGGAAACAAGCCGTAATGCTTCGGAGGTCTCCAGCGCAGAGATCCTACCGGCGGAGCTGCGTATGGGATGCCGAGAAACTGGTTTACGCCATCTGTCGTTGAGCCAATCACGACTCCACTTTCAGTAAGAGCAATCGGAGGGTGAGATGAGTCGCCGGCAGATGCAGTTGGCGCCGAGCTCAGCGCGACCACGCAGATCGCAAATCCGAGCAAAAGTTTATAGGTAAAACCAAAGTGATCGAGCCGCTTGTTTGCGTTCTCTGTACTGTTCATCGCTAATTCCTCCATCAGTTGCTCAAATGTTGTGGTTGCGTTCTAAAAACCCCTCTTACGCCAGCACGGTTTGTTCCTTGTTGAACTCGGCAAAGGTCCTGCCTTCTTCGGCCAGACGCTTCAGCAAGGGAGCAGGCTGCCAGAGTTCGCCGTGCCGTTGATGAAATTCTGAGATGGGACCGTAGACCTTATCCAGTCCGACCGCGTCGGCATACCACATCGGACCGCCGCGATAGGCTGGGAAGCCGTAACCGTTCAGATAGATGATGTCGATGTCAACGGCGCGCAGAGCGATGCCTTCGTCGAGAATGCGCGCGCCCTCATTCACCAAGGCATAGATGCAGCGATCGACGATCTCCTGGGATGAGATCTGGCGTGGCGCGATGCCGGCTTCGCTCGCCCACTTCCGCACCAGTTGGTCGACTTCAGGATCGGGAATCGCGCGCCGGTTCTCGTCATACTTGTACCAGCCCGCTCCGGTTTTCTGGCCGTAGCGTCCGAGTTCGCAGAGACGATCCTCCGCGAAGGGCTGGCGCACGCCAGGTTTTTCGAGGTGGAGATACTCTTTGCGGATACGCCAGCCCACGTCAAGGCCTGCCAGATCACCTGTAGACATCGGTCCCATCGCCATGCCGAAGTCGTACAGTGCTTTGTCGACGGCTTCAACGCTTGCGCCTTCTTCAACAAGGAACTGAGCTTCACGGCGGTAGGGGCCGAACATGCGATTTCCTACAAAGCCGCGGCCGTTGCCTACGAGCACGCCGACCTTGCCAAGTTTTTTCGAGAGTTGCATGCCGGTCGCGATCACGTCTTTGCCGGTTGCCTTGCCGCGTACGATCTCGAGCAAGCGCATGATATTCGCGGGACTGAAGAAATGAGTGCCGACTACGGCTTCAGGCCTTGAAGTGGCTGATGCGATCTCGTCGATGTCGAGGGTTGATGTGTTACTCGCCAAGATCGCTCCTTTCTTGCATGCTCGATCCAACTGGCCGAAGACTTCTTTCTTCAGCACCATGCCCTCGAATACGGCCTCGACGACCATATCCACCTCGCCGAAATCGTCGTAGCTGAGGGTTGGACGAATCAGTTCCAGGCGTTCATCCACGAACTGTCGGGTGAAGCGTCCGCGCTTGACCGAACTGAGGTAATTCTTCTGGATGGTGGCTAGCCCACGATCAAGTGCCGGCTGGTCGGCGTCCTTGAGCAACACGGAAATGCCGGCGTTGGCGAAGACCATGGCGATTCCGCCGCCCATGGTTCCAGCGCCCACTACCGCCACGGAGTTTACCGGGATGATGGAAGTTTCTTTTGGTATGTCCGGAATCTTAGCGACCTCGCGCTCACCGAAGAAAACATGGATGAGCGCCTTGGATTGATCCGAGAAAAGGCAATCGTTGAAGAGCTTTTGTTCAACCTCGCATCCTTCATCAAAGGAAAGCCTGGTAGCGGCTTCCACCGCGTCGATGGCTGCTGGCGGCGCGATCATGCCGCGCTGTTTGGTGCGCGCCTTCTCGCGAGCGGCAGCGAAAATGGGTGCATTCTGCTCGAGAGTGCCCAGTTTGACGTCGCGCTCACGAGTCTTGAGGAGCGGGCTTGCGGCGATTCCGCGCGAGAAAGTTATGGCGCCCGTCAGCAGATCGCCATCAATTAGACGGTCAACAAGCCCAAGTCGCAGAGCTTCCTGAGCTGTGATTGGGTTGCCTTCCGCACAGATCTCGACGGCTTTTGCAACGCCTGCGAGCCGAGGTAAACGCTGCGTACCGCCAGCGCCCGGAATTATTCCGAGCTTCACTTCGGGCTGACCCAGTTGCGAATTTGGAGCAGCCACCCGATAGTGGCCAGCCATCGCAAGCTCGAGGCCGCCGCCGAAGGCGCTGCCATGAATAGCCACCACAACAGGCTTGCGCACATTTTCTATCTGAAGCAAAAGCGGAAGGAGGCCTGCGCCTCGCTGGGTTTTGCCAGACGTGATCTTGCCGAATTCCCTGATGTCGGCGCCGGCGACGAATGTGCGGCCGCCACCAATCAGCACCACCGCTTTGATGCCCCCATCTTTGGCCACCTGCTCAAAGGTCTTGGCAATCGCCTGCGCGACGGCGGGGCTCAAGGCGTTCACGGGAGGATTATTGATGGTGATGATCGCGACATCCTTGTCCCGCGTGAGTTGAACTAGATCGTCCATAAAACTCGCTCTCCTGCCGTGTTGACGACTGAAATCGCGGCCTTATTTTTCGCTCTTTGCTGTTTGCTCTTTGCTTTGAGGCTAGCTCAATTACTCCAAGGATCTATTTGTGCGTCGTAAATTCGGGCTGACCAGGTTGGTTTTCACGCCAATATTTTTGCCGCAGGCCTTTTTTTAGAACTTTGCCGGTCGCCGTTTTGGGCAAGCTCTGCAGAAACTCAATCGATCGTGGACACTTGAAGTGCGCGATACGCGATCGGCAGAACTCGAGCAGCTCCGCTTCTGTCAGGTTTGATCCTGGTTTGGGTACCACAAGTCCTTTGGGCACTTCTCCCCATTTTTCATCCGGGACTGGAATGACGGCAGCCTCGTAGACGCTGGGATGGGCCACGAGCGCCTTCTCCACTTCGAGCGATGAAATGTTTTCACCACCACTGACAATGATGTCTTTCCTGCGATCAACGATGAGGATGTGTCCATCCTCGGTAATGGTGGCCATGTCTCCGGTATGGAACCAGCCGTCGCGCATCGCGTCTGTAGTGTATGCAGGCTGTTGCCAGTATCCCTGCATCACGCCATCGGAACGAGCGATAATCTCGCCCATGGTTTCGCCGTCGCGTGGAACGTCGTTGCCCTCACGGTCGACAATACGAAGCTCCACTCCTGGAATTGCGTATCCGGTCTTGGCTTGGGCCACATAGCGCGACTCGCCTTGGAGTTCGGATCCTGCCTTCGGTTTGGCGGTGGAGAGCACGGGAGCAGTTTCCGTCAGACCGTATCCGGCAAAACACACACAGCCAAATTGTTCCTCGACCTCGCGCACCAAGGTCGGAGACGATGCGGCTCCGCCGATTGAAATCCACTGCAGGCTGCTCAGATCGTATCTTGGCCGCTCGGGTGAATTCACCAATGCTGTTGCCATGATCGGCACGAGGCTCAGTGAATCGACACGCTCGCGTTCAATTAACTGGAAAACTTCCGCGCAGGTAAAGCGCTGAATCATGACATGTTTTCCCCCGACGAAGGTGATCGAATGGGCGGTACCCCAGCCGTTGGCGTGGAACAACGGAATGGTATGCAGGTTTACGCTCTCGGCTTTAGTAAGGAATGTCAGACAAACCGAGAGCGCATGCAGATAGATGTTTCTGTGGGTCAGCATCACCCCTTTGGGATCGGCGCTGGTGCCACTGGTATAGAACAGTTCAGCCAGGGAGTTTTCGTCGAAGTCCATAATGTCGGCGCGGTAGGGTGTCGCCGCGGCCAAAATGTCTTCATAGTTCTGCGATGATAGCCACGGGGCCTGCGGTGCGGAGTCAAGCAGCAAGAAAGTCTGCAAGGTTGGAACGCTCTGGCGGAAAGAATCCACGACTCCTTCGAACTCTTTTTCCAAAAAGAGCACCTTTGCACCGGCATCGTTCAGGATGTATGCCAGTTCACGAGGCGCAAGGCGGATGTTCAACGGAAGCAAGACTGCGCCAGCTTCTAGAACGCCGTAATAGGCTTCGAGAAGCCGATGGCAATTCAGGCTGAGAAACGCAACGCGGTCGCCGGCTTTTACTCCGGTTTCGCGCAGAGCGCCGGCGAGGCGACAGGCGCGTTCAGCGAATTGGGCGTAGGTGAACCGCAGGTTGCCGCAGACTACGGCGGTCTTACCAGGGAACTGCTGTTCAGCGTAGCGCAGGAATCGTACGGGGGTAAGGGGAATATTCATGTCTCAATGCGCCCTGCAAAAAATCTCGTCACTACCAGGCGGACTGACCTCCATCTACTACGAGCACGTGGCCGGTGACATAGTTAGAGGCGTCGGAAGCGAGAAAGACGGCTGCTCCTTTCAAATCATGTTCGTTGCCAAAACGCCGTAAGGGAATGTGTGAGAGGAAAAGATCCTGATGATGCTCCAGGACACGGCTCGACATGTGAGTGGGAAACCAGCCGGGAGCGATTGCGTTCACCTGGATGTTGTGAGCCGCCCACTTGCACGCGAGGTCTTTGGTAAAGGCGATGACTCCGCCCTTGCTGGCGTGATAACCGATTGCTGAGAGTTCCGGCGGAGCGCCGCCCAGTCCAGCCACCGACGCGATGTTGATGATCTTTCCTTGGCTGGGCTTCCTGCGGCTTTGCTGGATCATGACTTTGCCCACTGCCTGGGCGCACAGAAAGGTGCCGGTCAGGTTGGTCTCGATAACCTTGTTCCAATCTGCCAGCCGCATCTCCTCAACCGGAGCGCCCCAGGAGATGCCGGCGTTATTGATCAGGACATCGATCCGTCCGAACTGGGAGAGAGTCGCGTCGACAACTTCCTGAATGCTGGCCGGATTCTTAACATCGCACGCCAGGGCAATAGCTTTGACACCGAGTTGCTGCAATTCCTCGGCGGCCTGATGGCAGCGCTCCTGCTTGCGAGCGCACAATACAATGTTCGCGCCCATTTCTGCGAGGCCCTCCGCCATTTGACGTCCCAATCCGATGGAGCCTCCGGTAATGATCGCCACACGCCCGGTAAGGTCGAAAAGCTGCTTCACATTCCCGGTGGAATTCTGCACGGTGGAATTCTGCGTAGCTTGGGCAGCCTCCTTCAACATGAAGCCTTCTCCTTCTCCAACCGATCGGCGCTTCCGGTCCGCTGGTTGAGGAATTCCAAAATAGCGTGGTGCGCGGCTTCCGGCTGGTCGGTGGTGAAGAGATGGCTGGCATGGGGAATCATCACGAGCTTCGCACCCGGAATTCGCTGGGCGATTAATTTGCCATTTCCCGGCGGCACGAGGCGGTCATTCTCGCCGTGGATTACCAAGGTGGGCGCGGCGATTCCGGAAAGCCGACAGTATGATTCCCAGGCAATGATTCCCTGCAACTGCGCTATATAGGCCTCGGGGCGGGGCAACCATGGCCGGCGAATCGCAAGGTCTTCATCAATTCGTTCGCGTGGCGTTGTCGAATCGTAGATAAAAGGTATGGGCGCCTCGAGCGCCTGCTCGGGAGTCATTTTGTCGCGCGTCATCAACATCTGGGTTGCTTCCGCGTCGGCGCGCACTGCAGTCGGGCCGCCGGCGGCAGTGCAGCCCAGAACCAGCGACCGCACCCGCTTCGGATATTGCAGCGCGAATTCCTGCGCGATCATCCCTCCCATCGAGACGCCGAACAAATGAGCGCTCTCGACTCCGGCGGCATCGAGGACCGCTGCGGCGTCAGATGCCATCAAGGCAATCGGATATGGACCCGGTGGTACGTCGCTCCTTCCGATGCCCCGGTTATCCAGAGCGATGGTTTGGTAGTGGGCCGCCAGAGCAGGCCGGGTGCGGTGCCACATGTCGGAGGGATAGCTAAGCCCCATGATCAGCAAGACGGGTGCGCCATGGCCTTGTTCGTCCCAATAGATCCGGGCTTGCTGATTTTCGGCGAACCCCATCGAGTACTCCTCGGAGTGCATGACGGTAACTGCAAGACGACAGCTCTCCCCGCCAACATCAGATAGGACCCAGCCTCCGCTAAGCTAGAAGCTGAAGCGAACGCCGAGCTGGATCTGTCTTTTGGGCAGAGCCGATGTAAAAGATAGCGGCGTGCTGGGAGTATCCGTTCCCCCGCCCGCAATGGCGCTACCTGGGCGAATCCCGTGCACGTCAAAAGTCGTAAACCCCGGAGTAAGACCAAAAAGTGGGCTCACCTCGTTGTTCACGCTGGCAAAGTTCGTGCGGTTTGCAATATTAAATCCCTCGGCCGTGAATTGAAGGTTAGCCTTCTCGCCCAGTTTGTGTTGCCAACTTAAGCGTGCATCAAAGTCGACATAATTTGGACCCAGACCCGTGTCGCGCGGCGCGCCAATGGGACGTTCATTGGTGGTGTGATTGTCGCCGTTGATCTCTCCTCCAGCGAGTAAGTTAAAAGGATGTCCGCTGTGGTAGCTGAAAATGGGAGCTAGCTGGAAGCCTGACAGGACATTTTGCTTCCATGGGCTGTCAATTACGCCGGCGATCACCACTTTGTGCCGTTCATCAAACTCGGAAAGACTACGATCGATGTTGATGTTCGTCGGATCCTGCGGCCCATAGTCACTGTTGAAATCCGTCGATGTGTCGAAGGCTTTGCTCCAGGTATAGTTTCCAAACAACGTGAAGTGATCACTGAAGCGCTTCTTGACTTCCACTATGAGGCCCTCGTAAAGAGCGTATGCCTCAGAGCTGTAGGCGTTGTTCTGCACCACCAGAGGATTCACAAAGCATTGAGCAGTGGGCTTATCACAAGGCAAGCCGCCGGGCTCGGTGCCTCCGAGGGGGTCGGCCCCCGCCGCCGTCGTGTTCCAGTTACGGTAGGAAACAGTCTGGCCATTCGCGAGCGTTAACGTTGTGAATGGCGCCGGCAGCAGATTGGTATCGATGGCAACCGGTATTCTCTGGGTATGCGAGTAGATACCGCTGAGAGAAAATGACATCCCAGGTCCGAGCTCGCGCTCAATTCCAAACGAAGCTTGTTGCGCGATGGGAGGGCGATAGCCCGGCTGATTCACGAAGACCACTTGCAGTGGACCCACGGGACCACTATTC
>Ga0210391_10002198_pt1 | contig 17069 bp, 15 predicted proteins | sample IncBWC12OmetaG_FD_160573 | JGI IMG/M metagenome (GOLD analysis project Ga0210391, IMG submission 160573) | Forest soil microbial communities from Barre Woods Harvard Forest LTER site, Petersham, Massachusetts, United States - Inc-BW-C-12-O ... | reverse complement strand
GCTGCCGCCAGGTTTGACTGAGCAAACGCGGTGCTCCAACCTGGGACCAAAGACAGTACAACGACCAGTGCGAAAAGGTAGGTTTTCGCTGGATGCATGCAGATGCTCCTCTTCATTTAGTGGAAGCAAGTCGGATACAGGGAAAGCGAATCGCCAGCTCAGAGTAGGAGAGCGCGCCGCACAGGGCCATCGACGCAACGCCGACCCGCAACAGGCCAAGCAGGAACAGAGACCTCAGCGACCTGGCCATGGCAGCGGGAGTGAGAAAGATACCAAGGGCAATCGCTTCGCCAGTAACCATCACCATTCCGGCCGCCAGGCCCGGCTGTCTTCGTTCCTGCTTCGTCTGCTCGTGCATGTCGCGCCCCATGCTATTTCGAAAGTTTGCCTGCCGCATCCATCGAAAGATGGAGGGCTGGGACCTCGGCTCGAGGTTACTCACTGGACATGCCCCCACCAAGAGGCCGATTTTTGTCTAAACCACCAGGATGAAGACAGGATCGGCTGGTTTATTTAGATTGACTCGGCAGCTCAATGGGCTTTCCTATCAGGGAAGCCCAGGATCACCACCACAAGTTCAAAGAATGGAGTCTTCTTCAATGTCGCGAATGCCTTTGGATTGCAATCCCAGGGACTGCCGGCTCCTTTTGATAACCACCAGCACGAAAGGCACGACACGATGAGCAGTTGCCGTCGTATTTCAGGACGCCTGCTCGCGGTTTTTTTCGCCGCAGTCACTGTTTCTGCGCAGACCGGAGTGCATCCTCACGAGTGGGTTAGGGTTACGCTCGATAAGGCAGTCTCTCAAGGGGTATCGGGGCGCATGCTGATCTTCATCGCGCCCGCGAGCGTCGACACGAAAGATCCCAATACTGTTGACATGGACATGATGTCGCCAACCAGCGTGTACGTGGCGGCAAAAGAGGTCGCACATCTGGCGCCGGGGGAGTCCGTCGACCTCGACGTGGACGATATTGTCTTTCCGCGGCCGTTCTCCCAGGCCCCCGCGGGCAGTTATCGTTTGCAGGCTGTTCTCGATGTTCACCACAACTACAATTATGATGGGCGCGCCGCCGGTGACTTGGTCAGCGTACCGGTGAACGTCAACGCACCGTTGGCCGCTTCTTCGACTCCGGTGATCGCTCTCAGCCAGACTCTTCCGGAACCGCCCGACCCCCTGGCGCGACGGTCCGACGTAAGTTCCGCCCTTGAGCCTTTGGATGTTGTGAGCCCGGTGCTGACCAGCTTCTGGGGGCGCGAGATTCATATGCGCGGGTGGGTGTTGTTGCCGCCCGGATATGCCACTCATCCGAAAGATCGCTACCCAACGGTATATTTCACCCACGGTTTCGGTGGCACGCTAAGCGGACTGCGTGGGCGCTACGCTCCAATTCTCTACGACCGCATGAAGCAGGGCCGTATGCCGCAGATGATCTGGGTGCTGCTCGATGAAAGTAGCCCGACCGGTACCCATGAATTCGCCGACTCAGTGAACAATGGGCCATGGGGCATCGCCCTGACCACCGAGCTTATTCCTGGTCTTGAGAAGAAGTACCGCATGGATGCGCGTCCGTCGGGGCGCTTCCTGCAAGGGCACTCCTCGGGTGGCTGGGCTACGTTATGGCTGCAGACGCGCTATCCAAAAATCTTCGGAGGCACTTGGTCCACGTCACCCGATCCCAGTGATTTTCACTACTTCAGCACCATCGACCTCTATGCGCCGAATGCGAATATGTACTTCAGGCCCGATGGCACGCTGCACCCGATGATTCGTGATCATGGTGAGCCGCGCACCAGCATGAAGGATCTAGCCGGGCTAGAGTCTGTTATTGGACCATATGGCGGGCAACTCGCATCGTTTGAATGGGTGTTCTCACCCCGTGGCAAGGATGGCAGGCCTTCGCCGCTTTTTGATCGCGTGACCGGCGAAATTGATCCAACGGTGGCCGCCTATTGGCGCGCGCACTACGATATCGTGCAGCGACTGAACGACAACTGGAAAACGATCGGCCCCGATCTCCAGGGCAAAATCCACATCTTCGTCGGCACCGACGACACCTTTTATCTCGACGGAGCGGCGCACAGTTTGCAGGCAACGCTAGACCGTCTTTCCGGCCGTGCGCAGTTTACCTTTCTGCCTGGGCGTTCCCACTTCAATGTGTATAGCGTTGGAGACGATCGCTACGCTCTGTTTGATCGCATCGCGGCTGAGATGTATCAAGTGGCCAGACCGAATCACCCGGCGCGCTGAGCATGTGAACACTGTTTTACGTTCAGGCGATCGGAAGCACTTTTTCCATTCCGGTGAGCCTGAACAATTCCTGAACACGAGGGTTGACGCCTGTAATGCTCAGTCGAATCCCTTTGCTTTGACACCGCGCGTAATGACCGGCCAACATGCCGAGGCCGGTCGAATCCATATACGGAACTCCCTTCAGGTCAAAAGTATGTGCCGCTGGGGGCTCATCGTCTGCTGTCGATTCGAAGATGTTGCGAAAGGCATCAGGAGACAGAGAGTTGTACATATCTCGCGTTGTCAACGGCCCGGAAAATCGAAAGACCGTGCCGTGCGTTTCGCTTTTGCCGCGTTCGATTGTAAGTCTTGCGCTCGTCCATATCTGAGGTTCGATCGTTGGCATGGCTTTTTCCCTTTGAAGTCGCCATCGCCTGAGGAGCTATGTGCAGGCGTTTCTTTGTTGGAACGCCTGCGCGGAATGGGAGACGTTAGCTCGGCTGGGAAACGAACCGAAGGTAAGGCCTCGGTGCCTTCCAGCCTCCGGGATATTTCTGTTTAGCTTCCTCGTCCGATACCGCCGGCACGATGATCACATCTTCGCCGTGCTTCCAGTTCACCGGTGTTGCAACCTTGTGTGTGGCCGTGAGCTGAATCGAATCAAGGACACGCAAGACTTCATCAAAGTTGCGGCCTGTGCTCATCGGGTAAACGAGCATCAGCTTGATTTTCTTGTCGGGGCCGATCACGAACACGGTGCGTATCGTGGCATTGTTCGCCGCAGTGCGACCGTCGGACGTGGTTCCCGCATCCGCCGGCAGCATGTCATAGAGCTTTGCGATTTTGAGCTCCGGGTCGCCGATCATCGGGAAATTCACTCGATGGCCTTGCGTCTCCTCTATGTCTGTTGCCCATTTTCCGTGACTGCTTACGGGATCGACACTCAGCCCGATGATCTTGCAGTTTCGCTTCGCGAATTCGGGCTGCAACCCGGCCATGTAGCCAAGCGATCCGGGTTCCGGAGCCACCCGAATCAAACGGCCGTTCTGCCATTTGCCTAGACCGGGAGCCGTGAAGATCCAGACCGTTCCTTCCTTATCCTCATCGATCCGCACCACCGTATTATTCGGCAATCCGTCCTTCACCGTGAGCGAAGTAAAGGTGCCGTTGCAATAGCGGATAGCGCCGCCGGTCAATGTGCCGGCCCATAGGCACCCTTGCCGGGCTTCAAGCAGAGCAAAGAATGAGAAACCGTTTGTGGTGAGGGCGGGCGTATTTTGCCGATTAAAGATTCGAAAACGGAGCCCGTCGAAGCGCACCAAGCCGTCCAGCGTAGACATCCACAAATAGCCGTCGCGAGTTTGAAGTAATGCCTGGACCGAGTTCTGCGGGAGGCCGTTTTCCGTGGTCCAGGAAAAGAATCGATACGGTGGCTGGGCCAGAGAAGCGGGAAGCAGAAAAAGCAGTAGGTACGCAAACAACGCTGTCCTGCGCGCGAATCTTCGAAACGTGCCGCACATACGCTTCGCTTTCTCTTTGAGCCTATGTGGGATTACACCCTGCACTGAGCGCAGGCGGGTTTTTCCGTTCAGCCTGGATGCGATTCTACCTAAGCATTCAAGATGGTGGCCAGAGACGGGATCGAACCGCCGAGGCCGGCCTTTTGAGGGCCCTACCAATGGACCTAAGTGGCTTAGAATCAGCCGACGCAATTACAGATTGCGAAGCGCTTTCATAAAGTTTTCGATCTTGCGAGTCGACGAGGCTTTACCGGATTTGAGGTTGCGCTCAATGCATAATCCGGAGAAGAAGGACAGCACCATCTCCGCAATTGCAGAAGGAGCCATCTTGGTCTTTTCCGCTTCGATATTCATCGCGAGAAGGCGCTGCAACTGCGCCCGATTCTCCGTCACGACCTCATAAGCTTCATCCGGAAGGATAGCGAACTCCCGCATAGAGTTGACGGAAAAGCACCCTTGTTGTTCGCCCTTGTTGAGAGGTCCATTCTTAAGAAAACTCTCGACGTTCTTCCAGCCAAGAGGCTCTCTGGTGAGAAATCCTCTCTTCTCCTGGCTCTCAAGGTAGTGCCGAAGGCAAGCAACAAAAAGATCTTCCTTGTCTCGGAACTCGCTATACAGCCCTGACTTGTTCACGCCTGTGGCTCGTTCCAGCTGCTGAAGACTGGTGTCCGCGAACCCATGCTTCCAGAACACAGGCATAGCCTTCTCCAGCACTTCCTCACGACTAAAGTTCTTCGGGCGCCCCATGACACATTATCCGATAAAGAACTAACTAGTTCAATATTTCTGCATCCTCGCCATATCCTCATCATCAGTATAGAACTGAATGGTTCAGAACCGTCCGATAACGATCGGGCAAGATCGCTACCGAATCGGCTTCGTGAATTGTTTCGAGAATAAACAAGGAGATTCTATGTCTAAGTTAGCGAAGAAAGTGGTACTCGTTACCGGTGGTTCCCGGGGCATTGGCGCAGCGATTGCGAAGCGTCTGGCCGGCGACGGAGCAAGCGTAGCCATTACGTATGCAAAGGACGCAGGCGCCGCCTCGGCCGTAGTCAAAGCGATTGAACTCGGTGGCGGCAAGGCCATCGCGATCCAGGCGGACGCTGCCAACGTCGAAGCAGTCAAGGGTGCGGTCGAAAGGGCCGTCTCGACTTTCGGCCGACTCGATGTGCTCGTGAACAATGCCGGCACGGCAATTCCGAAACCGTTCGAGGAGGCGACGCTGGAGGAGATGGATCGTGTGATCGACATCAACGTCCGCGGTGTATTCGCCACTACGCAGGCGGCGCTGAAGCACATGAAGGATGGTGGTCGCATCATCATGGTCGGTTCGGCGGTGGGCGAGCGTGCTGTCGCGCCCGGGCTTGTGCCCTACGCGGCCACGAAGGGAGCCGTCAAGATGTTTACCCAGGCACTATCCAGAGAGGTCGGAAGCCGGGGCATTACGGTCAACAACGTCCAGCCGGGTCCGATCGACACAGATTTGAATCCCGCCTCGGGGGATTGGGCAGTACCACAGAAGGCCGCCACAGCGCTCGACCGCTATGGGCGTGTAGATGAGATCGCCGCGATGGTGGCGTTCGTCGCCAGTCCGGAGTCCTCGTACATTACAGGGGCGAATCTTACCGTGGATGGTGGAATGAATGCTTGAACCAATGCGCACTCAGTCAATCGGTTTTACCACAGATATATCCGCTCGACTCCAGGCGCCGCACTCGTCTTATCCGTTAGCGGGCTAGCGAGGAGAAAACAATGACTACACTTCAAAACAAAACTGCGCTTGTGACGGGTGCATCAAGAGGAATTGGCCGCGCGACGGCAGCGGCGCTCGCTGAGGCCGGGGCGCACGTCCTGGTTCACTATGGCCGCTCCGCGCAGGAGGCGAAATCTCTCGTCGCCGAGATCCAAACCAAAGGTGGACACGCCGATGCAATCTCGGCGGATCTAGGAACTCCGGAGGGCGCTTCATTGCTTGCCAAACAGGTGCGCTCCATAGTCGGCGATAAATTGGATGTGCTTGTACTCAACGCCGGAATCAGCAAGGCGGCACGCTTCGCGGATCACAGCGTCGAGGATTTTGACAGCCTCTTTGCGACAAACGTCCGAGGCCCGTTCTTCGTGGTGCAGCAACTCCTGCCCATTCTGGTTGAGGGTTCAAGCATTGTTGCTATCTCCTCTGCTGTAGTCCGTACGGTGGTGGGCAAGCCCGGTTTGGAAAATCCTTCGATTCTTGCCTACGCCTCTACCAAAGGTGCACTTGAGACTCTGGTCAAGAACTGGGCAGCTATTCTCGGGCCCCGCGGCATCCGCGTAAACGCTGTCGCTCCTGGCGTCATCGATACGGATATGTCGAGTTTCACGAAGACGGAGGCGGGACGCGAGGTCGCGCTGGGGATGCAGGCGCTGAAGCGACTCGGCAGGCCCGAGGATGTTGCCGATGTAGTCGTTTTTGTGGCGTCCGGGGCGGCGCGCTGGATCACGGGTGCCAGTATTCCCGTCGATGGCGGTTCGAAGCTCTAACTGACAGCGTGAGGAACGCAATGAAATAACACTTTGAGCAAAGGTAGCAATTAAGAGCGAGCGAGAGTGAGGAGACTTACATCCCATGTCCGAAGGTAAAAAGCTTCAAGGAAAAGTAGCACTCATCACCGGTGGTACAACCGGGATAGGGTTGGCTACAGCAAAGCTCTTCGTAAAAGAGGGTGCCTACGTCTTCATCACAGGCCGTCGTCAGAAAGAACTCGACTCAGCCGTAAAGGCGATCGGCAGCAACGTCATTGGCGTTCAGGGAGACGTTGCCAAAGTGGGCGACCTCGATCGTCTCTATGAGGCTGTCAAAGCAAAGGGAAAACTTGACATCGTCTTCGCCAATGCTGGCGTTGCGGAATTTGCTCCTCTCGATAAAATCACCGAGGAACATTTCGACAAACTATTCAACATCAATGTTAAGGGAACGCTGTTCACCGTGCAGAAAGCCTTACCGCTGATGAAGGACCGTGGCTCTATCATTCTCAACGGCTCGGTCGCGAGCGTGAAAGGCACGCCAGCCTTCGGCGTCTATGGCGCGACGAAGGCCGCCCTCCGCTCTTTCGTTCGAACCTGGACCTCGGATCTCAAAGACCGCCATATCCGCTCAAACGTTATTAGCCCCGGTCCGACCGATACGCCGGCTATTGATGGGCAACCGGCAGACGCTATTGCACGAATTGTGTCCACGATCCCAATGGGACGCATCGGGAAACCCGATGAAATTGCCAGGGCGGCGTTGTTTCTAGCCTCGGATGACTCCAGTTTCGTCACGGGTATCGAATTGTTCGTTGACGGCGGCAGAGGGCAAATCTGATCGGACGCCGCTGCGCTGTCTCGCTACCTGAGCGTGCTTCATATACTCGCTCATAACAAAAACGTCCAACGTCGATTTATAAGAGAGGAAGAACAATGAGCGATTTGAATGCGAAGAAGAATAAGGCGATCGTATTGGAGGCATTCAATACCCTATTTAACAAACGAGACTACGCGGCGGCGGAGCCGTTCTGGTCTCCCAACTACATTCAACACAGTGCTCATATCGAGCCGGGAAGAGACGGGCTCTTCAACCTCGTCAAGGCCACGCCGCCGTCGCTCAAGTATGAGCCTGGGGTGATTCTTGCAGAAGGTGACTACGTCATCGTTCACGGCCGGTTCTCCAATATCGGACTGCCGGTGAACTGGATCGCAGCCGACGTCGTTCGCTTGAAGGATGGCATTCTCGTCGAGCACTGGGATGTCATTCAGGACGAAGCTACAAAGGAACAGTCCAAGAGCGGAAATCCGATGTTCGGCGACTCATTCCCGAAGTAAACACGAGTGGAACGTCACTCAACAACGCTCTTCTCTGCACTTCCAGGGCTTCTCTGGAGAACCTGCTCAAACTCGCAATCGGCGCCCAAGGCGAAAGGTACTGGTGCGGATCACTGCGGGCCGGCGTCACGCCGCTCGACCATACGATTCTCACCGGCAAATTCCACACCACGAAGGTGCCGTTAATCCTGGGCAACGAAGGAGCTCTCACGTACTTGCCTACAGATCAATGTTTCCGTAGATCCAGTTCTGATTACTTGTGCTCAATCGATAGTGGAGCAGCAGGCTGTCGCCGTCGCGCCAGCTTGAGCTCCCTGCATCGTAGTACGCCAGCACGATCATGATCCCGGTCCAGTTACTAGCGAAGACGGGACTTCCGCTTGACACACTCGAAAGAGGAATCACTGCTTCAATCCTTCCCGTCGCTGAATCCCATTGCGGAGGAATCACCCCGCCGATGCTGGAATCCTGCGACCATGCGCCACCCGCAGCGGTCCAGTGTTGAAAGAGGTTCGAATCGCTGTGCCGCTCCAGCATGTACACCATCGGCCTTCGGAGTGATTCTCCCGAGAGGCCTATCGTTGTGCCGGAAGCGTTCTGATTGGCGAAATCCTGGCTGTAGACGCGCAACGCGAATAGCGGCTGCTGCTGATATGCGGAGAGTTGATTCCCAGCGCTATCGACACGCACGTAGAGATTGGAACCGTCGTTGGCAACATAGACCCTCTTGATCTGGTAGGTCGCGGATGGTGCAGATGTGGTCTGCGGACCGACAAAGTAGGGGACGTTGCTCCACTGGTTCCAGTCATTCGCCGCAGTGGTGCTCACGCTGATGCTCTTCCACGTGCCGGCGTTGTAGATGGGTGGAACAATGCCGAGGGCATACTGCCCTTCGTAGATGAGGGCGGCAAGAATGAAAGAAGAGGCTGTCAGCGGCTCACACATCGAGCTGACCAGAGGTTGGAGCGTCACATTCGAGACGGCCTCTCCGGAAGGCATGTAGCCTGCACCTGTGATACTTGCAAGCCATTGCAGTCGCGATAACGCGGTTGCAAGATCGCCGGCGAGAATCTCGTAGATTGCCACCCACATACTCATCTGCGGCCACGAGGGCTCAGGGCCAAGTGCCTCGTTTCCTCCGGGGCTCCACGCGCCCGTGTAGTAAAACGTATCTCCCAGGTACCGGCAGAGCCCGTAGGTCTGCTTGGTGAGAGTGTTTACGATTGTCGAGATGTGATCGGATGCCCGGCCGGACTCATGGTCAACCGCGCCCAGAGCAACCAGGACGTCCGAGGAGGAGTCGATCAGCGGCTGTACGCTGTTGTCCGCGTTGACGGCGCGATTGTAGTAGGAAAGCGGATTCCACATTCCCGGTGGATACCAGATGGACGGCCGTTGCATCGCTGTCATGATGGAGGCCGGACCCCCGGCATACCAGTCCGTCAGGGATGTCTCTCCGAGAAGCTCCGCCATGCACTGTGTGGCATAAAGGCCGATCACGTACCAGGTTTGCGTGTACGTATTGTGCTCCAGCCCCAAGACCTGTTCTTCCCAGATGCTGAAGTCAGCCTGTCCGAAACCGTTCGGCTGGATATTGCTGAGTATCCAGTCCGACGCATTCTTTACATTCGGCCACAGATCGGTAAGGAACTGTGTATCGGCAGTCAAGGTGTAGTGCCGAAAAACTCCATAGAGGAATGCGCCGATCGAGTCATACTCAGGCTCCACGAAGGGCACATAGGCGCTGCTCCACATATCGTAAGTGGTCTTCCACGTCCCGTCGCTGCCCTGCAGGCTGGCCAACCAACGAAAATGGCTCTCCGCCTCCGCGTGATGTCCGCTCGCGTCGAGGGCGATCGATGTAATCGCGCTGTCTCGCACCCAATTCTTGTAACCGTACGCGAAAGGATTGGTTGTCGCGCAGAATGCGCCGCTCACAGGATTTTGAACGTTCTTGATCATGATCAGCACGCGATCAAAGAGCTGGTTCAGTCCCTCGTCGTCGAAATGAACGCGCTTGCCGGAACTACCATTTGTTAGCCATGCGTTACATGCGGTGGCTGTGGTGCTGAACCACGCATCGCCCGTGGATGCGCGGGCCGCCGTGATGGCCGCGTCTGCTTCTGCTTGGGTTTCGCAGACACCAATGTAGAAGTAGATCGTCTGTGAGCTCCCGGGGGCCACCGCGACGCGGCAGTTGAACGCCAGGTCTAGATCGGGAACAGTAAGATCAGCATTGTTCTGCAGGGTCCCGCTCGCATCAAAGCTGTACCAGGCAGCGCCGGTCGGGCTGGTCGCCGAGACGTCGGCTTCATTGCCCACCTGGTAGCCATCGACGGGTTGTAGAGCTCCGACAAAAAGGAACAGTTGTCCAGATGCCGTCATGTCCGCGATCAAAGCATTATTGGCAGCGTCGTACCAGCCGTGAACGGTCTCGGTGCTGACCACGTTGTTGGGGTGTACCTTGTCGAGCACATTGAAGGTGAGCGCTGCGCTGGTTGGATTGGTCAACGTGTAGGCAACGACGAAGAATGGCTGATTGGGCGGCGCAGCATAGGTTCGCGAGAGAGTCATCGCAGGCTGGACGCGCGCACCGGCGTATTTGAGGTAATTCGTGGTTAGGATGCCGGCGTTGCTCGCTCCGTTCTCGAACCAGCCTTCGCAATCGAAGTTCGACATCTGGTTGTACTTGATGTTGTTCGTCTCATCGCGAAAAAATCCTTCGTACTCCACGATCTGATTCACGTCTCTGCGCGCTAAAGAACCGCTCAGATAATGCAACTCGCCCAGGCATGGGCCTTGGGTTGACGAATCAAGCTGGGTGAGCTTGCCGGCCTTCCAGACGCCCATCATATTGTTCCAATTGGAGAGGTAGAGTGCGCGTGTTGATGTAGTCGAGGGATTCGTTGTACCCATGGCTCACCTGCTTGAAGTGGATTGAGATTCCCAGTCTGCACAATCGTCGCGCTGATCGTTACGAAAAGCGCTGCCGTGAGATCAAGACTAAGCTCCGAGCGTTGACCTCTCATAGTAGATCCCGGAGGTATAACAAACTGGCCGTTTACGCCACGCTAGAGGGAATGAACAGCTCAAATAATATGCGAGGGACCTTGGGATGGCACCTTCTGCTCAGTCTAGAACAAGATGAAGTATGAGGATACTTTTGCCACGGATGATGGGAAATCGAGTTCGAAGTCATGTGTCTCGATGAGTAAACAAAGGTAGTTACTTTATCCTGGAGGACTGTGACACGTACTTTCACGCTACTGTTTTTGTGTCTTACAAGACCGGCGCGGAACCCAGTATCTTTCAACGGGGTTCTGTTTGATAGTGTTCCTGAGCCGCGTTCACAAGCTCGAGTTTCAATCGCTCCTGCTGATCGCTGTGGGGAAAGTCTCTTTCTGTGAAGACAACTCTCTGTCAAAAAACGGACATGTCCCTGTGGATTATTTTTTTTGAAATTATCTTGACGAACGATAAGAGCGCGTCTAGTCTTGCCCTCGTTGAATTGGGTCCTGCTTAACGCTCGATCCGTAACGCGCCCATAGCGGGTTTCTCGAGACTCGAAGAAGCAAGTTTGCTTTCCCCGGACTTGTCCATCAAACTACGCCCCATCGCGGCGGGAGTATTCCTATGTCCAGCGTCTACACCTACCCCGGCGTCTATATTCAGGAACTTCCGAGTCCGGTTCATGCGATCACCGGAGTCGCCACGTCGATCACTGCGTTTGTAGGTTACACGGCGCGAGGCATCGACGGTCGCGCGCAAGCTATTTACAGCTTCGGTGACTTTCAAAGGCTATACGGTGGGTTGGCATCAAATAGCGAAGTGAGCTACTCAGTGCAGCAGTTCTACCAGAACGGCGGCCAGCAGGCTTACGTGGTGCGCACGCCGATGCACTATCCCACTACCGGAGCAGTGCCGTATGCCATGGTGGGCTTCGGTGTTCCACTTGCTCCGGCGACCGCGGGCCTTACCTTCAGTGCATTGAGCAGCGGGCAGTGGGCAAACGGCAAGTTGTTGCTGGATGTGGACGTCCAGGGACTGGACTTGACCACCGCCACCGGCGACCCATTGGCATTTAATCTGACCGTGACCAATCTGGCAGACGGAACAACGGAGTATTTTCCCTCCGTGTCACTTAATAGCAACCAGCAGAACTTTGTGGCCGCGGTGATCAACGATCCTGACAACGGCTCGCAGCTCGTGAAGGTGCTCGCCGCGCTGCCTGCCACGCCGACCGCGCTTACCGTCACGGGACTCTTGGGTACGCCCTTGCAATACACATCGGTCGCCGGCGTGAACTACCTCGAGGGCGTCAATACGCCACTCGGCGGCAGTGCGACATCTACGACGGCGAACGCCGATTGCAGCCTTACCCTGACCCTGCCCGCATCCTTCACCCCCAGTTCTCTGGTCATCAAGATTATCGGGAACGGTTCTCCAATCTCGCAGACAGTCGCGGGGCTGGCTTCGCAATTGCAACAGGCAATTAACACGGCCCTTGCGATCAACGTGCCGGGCGCGTCGGTGGTGTGTTCGGCTGCGCCCAATGGCGCGACGACCTTCGGCATTCGGGTAAACGCACTGCTGCCAAATCTGCCGGATGCAATCATTAGTTTCAGCGCACCAACCGGAACGCCAACGCCCAATGATACCTCCGCAGCGCTGGGCCTGGCTGCGCCGACGTCGAGCAACCCTGCCCACTATGCACTGGGCACTGGCGTAAGCAATGCTGGGCTGGGCTACGCATCGACTGCGGCCACGGCGCCGGTCGGGCTGCCGTATAGCACCGATCTGATCGGCGACCCGCTGGCCTTTACCGGCATCTACGCGCTGAACAAGGTGCCGATCTTCAACATGTTATGCATTCCAGAGGCGGCACGCGCGTTGCCCGGCAACCCCAACTCACCTGATCCGAATATTAATCCGGTCGAGATTTATTCTGCAGCGATCACACTCTGCGACCAACTGCGCGCCATGCTTTTGATCGATTGTCCGCCGAACGTAAATACCGTTGCCGGAGCGGTGGACTGGAAGAGCAATACGATAGGTGTCGTCGATCCCAACGGAGCCGCGTTCTTTCCCCGGCTGCGCTTGGCCGATGCATTGAACAAGGGCCAGTTGCGCACCTTCGCTCCGTCGGGCCTGGTAGCCGGGGTCTATGCCAATTCCGATAGCGTAAATGGCGTGTGGGCCGCGCCGGCCGGGATTAGCGCGACGTTGAACGGGGTGCAAAATATGAACTACCAGCTTTCTGATGTCGAAAACGGCGTCCTCAATCCGCTGGGGTTGAACTGCTTTCGCACCTTTCCGATTTACGGACCCGTTTTATGGGGTGCGCGCACCCTGGTCGGCGCGGATGCACTGGCCAGCCAGTGGAAGTACGTTCCTGTTCGACGCACGGCACTGTTTCTTGAGTCGAGCCTGTATCAGGGCACTCAATGGGTGGTGTTCCAACCCAACGATGAGCGGTTGTGGGCGGCGATCCGGCTCAATATCAACGCGTTCATGCAGACGTACTTTCTCAAGGGCGCATTCCAGGGGCAAACCCCGGACGCAGCTTACTTTGTGAAGTGCGACAGCGAAACCACTACCCAGACTGACATCGACAACGGAATCGTGAACATTCTTGTGGGCTTTGCACCGCTGATTCCAGCCGAATTCGTGGTGATTCAGATTGAGCAGCTGGCCGGGCAAACTAGTTCCTGACTCCGTGCATGGAGTGAGAGCAGCAAAAGGCAAGCCAGGGCAATCAAACCTTAAGCGGTGGAGAGGGAAAATTTATGGCCGAGTTCACTGTCAATGCGCAGCGTTTCGATCCGTACAAAAATTTCAAATTTCGTCTCAAGTGGGACGGGCAATATGTCGCCGGAGTGAGCAAGTGCTCTGCGCTGACGCGGACCACCCAAGTGGTCAAGCATCGCGACGGCGCCGACCCGAGCACGCCGCGGAAGTCTCCCGGCCAGAGCGAATTCAAATCCATCACTCTGGAGCGGGGCGTGACCTACGATCTCGCCTTCGAGGCGTGGGCGGCGAAAGTCTGGCAGGTTGGCGCGGGATTGGGCGCCGAAGTTTCACTGGCGGATTTTCGCAAGAACATAATCCTGGACTTCTACAACGAGGCCGGGCAGTTGGCTATCAGCTATAAGATCTATCGAGCCTGGGTTTCGGAGTACCAGGCCTTGCCTGAACTGGATGCGAATGCCAACGCAGTCGCCATTCAGCACATCATCCTGGAAAACGAAGGCTGGGAACGGGATACGTCGGTGCAGGAGTTGGCTGAGATTAGCTATAACTCGACATCCGCTTAGGCGCCGGCGGTTTCAAGCATTCATCCGGCGGATGCGTTGTTGCCGCCTCCCTAGAAGGCGTTTTTGTCTTGCCTTGAAGAGCCATATGCCGTCAGGTGGCTGAGTAGGAGCATGCATCATGCGCGCACTCGCCGGCGAAGAAATATTGACCGCTTGGGAACGCAGCCGTGATTTGCCGGAGCAGGAAGCTGTGCTTTCTTTGCTCGCGCTGGCATCCCCAGGGCGTGAGATCAACGAACTTGCGAGGCTCCAACTGGGCGAGCGAAACGCGCTGCTGCTGGAATTGCGGGCAATGACGCTGGGCCGGCGGATGGAAGGATTCGCTGTCTGCCCGGAGTGCGGTGCGCAACTGGAGTTCGTCCTGGATGTGGGCGAGCTGGCCAAAGGTTTGCGCCTGGAACCGGTGCATGCCACGGACGAAATTGCCGGGTACACGATGCGCCCAGTGAATACATTCGATTTGTTGAGGGCCAGTGCTGCCGAGAGCGAAGAACAGGCGCGCGCGATTCTGCTGGCGCGGACGCTGGGTGTTGAGCGACCCGATCCAGAGTCCAGCGACCATGGCGGAAGTTGGACCGATACCTGGCTGCAATCGCAGCCCGCGCATGTGGCTGCGTCGTTGTTGGCTCGATTTGAGCGCATCAACGGTTCGTCGGAGATTCGGGTGCAGTTTCGATGCGCTGCTTGCCAGAGCCGTCCATTGCTGGATCTTGACATAGCGCACTTTGTGTTGCGGGAAATTACCGGCGCGGCGCGGCGGCTGGTGACGGAAATTCACCAGCTGGCCAGCGCCTACGGCTGGAGTGAACGATCCATCGCGACCATGAGCGCGACCCGGCGGGCTGCGTATTTGGAGATGCTAAGCACATGAGCGGGGTCCTGGAAAGAATGGCGAAGCGGGCGCTGGGCGCGCTGCCCTCGGTGCAGCCGCTTGCGTCGCCGCAATTTGCAACTCCTGCTGTGGGATTGCGCGAGAGCATGGCTGAACTGGAAACGGATCTCGAAATCGAAGGGCCCGTTCGGTCCGCCACCCAAAAGACAGAAAATCTTTCGCCGGAGCGAAGCGCGGGGTCGCGCCGCAAGCGCGAGAAGCCGGGCCCACTGCCCACCCCTGAGTTCTCACCGCAGCCAGCGCGCACCGAAGCTCGCAATAGACAAACCCGCATCCAGTCATCGAACCGGAAATCGGAGGAATTGACTCCGCAACCGGGACCGGAAAGCAGACTCGGTCTCAGTAACGAACCGTCCTTGAAGACGCCGGAAATGGAACCCGGCGACACCAGCTTTGTGCCGCCCATGGAATACACGGCGCGTGGCCCGGGGGAGGATGCAAACGTTAAGACCGGAGCACCGCCGGCAACGGAAATCGAAGAGCGGATCGTACTACACGATAGGTCAGAAATCCCGGTAAGAGAAAGACAGGATCATCCAATCAGCGCAGCGCGCGAGCGCAATCGACAGGCTACGCCGCGCGCGTTACCGGGACAGGCGGCTATACCTGTTGAGCAAAAAACTGAAATTAACATTTCCATTGGCAGCATTGAGTTGCGCGCCCCACGCGTTGACGCCAGACCGCAAGCGCCACCGTTTCGTCCTCGTGTCAGCCTGGACGATTTCCTGCACCGTAAACCCGAGGGTGGCCTATGAGCGACTATCTTGCGGTTGGCGGCGTAACGGCGGTCTTGAAGGCACTCTTGAATACCGGCCTTGCAGATGGCGGACCGGCAACCGTGCTGGTTTCGCCGCCCGGAATTACGAACAAGGCGCCAGACCTCATTCCCACCGGGCAGGACGAGCCGGCGCAGCTAAATCTGTTCATGTATTACGCCAGCATCAATCCAGCGTTGCGCAACCTTGACTTACCGTCCGTCAGCGCGAACGGGGCGCAAATGAGCAATCCACCGCTGGCCATCAATCTGCATTATCTGGTGACGGCGTACGGAGCCAATCCATTCGATCCGGAAATTCTTCTGGCATTCGCGATGCAGGTGTTCCACAACACGCCGGTGGTGCCACGCACCGTGATTCAGGCGGCATTAACAGCTCTGGACTCGGGCTCGCCCTCGAACGAACAGCAGTTGATCTCCGCCAGCACCCTGGCCAGCCAGATTGAACATATCCGCATCACGCCTGAAGCGCTGACCACCGAGGAGATCTACCGGCTGTGGACCGCCTTCCAGGTCAGCTATCGGCCCACGACCTCCTATCAGGTTTCTGTAGTGGTGATTCAGAGCACGCAGAGTTACCAGGCGAATCTGCCTGTGCAGCAGCGCTCGTTGGTGGCGCTACCGCTCACCGGTCCGATGATTTCAACCATTTCGCCGTTAATGGTTGCGCCCGGTCAGATCATGACCATCAGCGGCAGTAACTTCCTTAACGGCCCCGCTTCCAACACGCTGGTTTCTTTCGATGAGGCCACCCCCGTGACGGCGGCAACAGTACAGGGCAACCTGGTGCGGGTGGTGGTGCCGAACACGCTCACCGCCGGGGTCTGCAACGTGCGCGTGATGTGCAACGTGACGTTTCCATCATCGTCGACTCCGCATCCTTGCTTCGCTTCCAATCCAGTTCCATTTCAGTTGATTCCCACGATCGTGCCGCCGGCGACGCCGCCGTATCAGGCAACGCAGGGTGATCCCTTGACGATTACGGTGACTCCTCCGGTGGGGAACATGCAGACCGTGGTGGTGTATATCGGCGATCAGGCAATTCCGCAAGTTCAAGGACCGTTGACAGCGCCGTCGACTTCTACCACCGTAACCGTGACCGTGCCTTCGAGTATTGCGGTGAGAACTTATCCGTTGCGCGTGGAAGTGGACGGGGCCCAGAGCCAGTTGACGCAGGACACCAATACGTCGAGTCCGACGTTTGGCCAGTGGTTCCCGCAGGTAGGAGTGAGCGCATGATACTTGGCCAACAGGCGTACCTCCAGGGAGACCGGGAGGCCGAGATCCCGGGCGTCACAAGCGGGCACTCCGTAGAGGGGAAGCCGGAGAACGAGGAACGCGAGCCCTTGTCATTGTGGACGGAATTGGAGCGGGTCTATCGCAGAGTTGCGCGCAACGCCATGATCGATGAGGCTGCTGCCATCCTGTCTGGCGCGCCGCTTGCCGGCAGGCCGATGCCGGCTCCCGCGGCGCCGGTGCCGGAGGGGTGGAA
>Ga0210391_10002197_pt1 | contig 17074 bp, 12 predicted proteins | sample IncBWC12OmetaG_FD_160573 | JGI IMG/M metagenome (GOLD analysis project Ga0210391, IMG submission 160573) | Forest soil microbial communities from Barre Woods Harvard Forest LTER site, Petersham, Massachusetts, United States - Inc-BW-C-12-O ... | reverse complement strand
TAGCCCACTACCAAATTTCCCGCAACCCTATGATTCCAGAAGACCAGGGCGACGGGGGTGGGGGGTACCAGGTAGTGACCTTTCCGTTTTCCGCGCAGCCCTGCGGTCGCTGGCATCAACTCCTCGATCTGCCTAATTTAATGAGGGTTGGCCCTAGATGTTAACCTTGCACCATGTCTGACCGTCCCGACGCGTCACCTCGAGCCACTACCCCACCTCGACCCCGCGCAACCCTAGTCATCACCCTCTTCGTCGGGCTGGTCGTCGGAATCTTACTCGTCGGCACGGTTGCCTGGTCGATGTTGTCCCACAACTCCGGACGCGCCGCGTTGAGCCATCTATTTTCGGCGGTTACCGGCAGAACTCTTACCATCGATGTAAGTCAGCCCACAGTGGTCGATCGCATTCAGCGCTTGCAACGGCTGGAAACTGTGGTTTACACCATGGACAAGTTGGTAACCGGAGCGAAAGAAAATCCGATCCTTCCCGATTTCCTCACCGGCGATCGACTCCTGATGCTGGTGCACGGCGAAGTGGTCGCGGGAATCGATTTCTCGAATCTCAAGCCCGACGACGTTAAAGTTGATGGCAAGCAGGTTCGCTTGCATCTTCCTGCAGCGCAAGTATTCAGCACTCGGCTCGATAGCAATAAGACACGAGTGTATTCGCGACAAACTGGATTGCTGGTGCCGACCGATCCGAATCTAGAAACGCAGGTGCGACAGGAAGCCGAACACGAACTGCAAGAGGCCGCATTGGCCGACGGTGTTTTGCGAACGGCGCAGCAGAATGCAACTTCGACGATTACCAGCCTGCTGCAAGGTTTGGGATTCGAGAAGATTGATTTCAACTAGGATATGTGTGGCGATGAGTTAGCAAGAGGCCACGCGGAATTTTGAGCGTGGCCTCTTGGTTGTATAAGTATTGTTGTATAAGTATTCGACAGTTAGGCCGCTGATTGTTGTTGAAACTCTGGGACAAATTTCTCGGCCACGAAGGTCTCGAACTTTGTTGGCGTAGTGTTCTTGGCGGTCCGAGGTTCGAGGGTTCGCATGTGCCCGGCGTTCAGTGCAACGCACATCTCGAGCATAAGTCCGACGAAATTTTCGGACATTCCAGCCTGCAGCAGAGCCGCTCGAATCTGATCGTCAGGTCCCTGAACATATCGGAGATCGGGTTTGCCGATGGCTTTGCCAATAATGGTGGCGATTTCTTTGTAATCGAGATCGCGCTGTCCCTGAAGTTCCTGCGTCTGTTTTCCGCGGAAGGCAAGTTTCAGCAATGCGTCAGCAGCAGCTGCTCCGATGTCATCGGGATCGATTAAAGGAAGTTTGAGATCTGGAGGAAGCGGTCCGATAGCCATGCCCGCCATGCGAATGGCTCCGACTTGAGGCAAAATGTTTGTCATGAAATAACCGGCGCGCAAGTGGAGCACGTTCGTATCGCCGATCAGATCGAGTTTCTGTTCCAGTTCGTGGAGACCGACAACAGGTCCGGTTCCGCTTTCCTTATCGGCTCCGAAACTGCTGAGTGAAACAATGTTCTTGACTCCTGCATTTTTCGCGGCGGTCGCGATAGCATCGCTGACGCGATTCTGATATGCGCGGTATTCATTGCTGGTAGGGTTGGGCGGGATCATGACATAGGCTGCATCCGCTTTGTGGAAAGCTAACGATAGAGAGGCGGCGTTGGTCAGATCGCCGATGAATACTTCAGCGCCTTCCGCTGCAAGAGATTGCAAATGCGCTGCATCTCTACCGACTGCACGCACTTTCTTATTGCCAGCCAAAAGTTTCTTCGCTACCACGTTTCCAGTGTTGCCGCTTGCTCCGAGAACAACATACATAGAGAACCTCCATTTCAAGATTGGATGCGGCCCATCTGTTTTCGACTCCACGAAGAAGGGCTTGGAGTGTTCTCGTTCATCGCTGGGTCATGGCTGTGCACATTGGAGTTACTGCGGCGCCGGGCCTTTCACTGTAGCTTCGTACATGGCGTTCAGCAGATCTTGCGAATGGCCGTCGTAGTCTGCGTCGAGCGACCACATGAAAGTTCCGCCGAGTCCCAAAACCCAGTCAGAATAATAGACACGCGTGTAGGTGGAGAATTCGTCATCGTAAGTAATGAAGCCGCGACCGCCATCGCTTCTTACTAAGTACGGTACCAACGCGATCGGATCGTAATAGCGCTGCCATCCCTGCTTGTTGATCAGGGCTTTAATATTCGGTCCATAGTTTTCCGTGAGGACCGTGTTGTCGCAATCGCCATCGGGAGTTTTGGAGTCGTTCGGACATGCCTCGAATAGCTTACTAATATTGGTGTAGTAGTAGCCGTAGAACGGAGTTCCAATGTTAAGTTGCTCAGCTGGAACATGCTTAAGGAATAACTTAGCCGCTTGCTGATCGCTGCCACCAGGCTCGCACTCATACGGCTTAGGATCATGCGTATCCCAAAATATCGGCGAATTGAGTTGACCAATGCTGGTCCAGGGTCCAGCGCAGTCATAGACCATCAGATTAAAAAAATCGGTGGGAACCTTAAGGCGATCCATGTTATAGAACTCGCCATTCCAGGGGGCGAGATCGGCAGACAGGGTGTAGCGCGGACTTGGAAAAGTATCGCGCAGCCGCGTCATCAATGTTACGAAGAACGCGCGGTCGGTCGCATCGGATGGAAATTCCCAGTCGATGTCGACACCATCGTATCCGTTCGCGGTGACAAAGCTCTGCAGGTTCTCGAGCACCGTGTCGAAGACCTGCTCGCTGTTTTCGATCGCTGCAAAATCACCGCCGGTCAGAAGCATGACCTTCACGCCTGTCTCATGAGCTCGCTTGATGAGCTCCGGTTCCAGGAATCCTTGAGCCACAGAAAGACTGCCATCCGAATTCCAAGGCACGCTAGCGTGGATGATATGAGTGAGCTTGTGGAATGGAATCTGCGCCACGTCGTAGGGAGGATTCAGATATTTGCTTCCCGCTGTGTAGTCGGCTACCAGTCGCTTGGGGAGGCGGCTCTGGTTTTCTTGCGCCAGCGCCGGTTGGATGCCAAGTCTGAGCACAAGCCCGAACATCAGAAGCGGAAGAAAAACGAGCGTAGACTGCCTGCACAATCTCATGAAACCAAACTCCCTGGGAAATTTCCGCGAACCAAGCTAAGTCGGTACCGGTAGCCAAGTTGGCGAGGAAGCAAGTTTACTATGACTCGCGCGAATGTGGGTCGGAAGGGGGTCTCGGACTAAAGACAACGGCGAAAGACGGATCGATCCCGGACGCCGTTATTGTTTCAGTGAACGAATGTATTTTACGATGTCGTAGATCTGATCTCTCGAAAGTCTGTGATCGAAGGCGGGCATTCTGTTTTTCCCTTTACCTTTACTGATGATCGTAAAGAGATCTTCGTCCGACTGCGCCTGCACTTCGGGCGAGCCCAGCGGACGCAGCTTCAAGTTCTTGCCGATCATAGTATCGCCTGCTCCAGTCGCACCGTGGCAGGCGGCACAATGCGCTTTGTAGTTATAGGCAGCGCTGTCGGCATAAGCGTAAGTAGAAAAGGAAAGAGTCAGGGCAATTACGGCGAACGCTGCTCGATTCAAAAGCACAGCTCGGGAGCGGTCGGTTGATATAGAACATTTTGATATGAAATCTGGGCTTTTTCTCTGGCCCTCAAGTTTGTACCCCGCAAACATCCCTTGCGTCACGCTCACAGCTTGATTTTACCAGTTCAATTTCAACGCAAACTGGAACTGGCGTGGGTCGTAAGCGGCCGTGGCTTGACCGGCGTTGGTAAAGAGCGGGCTCACCGCTGCCGTGTTGTCACGATTGGCGATATTGAACATATCCGCGATGAGCTCCATGTTGAAGCGTTCACCGAAGTAGAGGCGCTTGGCCACGCGCATATCGTTAAAGACCGTCCAAGGACTAACGCCTGCATTGCGTCCGAGATTGCCGTCGAGGGAAAGCAGTCCGACCGTCGGGTTGTAGTCGAGGAAACACGGCTCCTGAAAGAATCCCGTCGGCGAGAACCTGGAAGCTACGGTCGGGTAGCCGCATGGATTAGTGGGGGTTCCGGATGGCACTACATTGGGACGCCCGGTAAGGGAAGACAGCTGGAGATTGTCGCCATTGCCGGTGATGATGTTGAAGGGCCGGCCGGAATTGAATTCGATCAATGGGGCGAGCGTCCAATTGCTGAAGAACTTGCTGGCGAAGCCGTTGCCGCTGAGCTTCCCGGATTGGTAGACACCGCTGAAGACGAAGCGGTGGCGCTCATCGAAAGTCGAGCTCGAACGGTCGGCGCTGGGATAGTAACTATCCTGCGGAGTGAGCGTGGATTCCAAGTCGGTGGAATCGTCGATGGCGTGCGACCAGGTGTAGGAAGCGAGGAATTCGTAATGGCTGCCGAAGCGCTTTCGGAGATTTGCGGTTAGCCCGTTGTAGTTCGATGTGCCGTTGGAATAATTGGCATCCATGTCACCAAAGGGTACGCAGCCGGTATAGGAAAACCCGCCACTTCCTAGCGCGGGATCGCAGTTCGCATTAAACCCCGGCAGGGTCTTGAGAAGCGCTACCGCTTGTGTCACGCAATTCGCCTGGCCGTTCAGCTGAAACGCAGCCGCAATCGATGGATTCAATCCGCCGGGACGGAAGAAATTCACCAGCGAGGCATCCACGTAGTTCGGATTACAGGTAGGATTGCTCACGGTCAAAGGGCTGCTCGGCAACTGCCCGGTTGCGGCGTAGGCCGCGAAGAAATTGGAGGTCAGCAAATCGCCGCGTATGGTGTTGGCATTGATAGGACGATTGAGATGGCGTCCGCCATTAAAGTTGTAGGCTAGGCTGAAAGCGTAGCCATCGCCGAGGTCACGCTCAATGGTTAGGTTGGCTTGCTGCGAGTAGGCATAAACAAAGTTCTTGCCCTGCGGGTAACCAAAGGGCTGGAAGCCGAGTGGCAGGAATGTTGATTGACCCGGATTCGAAAGGTTGAGGTTGAGGTAATTCTGATTGAGAAAGACGGACTGCGGAGTATTTAAAGCCTGAAACTGTTGCTGGTTTGGCTCGTAGAAGAGGTTGGCATTGGCTTGCGGAAAGGGCGACGGCGTGCAGTTCGGTTGATTCAGGGTTCCCTGGAATATTGGAATCGCATTTAAGTTCGCCGGGTTACCAGCTCCATTGCAGGTGGCAGTGCCAGCGAACACCAGCTGGCCGCTGGTCGAACCGTCGGAGGCATCGCCGAGAAAATATAGGCCGAGCAAGGGATGGTCATAGAACAATCCAAACGAAGCGCGGACTACCGTTTTGCCGTCTCCCTTTGGATCCCACGCAACTCCGATGCGAGGCTGAATATTGTTGGTATCGGTCTGTATACCTTTTTGCAAGCCCAACAAGTTATAGGCAGGAAGGGCGAGCCCTTGCGGCGGCTTGAATTGTGGCGGGAATTCTACGTCGTAACGTACACCGTAATTCAATGTGAGATTGGGGCGCGCGCGCCATGAATCCTGCCAGAACACTCCCAAGGCCTTGTTGTTGAAGGAGTCGCTTGGACTCCCGATACCTTGGATAAAGTCGCCGGGAAGGCCGGCTCCATAGGCCTGCACGGCCGAGAGGTTGGGGAACGAGGAAGGAAGGCCGAGGGAAGCGGCGCTGAAGCTGCCAAAGTCGTACACACCACCGTAGTTCACAGTGAAGATGGCGTCGGTCGGGATAAAGTTGAAATCGACACCAAATTTCGTGTCATGCCGTCCCAGGTTCCAGGAAAAATTGTCGACAAACTGATAGCGCTTTTCAACGCGCTGAATATAAGAATAGGGCTCGCGTCCAAAATAAGCATAACCTGGGATATTCACCGCCGGATCGGACCCTCCTGGAATTGCAGTGTTGTAGAAATACGACAAGCCCCGTCGCGCGAATTGAAAGAGAAATTCATTCACTTTGTTATTGCCCAGAGTCCAAGTGTCTTCCACTACGCCAGCGATATCGCGGTAGGTTTGTTGCGAAGTGCGCGAGTAGGCATTTTGACCAAAAGGCTGGTCTTGGCCGCTGACCTCGATGCCGGTGACGGTGCTCGGACTGACATTGGCGCGCAGCGTAAGCCGGTTACTGTTGCTCACGTTATGGTCGAGGCGCAGCGAGTACAAGCTGGTGCCCTCGAAGACAGGGAAGTTTCCTTCCTGGGATGCGAGAGTCTGATAGGACTGTGGCACGGCGACGCACGGACCTGGAGGGGCGCAAGTTGTGGGGAAGCCAGCCCAGCTACTCAGGGCCCCGCCCGTCAATCCCTGCACCAAAGCGGTAGGCCATGCTCCCTGGACAGATTGGCCGGATGAGGCACCCAGCAACACAACATAATTAGGTAGGAAGGCCCCGATCTGACCCAAATCTGTTGCGGTCAAGCTTTCCAGATATGCTTGTTGTTCCGAGGTCACTTGGATAGTGCCGAAGGGCAAAGGAAAATTCCCCGGCCCGCCCAGTCCGACCGATCCAATATCTGTGGCCGTGTTGAAGGGAACGAGTCCGAAATTACCCTGGCCGATGCTGGAAAATCCCGTCTCGTGGCGTCGCGTAGTTTCGTAGGCAAAGTAATAATACGTTTTGCCTTTCCTAATCGGGCCGCCGAACGCTGTGCCGGCCTGCACGCGTGTATAGGCGGGATTGGGAGTTGTACTGAAGGGATTGACGGCCTGGAAATCGCGATCGCGCAGGAATCCGTAAACATCGCCGTGAAAGTCGTTCGCTCCGGAGCGGGTGATGATGTTGACCACACCGCCGGCAGCGCGGCCATATTCAGCAGCGTAACTGTTGGTGATGATTTGAAATTCTTGCACCGCCTCCTGCGAGACGGTAGAGCGTACGCCGTTGGTGGCGTTATCGGTGGCATCGGCCCCATCGACGTTGACGAGATTCGACCGGGCGCGCTGTCCGCTCATGTTGAGGCCGGACGTGGGCGCTGCTCCAGTGTTCGGCGCGTTGTCGCGGAGCACTTGTGAATCAGTAAGCGTGAAATTGATATAGTTGCGGCCGTTAATCGGCAGATTATCGATGCGGCGCTGTCCTACGGTGTCAGTGGTCGAGCTGCGCGCAGTCTCAATAAGCTCAGCTTGAGAGCTGACTTCGACGACTTCCTTCCCGCTTGCCACGCTAACCACCACGGGTAACTCAGCCATGCCGCCTACGGTGATGGAGATGCCGTTGGCTTCGGATTTGGCGAAGCCAGGGGCGTCCACTGTGACGGAATAATTGCCAGGAGCCAACTGACGCACACTGTAGCCGCCTGCGCCATCACTGGTGCCCGCACGTTCTAGACCCTTGGCGACGTCGCGCACGGTGACGGTGGCATTGGTCACGGCGTCACCCTTTGGATCTTTCACGCTGACATGAAGATCGCCAGTGGCGGCGCCTTGCGCGAATGCCGATTGCCGGACAAGTAAAATTATGACTGCGAAACAGAAGAGACGCAGCGTCGCTTTCATAAGGCTCCTGGGATCTTCCGCATCATCATGGCTGCGGAACTGGATACAAACTGCGCGGTACATGACGAGATATTTGAACTTCAAACACACGTTTGGGGACGGGGATACCGCTGATATGTACATCAGCGGAGGGTGTTTAGGCAAGCAGTAAGATGGATTCCCACGGCGGAAAAGAACATTCGAAGAGTGTTATTGTCATCATTCTCACTCGAGTTCTTAGTCGCTCTTTCAATTTTGTGTATTTGTTGTTGTCCCGCATTTTTTGCCTTTCATTGCGTTTGCGAATCGCTTTCTTTAGATTCTTTGTAACGAGAGCGTCAAAAGTCCTCAGAGCGAGAGTGCTGTTGTGACGGAAATATTTCTTGTGCCTTCGCTTACGCATCCCCAAAATTTCAACGGACATTCCATGACTGGCGAATTGCTGCGGGTGATGGTGTGTCCGCCGGAAAGCGCGGGATGGAATGTTCCTGCGAAGAGCGCGGCGTGGAGAGAGCTGGGATTTCAGCGCGTTCCTAATTTCGAGCTAGCGCGGCGGCAACACGATCGTCTATGCGACCTGCTTCGCGAGTGCGGAGCCGAGGTCGTAAGCCTCCCGCCGTCTGAGTCTCTCACTCTGGATGCCGTCTACGCGCATGACGCTTCGCTCGCCACGGACTACGGTCTGGTACTGATGAACCCAGGAAAGAAGAATCGTGTGGCCGAGGCCCAAGCGCACGCGAAAGCGTGCGCAGACTTCGGCATTCCAGTGTTTGGCGAAATAAGGTTACCCGGGACTTCTGAATCCGGCGATATCGTATGGCTGGATTCGCAGACACTACTCATTGGCAAGGGTTATCGGACGAACAAGTCGGGGATTGATCAGATACGAGCGTTGCTGTCGTCGAAAGACGCTTCAAGAGAGACTAAAAAAAATATTGAGGTGCTATCCGCCCCTCTGCCCTACGGGCCCGGGCCCTCTGCGTGTTTGCATCTGATGTCGTTAATGAGCATGCTGGATGAGGAGACGATTCTGGTCGACTTGCCATGGTTGGCGGTCGAGACCGTCGAACTGCTCAAAGCGCGCGGATTTCGGCTGATTGAGATCGAATACTCCGAACGCGACACGCTGGCTTGTAACATTCTCTCGCTTGGGAAGAAGCGCCTGATTGCTCTTGAAGAAAATACCAAGACCAATCAGAATATGCGCGATGCTGGTTTTGACGTTCGTACGTTTCCAGGGTCGGAGATCTGCATCAACGGAGCTGGCGGTCCGACTTGCCTTACGCGCCCGCTGCTGCGCAGGTCGTGAATAAGCAGTTGACAAGTAAGCAACTGGATTAACATGGTACGGCCCCAATGTTAGTATCTTATCGCTCGTTGAAAGGGAGCTTCTTAATGAAACGGCTAGGATCAGCATTGTTTGTGTTGTTGGCGGTGGCGGAACCCTCGTTTGCAAAGGTACACAAGGACACGTACTCGGTGTCATGCACAACGCTGTGGTCGGCTGTGAAGGACACACTTCGCAACTCGGGGAAATACGGGATATTGGGGATGGAGAACAGCGAGATGACGGCGACGTACTCAATGGGCATGGGAGCTGCCGGTCAGAAGCGTCAAAACTCGGTTGTCTTAAACGTGAAGGGCGACGCTGCCTGCGAAATGGTGATTCAGTCCGGCTATAGTGGACTTACCAACGACGACGCCGGCGATTTCAAGAGGCGCGTGGACAAATCACTGGCCCAGCAACAGCCCCAGCAATCGGCTCCGCCGGCTAAACCCGACAGCGCCACCAAATAGCGTCAGCAAATTATGGTGTATGCCTGAATCGCAGGCGAATAGGACCGTTCTGGACCGTTCTGTCGGGCTTCTCATCACTTCATTTATCCGACTTGTATCCGACTTGGTAGAATGAAAAAGAAATGCTTTTGCCGTTCGTCCGCGAACTCTTCGCGGAGGTGGAACAATTGCCTGCCTTCACGCGTGCCTCCTCCCATCTCCGGGAGAGCGCGGGACGGATTAGTGTCACTGGATTATCCTCCGCTGCCAAAGCCCTGATCATTGTTTTATTGCGCCGCACCATCGAGCGTCCGTTCGTGCTGGTGGTCGCCGATAACCGTGCTGCCGAAGAACTGTTACCGGTGTTGTCCGCCTTCTGTGAACTTACTGGAGCCGCCGATCCCGATTCAGTCGTGAGTCTGCCGGCGCGCGACGTGCTTCCCTTTCAGAATCTGTCGCCGCATCCCGAAATTCAGGAAGAGCGCGCCACGGCTTTGTGGAAGGTCGCGACAGGCCGTGCGGCGATCGTGGTGACGCCCGTAACCGCAACCACAATTCTTCTTCGCTCTCCTGAGTACTATGCCGATCTGGCACGGATTTTAAGGCGTGGTGAGATTTTCGACCTTGAGAAACTGCTCGAGCACCTCAACACGGTCGGCTACAGTTCGACTGATGTGGTCGAGATGCCAGGACAGTATGCGGCTCGCGGTGGCATTCTCGATGTCTACTCCCCCGAAGCGGATCGTCCAGTGCGCATCGAGTTTTTTGGCGATGAAATCGAGTCCATGCGTAAATTCGATCCGGCGAGTCAGCGCTCTTCAAATCCGGTCGACGAAGCATTGCTTCTGCCTTTGACGGAAACGCCGGTCACGGAAGAATTGCTAGGTTCGATCAACGCGCGGCTCTCGGGCAAACGAATTACGGGATCACCGGAAATTGTGGAGCAAGCGGTGCGCGATTCTGGTGCCGGCGTATTTCCCGGATGGGAGTTCTATGCTCCGGTGGCAGGCGCCGACCGCAGCATCTTCGGGCTGCTTCCGGACGCGCAGGTGATTCTCGATGAACCCGAAACTTTGCGGCTGGAACTCGACAAAGTTTGGGCGCGCATTGAAGAAGCGCATCAGCGCAGCGAAATTGGGAATCTGGTTCGTCCCGCCGATCTCTATTTGACTCCGGAAGACTGGCGGGAAAAAACCGCGGCGCTTCCCGGCGCCGATTTCGAATATCTCGCGCTGGCGCGGGAAGGCAAAACAGAAGCCGCGTTCCTTTCTCAACCTGCCACGCGCTTTCATGGCGCTGTACCAGCGATGATCGAGGAAGTTCAGAAATTGGTCACGAGCGGCACGCAGGTAATTCTTGCCGCGCCTAATACCGGAGAGGTCGAGCGCCTCGCCGATATGTTCACCGAATACAATGCGTCGTATCGTCTCGGGAGCCGCACCCGCAGCGGCGAAAGCTATGCTGACGAAACTTCTTATTTTGCCGGGGACGTTCTCACGACTACGCTGCTAAAAGCTTACCTTCCCGACGGTTTCGTTTTACCAGAAGCGCATCTAGCCATTTTTGGGGCGCGCGATCTGTTCGATGAATCGGACCTGGTCGCCTCGCGACCGCAGCGCCAAAAATCAAAAGTTTCGGCATTTCTTTCCGACTTCCGCGATTTGCAAGTTGGCGACTACGTTGTCCATGTAGAGCACGGCATCGGACAGTATCAGGGACTAAAAGAAATCAATCAGGGCGATGGTGCTTCGGAATTCATGGTGCTGGAGTATGCCGAAGCGGCGCGGCTTTATGTTCCGCTGACTCGGCTCGATCTGGTGCAGAAATATCGTTCGTCCGAGGGCGTGAAACCCGTCCTGAATCACTTGGGTACGCAGGCATGGAGCAAGACGAAAGCTCGCGTCCGCAAGGCGATGAAAGACATGACTGACGAATTGCTCAAACTCTATGCCCAACGGCAGTCAGCGCGTGGTCACATCTTTCCGCCCGATACCGAGTGGATGAAAGAGTTTGAAGATACATTTGAGTACAACGAGACGGAAGACCAGGCGCAAGCCATAGCCGACGTGAAGCGCGACATGGAATCGCAGCTTCCCATGGATCGTCTGCTATGCGGCGACGTTGGTTATGGCAAGACAGAAGTCGCGATGCGAGCCGCGTTCAAGGCTCTAAGCGACAACAAGCAAGTTGCGGTTCTCGCGCCCACCACAGTTCTGGCATTTCAACATTACGAAACTTTCAAGCAGCGATTCGCGCCGTTTCCGCTCACGGTTGAAATGATCAGCCGCTTCCGCACAGCCAAGCAGGTCAAAGAAATTTTGCAGAGAGTCGAAGCCGGCAAAGTGGACATCCTGATCGGTACCCATCGACTGCTTTCAAAGGATGTGAAGTTTGCCGATCTCGGCTTGCTGGTGGTTGATGAGGAGCAGCGCTTCGGTGTCCGCCACAAAGAACGCATTAAGCAGATGCGCACACAAGTCGATGTGCTCACTATGTCGGCGACGCCAATTCCGCGCACGTTGCATATGTCGCTGGTAGGGCTGCGCGATATGAGCGTGATTGAGACTCCGCCGAAAGATCGTATGGCGATTCAGACGGTGGTCGCGAACTGGGATGAAAAGCTGATCCAGTCTTCGATTGAACAAGAACTCGATCGCGGCGGCCAGGTTTATTTCGTCCACAATCGTGTCGACACGATCTGGGAGATTGCAGCCAAACTTCAGAGCCTGGTACCGAACGCGCGTATCGCCGTTGGCCACGGGCAGATGGGTGAAGGAGAATTGGAAAAAGTGATGCTGAAATTCATGCATCACGAGGCCGACATTCTAGTCTCGACCACAATTATTGAAAACGGCCTCGACATCCCGCTTTGCAATACGATCATCATCAATCGTGCCGACCGGCTGGGGTTGTCGGAACTTTATCAACTGCGCGGTCGCGTGGGCCGCTCGAATCGACGCGCCTACGCATACCTGCTTCTGCCCGCGGAAATTGAGTTGACGCCGATTGCCCGGCGACGGCTGGCTGCGCTCAAAGAATTTTCAGATCTGGGCGCCGGCTTCAAGATCGCTGCGCTCGATCTCGAACTGCGAGGCGCAGGTAACCTTCTGGGCGGAGAGCAGAGCGGCCACATCGAGGCGATTGGATTCGAACTCTATACGCAGATGCTGGAACGTGCTGTCCGCGAGATGAAGGGCGAGGCGGGAGTTGAAGTCACGGAAATCCAGCTCAATCTCGGACTCAACATCCGCATTCCATCCGACTATATAAAGGAAGAGAACCAGCGGCTGCGGATGTATAAGCGCGTAGCCGGCGTCGAGACCGAGTCCCAACTGCACGACGTGCGATCGGAACTGATCGATCGCTATGGCGAGACGCCCGGCGCTGTTCGTAACCTGCTCAACTATGCCGCCCTCAAACTGCAGGCGATGCGGGTTGGCGCGAACGCCATTGAGCGAAAACGCGAATTTGTGAATATCAAGTTCGGCCCGAATGCTGCGATTGACCCCGGAAAATTGGCCCGATTCGTTGCTTCGCAGCGTGGTACGCAATTTACTCCGGATGGCACGTTGAAGTTCTCCATCAAAATCAGCAGCGCCGAAGGAATATTGCAAACTCTGCGCGATCTGCTGGAAGAGTTGGAAGCGCGTGAGGAAGCCGTGCGGCAAATATAACTGCCAGCAATTTACAATAGTTCTGCAATGAATACGACGCAAGAACGACGAACCGAAGGCGACCGCCGCAAGGTTCGAAAAGTCCGCAAAGCGATTTTCCCCGCCGCCGGATTGGGCACGCGCTTTCTTCCCGCCACCAAGGCCCAGCCAAAAGAGATGTTGCCGTTGGTCGACAAACCCATCATTCAATACGGTGTCGAAGAGGCGCTGGGGGCCGGATGCGACCAGATCATCATCATCACTGGACGTGGCAAAAGCGCGATCGAAGATCATTTTGACGTCAGCTACGAACTGGAAAAGATGCTCGAGGAAAAAGGTAAAAACGACCTGCTCAAGATCGTGCGCCAAATCTCCGACATGATCCACGTAGCCTACGTTCGTCAAAAGGAGGCGCTCGGTCTGGGCCATGCTGTGCTCACGGCGCGCGAACTTGTCGGCGAAGAACCGTTCGCCACGCTACTCGCCGACGATGTTATCGATGCGAAGGTGCCCGTGCTTAAGCAATTGATGGACGTGTTCGACGAGAAGCAATGTTCGGTGATTGCGACGCAGGTCGTGGAAGGACCAGCAATTTCTTCATACGGGGTGCTGAAGGCGAAAGAAGTAGCCGGCTCTGGCGGCAAACTTTACGAAGTGCTCGACATGGTGGAGAAACCCAAATTTGCGGATGCTCCTTCAAATCTAGCCGTCATCGGGCGTTATATTTTGACGCCGACGATCTTCGAGACGCTTTCAGATATCAAGCCGGGCGCGGGCGGCGAGTTGCAACTTACCGACGGATTGCGTGGTCTGCTACAGCGCGAAAAAGTTTATGCCTATGTTTACGAGGGCCGCCGCCATGACACGGGAGACAAACTCGGCTTCCTCAAAGCCACGGTTGAGTTCGCCCTCAAGCGCGAAGACCTCGGTGGCGAGTTCCGGGATTATCTAAAGAGCCTGAAGCTGTAAGCTGAAACCGCAGCAACTCGTCCTCAGCTTTTCGCTCATTCTTCCATTGCCGAATGCAGCTTCTTTGATTTTTCTTCCACGCCGCGCGCCAGTTTCTCTTTGTGCGCTTCTAATTTCTTCGTTATTGATGCGTCGGCCACGCCAATGATCTGTGCTGCGAGAATCCCTGCATTCGTAGCACCGGGTTTGCCGATCGCCACAGTCGCCACGGGAATGCCAGCGGGCATTTGCACGGTAGCCAGAAGAGAATCCATTCCTTGCAGAGAAGTAGAAGGAATCGGTACGCCGATCACCGGTAAAATTGTGTGCGCCGCGATTACGCCCGCCAGGTGAGCCGCTCCGCCCGCTCCGGCGATAATGACGCGAATGCCGCGCCCTGCGGCCTTGCGCGCGTAGTCTGCCGTGCGATCAGGCGAGCGATGAGCTGACGTTACATCAATCTCAAAAGCAATTCCAAATTCGTCAAGCGCTTTTCCGGCTTCGCGCATGATCTCAAGGTCGGAGTCACTGCCCATCACGATTGAAACGAGTGGCTTGCTCATAGTTATGCTTAGCGTCCATTCCTTTATGAAGTGAAGTACATCTTGCTTGCTAGTTTTTCTTTAATGCTCGTGCAGCAATATCTTTCCGATAGTGCGCGCCGTCAAAGCCGATCATCGCGCAAGCTTCATAAACGCGCTCCACTGCCGCCTCCAATTCTGCGGCGCGCGCCGTCATGCCGAGCACACGCCCTCCAGCAGTGTAGAAGTCGTTGTCACGTTTTGATGTACCCGCGTGGAAGACTTTGGTGCTGTCCAACTTCGCAACTTTCTCAAGGCCGGTGATTTTCTTGCCTGCCTCGTACGCCCCGGGATAACCGCCCGAAGCAATCACCACACACACGGCCGCATCGTTCGACCATTTGAAATCACCGTCGCTGGTGCGACCGTCGATTGACGCTTCCATCGCCTCGACTAAATCACTTTCGAGGCGCATCAAAATGGGCTGCGTCTCCGGATCGCCGAAACGGCAGTTGAATTCGAGCACCATGGGGCCGCGCGCGGTCATCATCAATCCGCAATAGAGGACGCCCTTGTACTCCGCGCCTTCGGCTTTCATGCCGGCGACCACGGGCCTTGCGATATGCGTCAACAGCCAGTCGCGCATCTGGTCGTCGACGATCGTGCGCGTGGTATAGGCGCCCATGCCGCCCGTATTTGGACCGGTGTCGCCATCGCCGACGCGCTTATGATCTTGCGCAGCGACCAGCGGTGCTACTCGCTCACCATCACTTACTACCAGAAATGAAAGTTCGTCGCCCTGCAGAAATTCCTCGAGCACTACGCGCGTGCCGGCCTCGCCCAGCATGCGGCCGCTAAGCATTTCATTGGCAACAGTCGCAGCTTCGTCTTTAGTTTTGGCGATGACCACGCCTTTGCCGGCAGCGAGTCCGTCGGCCTTCACCACGATTGGAGTATGGAAGTGCGACAGCGCATCGCGCACCTGCTCCGGAGAATCGCAGATCGCGTAGCGCGCCGTGGGAATGTTGTGACGTTGCAAAAATTCCTTGGCGAAACTCTTGCTGATTTCAAGTTGCGCCGCTGCGCGTGTTGGCCCAAAGGTGCGCCATCCGCGACGCGTAAATTCGTCGACAACTCCCAACATCAATGGCAACTCCGGGCCGACAATGGTGAGGTCAGGCTGGATTCTATTTGCCAGTTCGACCATGGAGTCGAGGCTCTTCACATCTACGGCCGCGCACTCCGCCTCTTCGGCGATCCCGCCATTGCCTGGCGCACAATAGATTTTCGAAACTCGCGGCGACTGGCGAAGCTTCCACACCAGGGCATGCTCGCGTCCGCCGTTACCGATTACGAGGATCTTCATATTCAAAACAGATGGTCTAGAAACAATTAAGGGTAGGGGCGAGCGAGGATGATGTCAAACCGCTGGGGTTGATGCGGGAAAAAGATGAGCTGCAAAGATTTGCGATTAACTGTGCTTAACGCTTCGCCGTATAATACATTCCTCGTGATTACGGTCTCCAAAGAAGACTACCTTAAGGCGATTCTTGAGGCTGAGAGCGAAGGGGAAGCTGTTATATCCGCGACGCTCGCGCACTGGCTCAGGGTGTCGCCGCCAGCTGTAACCATGGCTGTACGCCGTCTAAAAAAAGATGGATTAGTGCGGGTAAATGCCGACGGACGGGTTCGTCTGACCGCTGCCGGAAAGAAGATTGCCCGGAAGTTGACGGTTCGCCATCACCTGATTGAGCGCATGCTCGCCGAGATTTTTGGGATGGAATGGTATAAGGTACACGACGAAGCGGAACGGCTGGAACATGCCGTCTCGCCTGATTTCGAGGCTCGATTGCTTGCGAAACTCGGGCGTGGAGTCGCATGCCCGCACGGCAATCTGACGGAATTGGAGAGTCCAGCCAGTCGTCGTCATCGCGGCTTACTGCTATTATCTCAGGCCGAACCGGGTCAAAACTTTCAGGTGAGCGGCATCTACGAACGCGACCGTCACCTGCTGGAGTTTTTGGAACAGCGTGGCATTCGCCCCGGCGCCAAAATTCGGGTTTCCCATCGTAATTATGACAACACGTTAACCCTGACTACCGGCGCTGGCCGGGTTTCGTTGGGCGTATCGGCAGCGGAAAAAGTCTGGGTCAAAGCGGCGGATGGACAATCCGCTTTCAAAGCTTAAGGTTCGGTTCGCCACGGCGTTCAAATATTGGTCGTCTTCGTATTGCTCGCCACATTCAAAATTCAACATGCTTGCAATCACAAAAGTGATTAACTGTAGTTTATATCCTGATGTATACTTATACTAATAATATACCGATGGCATCCCTCGCTTTTGCCTTTCGCTGTGAATGCAGATGAATGAACCCAATACAACATCGGAGCTGCGCCGATTCGCCATAAATCAACAAGTTTCGGACACTGACGTCGTCATCACGCACGAAGACATTGACCGCGCTCATGACCGCGAACGGGTTTCGGCGACACGAGCGCGACGGGGGTTCCGGCCGCGCCTGGGGTTGTTCTGGCTCCTGATTGGCCCTGGCATTCTAGTGATGCTCGGAGAGAACGATGGGCCTAGCATGCTGTCATATGCCGCGACTGGAGCGCGGTTTGGCGTCGGCTTCTTCCTGCCCTTCGTGGTGCTCACATTCGTGATGGCTTGCGTGGTCCAGGAGATGACCGTACGTTTAGGCGCGGCCACTCATCGCGGGCATGCCGAGTTG
>Ga0210391_10002196_pt1 | contig 17075 bp, 9 predicted proteins | sample IncBWC12OmetaG_FD_160573 | JGI IMG/M metagenome (GOLD analysis project Ga0210391, IMG submission 160573) | Forest soil microbial communities from Barre Woods Harvard Forest LTER site, Petersham, Massachusetts, United States - Inc-BW-C-12-O ... | reverse complement strand
CAATTGCGGAGAGCGTCACTGCAAGCTTTAGACCGGATGAGGAGCCCGTGGCATGAAAGAAGAAGTCTTGAAAGAAGAAGTAGGGAAGTTGCAGATTGCCGCGGACTCCTGGAACCCCGAGCGCGTTCTCGGCTGGGCATTCGACGCTTTCGGAGACGGGGTGGCGATCTCCTCCGCTTTTGGCGCCGAGGGCATGGTCCTGATCGATGTTGCTTCCCGAGTGCGCCAGAACTTTCGCGTCTTCACCCTGGACACAGAATTCCTGTTTCCCGAAACCTACAACCTCATGGACCAGGTGGAGCAGAAATACGGGATCACGATTGAAAGAGTCTATCCGCTGAGTTCGCCCGAGGAACAGGAGCTGGAGCATGGTCCCGCGCTGTGGCGGCGAAACCCTGATCTATGCTGCAACCTACGAAAAGTTGAGCCGCTGCAGCGCAAGCTGGGCGAGCTCCAGGCGTGGATCACGAGCATCCGGCGCGACCAGACTGCGGCCCGCGCCCGCGCCGGCAAAATCGAATGGGACCACAGATTTGGTCTCGTGAAGATCAATCCCATCGTGGACTGGAGTTCCAAGCAGGTGTGGAATTACATTCGCGAGCACGATGTGCCTTATAACGAGCTGCATGAGCGCAATTATCCAAGCATCGGCTGCACGCACTGCACGCGGGCGGTACGGCCAGGAGAAGATCCCAGGGCAGGGCGCTGGGCAGGATCGTCGAAGACCGAGTGCGGACTGCACGTCATTCAAGCCGCTGCCCAGTCTGCCGGAGGCGACGCGTAAAAGAAACACCACCCCCGCGCGGCTATGCTTCAGTTTTCTTCAGATAGTCCGAAAGCTGCCGCACCACGGCGATGAAAGTCTTGTTGGCGACCGAGAGGGTACGATCGCGACGATAAGCCAGGCCAAGTTCTCGCCATAATTCCGCGCCTTCCAACTCGATCAGCTTCACTCTGCCCGCCGCCACTTCGTCGCGTGCAAAAGACGCACTGATCAGCGAGATGCCAAGATCGGCGGCCACGAAGCTCTTGATCATCCCAATGCTCGGCAGTTCCATTCTCACTTTTAACTCTGCGTTGTATTCGCGGAACAGCTTATCCAGCAGGCGCCGCGTATGGCCGGTCTTCGGGAGCAGCAGAGGATATTTCACGACATCGCTGATGTGCGCTGACTTGAGCTTGGCCAAAGGATTCTTGGGGCTCACCATCAACATCAAGCGGTCGCGGTAGATCGCCTGAACCTTCAGGCTGGGAGACTGCACGGGCAGGCTGAGCACGCCCACGTCGAGAGAGCCATTCTCCAGCTTCTCCACTATCTTGTAAGTGAAATTGCGATAAATGCTGATCTGCACGTCGGGATACTTGCGGCAGTATTCCCCGAAAACTTCGGGCAGAACGTAAAGGCAAGTGGCTTCGTTCGCTCCGACTAGCAGCGTCCCGCGCGGCGTGTGGCCGTGGTCGGCCACGGCCACCAGCGATTCATCGCGCAGCTTCTTCATGCGCAGCGCGTAATCGTGGAAGACCTGCCCGGCCGGAGTGAGCTTGACGGTCTTGCCCGAGCGGTCGAGCAGGCGGTCGCCGTATTCCTGCTCCAGTTGGCGGATCTGCGCGCTCACAGCCGATTGTGAGCGAAAAACTTTCTCTCCGGCACGGGAGAAGCTGCCTTGCCGGGCGACCTCCAGAAATGTGATGAGTTGATCGAAATCCATGCAGTTTGGTCAGGAAATTATAGCGAACTTCGCATCGAAGTGGTTCGGCTAAGCGCCCGGCCGGCGAGCAGACTCATTGGACGACGGGTCTTTCGGAAGTGAGAAGTTTGTCACGGCCGTAACTCCGCGCTTCCGCGGCAGCGAGGCGGGCCAAAATCGAAGCCCAAGTTTCTTCGATCGAGCATGGGGGCGTCACGGGTTCTACCCGAAGCAGCGGCAGCGCGGAACAGGCGAGCAGGTCAGCAGCCCGAGGACTCCCCGTGAGTTGCAGGTGCCGGCGAAGAATGCGGCGGAGCCACCGCTCTTCCTGAGGTTCGAGAGTTGCGAACCGCACGGAGTCGAGGTTCATGGCATCGTCGTTGAAGTAGTCGTCAGCATCGGCGCGCAACAGGTAGGCCAGGCCTCCAGTCATGCCTGCTCCCATGTTGGCTCCAGCCGGGCCGAGAATCAAGACGACGCCCGCGGTCATGTATTCGCATCCGTGCCGACCCACGCCCTCGACCACGGCGAGCGCTCCGCTATTGCGCACTGCAAACCGTTCTCCCGCCCGGCCGGCCACAAATAGCTCACCTGACGTGGCCCCATAGAGCACGGTGTTACCCACCAGAACATCTCCGCGCGCCGACGCTTCGGCTTGGGCGCTGATGGCGATGCTGCCGCCGCACAAGCCCTTGCCCACATAATCGTTGGCTTCGCCAGTGAGCCGGAAGTTCGCGCCGGAAATCAGGAAGGCGCCGAAGCTCTGGCCCGCAGTACCGAAGAACTCGCAGTCGACGCCGGCCATCTCCAGAGTCGAACGTCCGAACGAAGATCCTAGGCGGCGCAGCACCTCGCCGCTGAAGTGCGCGCCCACAGCTCGATCTTCGCTCGTAATGTCAAAACGATAAGGACGGGTGGAGAGTGATTCCAGATCGTCGACCACACGATTCAGTTCAACATGGAGTGCGCTCGAGTCCTCATGCGGACAAGGAAATTGCAAGGGGGGATCGACAATAGGTTGCACCAGAGAGGCCACGCTTTGCTCGGCCTCGGCCGAACGCGGCCGCAGGCGGTCGACAGCTCCTAGAATTTCGTCGATGGAACCTGCACCCATGCCCGCCAATAGTTGGCGGACATCGGCAGCGAGGGCGCGGAAGAAGGTTTCGACCATCTCTGGATTCCCGGCAAAACGTGCGCGCAGGCTTTCATCCTGAGTCGCGATGCCGACGGGACATGTATTCAGGTGACATTGCCGGGCCATCACGCAGCCGATAGCCAGCAAGGCTGCAGTTCCGAAGCCAAATTCCTCAGCTCCGAGCAGAGCTGCAACCACAACATCGCGAGCAAACTTAAGCCCGCCATCCACGCGCAATCTCACTCGGGCGCGCAGGCCTGCACGCACCAGCGCAGTATGGGCGTCGCGCAAACCAATTTCCCACGGCAATCCAGTGTTCTTGATGGAAGTAAGGGGCGATGCGCCGGTGCCGCCATCGTGACCGCTGATTGTGATCACGTCCGCGCCGGCTTTGGCTACGCCCGTAGCGATGACGCCAACTCCGGAACTGGAAACCAGCTTTACCCCAATACGCGCGTTCGGATTTACAGCACGTAGATCGTAGATCAACTGCGCAAGGTCTTCGATGCTGTAAATGTCATGGTGTGGTGGCGGCGAGATGAGCGATGTTCCAGGCACGGCGTGTCGCAGGCGCGCGATGTAAGGAGTAACTTTCGCCGAAGGCAGTTGTCCGCCTTCACCCGGCTTCGAGCCCTGCGCCATCTTGATTTCGATTTCGTCGGCGTGCACCAGATATTCCGCAGTGACGCCAAAGCGCGCCGACGCCACCTGCTTGACGCGGTTATTCGCATCCGGGCGCTCGTAGTAAATGCTGGGGTCTTCCCCGCCTTCCCCGGTATTGCTGCGTCCTCCGAGGCGGTTCATGGCAATGGCCAGCGTCTGATGGGCTTCGGGCGAAATTGCGCCGAGTGACATGGCTTGCGTGCTGAAGCGGCTGAGCAGAGAAACTTCACTCTCCACTTCTTCCACGGACACAGCCTGCGCGGGACGGACCTCGAGCAAGTCCCGCACCGAAACATTTTTTCGTTCGTTCGAGAGTACAGCCAAAGATGCCTGATTTTCCGCGGTCGGCGACTTGATGTAGCGATGCATGCGCCGCACCAGTTCCGGCGAGCTAGAATGCAGCTCGCCGTTTCGCCGGAAGCGATACAACCCAGCATCGCGAAACTCCGCAGCGGCAGAGCCAAAGCCCGCGGCGTGGCAAGCAAGGCAGTCCTCGAGAAGACTGTCCAGTGATTTCCCGCTGAGCGTGTGTCCGGCATCTTCGAAGAACTCATCGCAAACTGCCGGATCGAGACCGATCGTTTCAAAGATCTGGCTGTTCCGGTAACTGCTCATGGTGGAGATGCCCATGCGCGCCAGCACCTTGCGCAGACCTTTCTCAATGGCAGCGCGGTAGCGCGCGGGGCCCTCGATATCGGCGCGCGCGCTCAAGCTCATGGCGAGATAGGGATGCACGGCGCTCGCCCCCGCTGCCACCAAGAGGGCGACGTGATGCGTATCAATGACCTGCCCCGTCTCCACAATCAGCGGCAGTTTCCATGCGCCGGCAGCGGTCATGGCGCGCCACGCGCACGCAACTGCCAGCAGCGCAGGCAGTGCCGCCCGCCTATCGCTCACGGCGCGATCGCTTAGCAGAATTGCTCTGCCAGCTGCTGCCGCGGTCGAAGCGTCTTCGCGGATTTGATTCAACGCCCGATGCGCAGCCTCGACACCTCCCTCTGCGTCGAAACTGAAGTCGATGCAGCGGCTCGTCAGGAGCGATTCTTCAAGCGAATCCATCTGCCCTGCATCAAGCAGCGGAGATTCCAGCTTCGTGTTTCCGCCGAGATACACATCAAGTGACATCACGTGGCTCTCGCGCAGTGGATCGATCGGAGGATTCGTAACCTGCGCAAACCGTTGCTTGCAGTAATCCCAGAGCGGACGCGGCAGGCTAGACAGCAAGGCCGGGGGAGCGTCATCGCCCATGCTCCACAGCGGCTCTTGGCCATTTTCTACAAGCGGCTGAAAGAGCATACGGTACTGATCTTCCGTCCAGCCAAAAGCTGCCATCAAACGGTTGGCGTCGAGACTAGTCGGCGCGGCAGTCTTTTCCACTGGAAATAACGTCGCGGGATGCAGACCGTCACTCGCATGCACAAGGCGCGCCACCTCGCCCGGCCGGAAGAATGTCCCGCTCGCGGGATCGGCAATCAGCATCTCGCCGGGACCCAGCCGCTGGCGTTCGATCACCTGCTTATCAGACAGATCTGTGATGCCCACTTCCGAGCCCACGATCAACAATCCATCCGAAGTCAACGTATAGCGCAGCGGCCGCAGACCGTTGCGGTCAAGCTTGGCGCCTATGAGATGGCCGTCGGTGAAAAGCAGCGCAGCCGGGCCGTCCCAGGGTTCTTGCTCGGGAGCGCTGTTGGCGAGGAACCGGCGGAACCCAGGGTCGAGACGCTCGTCGTGCTCCCACGCTGGCGGCACCAGGCGCATTGCGGATTCGGCGATGCTGGAACCGCTCCGCACCATGGCTTCGAGTGCGTTATCAAAACTTGCGGAGTCGCTCATTCCTGGCTGCAGCAATCGCGAGTTGTCCGGCAGCCGGAGCTGGCGGCGCAACGCAGCGCCGCGCGCCTGAAACCAGCGGCGATTACTGCTGATGGTATTAATCTCGCCATTGTGCGCCACAAAGCGAAAAGGTTGGGCCAGCGACCAGCTCGGTTGCGTGTTCGTCGAATAGCGCTGGTGGAAAACCACAAACGCGCTTTCAAACTCAGGATCGTTCAGGTCAAGATAGAACGGAGCCAGTTGCTCCGGAGTGAGCAGTCCCTTGTAAACGATGGTTCGCGAAGAGAACGAGCAGTAGTAGCCGGCACCGCAAGCGGTTTCTAGCTCCTGACGCAAGCGGAAAAGCCGCAACTCAAGGTCGAAAGAATCGAGCCCCGTAGATTTTAAGTGCGAAGACCCAGCGCGAGGCGCCACAAAACATTGCCGCACCACAGGCAGGGAATCGCGCGAGCATGGTCCGAGGATCGAAGAATCGGTCGGCACCGACCGCCAGCCCAAAAACGCGAGGTCGAATTGTTCCACGGCTGACCGAATCGCAGCCAATGCATCATTTTCCCGGCCGCGCTGAAGAAACACCATGCCGACGCCAAACTCTTCGGGCAGTTGAATCCCGTCAGCGCGAGCCACTCTGCGGAAGAACGCCTTCGGAAGCGCGACCAGCAGGCCCGCTCCGTCACCGCTGCGGCCATCGGCGTCCACGCCGCCGCGATGGGCCAAGCGCGCGAGAGCCTCGAGCCCGCGTTCCACCACGCCATGCGACGGGGGTCCGCCCAGTTGGGCGATGAAGCCCACACCGCATGCATCATGATCCGCCGAGAAGGTGAGGCGACTCTCCGCCATACTACTTGTCTAACTTGAAACACCCATCCAAGTACAATCGTCATTTTCGATGCGATGGATGGGTTTTCTGCATGGCCCGTGCAAGTGATTTTCAGAGGGTCCGCTTACGGTTCCTGTATCGTTAGGCTTCGATATTTCTTCAGGTAAAATGACGACTCTTGCCCCAGTCAGCGCCGCCATGGTCAATCTTTCTGATATCCAATCCGCCCTCGCACGGATTCGAAAATCGATCTATGTATCTCCCTGCACGCGGTCGGAAACGTTCTCCGAACTCACCGGCAACTCGATCTATCTGAAACTGGAGAACCGGCAGCGAACCGGCGCCTACAAAGAGCGGGGCGCCCTCAACAAGCTGCTAAGTCTCACCCCGGAGGAACGTTCTCAGGGCGTGATCGCGGCCTCGGCCGGCAACCATGCGCAGGCCGTCGCCTACCACGCCTCCAAGCTTGGCATCCGGGCAAGAATTGTCATGCCCCTGGCGACTCCGCTGATCAAGGTGTCGGCCACGCGCGGCTACGGCGGGGATGTTGTGCTTCACGGAGGGAATTACGACGAAGCGTACGAGGAAGCATTGCGAATCAGCGCGCGAGATCACCTAACCTTTGTCCATGCCTTCGACGATGATGTAGTCATTGCGGGGCAGGGAACTCTGGGGCTGGAGCTGCTTGAGCAGCATCCCGATCTTGAGGCGGTCGTCGTGCCGATCGGCGGCGGTGGACTGATCGGCGGAATCGGTTGCGCGCTGAAAGAAACGAATCCCCGCATCCAGGTCATTGGGGTTCAACCGGCGCGGCTGCCTTCGGTCAAGGTTGCACTTTCGGAGGGGAAGCCCGTCACCTTGCCCTCAGCTGTGACTATCGCGGATGGAATTGCGGTGCGCCGTGCGGGCGAGCGCACGCTACCGCTGATCCAAAAATATGTGGACGAGATCGTCACAGTAGAAGAAGAGGAGATTGCCAACGCCGTTCTGTTGCTGCTGGAGCGAGAAAAGGTTCTGGCCGAAGGAGCCGGAGCGTCGGCCGTAGCTGCGATCGTCAATCGCCGGATTCCGATGATTGGCGACAAGACCGGCAAGAAAGTTGCCGTGGTGGTGAGCGGCGGCAACATCGACGTAACTTTGCTGGCACGCATCATCGAGCGCGGCCTGGTCAAAGATGGAAGATTAGTTCGACTGCGAGTACATTTGCCGGATTATCCCGGAGCTTTGCACCGGGTCACCGGCATCCTCGCTCAACACCGCGCCAACATTGTCGAGACTTCCTACGACCGCGCCTACCACAACGTCAATTTGGGAGACACCGCCATCGACATCACCATGGAGACGCGCGGTCCCGACCACATCGCCGAACTGATTTCCGCCCTCGGCGCCAGCGGCTACACCCACGAACGGATCCTCTGATCGGAGTCGAGAACTCATCCGCGGACAGCCGCCATTCGAAGCCGAATGGTCCAGCGAGCGGAGCAAGCCGTCGGAGATAAACTTGACGGTTGAGAGTTAAGCTTCTCAATAAGCAAATTCGGTTGCTTACAAACCCAAGAGGCGTATCCTTTTTAGGGGCTCGGATCTACTCGCGGCTGATCCCGCGCCGCGTTTGGCCCCAAGAACCTATGGAGGTAGCAACATGACTTCTGGCATTCTGACCTCGTCCGGGATCAAAGCTCCGGTCGACTACATTGAAGACGTGATGATCAGTGTGAAAGCAAAGAATCCCGCCGAGCCTGAATTCCATCAGGCGGTGCGCGAGGTCTTCGATTCTCTGCGGTTAGTACTGGCCAAGCATCCCGAGTATCAGTCGAACCGCATTCTCGACCGCATCGTCGAACCCGAACGTGTGCTCATGTTCCGCGTTCCCTGGCTCGACGATCAAGGAGGTGTTCAGGTAAACCGCGGCTTCCGCATCGAGATGAACAGCGCCATCGGGCCGTACAAAGGCGGACTGCGCTTCCATCCCTCGGTCAACCTCGGCATTCTGAAGTTCCTGGCCTTTGAGCAGGTATACAAGAACTCGCTCACCACGCTGCCCATGGGCGGCGGAAAGGGTGGATCGGATTTCGATCCCAAAGGAAAGTCCGACAACGAAGTGATGCGCTTCTGCCAGAGCTTCATGACCGAACTGCAGCGCCACATCGGACCAAACACCGACGTTCCCGCCGGCGACATCGGCGTGGGCGGACGCGAGATCGGCTATCTATTCGGCCAGTACAAGCGCCTGCGCAACGAATTCACCGGAGTGCTCACCGGCAAGGGCCTGACCTGGGGCGGATCTTTAATTCGTCCGGAGGCGACCGGCTACGGCTGTGTGTATTTCGCTGAGGAAATGCTGAAGAGCCGCAAGGACTCACTCGAAGGCAAGCTCTGCCTAGTTTCAGGCAGCGGCAACGTCTCCCAATACACGATCGAGAAGCTGCTCGACTTCGGTGCGAAGCCGCTGACCGTTTCCGATTCAAACGGAGTGATCTACGATCCGGAGGGCATCGATCGCGAGAAGCTGGCTTATGTCCTCGAGTTGAAGAACGTGAAGCGTGGCCGTATCCGCGATTATGCGGATCGCTACAAGAAGGCGATCTTCATGCCCACCGACGTGAAGCTGGAGCACAGCCCACTGTGGAATATCAAAGCGGATTGCGCCTTCCCGAGCGCCACCCAGAATGAGATCACCGCGAAGGATGCGGCGAATCTTATTAAGAACGGCGTCAAGGTGGTGGCTGAGGGCGCAAACATGCCAAGCACACTTGAGGCGACCAAGCTCTTCCTGGATGCCAAGGTTCTCTACGGTCCGGCGAAGGCGGCGAATGCCGGCGGCGTTGCCACGTCAGGTCTCGAAATGTCGCAGAACAGCGCACGCATTTCCTGGACCCGTGAAGAAGTGGATGACAAGCTCCACAAAATCATGATCGCCATCCACCGCAACTGCTACGAGACGGCCGAAAAATACGGCACGCCCGGCAATCTGGTCAATGGTGCCAACATTGCCGGCTTCCTCAAGGTAGCCGACGCGATGCTGGATCAGGGACTCGTCTAGAAGGAACATGTGGGGACAGCCGCCCTCGGCTGTCCGGCCGGGCAAAGCCCGGCGATTGCATGCAGTATCAGAAAAGCGGGGTGGGCTCACGTCCGCCCCGTCCTTTTTATGAGGCGATGGAAGTGGAGAATCGTGCTGGCGGCCGTCAATCTTCTTTTGGCGATTGGCATGTCCGCTGTCGGCATGCGCGAATACGCTGCGGATCATCAGTTGCATCCTGGGTACTTCTACCACGGGAACCGTTACTATGTCCCCACCGCCCAGTGGATAAGCTACTGCCTGAACGCCCCCGCCCATCTAGTCGCAAATATGTTTGATGATTTTGCTATGCGCTACCACTTGATGCCGTCACGATGGTTCGGCGTGTGGTGCTTCTATTTCGTCCATTACGAATTCTACGCCGCAGTTTTCCTCTTCTGGTGGTGGATGGGGTGGAAGGTCGACGCAAAGATGGTTTCCCAAAACTGCAGTGCATCTTGGGGAATAGCTGAATCTTTGGTCGGCCTCTGCGTGGCCGTGCTGCTGTTGTTCTATGGGAGCGTCTATGTTTGGCGCACCGATACAATACGCTCTGTCGCAGGTGCGACTGTTGTATGGGGCGGCGTCCTAATGTGGTATTTTCTGCTGCGTATCTGGGTAATTCTGCCGCTTCCCGCAGAAGGCCTGGCAAGATAGAAGTCATTCAATGTCCCTCCGCCCCATCACCGAGCCCCTCCTCGACGCCGAGGCGCGTCTCGAAGGCTTCGACAACCTGATGCCCTTCAAGGTCCAGAACATTCTCCTGGTCTCCAGCCTTTATGATTCTTTCATTCTCCGCGAAGACGGCCGCCTCAATGAACTGTTGATCGACGAATCGCTCGAACTGAACCTGCAGCAAATTCCCGGCATCACCCATGTCTCAAGCTGCGCGGAAGCGCTCGAACTGGCACGTTCGCAGCCGCGCTTCAACCTAATCGTCACCAACCTGGCCGTAGGAGAGATGACCGCGGCACAGTTGGCGAGCGACGTGAAGCGCGCTGGCCTCGATGTCCCCGTGGTCGTGCTGGCCTACGACTACCGCGAAGTGAAGAATTTCATCAGCCGAAATCCAGTCACCGATATCGAACGAATCTTCCTCTGGCAGGGCAATGCGCGAATTCTCATCGCCATCGTCAAGTACATCGAAGACAAGCGCAACGTCTTGCACGACACGCGAGCTATGGGCGTGCCGGTGTTGCTGGTTGTGGAAGACAACATCCGCTACTACTCATCGTTCCTGCCGGTGATTTACACCGAGCTGATCAAGCAGTCGCGGCGCGTCATTCAGGAAGGCATTAACGTCGCGCATAAGCTCGTCCGGATGCAGGCCCGCCCGAAAATTCTGCTCAGCTCGAACTTCGAAGACGCGGCCCAGTTGGTGCAGGAGTATCGCGACTACCTGATCGGCTTGGTCTCGGACGTGGAATTTCCCTGGGAGGGCAAACTCAGCCCTGAGACTGGCTTTGAACTCGCCCGCTTGATGAAGGCGATGGTGCCCGACGTGCCCGTAGTCCTGCAGACCAGCCGGACCGAGTTTCGTCCACGCGCGCTAGCTGCAGGATATTCGTTTCTCAGAAAACGCTCTCCGACCCTGCTCAAAGACCTGCGCCGGATTCTCACTGAGCAATTTGGTTTTGGCGATTTTGTGTTTCGTCTACCCGACATGACGGAAGTAGGCCGCGCCAAAGACTTGAATCAACTTGAAGAGCAGTTGCAAACCGTTCCCCCCGAAAGCCTCACCTACCATGCCCAGAGCAATCACTTTTCTCACTGGCTCATGGCGCGAACCGAGTTTGCTCTAGCCGCCAAACTGCGACCGCGCAAAGTCTCGGACTTTACCGGTCCCGAACATCTGCGTCGCGATTTGATCGAATCGATCATCGACTACCGCCGCGAGCAGAGTGAACTTCTCATCGGTGACTTCAATGCCGACACCTTTAAGCCTTCGGAAACAGGTTTTCTGCGGATCGGCGCCGGATCGTTGGGAGGAAAAGCTCGTGGCCTCGCTTTTGTTCGCCATCTCCTGCGCAAGAATCGCATCACGCGCCGCTTTCCCGGCATCCGCATCGCGGTGCCGCCGGCTCTGGTGCTGGCCACGGATGCGTTCGATCAATTCATGGTTGAGAACAACCTGCTCGATTTCGCCTTGCAATGCGAGAACGATGCCGAGATTCTGGAAAAATTTCTGGCCGCTTCGCTCTCCACTCCGTTGCAGCAAAACTTGAAGGTCTTCCTGGCCGAAGTTACTTATCCGCTCGCCGTGCGCTCGTCCAGCCTCCTCGAAGATTCCCAGTACCAGCCTTTCACCGGAGTCTATGAAACCTTCATGCTGGGCAATCAGTCGGCGGATCCTGATATGCGTCTGGCAGAGCTGGTCGACGCGATCAAGCGGGTTTATGCCTCCACGTTCAGCCGCCATGCCAAGGCCTACGTCAGGGCCACTCCGTACCGTCTGGAAGAAGAAAAGATGGCGGTGATCGTCCAGCAACTGGTCGGCACTGTGCACGGACAGCGTTTTTATCCTGACTTCTCGGGCGTGGTGCGTTCGCACAATTTCTATCCCGTGCCGCCGATGATGTTTGCCGATGGAATTGCCGCGGTTGCTTTGGGACTGGGCCGGGCCGTAGTCGACGGCGGCAAGTGCCTGACCTTCTGTCCGCGGTATCCGCAGAATCTGCTGCAGTTCTCATCCGTCGACGACATGCTCGCCAACTCGCAGACTGAATTCTGGGCACTCGAATTAGATGGCGCTTCCCAGGGCCGCCCTGGGCATCTCCACGAGTTGCGCTTCGGATTGGAAGCAGCCGAGGCCGACGGCACGCTGCCTGCCGTCGCGTCAACCTACTCTGTCGATAACCAGGCGGTTTACGACGGCGTCAGCCGAGCGGGAGCCCGCATCGTGAGCTTCGCGCCCGTGCTCAAACACGGAATGTTTCCGCTGGCCGCCATTCTCGAGATGCTGGTAAAAGCCGGAGAAGACGCTCTGGGCATTCCTGTCGAGATCGAGTTTGCGGTTCGTCTCCCGCAGCGCTCGGGCGAGAGCGCGGATTTTGGCTTCCTGCAAATCCGCCCGCTCACTCTTTCGCGCGATCACCAGGATCTATCGCTTGACCACGTCGAACCGTCCCAGTTGCTATGTCAAAGCAGCAAAGTTCTGGGCAACGGACGCATCGAGAATCTGAATGACGTGGTGGTTGTCGATTCACAGCGCTTCGAGCGCAGCCGCAGCCAGGAAGTAGCGAAGGCGGTCGCCCACTTCAACAGCTTGCTCAGCGCCGAGAATCGGCCCTATCTGCTGATCGGAGTGGGCCGTTGGGGATCGAATGATCCCTGGCTGGGTATTCCCGTGGAGTGGGACGAAATTTCCGGCGCGCGTGTCATTGTCGAGGCCGGATTCCACGATTTTCGCGTAACGCCCTCCCAGGGCAGTCATTTTTTTCAAAATCTCACCGCATTCCAGATCGGTTACTTCACCGTGAATCCCGATGCCGGCGAAGGCTCGGTGGATTGGGAGTGGCTGAACGACCAACCTTCTGTGGACGAAGACGGATGCGTCCGTCACTTACACTTTGATACGCCGATGCGAGTGGTCATGAACAGCCGGCAAAGTCAGGGCATCATCTTCAAACCGCAAGCGCTGTCGTAAGACCGCAAGCGGTTTAATCAGTTATGGGTTGGGGCCGCCAGCCTGCGCCGCGTTACCGTTGTGTTTGTGGTCCATCTTGCGATGGACATCAGGCCAGAACTCCTTGATCACGATCGTGATCGTGTCGTATAGCACTTGTGTCCCCCAAACGCTGGCAGTGTTAGGAAGCGTGCGAGAGGATGCGTTGTGAACATAGATCAAGGTGTCGGTCGTGGGGTCGAAACGAGTCGTAATGAAGGCCCGGGGATGGTAAGTGTTGGTGGAGATTGTGGCCGATACGGCGCTGCCCAGAATCTCAGAATAGTTGAATTGGGAGTGGCCGGAATCGGTCCGGGTCACGAAGATTCGGCTCATCGCATAACCTGCCCGGCGTCCGAATCCACCGTCGCTTTTCTGAAAAAATCGTGGATCCTGGCGCAAGATCGTGGGAAAAACCGCGCTCGTCATGAAATTTTCGATGGTCCCGTCCGCAAAGGCCGACGCATAGCGCTTCCCATAGCCTTCCCAGCCCTGGCCGTAACCGGGCTCGCTGTTTTCCGCCTGGCTGATCGCTGACAGAATTCCGTACCACGGAAATTCGATCTTATCGAACGAACCCCGGGCCACGACTTTGAATTTTTGCGCGGTAGTAAGCGGCGGCACGTTGCCGGCATTCTCCAGGGTCAGGAAGTTAGGCAGCGCCAGGAAGAGCCGATCGTTCGACGTCCCCGCATTGCTTCCCTGAGCGCTTGTACTTTGTCCGCTCTTGTCTTTGTCCTTGTCCGGCGGGGCCTGAGTTGAAGCCGCTGGCGACGGCGCGGGGTTCGATGGCGGCGGAGTCTGCTGCGCCGGCGACGTAAGGGGAAGAAAAGTTGCAAGCACGATGGTACTCAAAAACTGGGCGGCGAACTTGATCGACAAGCATTTCTCCCCAAAAACAGAATCCCACGCCAACGCAAAACTTTATGAGCTTAATTCTAACAGGCCGTCTCAGTTTGCCCCCAGGATTGCAGCGGCTTTACATTGATTTACAGACCGCATATTGGTGCGCCCGAGCCTCAAGCCCAAGAAAAAGGCGGCCGCGACGCGGCCGCCTGTCGGTTAGCCAAGTTCCTTGCTAGAAGTGGAACCCGATCTCCGCCGTGAGTGAGCGTGGGGTTACATAGTGCGTCCCGCTGAAGGTTGAAAGGAAGTTGTAGAGGGCGTAATTGTTTGCCACATTAATGACGGTCAGTTGCGCACTCACTTTGTATTTGTCGCCATGGAAATGGAACAGATTGTCTTGGCCGACCGAGATGTCGAACAGATTCCGCGAGGCGATGCGCGGCGGATTGTGGTCGTCGTCCTCGGTGTTGGGTGCAGGTACTTTGATGAGACTGGATCCGAACTCGTTTGCTGGGCAGTTGTAAGGTAAAGGGGTTGTCGGGGTTGCGCGCACGCCGTTGCAGGTGAACCCGGCTTCGAACTCCTGATCAGCGGAAAGCGGCACCCCGCCAACATTGGCAGCGACCATGCTGACGTTATTTATGCCGCCGATGATAACCGTTCCCGGGCAGTCATTAGCCGGGTTCACCCCGAAACAGGGCGTCGCGCCCGCGACGAGCCCGCTGTCATACCGCCAGTTGAAACCCATCCACGGGCCGCGCTTCCAGGGCTGGTATTGCAGGTGAGTGGTTTGGTTGAATTTTTCGTCGTGGTCGATGCGGAAGGGAAGTCCGGCGGCGGTCGCGACGGTCGCGCCGGCTCCGCCAATCTGGGGCTGGAAGAACCTCGCCGCCACACTGGAGAAAACCATCAGCGCCGAAAAGCCATGGATTTCAGGTATGCTCACCCGCCCCGCATATCCCGGAATCTTGGAGTTGTGCCATTCGATCGGGAACGTGATCGGCGTGTTGCCCAGCACGCTGAAGTCGTAGCCATTGTGCGTGTACTTGGTGATCCACTCGCCGGAAAAGACCAGGTACTTGCCGAACGCCTGCTCGAGCCCGGCGTGGAATTCGTTGCGGAATCCCGGACTCAAGGCCCCACTCGCTCCCGGCGCACAAAGCAGAAGCGGGTTCAGGACAGCGTTTTCGCATCCGATGCTGGAAAGAATCAGATTCTCGTTAAACGGAGATTCCAGCGTCCGCGCATAGGAGATACGAACAATTGTGTTGGTCTTCTTGATGTTGTAGGCGACTCCAACTCGCGGCTCAGCCTGTCGTGCGATGGAAAGGCCGTTGTACAAATCACCGCGCAAGCCCAGGTTCATCGACCAGTTTCCCTTAGTGATCACATCCCGGATGTAGAGCGCAAGCTCCTTCACGTCAGTGTGGCCGTTGAAGGAGTACAGGCTTCCGCCGCGAGTCAAATCGTACGGAGCCAGAATGGGATTGAAAAGCGGGTAAAGAGAGGGGTTGGCGTAAGGGTCAGTCGAGACCGGGGAGCCGGGCGCATTGACGTTGGTAGCAATGTTTGCCTGCAGCAGGCCGGTGCATCCAGTGGGATTCACGATCCCGGGAGCGGGTGCCGCAACCCAGCGCTGCTGGTCGTTTGAGAAAGCTATACACGGCGCATTGTAGGTTGGGTCAACAATACCCAGCGTGTCGTTTTCATTGAGAAAAGTCTGTTCGTAAGTCACTCCAGCCTTGATGTCGTTTATGCCTTTAACGTAGGAGAGATCAGACCGGATCCCCGCGTTGGTGAGCGTCCGGTTCTGGCCCACCGACTGTCTCTGCAGGCTTGGAGGCCCCAGGTCGGCAAATAAATCGCTGCTGGGATAGTAATTGTAATCGTCGTGACGTACGAACGTGCCCAGAGTAAACACCGAGTGCGCGTTCAGCAGACGCGTCCACGAGGGCGCGATGTTGAAGGTTCCAATCTTCGATCGTTGGTCCGTGGCTCCGACAATCACGCCGTTCGGAGCTATGCCGCCATAGTTGTTCACATCCTGCGCGTCCACCCCATTCAGTCCACTCCACGCCGTCGCGTTCTCGGCATCTAGAGAGTTGGGCGTCTGGAACCAGCTCCGGCTGTAACCCAAATTCAGATGAATCGAGTCGCCGGTCGTGATTTGATAATCCACGCGGTCGAACAGGTTCTCTTCGTTGCCCTTGTCGTGGAGCACGGTGAATTCCGGAGGATCGAGGAACCGGCCCGTATTCAGCCCGCTCGCCGAGATAAAGTTTCCCCAGTTTTTGCCGCCGTAAGCCAGTTCCGCCGCCAGATTCGAACTGCCAAACGATCCGTACGAAGCGGTCACGCTACCGTGAGGAGGATTCACACCCTGGCCAGACCGTGTGGTCGCCACAATCACCACGCTGGTCTTGCCTCCGTATTCCGCCGGCGGCGCGCCCGAGATCACTTCCAGCGATTGCACCGAGTCGAGCGGGATCTGGTTCGAGAACACCTTGCTTTGCTGATCCGTAATCGGCTGGCCGTCGACCGAGAACGAATTCTCCGCGTGGTCGCCCAGCCCATGGAACAGTCCATTGGAGTCGGCGGCGATCCCCGGAGTCGATTCGGTAACCAGGGCGCTTACGCCAGAGGTGGAGCTTTCCAGAGGAATCTTTTCAAACGAGTTCCGGTCGATGTCCTGATGGAACGTCGAATCGTTCTCCACCAGGTCCCCCGCATCCGTGACCGTCACCGACGTGGTTGAACCCAATACCTGCAGACTGATGTTCACGCTGACCGGCACCACCGATCGCACTGTGACGTCTTTCGCGGTCGTAGCGAATCCCTCCGCTTTTACCGTCATGTGATAAGGATTGAAAGGCACATTCGGGAGACTGAAACTCCCGGACTTATCGGTAGTGGTTGATTGGTCAAAGTGGCTGACCGGATCCTGAATTTCAACCGTCGCGTTCGCCACGACGGCGCCGTCGGGGTCAAGTACTGTCCCGCTGATTGAGCCGGAGCTTCCACCGGACTGCGCGTTTACTACCGCACCCGCCAAACCGAATGAAAAGATAAGAATGGCGGTGAGCAACCGCCTGAATGAAATGTGCATGAGTCCTCCTGGGACGAAGTCAAGAAATAAGGATCGACCGGCGTGCATGCCGGAGCTTCTATCTTGAGGAATCCCTAAACCGCAGGAGGACCACGAATGCCCAGATCGAACACACTGAGCCGGGCAACCGAGATAACTTTTTCTTCTTGCAGCAGGCCGACCGCGGCAAAGACCGGCTGGATATGATTGGAGCTCGGTGTGGGCGTGGTCGTATGGGCCGCCACGCAGATTGAGCAGGAGTTCGATTCGGTCTGGT
>Ga0210391_10002195_pt1 | contig 17084 bp, 10 predicted proteins | sample IncBWC12OmetaG_FD_160573 | JGI IMG/M metagenome (GOLD analysis project Ga0210391, IMG submission 160573) | Forest soil microbial communities from Barre Woods Harvard Forest LTER site, Petersham, Massachusetts, United States - Inc-BW-C-12-O ... | reverse complement strand
CGCAAGACAACACCAGCGTTGAGTATTACGGCACGATCTTCGCGATCGCCGAGTCGCCCGTCGAGAAAGGACTCATCTGGGCCGGCAGCGACGACGGGCTTGTACATGTTACGCGCGACGGCGGAAAAAACTGGGCGGACGTCACTTCGAAAGAATTCGGCGAGTGGAGCCTCGTAAGCATCATCGAGCCTTCGCCGCACGCCGCAGGCACAGCCTACGTCGCTATCGATCGCCACAAGCTCGACGACTTCCGCCCATACATTTTCAAGACAGCGGACTACGGCAAGACTTGGACGAAAATCACAACGGGAATTCCCGACAACAGTTACGCGCATGCCGTTCGCGAAGATCCCAAGCGCAAGGGCCTGCTCTATGCCGGCACGGAAAACGGCGTCTACATTTCTTTCGACGACGGAGCGCACTGGCAATCATTGAAACTCAATCTGCCCAGAACACCCATTCACGACCTCACAATAAAAGATGATGATCTGATTGTGGCTACCCACGGCCGCGCCTTCTGGTCGCTTGATGACATCGCACCTCTTCGCCAGATGACCGCGGCACCCACCACGGACGAAGCCCGTCTTTACCAACCTGCCTCTGTCGTCCGCTTCCGCGGCCCAGGCTTTACTCTGCCAGCCGGCGTTCCCGTCGGCGCAAATCCGCCCGCGGGCGCGGTGATCGACTACTGGCTGAAGACGGCGCCCAAGGACCAAATCACGCTCGAAATTCTCGACGCGAGCGGCAAGCTGGTTCGCAAATATTCGAGCAAGAAATCCGCCGCGGGTGCTTCTCCCGATGAAGAGGAGTTCGGCGTCAGCAGACCCGGGCAAGAGCTTCCCGTCGAAGTTGGCTTGAACCGCTTCGTTTGGGATTTGCAATACGATGCCCCTACCATCGTTCCCGGCGCGGTAGGCTGGGGCGGCCGTCCGGAAGGTCCGCTCGTGGCTCCTGGCACTTACCAAATCAAATTCACTGTTGCTGGAAAAACTTCCACCGCCAGCATCGAACTCACCAAAGACCCGCGAGTCTCCGCATCGCAAGCCGATCTTGAGAAACAACAAGAGTTCGCGTTGCGCATAAGCGGTCGCGTAAGCGCAGGGAACGAAGCGGTGAATCAAATTCGCAGCGTTCGCAGCCAGCTCGATGCCCTGAAAAAACGTCTCGCGGCGGACGCCAGCGCAAAGCCACTCCTCGAATCCATCGATGTCCTTAATAAAAAAATGGACGCCGTCGAAGAGAAGATCATTCAGCCGAAATCCAAGAGCGGCGAGGACCCGCTGAATTTTCCGATTCAGGTAGCCAACCAGCTCGCAGATCTGCAGGAAACCGTTGAAAGCGCGGACAGCGCGCCGACCGCCGCATCCTACACCGTGTTCGACGAACTCTATACGCGTCTCGAAGCGCAGTTGGCTGCCTGGCATGAAATCCAATCCAAGGATCTCGCCGCGCTCAACGCCGCAATACAGAAGGCGAATATTCCCGCGATAGCCCCCGCGGCGGAGAAGCCTGAAAAAGGAGAAAAGTAAGGGCGGACAGAGACGCATTTAGTGATCGAGGAGGAAGTCGCTTCGGCGACTTCCTCTTCGGCATCAATTGTCTAGTTCACACTGCATTCACAAATTCCATTGCTCTAGAAACCAGCCTTTGCTACTCTCCGCGCACAGTTGAACCACCTAGGAGGTATGTTCATGGCGTTTTGCAAAGCGTGTGGTCAGGATGCAGGCGATGCAAGTTTCTGTCCGAAGTGCGGGGCCCCGCAAGGCGCGGTACAGAGCGCGGCGGTCACCCCTCCGGTTGCGGACTCCCCAACCGCCGGGATGGAAGAAAACGTCGCCGCATTGGTTTCCTATATTTTTGGATGGGTTTCAGGCCTCATCTTTTTGCTTATCGACAAGCGCCCGTTCGTTAAATTTCATGCCGCCCAGTCGATTGCATTCAACATTTGTATTTTCCCTATATGGATCGCATTGTGGATTGTCGAGATGATTTTGGCTCATATCCCTCTCATTGGATTTCTCGGACTAATCATGTTCCCCATTTTTGGCCTTGCTGTCTTCGGGGTCTGGATTTTTCTTATGTACAAGGCGTACTCGCATGAAAAATTCAAATTACCCATCATCGGCAATATTGTCGAAGGGATGGTAAACAAGTAGGACCTCCGTCTGATTTTTGTAATTGGAGAGCCGTCCGGTCTCGCCGGGCGGCTCTTTTTTTGATGTTTCTCATCCACGCTTTCCGCTTGACTTCTTTTTCGTGTCCCGCCAACCTAAAAGGCTTTGTTTCTACTGCGTAAGATAGAAAAAACTGAAAGGCGACATCTCTAAGACATGACCCGCGTCCGGCTGTGCTTCCATGACCGTTGCTTTGATGGCACCGCCTCTGCCGCCTTGTTCTATCGCTTTTACAAGGAAACGTTTGATCCCACCGCGGAGTTTGGCTTCACTGGCATGACCCATCGCGCGCAGCAGCCGTGGACGCCGGGCCTCTTCGACGGCGACGAAAATGCCATCGTCGATTTTAAGTACTCGAACTCGCCCAAAGTCACCTGGTGGTTCGACCATCATCAGAGCGCGTTTCTTACGTCCGCGGACGCCGAGCAATTTCGCAATCATCCCGGCCCGCACATGTTTTACGAGCCGGACTATAAGTCCTGCACAAAGCTCATCGCGACGGTAGCCAAAGAAAAATTCGGTTTCGACACCAAGCCGCTCGAAGAACTGATTCACTGGGGCGACATTATCGATGGCGCGCAATATCCCACGCCAGAATCGGCGGTTGAACTTACTGAGCCTGCCACGCAGCTCGGCTTGGTGATCGAAGCAGCTCCCGAGGACGGCTTGCCTGCACGCATCATTCCGGAGCTCGCCTATCGTTCGCTTGCTGAGATGGTGAAGCTGCCTCTCGTCGCTAAGCACCTCGGGCCGTTGCTCGAACGCCATCGCAAATCGATCGAAATTCTTCGGCAGCGCGCTGAATCCATTGACGACGTGATTTTCTTTGACGTCAGCGACCTTGACCTCGAAGGCTACAACAAGTTCATCCCGTATCTTCTGCACCCCGAGGCCGTCTATTCGGTGAGCGTGAGCTCTTCCCCCGTCCGCGCCAAAGTTTCGCTCGGCACCAACCCCTGGAATCAAGCCACCGCCGACAAAAATCTCGCCTCTCTCGCCGAAAAATTCGGCGGCGGAGGCCACCCGCGCGTCTCCGCGATCTCCTTCGATCCCGCCGACCTCCCGCGCGCCCGCCAAGTCGCCCGGGACCTAGCCGTCGAGCTTCGAGCGAAGTAAAGTCGCGCTACCGTCCGTTCGAGCTTTCCGCCCCGCGGGCGCGTGGTCAGTCTTTGATAAGCCGAGTAACTAGGCATGTGAAATTCAATCGATAAAGACAGGCGCGTTTCTCGGTACCAATCGGAGACCGACGGCAAACAACATGCAGAGACTCGTGAACGAGGAAGCATAGATTCCCGATGAGCCAGTCCTTCTATCCGACAATTTTGTTACGTTGTCGCATAATTGGCAGAAGAGGATGTTGGCTGCCTATGGCGGTCGGAGTTGGCAGACGCGGTTTTTGCCCTGCTCTTAGCGTCTATCGTTGGCGAATTGTGGTATAGCTGTTTCTTATTACCGCGATCGTTAGTCTTTCCGAAAAAGATTGTACCCTTCGTAAGCCGGAGTCGTCATGAAGGTTAGATTGGTCCTGTTTTCCTCTTGTGCCCTGCTGTTCTCTTTCTTGTCGTTGAACGCGCAGCAAAAGGGCGAAGTACGGATGTGGCTGACGACGGCCCTGCCGACACTTGCAGCGAAGGGCGCGAAGCCGGAGTTCGGACCCAATGTAATCGTCTTCGATCCGTCGATGTCATCGGAAGCGATCCAGAAGCAGATCGATGCAGTTTATGCGACACAGCAGCACAACGAGTTTGGACAGCAGCGGAACGCGCTGCTATTCCTGCCGGGAGACTATTCGGTGGACGTGCCTGTGGGCTTTTACACAGAGGTGATGGGGCTGGGCGAATCGCCCGATGCAACGCGGATTGCGGGCAACCTGCATGCGGATGCGAATCTTGAGCACAACAATGCGACAACCACCTTCTGGAGAGCTGCGGAGGCGGTCTCGATAAAGCCGGCCGGGGGCACGATGCAGTGGGCGGTTTCGCAGGCGGTGTCGTTGCGGCGCATGCATGTACGGGGCGACCTGGTGCTGCACCAGAATCACGGCTGGGCAAGCGGCGGCTGGATGTCGGATTCGCTGGTGGACGGGAATGTCGACTCCGGCAGCCAGCAGCAGTGGATCTCGCGCAACTGCGACTGGAAGAGTTGGACGGGTGCGAACTGGAACATGGTGTTTGTCGGTGTCGTGCATCCCCCGGAAGGCGCATGGCCCTCGCCGCCGTACACGAACGTGGCGCATACGCCAGTGGCGCGCGAGAAGCCGTTTCTGCAGGTGAATGCGGCGGGCGAATTCAGCGTGCGGGTTCCGAAGCTGTACAGCGATAGCGTCGGGATTACATGGCGCGGAGGGGAAACTCCGGGAGAGACAATTCCGATTACGCGGTTTTACATTGCGCGTCCCGATGTGGATTCGGCGGAGACGATCAACGCGCAGCTTGCCCTAGGCAAGAACCTGATTCTGACGCCAGGAATCTATGAACTGGCCGCTCCGATTCGCGTGACACGGCCGCATGCAGTGGTGCTGGGGCTCGGGTTTGCGACCCTACGTCCGATGAAGGGCACGGCAGCGATGACGACGACCGATGAGGACGGGATCCAGATTGCCGGACTGCTCTTCGATGCGGGGCCTAGTGAGTCTCCGGTGCTGCTGGAGGTAGGGCCAGAGGGAAGCCGGGCGCGTCATGCGAACGACCCGATCACGCTGCACGATGTTTTCTTTCGCGTGGGTGGCGCGGGCGTGGGCCGGGCCAAGGTGAATTTGAGGATCAACAGCAACGACACACTTGTGGACCATACGTGGATCTGGAGAGCGGACCACGGCGCGGGAGTGGGCTGGCAGCTGAATACCAGCGAGAACGGGCTGGTGGTGAATGGAAACCAGGTCACCATCTATGGCCTCTTTGTGGAGCATCACCAGCAATTCCAGGTTCTGTGGAATGGCAATGGCGGGCGAACGTATTTTTATCAGTCCGAGATTCCTTACGATCCTCCAAACCAGGCAAGCTATACAAGTACGCCGGGAGTGAACGGCTGGGCCTCATACAAAGTGGCGGACGGCGTGACGACCCATGAGGCGTGGGGGCTGGGCGTGTACAGCGTCTTCATCCATCCGGATGTCGAGCTGGCCCGGGCAATCGAGACGCCCAAGAGCCCGCAAGTACGGTTCCATGACATGATCACCGTGGCTCTCGGCGATCACGGAAAGATCAACCACGTGATCAACGACACGGGCGAAGCGACTGCGATACATCCTCGCGTGACGCCGAAGGTGACGAACTTCCCCTGAGTGGGTACGCGCTGGCGCGACATTCGTGGGGCGGGCAATGTCAGGGAAATGCAAAACCTCACTGAATCGGGCCGCAGGAATTCGGTAATGGGAAGTCGGCTTGTGTTTACCGGTGACTATCGTGAGATTGATTTCCCAGGTATCGGACCCACTGAGCCCGCAGCGCTTAACGAACAATTGACTCGGCTAGTGCTCAACACTTCCGGTATACCTGATATCCGAGTTTCGTAATACGATGGTCTTGTTATGGCCTTTAGCCACTTAGTTGCCCCCGGTCGAAGCGCTATCTTTCGCCTGAATCGAGGTGCTTCCATGTCTCTCTACTCCAGACGTGAATTCCTGAAAACCGGACTCGCCGCCGGCGGCCTGGCCGTCACCGGAAGCCTTGCATTGAGCGCGGCGCGCCAGGCCGCGACGGATTGGGTAACGCTGGGAAAATCAGGAGTGAAGGTGACGCGCCTCGCGTTTGGCACAGGCAGCTTCAGCGGCCAGGTGCAACGCGACTTGGGACAAGACGGGTTTACGAGGCTGGTGCGCTACGCGTACGACCACGGCATTCGCTTCTTCGAAACGGCTGAGTCTTACAGCGACATGCACCGCATGCTCGGAGTGGCCCTGCAAGGCATTCCACGCGAAAGCTATCGCATTATGTCGAAAGTGACCACGCGGCAAGGCGTGAATCCGCAAGAGAAATTCGAAGAGCTGCGCAAACTTGCGAATACCGAATACTTCGACATCATGCTGTTGCACTGGCAGCACACGGCGACATGGCCAGCGGACTCAAGCAGGTGGCAGGATGGAATCCTGGAGGCGCAGTCGAGGAAAGTAATCGTAAGTCACGGCGCGTCGGTTCACGGGCTTCCGGCGTTGCGGCAAGTTCCGGGAAACCAGTGGCTCGACGTCGCGATGATCCGGATGAATCACAAAGGTACCAGCATGGACGCCGAGGATTACAACACCGGCGGATTGGGCAACGTACCCGAGGTTGTCACGCACGTCCAGCAGTCCCGCAAAGCGGGAATGGGCGTCATCAGCATGAAACTTGTGGGCGAGGGCACGTTTAACCGTGAGGACCGCAAGGCGGCCATGCGATTCGCGTTCAAAAACGCCGGTGTCGACAGCGTTACAGTCGGTTACAAAAATACTGCCGAGATCGACGAGGCCATCGAGAATCTGAATCTGGCGCTAGCCTAGTGGGCCGGGACCGGGCTGCTCAAATTCGCGGCAAATAGGCCCGCATCTTCATCAGTCCGAGCTCTTCGTCCATTTGGCAAACAGAAAGTTAGGGAGCAAAACATGCGCGCATTTGCTGTTCGGAGCTTCGGCAAAGCTCCGGCGATCCACGATCTACCCGTCCCCGCCGCGGACAATGCACTCCTGATACGCGTCACGTATGCGGGAGTAAATCCCATCGACTACAAACTCGTCGATAGGCTGACCGCCAGTTCAACGTACCCTTTTGTTTTGGGCGCAGACTTCGCAGGCGTCGTCGAGCGCGTCCCGGCGGGAGAAAGCGATTTCCGCATCGGCGACCGAATTTTCGGCATGGCACGTACGCACGGTTCATACGCCGAGTACACCTCAGTCGCGCCGGGAGTGAGGACAGAACCACTGGCCCATATCCCCAAAGGCGTCAGTGACGAACAGGCAGCGGCTGTGCCCATCCCGGCCGTCACTGCGCTTGGCTCTCTTGAACTGCTGGGCGTCGCCGCGGGGCCGCGCCTCGTGGTGATGGGAGCGACCGGCGGGGTCGGAGGTTACGCGGTGCAGATGGGGCATTCGCGCGGCGCACACGTCATCGCGACCGTTCGCGGAGATGCCGAAGAAGCTCGCCGCCTCGGAGCCGAAGAAGTCTATGACACCAACGCTGGCGATGTAATCGACGCGCTGCACAAGGCTCACCCCGATGGCGTCGATGCAGTCCTCGATCTCGTGAACGGTTCCGGCCCGATCAAGCGCGACGCTGAGATTCTCAAATCTGGAGGTGGCCTTGTATCGACGATCCAGGCAGCGGACGAAAAGTGGTTCGCCGAGCGCCACATCACGGCGCACAACATTGCCGGGAACGCCAATCCGTTCTCAACACCGCAGGGGTTGACCAACCTTGCGCGTATGCTTGCCGAAGGCACGATTACCGCGCGCATTCAATCCACAGTCGCATTGGATGCTGCCGGCCAGATACTCGAAAAGCTCCGCAAAGGCGGCCTCCGCGGCAAGGCCGTCATCCGCATGTAAGAGCAGCATCGGATCAGTGAACCGCGTCGATTATCGGGAATTGACCCGCTAACGCATCCAGCCCGTTCGACAAAAATGCGCGTCCCGTGTAAAATTCTTTGATCCTCTGCGCGCCGCTAGCTCAATTGGTAGAGCAATGGACTCTTAATCCATAGGTTGTAGGTTCGATTCCTACGCGGCGCACCATTTTCTTCTAAGTTTCTTCTATGCAAGAAAGCCACACCTGACTCTTATTGCGTGGCTGCGAAACAGGCTCAATGACCGGTGCCTGGGAGTCATGGCCCTCCTCAACGGGCACAGATACATTTGCGACCTCGCCTCGCGCTGGATTCTTGTCTAACTCCGCGTCATAATTGCAACGAATGTTTCTCTCGGAAAGATCTCGCGCGCGAAACGCTGCGGTAACTTCGTGCGTCCATAAGGCAAGCAGGAGATGACGGTACTAGTGTGTTCTGAGAGTGGTTAGGAACGCCATCAAACGCACAAGCACGGACAGGCCTTTAAGTAATCTTATGAAAACGCTTGAATGTTTGGCAGGGATTACCGCCTTTGCCGCAATTCTCGCGGGCGGCTGCTCAAAGTCTGTTTCGAGCAGCATGCTTGGCGACGCGGCTCATCCCACGCCGGTTCACATTTATACCGTCGCGGAGGAAACCGCTAAGCGCCGCGTACAGGCCTCCGGTTCGCTTTTCGCCCTGGAAGAAAGCATCTTAAGCGCGCAGGTCGAAGGACGCGTGTCGCAAGTTCTAGCTGATGTCGGTGACAACGTAAAAGAAGGCCAGCCGCTCATTGTGATTGATCCCCAAGAACTCCAGTTCGAAGTGGACCGCCAGCGCGGCCTTGTGACGCAAGTGCGCGCGCAACTCGGCATTGGCCCCAATGATCCGCCTCCCTCCGATCCCAAAAAAATTGCCTCCGTCCTGCGCGCCGCAGCAGATCTCTTCGACGCCGAGCGAAAATTTGATCGCGCCCAAGAAATGTTCAAGGGCAAGCTGATTTCGCAACAGCAGTTGGACGAAGCCGCCAGCCGCTTTCAAAGCACGCAAGCCGGCTACACGGTAGCTCTGCAAGAAGTCGACCGCCTTAAGGCCCTCCTCGTTTCCAGCGAGGCCAGCGAAAACTTAGCTGAGAAAAAATTGAGGGACGCCACCATCCGCGCTCCCTTCCCCGGCTCGATCAAAACGCGCGACGTCCATCCCGGCGAGTATCTTCGCGTGCAAGGCCCTGTGATGGTCCTCGTTCGAACCGACACTCTCCGCGCGCGCCTTGCAGTCCCCGAGCGCTGGGCCGGTTCGGTAAAAGACGGCGCCACCGTGGATTTGCAAGTCGAGGCGTTTCCTGGCGAAACCTTTCATGGCCGCGTCTCGCGCATCAATCCCTCGGTCGCTCAGGATTCGCGCACGTTCGAAGCCGAGGCCCTTCTCGCCAACGCCGACGGCCGCCTAAAGCCCGGTTTCTTCGTGCAAGCTTCCATTCCCAGTGAAAAAGAAGAAAAAACTATTTTTCTTCCCGAAGGTGCCGTCAACTACCGCTACGGCGTCTACAAAGTTTTTCTTCTGAACGGCAATCACGTTTCCGAGCACCAGATTCGTCCCGCTGGCCAAACCGATGACCAGCGCGGCAAGCGCTTCGAAGTAGCCGAAGGCCTGAAGCCTGGTGACCGCGTAGCCGTAGCCATTTCCGGCGATTTGCACGACGGCGCCACCGTTCAAGAACAACCCGAAGGGAACACTCCGGCGCTGAAATAGTCGCCGCCGGAAACTTACTCACACGCCGATGAAGCTAGCCGAAACTTGCGTCAAGTATCCCGTCTTCACCGTGATGCTGATCGCTTTTCTCGTCACCCTCGGCGCGTTTTCCTATCGCGGCCTCGCCGTAGATCTCTTTCCAAAAGCCGATCCTGCGACCGTCAACGTCGACGTCCAATTGCCCGGCGCTACTCCCGAAGAAGTCGTCACCGGCGTGGTCCTTCCTCTCGAAGACGCCATCTCCAGCGTCAGCGGCATCGACGAAATCACCGTCTACTCCAGCGAAGGCTACGCCGACATCACCTGCACGTTCGTTCTCGAACGCGACATTGACGGCGCCGCCCAGGACATCCGCGAAAAAGTAGCCGCCGCCGTTTATAGACTGCCGCGAGAAACTCTGCCTCCCGTCATCACCAAACAAGATCCGCAATCCGATCCCATTCTCACGCTGCTCGTCAGCGGGCCCATCAGCCGCCGCGAACTCACCGAAATTGCCGACAAGCAAATCCGCCGCGCGATCCAAACGGTCGACGGCGTCGGCAGCGTCGAGCTCAACGGCGGCCAAGCCCGCCAAATCCGTGTCCTCCTCGACGCGCAAAAACTCACAGCGCACAATTTCACAGTTCTCGACGTGCGCGACGCGCTCCAGCGCGAAAACATCGAAGCTCCCGGCGGCCGCATGATTACCGGCCCGCAGGAGCTCGGCCTCCGCACGCTCGGCCGCGTCACTTCCGCTGATCAATTCGGCGAAATCGTCATCGGAACGCGCGGCGGAGCACAAGTTCGCATTCGCGATGTCGCTCAAGTCGAAGACGGCGCGGAAGAGCTTCGCACTTGGTCCGCGCTCTATCGGAAGGGAACTCCCGGCGAAGACGTCGTCAGCATTCAAGTGCTGCGCCAGTCCGGCACCAACACCGTGCAAGTCGCCGATAATGTCAAAGCAAAGCTCGACGAACTCCGCTCCCAGCTTCCGCCAGGCGTCCAACTCCTTGTCATTCACGACATCTCCGACTTCATCAAAGCGTCCGTCCACTCGCTCCTCGAACACCTGATCCTCGGCAGCATTCTCGCCAGTGCCATCGTTTTTCTCTTCATGCGCAATTGGCGCGCCGTCCTGATCGCCGCCGTCGCCATTCCCGCCAGCATCATCGCCACCTTCACGCTCATGCGCGGCATGGATTTTTCCCTCAACAACATGACGCTGCTCGCGCTCACTCTCGCTGTCGGCATCGTCATCGACGACGCCATCATCGTCCTCGAAAACATCGTCCGCTTCATGGAAGAAAAAGGCGAAGACCGCAAGATCGCCGCCATCAAAGCCACGCAAGAGATCGGCTTGGCCGTCATGGCCACCACACTTTCTCTCGTCATCATCTTCCTGCCCATCGCTTTCATGAACGGTTACGCGCGCAAATACGTAAACTCTTTCGGCTGGACCATGGCCATGGCCATCCTCGTCTCCCTCCTCGTAGCCTTCACGCTTACGCCGATGATGTCCTCGCGCATCCTCAAGATCAGCGAAAAAGAAAAAAAGGCCCACGCCGCCGGAATCCTTCATTGGATCGAGCAATCCTATTTAAGGCTCCTGCAATGGTCGCTAGCCCACCGTTGGGTTATCGTCATCATTTGTGTCGCGACTTTTCTCTCTACCTTCGGCCTCTACCATCTAGTCGGCCGCGATTGGATTCCCTCCGACGATCAATCCGAGCTCATCAGCTCCTTTACGCTTCCCGAAGGCACCGCTCTCTCCATCACCACGCAGCGTGCCGCGGAGATCGCGCAACGCGTCGTCGCGCTTCCCGAAGTCGCTTTCGTTCAATCCTTTACTCACGGCCCCACAAATCACGCGCATCTTTTTATCGGGCTCGTCCCGCGCAGCGAAAGAAAACGTACCCACGAGCAACTCGCCACAGAAATCCGCGGCTATCTTGCCGACTACCGCAACATGGTCTCGAACGTTCGTTTGCCTTCCGTTTTCGGCGGCGAAACCTATTTCCCCATCGGCGCCGTCATCCGAGGCCCCGAGTTGAATCAGCTCGCCGACCTCAGCAAACAAGTTGCTGACCTGATGCGCAAATATCCCGAACTCGTCGACGTCAACCCCAGCCTCAACCTCAACATGCCCGAGCTCCAGGTCAAAGTGGATCGCCAGCGCGCCGCCGATATCGGCGTGCGCATGACCGACGTCAGCGACGCTGTTCGCCTCTTCTATTCCGGCGAAGACGAAATCACGCGCTTCAAAGAAGGCTCCGAGCAGTATCCGGTCATCATGCAGCTCCTCGAGCGGCAGCGCGACAATCCCGACGTGCTCGCGCAAATGATGGTGCCCTCGACAAAGCTCGGCCAGGTCCGCCTCGAAAATGTCGCCACCATTATCCACGGCGCGGGCCCCGCAACGCTCTGGCGCTACAACCGCGAATTCGAAGTAACCGTGTACGCCAACGTCGCCAGCGGCTATCCGCTCGACCTGGCTGCAAGCCACACCGTCGATTCCATCAAGCAGATCGGCCTGCCCGCAGGCTATTCCTACCGCTTCACCGGTCAGGTCAAAGTCCTCGAAGAAACCACTTGGAACCTTTTGCTCGCAATGCTGCTCGCTTCCATCTTCATGTACATGGTTCTTGCAGCCCAGTTCGAAAGCTTCTCGCATCCGTTCATCATCATGCTCACGCTCCCGCTCAGCATTCCCTTCGCGCTCCTCTCCCTCTGGATCACAGGCCGCGCCCTCAGCCTCTGGAGTGCCCTCGGAATGTTCTTGTTGTTGGGAATCGTAAAGAAAAACGGAATCCTGCAGGTCGACTACACCAACCGCCTTCGCGCCAGCGGCATGCCCGTCCGCGAAGCCATCCTGGAAGCTAATCGCGTCCGCCTCCGCCCCATCCTTATGACCACGCTCTCCATCGTCGCCGGCCTAATCCCGGTCGCTATCGGCATAGGCGCCGGCTCCGAGCAACGCGCCTCCATCGCGGTCACCATCATCGGCGGCCAAACGCTCTGCCTGCTCTTGACTCTCCTCGTCGTCCCGGTAGCGTATTCATATCTCGCCGAATTTGAGACCGTGCCCTGGGCCACCGCCGCCCGCCGCCTCTTCACCCGCTCCCGCAGTTCAGTCAGCAACTCCTCCGCCGACTGAACAGTCGGTCATTCACGCTGAATCCGGAGGACTACTGGACATTTTGTTTAGAGACGGTCTTTGAGGATTTGTTCAACGTCGCGACGCCCGTGGAGGATGGAAACCACCTGTAGAGGGTTCGTATCGGGCCGATAGACTATCAAGTAGGAGAAGACGGAAAAGAATTTCACGGCCTCATCGGTTAAATCCTTGCGCCAATGCCCACCGCTAGGCCATTCCGCGAGAAAAGCAACTTTATCCAGAATAACTAATTCAACGTGGTCGGCTATTTCTATGCTGCTTTCCTTTTTTATGTAGCGCCAAATCTGGACAAGGTCGAGCGCTGCTTCCGGCGCAAGAACGTACCGCGCCTTCATTCAGGCTTGGCTTTCAATTCTGCTAAGTGAGCCCGGAGTCGCTCTTCAGGAATCCCCTCGCCCCGGTCGAGTTGCTCCATGCCACGCCGAATCTTCGCACGAATCATTTCGCGGTTCTCTAGTACCCAGCGATCTTGTTCTTCCTGCGTGTCGAGCAAGCGGTTCAATACCTCTTCTACGCTGCCGGACCCAGTCGCTTGCAGTTGTTTTTTTAGTCGGGCCTCAATGGCCGCATCGCGAATTTCGATGCTCATCGCTCGCTCCTTCTCCCCCAGACCCCCACAGCCCTCTTTTAATTTCAACCGTAGCCGACAAGCCCAAGACCACCGCTCAAAGCAGTTTAACATGAACAAAACAGGCTTTGGACGCTCGTCCCCGGTGCAAACTGTCGTCTGCCTCATACTCGGTTATGAAGGTGAAGTTTTTGACTTTTCCACGTTTTTCCACAGCCGTATCAAACCGATCAACCCGCGGACAACTCATTGCAATCGCGGAACTTCCGCCACTCGCATTCGAATACACGCGCCGTATTCGAATGAGTACTAAATGTGATTATAAATGTCTTGACAACTAGCCACTGCTCCTGTTACGATATCCCATGTTTCGCCCGCGATCCACGCCAACAAACTTCGAGTCATCCATTCAGCATCCCGATTTCCCACTCCTCGACCTCCTCTCCGTGAACTCTGTGCCCTCTGTGTTAAAATCCAACCGCCACCCCAGCTCGGCCGCTCCGTCCAGAGCAAATCAATCCAACCCCTTTAGAATCCGCAGTTCCGCAAAAAGCATCCGTAACTCTTTTAGAATCCACATTTTCAAAACACAGCACTTAAAGTCCTTTAGAATGCGCAGTTACAAAAAAACGGGGTGGGGGCACCCTCTCTCAACTTGCGTCAACCCTGCCATCGCAGGCACAATTCGCGTGCTCGATCCGATCATACTTTCCAGTCAGGAAGGCGCGCGATGCGACGAATAGTCTCGGTCCTTATCTTGTCATTTGGTTTTTGCATTTCACTCCGCGCACAGACGAAAGCTCCAGTGCAGCCGCCCGACTACGGTCAGTGGGAATCGCTCGCCGTGCCGCGCGAGTTCGGCGGCCTCTCGCCTGACGGAAAGTGGTTCGCTTACGGCATCAATCGCTCCAACCGCGAGAATGAGCTGCGCATCACCAACATTGCCGAAGGCACCACCAAGACAGCAGCGTTCGGCACGCAAGCAGTTTTTTCTTCGGACTCGCGCTGGGCCGCTTATGCCATCGGTTACTCCGAGGCGCAAGAAGAGAAAATGAAGAAGGACAAGAAGCCCGTGCAAAGAAAGCTTGGCCTTCTCAATCTCTCGACGGGCGAACAAATTGTCATCGATGGCATCGAGTCCTTCGCATTCAGCCCCACGGGATCCCACTTGGCGATGCGGAAGTATGCGCCAGATAAAAAAGATGCGCCCGATGCGGCCGCAAACGCAGAAAGCGACGACACGCCAGGCGCCACGCTGATCCTCCGCCAGATCTCCTCCGGCCATGACACTTCCTTCGGTAACGTTTCTGAGTTTGCGTGGCAAGATCTTCCCGGGCGCGGCACTCTTCTCGCGATGACTATCAACTCCGAAGACAAAACCGGCAACGGAGTGCAGCTCTTCAATTCCGAAAACGCATCAGTCCGCGTGCTCGACTCTTCAAACTCGGTTTACAGTCGCCTGGCGTGGCGCAAAGACGGCGATGACCTTGCCGTTCTCCGCTCCAAATCCGACGAGCATCGCGAAGGACCAACGCAAGTCGCACTAGCTTGGACGCATCTTGGCGAAAGCGCAGAAGCCAGCCATACGTATGACCCGACCGCCGACGCGAAGTTTCCTGCAGGCACGCGTATGGTTGCGTTTCAAAAACCATCCTGGTCCGAGGATGGTGAAACGGTCTTCTTCGGCATAGCTAAATGGCAAGAAAAGATTCCCGAGCCCAAAAAATCCACGAGCACCACGGATGGCGACGGCGGCAAGACGAGTTCCGCGGCGAAGGATAAAGACAAAGCCAAGGAGCCTGAAGAACAGGCCACAGTAGATATCTGGAATGCGCGCGACACGGAAGTGATGCCTAAACAGAAGCTCAACGCCAAGAATGATCGGCAAAAAAATATGCTGTGTGCCTGGCATTTGCAGAACGGTCAGTTTGTGCAGCTTGGCAAAGACCTCGACGAAGAAGTTGTACCATTCAAGAATCAGCAAACAGCGTACGTCGCGAACTGGTCCGCCTACGCCATGGAGCGCAGCATTGGCAGGCCTGCAGCGGATATCTACATCGTGGACCTGGCCACCGGGAATCGCACCAAAATTCAGGAACGGCTTAATGACGACTACTATCTCCAAGCAAGTCCTGCCGGCCGCTACCTGCTCTATTTTCACGACAATAACTACTGGACCGTGAACACCAGCACCCGCGCCGTCGTCAACATCACAAAGACTGTCCCCACTGCTTTCGCGGACCTTGAAGCCGATTACACCATCAAGCAGAAGCCTGCGTTCGGATTCGCCGGATGGACGAAGAACGACGCGAGTATTATTCTCTACGACAAATTCGATCTCTGGCAGGTTTCGCCCGATGGCGCGCACGCCACAAAACTCACCGATGGCGCAGCCGACCAAGTCCGTCACCGCTATGTAAAACTAAATCCCCGCGACGAATTCATCGACATCGACAAGCCGATGTACCTCAGCATGTTCGGCATTTGGACAAAAAAATCTGGTTACGCGCGGCTCAATCCAAATGGTTCAGGCTCGCTCAAAGAGGAACACCTTATCTGGCTCGATAAAAGCGTCGCCCAACTCGGAAAATCCAAAGACGCAGAGGTATTCGATTACGTCGTGCAAACTTTCACAGAATCGCCCAACGCCTTCGTTGGCGGACCCACTCTAAAAGATCCCAAACAAGTCACCAAAACGAATCCATTCCAAAGCAATTATGCGTGGGGTAAAGAAGAGCTGATCGACTACAAAAACAGCCACGGCGAACATCTTCAAGGAGCGCTCTACTATCCCGCGGGCTACGACCCTAGCAAGAAATATCCGATGGTCGTCTACATGTACGAAAAATTATCCGACGGCCTGCACCAGTACAGCGCTCCTTCGGAACGCAATTACTACAATGTTGGCGCTGTCACGAGCCATGGTTATTTCATGCTGCAACCGGACATTGTTTTTCGGCCTCGCGAACCGGGCGTTTCGGTCGTCGACTGTGTTACATCAGCCGTCAAGCGCGTCATTCAGATGAACATCATCGATCCGAAGAAAGTCGGCGTGATGGGCCATTCCTGGGGCGGTTTTGACTCTGTTTATCTCGCCACGCACACCACAGATTTCTTCGCCGCTGCCGTTGCCGGCGCGCCCATCACCGATCTCGTCAGCAACTATGGAAACCACCACTGGAGCTCCGGCATTGCCGAAACCGATCACATCGAAACCGGCCAGCAGCGTATGGAAGTCCCGCTCTACGAAGACCTGCAAGCCTACATTCGCAACTCCGCCGTCTTCGGCGTGCAAAATATGACCACGCCTCTGCTTATCGAAGTTGGCGACAGCGACGGCACCGTCTTTTTCCACCAAGGCGTTGAGCTCTACAACATCGCGCGCCGCGCAAAAAAGAACGTGGTGCTGCTGGAATACGCCGGCGAAGACCACGGCCTGCGCAAAAAACCCAATCAGATCGACTACCAACGCCGCATCTTTGCCTGGTTCGGACACTATTTGAAGGATGAGCCTGCTGCTCCGTGGATTACGAATGGCGAAAGTTATCTAGACCGCGAAAGGGAACTGAAGCAACTGAAAGCCGGTGAAGGCAAGGATTGAGGACTCGGCGCGCGAAGTGAGCATGGGGCCCGACGCTTTCATGCCCAGCGGGAGTATGACAAGTGCCGCGGGAACTTTAGAAATGGCGAGCCGCCAGGCGAGTAAGAACTGGGTCGTGCTCCTCTAAAATGGAATCCGCGAATCCGCGCGAGGGAGTGCGCAAAAGAAGGAAAAGTTCGCCGGCCCACAATAGGATGTCCAACAAGCGCCCGCGTTGCAGATTGCTGATGTCATCGCAATGCAGCGCTACATCGAGAGCCCGACGCGAGCACTCTTCGATGAATGCGCGCAGCGAAGCGAGATCGAGATTTGCGCGCCCCA
>Ga0210391_10002194_pt1 | contig 17087 bp, 16 predicted proteins | sample IncBWC12OmetaG_FD_160573 | JGI IMG/M metagenome (GOLD analysis project Ga0210391, IMG submission 160573) | Forest soil microbial communities from Barre Woods Harvard Forest LTER site, Petersham, Massachusetts, United States - Inc-BW-C-12-O ... | reverse complement strand
CGTAGTCGCCCGAAAAACCGACGCGCGCAAACGCGGTGGTTAGGATCGCGGTCCGCGACATGATCCTAAGATCGCAGGCCAGCGCCCACGCCAACCCGGCGCCGGCAGCCGCGCCCGGTAGCGCCGCCAGCGTCGGCTTCGGCATTTTGAACAATCGTCCGGCGGTGGCGCGCTGATTCACCCGTTGGCGGTATATCGCTTCATCGAGGGTCGTGGGTGCCGACTCATGGGTTCGCTCGGCCATGCCTTTGACGTCTCCGCCGGCGCAAAAGCCCTTGCCTGCACCCGTCAACACGACGCACTTCACTGACGGCGCCACTTCGGCCCAGGCAAGTTGCTCCGCCAAAGCACGATTCATTGCCTCGCTCATTGCGTTGCGCGCCTCGGGCCGATTCAGGGTCAGCGTCAGCACGCCTTGGTCCAAGGCCGCGAGGAGGTCCGAAGTACCGGTGTCGATTTGATCGGTCATGAGCGTCGCCCTATGGTCGTGAGTACAAACATTCTAAGCGGCGGTATCGCAAGTCCCGCGCAAAACGGAAATCCATTCCTCGATCAGCGCCACGCCCTCGACGTGCGTGGTGGTTCGCCCCTGCTCCGGCATCATCACACCGGATTCACTGGATCGCATGCGGTACGGCAGAATCGAGTCCTGCGGATTTCCCGGCACAATGTCGAAAAAGTGATCGCCCGTGCCGCGGCCCGCGGCAACCGGCGGCTTGCAAACACCGAGATACCGATCGGCTGCCGCAAATATGGTCAGGTCGAGTGCCGTCGTATTCGCCGGTCCTTTCGCGTTGTGGCAATGCCCGCAATTGATATCAAGATAGGCCCTGGCACGCGCATCGAGCGGCTGCGCAGCGTCGCGCCAGTCTGCATTTTTCGGGGCACTCGCCGGATCCGCCAGCCCCGTGAGGTAACCGAGCTTGGTTAAATGCAGCAGCTGATTCTCACTTCCTGATACGTACGGGTATTCGCGATTCAGGTGCCGCGCCTTGGTACCGATGGGCGCAATCTGCTTCGTCTTCAGATCCACGACGTGGCATCCTGCGCATTGGTTTTGATTGGGCACGACGTAGGTGAAGGCTTGCTTCGCGCCATCGTCGGAAACCAGTTCGAGCGGCATGGCATCGCCCGTCCGTGCCAGCACCGCCTCTGTTTGCGCGGCATTCCATACGTAGGGAAGCGCCTCCCAGCCGCCTTCGCGATGCACCAAAATGCGCGTCTCTACCAAATGCACGTTGGCGAGTTTCAAGCCGCGCTCGCCTTCGGTCTTGTCGCCAAACTCGGTGGATTGATCGTAGGTGCGCGCCACCGCTTTCGAATCGCGCGCCGCACCCTTAGGGAGCGGGTAGTAAAAGGTTTTGCTGATAATGGTGCCGACGGGAAAGTCGAAACTGCCATCGGCGTTATATTTCGCGCTCGTGCCGTGCGGCAGCCAAATTGTGCGCAGCTTGTGCGCATAGTCGCTGAACAGCGGTGTGTTCAGGTCATAAGGCACCACACCCTCATTGAGCGCGAGATTGCGCCCATCCGCATATACCACCTGCCAATCGCTGAGCTTGGCGGGCCGGCCTTCGGCGAAGAAATGTACCGGCTGCGCCGTACGCGAACAGGCGGCCAGCGCCAAAGCGCCGGCGCACACCCAGAGGCGCCATGGCTTAGCTGTGCGGCAACTCAACGGCAGCGAGCTTGGGCAATTCGCATTGGAACGAGGCCTTGTCGACTTTGGGATTTTTGTATTTATTCGGCCCGTCGGCATTGAGCACTTCCGCGTCGCCGTTCTGAACGCAGATGCGCTCGGCCGGGGGCGGCATGCCATTGACCAGGCTCTTGGTATCCACATAACCATCCCAGAGGACATCCGGGAAATGTCCGTTGATGCCGAACATGGCGGTCTTCAGCGTCTTCAATTCCAATCCGTCCGGCGAGTCGCCGCCGCCCTTGAATCGATTGCCATAGACAAAGATGGCCCGGGGATACGGATCGTACTTCGGGTCGACGCCGGCGGTATTGTAGTAGTTGGTGGAAAAGTAACTGGAAATGATCAAGTTGGCGGTGTGGTTTCCGGCGATGTCATTGTCGAAGATTTCGACCTTCGGATTGGAATTCACCACCACGCCCGATCCGGCCGGTACGCTGGCGACGGCTGCGCCTTTCGCGGCGAAATTGGCCAGGTTGTTCTCGAATGACTTGTTGTTGAATACGCGCGTCGATTGCCCCGGCTGCGCGAGATTCGGCATGTTGAACACCAAGATGCCGCCGGTGTTGCCGGTCGCCGTGTTTTCGTAAACATCCGCGTTGATGGTGTTTTCGATTTCGATGCCGGCGACGTTCTTCTCCGCGTGATTACGCCGCACGATCACGTTTTGCGACTGCCCCACATAGATGCCCGCATCCGATGCGCCGATCGATGCGGAATCCTCGATCAGCACATTCTTGCTCTTGACCGGATAGATACCGTACGCGCCATTCGTGGTCTTGGGACCTCCCGTCCATTCCACCCGCACGTCGCGGATCGTGACATTCTCGCCGTCATTGACCTTGAGCCCATCGCCCTTGCTGTCTTCGATGGCGAGATGTTCGATGGTGAAATCGCTCGCGTACACCAGCATGCCTTCGGGACCCGAGATCTCATTCTTGAACGACAGGATGCTTTTATCCGAGCCGGCGCCGCGGATCGTGACGCCATTCGCGCGCAAGGTCAGCACGCGATCGAGTGCATGGCGACCGGCCGGGATTTCGATTATCGACCCGGGTTTGGCGTCCAGGAACTGTTCCTGGAGCTTCTGCTGGTAGGCCGCGTCGTCAGCGGACAACGCTTGCGGCGCCGTTCCCCCGCCGCCGCAGCCGGCGGCCAGAGCACACAAAACGGCGATAGCGACTTTGCCCATGGTTTTCTTCCTAATTTGTAGAAAATCGCCCCAATTTTCAGGATCCAAGCATAGCATGAGGGCGAGACTCATCCTCCGGCGTTGAGAAATCTAACGCCATGGATTAGCGTGTCGCGTCGGTCTGGACCGTTTCGCCTGGGGAAAAAGAACATGAAGCGATGGATCAAAAGAATCGCCCTGACAATCGGCGGCCTGATCGTCGCCGCCATAATCGTAGGCGCCGCCTATGAGCAAATCATGCGTTTACGGGCCGCGCGCGAGTTTCCCGCGCAAGGGCGCCTCATCGATATCGGCGGCCGTCGCATGCAGATCGACTGCCGCGGCAGCGGCGCGCCCACCGTCGTGTTCGAGGCGGGGCTCGATACCATGGGATCACTCAGCTGGAGCGCCGTGCACGAGGCGATCGCGGCCACCACGCGAGCCTGCGCCTACAGCCGCGCAGGCGTTATGTGGAGTGACCCGCGAGCCGGGCAGTTCGAACCCGACAGCGTGGCTCACGATCTTCATGCCTTGCTGCTCGCAGCCGGGGAGCGGGCGCCCTTTGTCATGGTGGGCCATTCCCTTGGCGGACCCTACATCATGAACTTCACCCGCCTGTACCCGCAGGACGTCGCGGGATTGGTGTTCGTTGATGCATCGCATCCAGAGCAAGTCGGCCGCATGGCCGAGGCCGCCGGCAAGAAAATGGAAGCGGGAAAGGGAATGATGCAGGCCGCGAGCGCCTTGAGCTGGACGGGCATTCCGCGGCTGGTTGCCGCGAATACCGACAGCCCGACAATTCCAGCGCAGGCGAAGCGTGCCGAGGACGCCTATGTCAGCCGCTCACTGGGCGCGGCGCTCGAGGAATTGGACTCTTTGGACGCCACCCTCGCGGCGGCAGGTCAGCTGCGCCAGTTGGGAGATCGGCCGGTGGTGGTGTTGACCGCGATGAAGCCTTATCCCGCAGCCATGCTGAAGGCCATGCAAATGACGACCGAGCAGGGCCGGCGGATCCAGGCCGTTTGGAAAGACATGCACGATGACGAAGCCTCGTGGTCGCATCACAGCCGGCACGAGCTCGTACCGGACGCCACGCACTACATTCAGTTTGACCGCCCCGATATCGTCATCGCTGCCGTGCGGGAAACGGTAAACGATGTGCGCTCGGGGGGCGCGACCGCAGTCGCGCCTGCAGCAAAAGAGCCCTGAAGCGTCTCACTGATGAAAGCCGCCGGACTCTTGTGCGCTGCCGCTGGGATAATGTTCACCGGCGCCGCTGCGTGCGCCGCGACGCACGTCGACGAAGTCACCATTGTCAGTAATGTGCTGGGACCCGAGGGCCCCCTGTATGTCGAGGGCAACCTCTACTACGTGGGTTGGGTCTCGAACACGCTCTCCAGATGGGACGGCAAAACCACCACCGTCTTGAATAATCTCGCCGGCTGCAGCCACAACGGACTGGCATTCACCGCGCGCAGGACATTCTTGCTGGCGTGCACCGACAACCACGGTGCCATCCTCGAACTCGACATGAGCGGCAAGCAATTGCGGCGCTGGGACGCGGACAACAAGGGAAACAAATTCGACGGCGGCATCAACGATGTCATGGTTGCGGCCAACGGCGGCGCCTACGCGACGGTGTTTGGGCCGCCTGAGGACGTGCCGACCGCCGTGGCCGGGAAGATTCTCTATCTCGCGCCCGGTGCAAACCTCTGGGTCGAGGTGGCGAGGGATCTTAACTACGCCAACGGCATCGGCATTTCCCCGGACCAGAAGACCCTGTACGTGAGCGAAACCGTGGGCAACTGCATATTGAAGTTCGACGTCAATCGCGACGGCACACTCAAGAATCGGGCGAATTTCGCCTTGCTGAATCTTCTCACCCCTAACAAGGCGAGTTCCTGGTGGCTCGGCCCCGACAGCATGAAGATCGACAGTAAAGGGAACATGTATGTGGCCCAATGGTTCGGCGGGCAGATCCTGAAGATATCGCCGCAGGGGAAACTTTTACGTCGCTTCGAGATCGCCGCGGGAGACGGAACGACGAATGTCGCGTTTGGTCCCGGCGAGAAGGATTTGTACGTTACGGTGGTGAAGGATCCGAATGATGCGCAGGCCAGAGGCAGCGTCGTCAAAATTCCCAACGATCAAAATTGAACCGCCGCCGGCTGCAATCGCGGTCGCAGATGCAGCAGAAGTAGACTCAAGAGAAGGCACGCGATCAAGCTGGCGCCGGCATCCACGACATAGCTTCCGGCCACGCCGCGCCAGGCATAGCCCCAGCCATCCACCAGCAACATATACGTATTGGCGACATTGAACGCTGACACCATGAGGCAATAGGTGGTCGCTGCAAAGGCATTGCCGCGTCCGATGGTGGCAAAGGTAATCGCGGTCGAGGCCGTAATGGACAGGGACTGAAAGACGTTTTCGCCGATCAATGCCGCCGCAAACGCCCAGGGAGTGCGCGGCAGAGCGAGCAGCAGCAGGGTGAAAATCGACCCGATCCCGCCGATGGCGAGATACAAATAGCGCACCGGCAGCAGCCGATCGACCAGCGGAAACATCAAACAACCGGCGATCCCCGCGATCAACACTCCGGCGCCGCCCACGAGTCCGACGAAGTGGCTCGAAGTGTGAAAATCACTGCCCAGGCCGCCCAAAATATTGACCAGGGAAAACGTTGATGCCGGCGCGATGAACAACACAAGGGCGATGAGAATTTCGCGCCGCTTGAGCAGGCCGATGACTTCGGCGAAGAACTGCGGAAAGCTTTCGCGTGCCAGGCGCCGATCCGGCCCCGGCGCCGGCATCCAGCAGAAAATCACGGTCGGCAGAAGAACGATCGCGGCCAAGACCACCGCCGCCGCACCGGGGGATAGATGCTGCACGATTTCACCGGTCATCATGGCCATGGCGCCGCCGCCGCTGATGTTGGCGATGGTCACCCACACGCTCAGGCCGTGCTCCTCGTCTGCCGTGATGATGCTGGAAAGCCACCCTCCGAGTGCGCTCTGATAGAGATTGGCGAAAAAGAAACCGGCGACCAGAAAGATTTCCACCAAGACCAGGTGTTCGAGGTTGGTCAGTGCGAGGGCCAGGAGCACCGCGGACAGCAGCGCCGTCACCACGGAATACCAACGGCGGCTAAATCGAACATCGAGGACCGGACTGACCAGAAACGTCCAAAACCCTGGCGAGATCGCCGCCGCCGTCATGCCGGCGATCATGGCCTCGGGAACGTGACGCGCACTCAAGAGCTGCGGCACAGCGATGACCAAGATGCCGCCGTACATCCCGAACAGCGCGTTGCTGAGACCCAGCAGCCAAACCGGCGCGCGCCGCGCCGGCGCGCTCACGGCACCTCCCATCGGCCGGAAGCGGCGGACCGGTATAGCGCGTCGATGATGCGCATGGTCGCCATGCCGTCCTCGATCGGAAATTCCTGCTGGGTCTCGCCGAGAAACACGGCCGCCGCCGCGTCGCATTGCAGCGCATATTGATCCACCGCCGGAAAGTCCTCGAATTCTGCTGACGCGCCGTCCAAGCTCTTGCCGCTGTCGATGGTTATGCGGCAGGCCAAATCCTTGGGAGGGGTGAACGGCACGGGCATGTCGATGCGCCCGTCGGTTCCCAAGATCGTCACGCGTTGGTAGGTGGCCGCGCGAAACGCGCTGCTGAACACCAGCTGGCCGCCGCCGGGAAATTCGAGCAGCCCGCTGGTGAGCGTGTCAATGCCCGGATTCGCATCGCGATTGATCAGTGCGATCGCCCGCGTAGGCTCCGCGCCAAAGATGTAACGGGCGGTGACCAAGGGATAGCAGCCCACGTCATACAGCGCGCCGCCGCCCAATTGCGCTTGATTGCGGACATTGCGAGGATCCAGCACGGTAAATAGAAAAGCGGATTGGATGCTGCGCACGGTGCCGATCCGGCCGCTTCGAACCAGTGCGCGGACTCGATGCCATTGGGGGTGATGGCGCACCATGAAGGCCTCGATAACCCGCTTCTGACTCCGGTCGCGCGCATCGACAATGGCCTGTGTCTCGGTTGCATTGATGCCAAGCGGTTTTTCGCACAGGACGTGCTTGCCGGCGTTCAGCGCCTTGACCGTCCATTCGACGTGAAGATGGTTGGGCAAGGGATTGTAAATCGCATCGATGGCAGAGTCGTTGAGCAATGCCTCGTAGCTTCCATAGCTGCGTGGAATGGCAAATCGGGCTGCGACCTCAGCGGCTCGGGACGTATCGCGCGACGCGATGGCAGCGATCGTGCCCCGCTCGCCGCTCAAGATGGCCGGCATGACGCGTTTGATGCCGATGTTGGCGGTGCTGAGGATGCCCCATTGGATTTTACGCATGAACGTCAAATTCTATCCTGATCTCGCGCAATTGCCCGCAACGAAAGCGGAAACGCCTATACTTTGTCGCGGAATCGTGCGATTCCGCCGGAGGATCGTCGTTGACCACATCCGCAACCGCAGCTGCAAATCCACCCGCAACCAAACCGTTGGCCGGCCTTGCACCGCCGCCGTTGAAGCCGGCATCATTTTTCAAGACGCTTCGGGCTTCCAAGGGCAACGCCTTTGAAGTCATTCCCCTGCGGGCCTATGAGCAGCCGGTCTATTTGGCAAAGTCGGTGCTCGGTAACGTGCTGATGGTGAATGATCCTGAAGGGGTGCGCCGAGTTTTATTGGATAACGTTGCCAACTATCCGAAAAACGACCTGGAAATCGAATTCTTTTCCGCGATGTTCGGCGAAGGCCTGTTGAGTGCGCCGCATGCGAAGTGGCGCACGCATCGAAAAGTGATGGCGCCCTCCTTCGGCACACGCACCGTGGAATCCTATGCGCCCGCCATGGTGGAGACGACACAGGCGTTTGCCCAGCATTGGGATGCACTGCCGGAAGCGGCAGAAATAGACATCGCCGAGGAAATGAAAGCGCTGACGCTCAAGATTATCTGCCGGACCATGTTCTCCGCGGACGCGGATGAGCTGGCAACGCTCTCGCGCGAGGCGCTCATGTTCGTGCAGGCGTCGCTGGAGTTTGGCTTGCTGGATGTGCTGCCGGTCATCGGTCCGCGGCGTATCAAGCGCACCGTCGAAGCGATCCGGGCGCACTTCAAGGGAATGGATGCGGCGATTTACCGCCTGATCGGCGAGCGTGAAAAGATCCGCAACGAAGCCCCCAGAGACTTCCTGACCCGGCTGGTCGCGGCGAAGGACCCTGACGATGGTGCCGGAATGAATGCCGGCGAGGTGCGCGACGAAGTCATCACGATCTTCGTGGCCGGCTACGAAACGACGGCCGTGAGCATGACCTGGGTGTGGTACCTGCTGTCGCAGCATCCACTCGAGGAGGCGAAGCTGCACGAGGAGCTGGATACCGTCCTCGCCGGCAGAGCGCCGACGGTTGAGGATCTGCCGAATCTGCCGTACACACGCATGGTGATCGAGGAGGCGATGCGCATCTATCCGCCGGCGCCGGGAATCTCGATCCGAGAAGCCCAGCAAGCCGACGAAGTCTGCGGCTTCAAAGTGACACCGGGACTCCAGGTTTTAATATCGCCATGGGTGCTGCACCGTCACCGCCGCCTTTGGGACAATCCCGAGCGCTTCGATCCATCGCGATTCCGCAAGGAATCGAGCGACAAGCGCCCGCGCTTTTCCTATTTGCCCTTCGGCGGAGGACCGCGCGTGTGCATCGGCGCAACGCTCGCCATGACCGAAGCAACGTTGATTCTCGCAGTGCTCGCCCAGCGATTTCGTCTGCGTCTCAAGGAGCCGCAGGAAATCCGATTGCAGACGCGCATCACCTTGCGCCCCAAGAACGGCATGATAACCATCTTGGAGCGGCGCCCTTCCCTGCACTCGGGCGGTGCGCACGGGCCGCGTTGACGCACGGAAATCGCGCGGGCCGCCCTGCATCGGCAAATATCTTGGCAACGCGCCGAACGTTGTCACACTTTTGCCGTGTCCGCGTGAAATAAAGGGCCCCACAAGCGATTCTTTATCACCTGACTTTCACATGCCGCTCATAGAATATGGTCGAAGGAAACTCCAGAGACCAAATTCATGAGCGAACATTCAGCCAAGCACTATCTGTTGGCTTCCGATTTCGACCAGACCTTGAGTTTCAAAGACTCCGGCGTGGTGTTGAGCGAACTGCTCGGAATATTCGTAGTTGCGGAGCGCATTGCCGGACTCGCTCGAACCAACCTGGTTCAACAGGGCGGCGAATTGGCCTATTTGATTCGGCATGATCCGGAATTTCGCGGCGTTCGCCGCGAGCACTTGATCGAAGCCGGACGGCGCGTGCGGCTCAAAGGCGCGATTCCGGCGCTCGTGGATTTCATGCAGCGCGGTGCCGCGGGTTATGAATTCTCGTTTTTTGTGATTTCAGCAGCGCCTCGCGAAATCGTGACCTCGGCGTTGTCCGGCATCATTCTGCCGAACACATTTACGGCACCGAATTGGACTTCGATGCACACTCGCGGGAAGTGAAGGCCATCAATCGCGTGCCCGCCGGCTACGGCAAGGTCGCTGTCATTGAGGAGCTTCAGCACCGATTGAAGATAGCCGCTGACCGCGTGATCTATGTGGGTGACGGCGGCTCGGACGTGCACGTGATGTTGCACGTCAACAATCACGATGGATTTACCATCGCGGTCTCTGAGAACAAGCAGCTGGCGCGGATCGCGAAGCGCGTGGTCCTCAGTGACAGTGCATTTAGCATCATGGTGCCGATCCTCGACCAACTGCTGCATTGGCGAACCGGTGAGATCCGGGAGCTGTTCGAATCGTACGGCCTGACGTTGGACGAGTGGGAAAGGGACAGAACGGACCGGCTCAAGATCGGAAAAATGCTTCCCCTCGGAAAGGCTCGGGCCGAAGCCGTATGAATTCCTTCTGGATTGAATGCCTCGGATGGACCGCCACCTGCGTATTTGTTGCCTCTTACTTTTTTGCGAGGCCCTCGCGGCTGCGTGCATTCCAAATGAGCGGTGCGCTGCTCTGGGTGACGTATGGCGCGCTGATCGGCGCGTTGCCGGTCATTATCGCCAACTTGCTGGTTTTTGCGGCAGCGGCTTGGACCGCACTTCGGAAAGCACCCGCCCTGCAGCCCGGCTCGGCGGCCTGATCCCCGCCCTAGCCCGCGCCAATGCCGCGGCGCTGCGCGCCGGGACGGTGTTCGCATACAATGCAGCATCCTTCTCTGTGTTGTGGCGCCCATGGACAAAGCACTCCGTTCTCAAAATAAAGATCCTCAATCGTCCGAAGGCGGTTACCGGCGCATGATGCTGCCGCATCCGGTGTCATTGTTGGGTACCGGGCAGCCTGACGTCGAGACCGAGATGATGGGCCAGCTGGGACCGGGCACCATATTCATGATGGGCGACAATCCGGCCCTCTCGAAAATGCCGGAGAAGCCGAAGCTGCTCGATTTCTTTCGTCAGCGATTTTCGCCCTTCACGCGCAATCACCTGCTGCAAAGCGCGCTGGTCGCGCTCAAAAGCGGCATGGAAGAGAAAGTCGTACTCGCATGTTTGCTGCACGACATTGCCAACGGCGCGCTGATTCGTGTGGATCACGGCTATTGGGGCGCGCAGCTCATCGAACCCTACGTATCGGAAGAGATCAGTTGGGCAGTCCGAAATCATCAAGCCTTGCGATTTTTCGCCGATGAATCGGTCGGCTATCGGTATCCCGAGGCGTACATCAAGTTCTTCGGTCCTGACTACGAACCTTCGGAGTACGTCAAGCAGGCATACCTGCAGGCGCGCGAGCATCGCTGGTACATGACTTCGCGCCTCATCACCCTGAACGACTTGTATTCATTCGATCCGAACGTCACCGTCGACCCGGAGCTGTTCACCGATATTATCGGCAGACATTTCAAGCAGCCGCAGGAAGGTCTGGGGTTCGATGGCTCGGCGGTTGCGCACATGTGGCGAACGATGATTTGGCCGAACAATCTGTTATGACGCAGAAATCCGGGCCGCATAACCAGGAGATGGGGATGGAACTGCAAATCAACGATCAGACAATTACCGTCGTGGCCGAACCCGATCTACCGCTGCTGTGGGTACTGCGCGATTTGCTGGGAATGACCGGCACGAAATTTGGCTGCGGTATGGCGCTCTGCGGTGCGTGTACCGTATTGGTCGACGGTGTGGCCTTGCGCTCATGCGTGCTTCCGGTCGCGCAAACCGCGGGAAAGAAGATCACCACCATTGAAGGCGTCGGCACAACGGCGGCAGGCGCGGCACTCCAGGGGGCGTGGCAACAGATCAACGTACCGCAATGCGGTTATTGCCAGGCTGGGCAGATCATGTCAGCCGCCGCTCTCCTTCAAGTCAAGCCGGATCCGACCGATGCGGACATCGATGCCGCCATGTCAGGGAATATCTGCCGCTGCGGCACCTACCCGCGGATTCGCTCCGCCATCAAACAAGCCGCCCATCAGGCGGGGCAAACCAAGTGAGCGCCGTGGCGGACGATTTCGCCGCATCGCACGGCTTGAGTCGCCGCGAATTCTTGCGGCAACTTCAGGCGCTGGGCGGCCTGCTGCTGGTGGCCGACGGCGTGCACATTGCCAAGGCGGCCGATGCCCCCAAGTACGGCGCCGACGGCATGCCGCACGGCACCGTCGACAATCCTCTGGTGTTCCTAACAGTGGGTGATGACGGCTGGGTAACCATCGTCGTGCATCGCTCTGAAATGGGCCAGGGCGTGCGCACCGGCATGCCGCTCATTGTCGCGGACGAACTGGAGGCGGATTGGAGCCGAGTCCGCGTGCAGCAGGCGCCCGCCGACGAAGAGAAGTACGGCAACCAGGACACCGACGGGTCGCGCAGCACGCGACATTTTCTTGACCCGATGCGCCGCTGCGGCGCGGCGGCTCGAATGATGTTGGAACAAGCCGCGGCATTGTCGTGGAACGTGCCGCCGGCCGAAGTGCGCGCAGTGAATCATGAAGTACTGCATGAGAAAACCGGTCGCAAACTCTCCTACGGCACGCTCGCCAAGCGGGCCGCAAAGCTGCCGGTGCCGGCGGCGAGTACGCTGCGTCTAAAGACTTCCGACCAATTTCGTTATGTCGGCAAGGGGGGCGTGCCGATCGTCGATGGACACGACATCGTCACCGGCAAAGCGCAGTACGGTATCGATCCTTGGTTCAAGGACATGAGCTTCGCGGTCATCGCACGCTCACCGGTCCTGGGCGGCAGTGTCAAGCAATTCGACGGCAACGCCGCGGCCGCGGCGCCTGGCGTGCAGAAGGTGCTGCAAATGCCGGCGCCGGTTCCCAAAGCCACGTTTCACCCGCTGGCCGGCGTCGCCATCATCGCCAATTCCACAGGCGCGGCGATCGCCGCGCGCAAACTGCTGAAAATCGAATGGGATGACGGCGCCAATGGCAGCTACGATTCCGCCGACTATCGCGCGTCGATGCAGGAATCAGCCCACAAGCCCGGCAAGGTGGTACGCGAGTCGGGCAATGTGGACTCGGCCTTTCAATCCGCTCCCAAAACTCTGGAGGCGGAGTACTACATACCGCACATCGCCCATGCGACCATGGAGCCGCCGTGTGCGGTGGCGCGCATCATTGCCGGCCAGGTCGAAGTCTGGGCGCCCACCCAAGCGCCGCAAGTCACGCGCGAGGACGTTGCGAAACATCTTGGGGTCGCGGCGCAGAATGTCACCGTGCATGTGACATTGCTCGGCGGCGGATTCGGACGCAAATCGAAGCCGGACTTCGCCATCGAGGCCGCGCTGTTATCGCAGGCAATGGACGGGCGCCCAGTCAAAGTGACCTGGACGCGCGAAGATGACCTGCATCATGATTTCCTGCACACCGTGTCGGTCGAATATATGAAGGCCGGTGTGGGTGCCGACGGCAAAGTCTCCGCGTGGCTGCATCGAAGCGTGGCGCCCTCGCTCGCGACGATCTTCGCTCCGAACACCAATCACGAAGTCGGCGCCGAATTGGGTATGGGCTTTATCAACATGCCCTACGACATCCCCAACCTGCGGCTCGAAAACCCGGAAGCCAGCGCGCACTGCCGCATTGGGTGGTTTCGCTCGGTGTCCAACATTCCCCACGCGTTTGCCGTGCAGTCGTTTGTGTCGGAGCTGGCGGCGAACGCCAACAAAGATCACCGCGACTACTTGCTGGAACTCATTGGACCGGCGCGCAAAATCGATCCCAACAGTCTGCAAGACCATTGGAATCACGGTGAATCGCCGCAACGCTATCCGGTGGACACCGGTCGACTGCGGCGCGTGGTCGAAACCGTCGCGCAGGAGGCCGGCTGGGGTAAAAAATTCGCACCCGGCCGCGGCTTGGGGCTGGCTGCGCATTACAGCTTTTTAAGCTATGCCGCCGCTGTCGTGGAAGTGGACATCGATGCGCAGGGACTGATTGTGGTGCCGCGCGTCGATGTCGCATTTGACTGCGGCCCGCAGGTCAATCCGGAACGCATTCGCTCGCAGCTCGAAGGCGCCGTCATCATGGGCTTGAGCCTCGCGCTGTATGGAGAGATCACCTTCAAGAAGGGTCGCTCGCAACAGGATAACTTTCACCAGTATCGCGTCATGAGGATGAACGAGGCACCCGCCGACATCCGCGTGCACTTGATTCCGGCGGCGGATTGGACCATGCCATTGGGCGGCGTCGGCGAACCCGGCGTGCCGCCGATTGCGCCGGCGCTGTGCAATGCGGTTTTCGCGGCCACCGGCAAGCGAATTCGTAGCCTGCCCATCAAGGATCAGGCCAAACGCGCAACTTGACGGACTCGGCGGAGCAGCCGTTTGCTTTACGGAACCGGGTTCTGCCACAGCGCGCGAGGCCTCGACAGCGCTGAAGTCAGCTGGGCTGCCAGATCGCCCAAGGTATAGGGCTTCGGCAGCAGCGGAATGCCCTCGTCCTCGGCGTCGCGTTTGGCCGCCGCTGAGAAGCCGCTGACCAAAACCACCGGCAATGAGATGCGGCGTTGACGCATTTCCCGCACCAATCCCATTCCGTCCATGCCGCCCGGCATCATGACATCCGATAGCACCAATCCGATATCCGAGGTCGCCGCGAGCTCATTCAAGGCGGCTTGTCCGGTCGTCACCGGTATCACCTCGTAGCCCAGCTCGGCCAACATCGCGCTCGTCAGCGACGCCACCTGAACATCGTCTTCGACCAGCAGCACCCGGCAGGGTGCCGGCGAGCCCGGCGAGACCTTTTCGCCAGTCTCCGTGCCCTCTGCGGCGACGGTTGGCGGCTCGTTGGACCGCGGCAGCAGCAGCAGAACCTTGGTACCTTCCTGGGATCGGCTTTCAATTTGCACCGATCCGCCGGAGCCATGCGCGAAACCGTACACTTGCGCGAGCCCTAATCCTGAGCCCTTGCCGATATCTTTGGTGGTGTAGAAGGGCTCCAGGCAACGCGCGATCGTCTCGGCGTCCATGCCGACACCGGTATCGTCGACCGATAGCTCTACGAAGTCACCGGTGAGCCCATATTCGCTGATGTCCTCGCGGTTCACGGCCGCAATCGTGATGGTGCCGCCTTGGGGCATGGCATCACGCGCATTCACACAGAGATTGAGCAGTGCGATGCCCAGCTCGCCCTCATCGACGCGCACCGGCCACACGTCCGGGTCAAAAACCGTTTTGACCGTTACCGATCCGCCCAACGAGCCATCGAGAAGCTGCCTCATGCCCTCCACGTGCCGCGGTATGGCGAGCGGCTTTGCATACAGTTCCTTTTGCCGCGAGAAGGCCAGGAGCTGACGCGTCAGCGCGGCTCCTCGCTCCGCGGCTTGACGCATCCCTTCGCGTACTGCCAGGCGTCTCTCGGCCGTCAACTCACGGTCCAAGATGCTCAGACCGCCGCTGATCACCATGAGAAGATTATTGAAATCGTGCGCAATACCGCCCGTCAATTGACCCACCGCTTCCATCTTCTGACTTTGCCGCAGCAGTCGCTCAGTGCGCTCGCGCTCGGCGACCTGGGCCAACAAGGCGGCATGTGCGCCACGCAGTTGATCGGCGGTACTGCGCTGCTCGGTCAGGTCGGTAACGATGCAGCAATAGATCTCTTCGCCATTCAGGCCGTCGGCCCGTAACGGACTAAACGACACGTGAGCCGGGATGATGCGCCCCCGATGGGTTTTGATTCCCAGTTCGCTTTTCGATGCCGAAGTAATCAATTCGAGCACGGCGGGCCAATCGGCCGCATCGATGTATCGCGCCAATGATCCGCCGATCACCTGCTCGAGTTGGTTCTCGACCAATTCCGCGAGGCGCCTGTTGCAGTAAAGAATGTCGCCGCCGCGCGTCAGGGTCAACGCGCCCTCCTGCATTTCCTCCACCAGCAGCCGGTAGGTCTGATCCGCGGTCTCGAGCGTATAGACCCGGGGTACGTCGTCCGCACCCGAAACGACTACCGCGTCCACGTCTCCGTTGCGGATTGCCTCCAGCGTCTCTTCGGCCTCACGCAGTTTCTCGCGAAGAGCATGATTCTCCAGGCGCAAGAGCTGCTGCGCGTTCGCATCGGACGGGGCGGCGGAAGATCCTTGAGCAACGGGAGGATTCATTTGGCAATGGCGATGGCTTCTTTGGGGCTCAGGCCAAGACCGGCCAGAACGCGCTCCTCATTGGCGAGATCGCCGATGATCCGCCGCAGCGGCAGCGGCAGCATCTTGACCAAGGTCGGTGCGGCCAGGATCTGGTGCTCTTGCGCGGCGGCGGGATGCTGGTAAATATCGACCACCTCCAGCTCGTACTCGCCGTGCAGCCGCTCTTCGCACACGCGCCGTAGATTTGCGATCGCTCTCGAGGAGCGCGACGTCGTGCCGGTTATAAAGAGGCGCAACACATAGTGCGTGCCCTTCGCAATCACAGGGGGCGCCTGTTCGCTCATGGGGCCGCAACCGGGCGTAAATCCAAGCCCACCAAAACCCGTTCCATATTCGATAGATTTCCGATGATTCGCTTCAAGGGCTCCGGCAGTCGACGCACGAGCGTCGGCACCGCCAGGATTTGGTCCCCGGCCGCGAGTTGCGGATGTTCAAGCAGATCGATTACCTCGATGTGATACCGCCCAACCAGATGTTCCTCGCAAATCTTCTTCAAGTTGGCGAGCGCCGTGATTGATTTCGGTGTCTGACCCGCCACATACAGACGCAAGTTGTAATGCCCGCCGCCCGGATGCAGGGAATCCTCCGTCACCGTGCTGATCACCTGATTCATGACGCCTTCCCCCCCCGCTGAATAGCCATCGCGCGCCTCTCATCCTGCATGCGCTTCTCGAGTTCCTCATTGTGCTGCAGGGATTTTCGAGCGTTTTCTTCCTCGGATTCGAGTTCCGCGCGCAACTCCGCGATTTGCCGTTCAAGCGCGGCGCGCTTGCGCTGGATATCCCGCTGTTTGCGCTCGTTGTCCTGAGTGCGGCGCACGGCGGCCGCGGCGTCGACGATTTCTTGCGCGATGCGCGCGGACCCCGTCAAGACGCCGCTGCTTCCCAGATAGGCGTCGACGAGCTTTACGCCCTGCGAGGTCAATTGATACTCGCGAATCTGGTTGGAATGGTTCATACCGCGCGACTTGAGCACGTAGATGCCGCGATTGCGCTCGCCGTTGCTTTCGAGTTGAACGAGCGACAGCCAGGTGTCCATGAGCGAAGACATGCCCGCATCCGACTTGTCCATCCCTTCGACCGAAAGCAGATTGGTCAGAAAGGCCGTGATGCCGCGGCTCTTCAGCAAGTCGATTACCCGCAGCAGCATGGAGTGCACATCGCCCGTTTCGGCCCTCAAGGCAGAAATCGGATCGAGTACCGCGGCGGCGGGCGCGAACTCCTCGATCTCGCGATACATCCGCGCCAAGTGCATCTCGAGTCCAAACAGGCTCGGTCGCGCCGCCTCGAAGCGCAGCAGTCCCGCATCGACGTGCGGCTGCAAATCGAGGCCGATGGAACGCATATTGCGAATTATTTGTGCCGGTGATTCCTCGAACGCGAAGTACAGGCAGCGTTCGCCGCGCGCGCAAACCGCCTCGACAAAATGAGCCGCCAGGCTGGTCTTGCCGGTCCCCGCGGTCCCCGACACCAGAATGCTGGTGCCGCGATAAAACCCGCCGGCACCCAGCATCTGATTCAATCCCGGAATACCGCTGGAGATCACCACGTCGGAAGCCGAATGGGCCAACCCCGCCGAGGTGATCGGC
>Ga0210391_10002190_pt1 | contig 17105 bp, 12 predicted proteins | sample IncBWC12OmetaG_FD_160573 | JGI IMG/M metagenome (GOLD analysis project Ga0210391, IMG submission 160573) | Forest soil microbial communities from Barre Woods Harvard Forest LTER site, Petersham, Massachusetts, United States - Inc-BW-C-12-O ... | reverse complement strand
AAATAGGGCCTGTAGTTAGGTGCTCCATGGTGACCTCCCACTGGAACTGGCGCGGTCTTTTTTTGCAGGTGCGAGGAAGGGGAGAGACCGCGTTCTAGAGCGCGAGTATAGCACCGCGCATTTGAAATTCAACTACTTCTCATAAAGTAAATCGATGCTTGCCTTCACATGGTCCGCCCGCAATTAGAACTAGGTGAAAATTCGACCGACTGCTTTCAAGCCCTCTGTTTGCAAGGGTTTGCACGAGCCACCAATCATCAGCCGCTTTGCATCTGTCCCACGTCCACTTAGGAGTTCGAGCGAAAGCTTATGGCCACCTTCGTTGACAAAGCGGAGGGCGGCGGGCACAATGAAAAAGCTTCGTTGGAACTGCAACCCCGGTTTTGCAGGGGTTTCACCCAAAGCATTCGTGCCCGAATGGCGGAACTGGCAGACGCGCAGGTCTCAGAAGCCTGTGACTTAACGGTCGTGGAGGTTCGAGTCCTCTTTCGGGCACCAAAAAAATGTATCTTTGTGGGATACTAGCTTCGCTACCTCAAGCACTAAAGCGGCAAGATCCTCATGTACTCTATTTTCTTCCTACAGACGCCCAGACCAGTACAGAAGCAGCACAATCAATATAATTAGCCCCGCCCCACTGATCGGGTAGTAGCCCCATTGTTTGCTGTGCCGCCAAATCGGAAGACTGCCCACAACGGCTACCAGGAGCACTATCGGAAGAATGAACATCAGCAGCATGCCTGCACCCCACTCTCTTGCCCGCGCTGCAAGTCTAATCCTCATCCGATTCGCGCAGTATCCGTTATTGCTCACCTACTCCGCGCGCAGCATCGAGACGGGCTCGATTCGAACCGCTTGCATTACCGGCCGCAACGCAGCCAAAAATGCTCCGGCGAGAATCGCCAGCGCAGGAAACGCCAGCATTTGCATGTCGGTTGCCTTCACCTGATAGAACAGCGACTCAACATAGCGGATCGACAACATCCCCAGGCCGATGCCCGCGACAGCTCCCACGAGCACCATCGCAAACACATCCATCGTCACTAACCGTGCGATGCCTCCCGCCTGCGCGCCCACCGCGATCCGAATCCCAATTTCGCGTCGTCGCTGCAGCACGGAATAGTGCAGCACGCCATACAAACCGACGCCCGCGAGCAACAACGCTACGATCGCGAAGAATAGCGCCAGCGTCGCCAACAACCGCTCACGCACCGTCTGCGACTGATTAATTTCAAGCTGTGTTCGAATGCGGCTTACGCGAAACTCCGCTCGTGCCCGTGGGACTTCCTGTCGTAGCACCGAGGCGAGCGACCGTGGATTCAAGCTGGCTGTTCGCACCAGCAAAATCCCCGCGCCTCTTTTTCGTGAAGCACCGTTGCCGTCCACCGCGTGAAAAGGAACATAGAGCTGCGGCAAAATCGGCTCGCGCAAATTCCGGTACCGCGCGTCTCCCACCAACCCCACAATTTCATATCGTAATCGCACACCCTCATCCAGCGAGAGATCAAAGCTCTTTCCCACTGGGTCTACTCCATCAAAATATGTCTTCGCGAAGGTTTCATTGACGAGCGCTGCCCCCGGGTGCATATCGCCCGGCCGGAAGTCTCTTCCATCTAGCAACCGAATCTTCATCACGTCCAGCCAGCCCGGCGAAACAGCGCGCATGTAAGACAGCACTCCGTTGGGCGGCGCACCGTTTACGGAAATGAAATTGTTCCAGCCGCTGCCGCCGAGCAGGGGAGAATCCCCGATCGCGACTGCTTCGACTCCTTGCACGTTTTTCACGTGGTCCGCCACTTGCTCCCAGAACTCTATCGGCTGCGGCGTTTTGGTGACGGCGTCCACAATAAGCAGCCTGTCCGTCGAGAAGCCCGTAGGTTGCTGCGACAATCGTTGAAACGTTGTGACGAAAAGTCCTGCCACAAAGAGTACAAGAAAACAGAACGCCACTTGCACGGCAATGAGGGCGTGCATCAATCGGCGTTTCGAATGCGGATCATCGCCGCCCTTCAACGCACTGACAGGATTGACAGACGAGGCGCGGAGCGCAGGAATCAATCCAAAAAGTAGAGTCACAAGCAGCGAGAGCGCCAACCCGAACCCCAGAACCTGCCAGTCCGAAGGAAGAATGAGCCGTGCCGGATTGTCCGGCGGATTGATCATGCTTACGACGAACGGCCCCGACCACCACGCGAACAATCCGCCGATCGCTGCCGCCATCAGAGCCAGCCACCCACTTTGTACAAGCACCAGCTGAATCAGACGCCATCTTCCACCGCCGAGGGAAACGCGCACAGCCATCTCGCGCGCTCGCGCCGAAGCTTGCGCCGTCATCAAATTTGCGACATTGGCGCACGCTATGAGCAGCACCAATGCCACAAGTACTCCCAGCACAGCGAGCGGCCGTTTCGTTTCCGTCTGGAGATTCGAGACTCCCGTCGCCGCCGGTTCGAGCACAACCTTCTGATCCAGGAATTGATCAATCTCTTTCTTTGACATTCCAAGAAAGCCTTTCGCTCGTTCCTCCTCAAACGCTCGCGAAGTGGCTTCCAGTTTCTGCCGCATCGGCTCGAGCGCCACACTGGGCTTCACTATTGCCAGAGTACGGTGCCACGTCGAGTCTTTGCGCGTAACCGCCGGATTCATCATCGTCGGCACGAAAATATCCACCATCGTCCCTGGTTCGGTGCCTGTGAAGGGCGCTTCGACGACTCCTGCAATTTCGTAAATCTCATTTCCCATGCGAAAGGTACGGCCAATCACGGCCGGATCTTGCCCAAAACGATGCGACCAATAGTCGTGAGAGAGCACTGCGTAAGGATGTCCGCCAGGTTTCAGATCGTCGTTTTCTGTGAACAAGCGTCCTAATGCCGGACGCAGCCCAAGCGTCGGAAACATCCAGCCGGAAACGTATTGCAGGTAGGCTTTCTCAATGTCCTCATCCGATTTGTAAGTAAGGTCCACCGAATCCGCGTACGAAACGGCGAATAACTCGGCCTGATCTTTTACCGCTGCTCGCATCAACTGAAAATCCGGATACGCCCAGCCATCGAAATCTTGCGGCTTGCCATCCGGTCCGATGCCTTGCTGCGCCAAATCGTAAAGCCGTTCAGGATTCGCGACGGGCAAAGGCCGCAGAAGAATCGCATCAATCAATCGAAATGCAGATGTACATGCCCCAATCGCCAACGCTAGCGACAGGATTGCCGCAGCAGAAGTAACCTTCGTCTTGTTAAGTTGCCGCAAACCGAAGATTGCATCCGAGCGCAGGGATTCCAGCCATGACACAAGCCGCACGTCGCGGCTCCCTTCTCGATGGCGGAGCGTCGAACCAAACGCCCTTTGCGCCGCAACAGGGTCGCGACCCTGTGCGATCGCCTCCGCGATATGCGCCTCAAGTTCCTCGTCAATCTCGCGATTCACTTTTTCACCGCGCAAGACATTCGTTACCCGCAACCAAAGCGACATCTCTCACCTCTCTCAAAACGCGCCGTTTCGCGGTCCCTACTCCGATCTCAACATTTCCACCGGATCAATCCGCACCGCTCGCATCACCGGAACGATTGCCGCGACGAGTGCCGTTGCCAGCAAGACCGCCGACGGTGCCGCCATCATCGTCCAATCCGTGGCTTTTACTTCGAACAGCAGCGACACGAGGATGCGCGACGCGGCTACTCCCAAGAAGAGTCCGAAAATCGCACCCACCGCAACCATCAGAAATACATTCGCCGTAACTAGCCGCGCGATCCGCCCTGGCTGTGCTCCCACGGCCAGACGGATGCCGATTTCGCGCCGACGCTGCGCTACCGAGTAATGCAAGACGCCGTACAACCCGATTCCGCCGAGTACGATTGCGACGCCCGCGAAAAACATTCCCAGCATTGCGAGCAACCTCTCGCGAAACGTACGTCCTCGAATAATCTCAGCCTGCGTTCGGATGTTGCTTACGTAAAACTCCGGCCGCGCCTTTGTGACTTCTTCCCGCAGCACCGGCGCTAACGCTTGCAGATTCTCTCCACTCGCGCGCACCACAAACGTCCCTCGCCCCCGCGGCTGCGGTGCGCCCGCTCCGTCCACAGAGCTGAACGGGACGTATGCTGTAGCGCGTACCGGGAAACGGAAATTGTCGCGAGACCGTGCATCCTTCACATATCCGACGATGCTGACGCGTACTCGCACGTTTTTGGGGCCCGAAGTTTCGAACGACTTCCCCACTGGGTTTTCGCCATGGAAAAATTCGTTCGCAAACCTTTGATTCACGATCGCCGCGTTCGGATAATTTTCTTCACTACGAAACTCTCTTCCGTCGAGTACCGGTATTTTCATCTCCTCAAACCACCCAGGCGAAACCGCCAGGAAGTCGGAAACCACGTCTCCCGGAGCGGCGCCATTCACAACAATGTCTTCAGTCCAGCTTTCCCCGCTCATCATCGGCCACCCTGTCATCGCTACCGACTGCACTCCCGGCAATTCCCGCAAGTGCTCCGCGACCTGGTCCCAGTTGACCGAGGGCTGCGCCTGCTGCGTCTGCGTTTCGAGATTCACAATCCTCTCCGAAGAAAACCCCGTCGCCTGATGCGTTAGCCGGTCAAACGTCGTCATAAACAGTCCCGCAACAAAAAGCACCAGGAAGCAAAACGCCACTTGCACGGCCACCAGCCCATGCATCAACCATCCCGCGCGATGCGGATTTTCGCCACCCTTTAACGCCGCGGCTGGCATGACTGACGAAGCGCGCAGCGCGGGGGCGGCTCCGAACAGCGCCGTAACGACCAGCGACAACACCGCTGCAAACGCGAACACTCTCCAATCTCCCGGCAGAGCCAGTCGCGCGGGGTCGTCGGGCGGATTGATCATCCCCACTACGTAGGGCGCCGCCCACCACGCGAACATTCCTCCGGCAAACCCGCCCAGGATCGCTCGCAGTGCGCTCTCCGCCAGGACCAGTTGCACTAGCCGCCATCTGCCCGCACCAATCGAAACGCGCAGCGCCATTTCGCGCGATCTCGCTCCCGCCTGCGCAGTCATCAGATTCGCCACGTTCGCGCAAACGATCAGCAGCACCAGTCCGACCAGCGCCGCCAGAACGCCGAGCGCCATCTTATAGTCGCGCTGCAAGTTCGAGCGCCCCGCGGAAGCGCCATCCACGAACAAGCTCTCCTCGAAGAAGTGCGCCATTTGTTGCGGCGTCAAGCTCACCAGTGTTTTGGCTCGCTCCAGCTGTATGGCATGAAATGTCGCCCGCAAACGCTCCTCGACGGGTTTCACCACCACGCCCGGTTCCAGCTGAATGAAAGTTCGCAGCCAAAAATTGTTCCAGCTCGCAAGCGTTTGCGGATTCTTCATCGCCATCGGCAGAAAGATTCCCGTCATCGTCCCCGTTTCGGTTCCCGTGAACGGACCTTCGGTCACGCCAATAATTTGATAAATCGTCTGGCCGATGCGCAGACTCTTCCCCACAACATTCGGGTCGCTCCCAAATCGCTGCTTCCAGTAGTCGTGCGAGAGCACAGCATAGGGATGCGCCCCCGGCTCCGTGTCGTCGTCCGCCGATAACAGCCGCCCCACAGCCGGCCGGATTCCGAACGTGTCAAACATCCATCCGGACACAAATTGCACGTAACCTTTTTCCATCTGCGCGTCGGAGCCGTACGTCAAATCCAGCCGGTCCGCGTACGACACAGCGATCAATTCCGCCTGCTCCTTCACGTCCTCCCGCATTTGCTGGAACATCGGGTACGAGCAGCTGTCGTACCTCTCCTTTCCCAAGGGGCCGGTGCTCTCGAAGGCGATGACGTGAAGTCGCTCCGCGTTGGCTACGGGCAGTGGTCTCAGCAGCAATGCGTCAATCAAGCGGAATGCCGCCGTGCACGATCCGATGCCCAGCGCAAGCGACAGAATCACCGCTGCCGAAGTTATCTTCGCCTTTCTCAATTGCCGCCAGCCAAAAATAAAATCAGCCCGCAGCGAATCCAGCCACGTCGGCAGCCGCACGTCTCGGCTCCCTTCGCGATGCCGCAGCATCGAACCAAACGCTCTCCGCGCCTCCGCCGGATCGCGTCCCTGCGCAGCCGCTTCCGCAATGTGCGCTTCCAGTTCTTCGTCGATCTCCCGGTTCAACCGCTCTCCGCGAAGAACATTGGCTATCCGTGTCCACAGTGACATCTCACGCCTCCCGCAGCACGCGGTTCACTGCCAGAGTGACCGCCTGCCATCGAGACTCTTCCATCCCAAGCTGCTTCTTCCCCGCCGCTGTCACCTCATATAGACGCGCGCGCCGACCCGTATCCTTAGTTACCCATTCCGCGCGAATCCACCCCGCCTCCTCTATGCGGTGCAGCGCCGGATAGAGCGACCCCTCCTCCACACGCAGTACCTCGCCGGAAATGTCCTGAATCGCGGTCATAATCGCGTACCCGTGTAATCCCGGCCTTCGCGAAAGTATCTTCAAAACAAGCAGATCCATCGACCCCTGCAAAGAATCAGCCTTAGCCATGCTCAGACCTCGTAATACATAGACGTCTAAATAAGCGAAAAGTTCCGTGGAAAAATCAGTTCGGTGGGCAATTTGAGGGAGGTAATAATTCGTCAAATCTGAAGCATTTCAATGCTAGCTGTGGTTGGTCGGCGACATCCTCCGCCAGGTTACATGAGTGTTTTTGTACAACTCACGCAGTACCCTGGCACGGCGGGATTTAGGCGGGCTCGCCAACCATCCAGAAAAAGCCGCCGCCGCCTGTTTGTGGCAGCGGCTCTATCGATTATTTCTTACGGCTCGGATCATCGTTTGGGTTGACGTAGTTGAATTGCAAGGGAGCTGTGCCATGGACTTGGACCACGACTTCTCCGCTGGCCATCGCGTAGTGATGCATGTCAGGATCGAGAAACGCAAAGCTTCCTGCTGGGAAAGCTCCCATCTTGCTCTCATCAAAGGTATCGCCCATACCGACCTTGAAAGTCCCGGAGATAATCGTGACGTTTTCGCGTTGAGGATGCCAATGAGGCGCGATGCGGTATCCGTCGGGCATCTTCAAGCGCACGGTGTAATCCCCGCTCGCTGCGCCGGGGTTGCCCTCGAGCACGGCAAGTTGCGCGCCGGCGGCGACAAATGCCGGCGCCGGACCATAAGGAATGCCATCCGGCATGAACGTATGTCTCTCAGAAGAAGCGGGTCGCGCGCCAATCGTAACAGCCAAGCCCGCACCGCACAGCAATCCGACCATCGCAACCTTAACCTGTAGCTTTCGTTTCATGGTTACACCTCCGTCGTAGGACTTTACTCCAGGAGGATATTCCTTCAACCGGTGACTGTCATCAATTGATGCCAGCTAACTTTTCCATATCTTTTATATATCTTCGTAATTCGCTCAATCTTAGGGGATAATTCCGAAAGTAGGCCCCATGCGTAGCACACAACAAGTGACCACTGAAATCGAATTGGACCTCGGCCGCTATGAACTTCGCCGCCGCGGACGCCGCGTCAAGCTCGAAAAGAAACCCATGGAGCTGCTGATCTTCCTAATCGCTCGCAGAGAACAGCTGGTTTCGCGCAAAGATATTGTTACGAAACTCTGGCGTTCGGATCTTTTCATTGATACCGAGCCAAACATCAACAACATCGTGCGAAAAATCCGTTCGGCCTTGGGCGATAACTCCGACAAGCCGCGCTTTCTGGAAACCGTGGTTGGCAAAGGATACCGATTTATCGGGCCGGTGCGTGTGATCGATGCGCGCTTCCCGCAATCCCATTACGAACGAAGCGCTTCGGATGAGTCCGACCGTGGGCGAGTAAACATGCGAACCGAACGCCCATCGCTGGCCGTCCGGCCCCTCTTTCTCCTCGGAAACATTTCTGATGATCAGGGCGTGTGTCTAGGCTTCGCAGACGCACTCGTAACGCGCCTCGGGAACCTGCAAGGCGTTGACGTTTTGCCGACCTCCGCGATGCTCAATGTGCCTGCAGAAATGACGGCTTCTGATGTCGGTTCACGCCTCGGAGTCCGCTTCGTAGTTCACGGCGCCATCCAGGAATCGAAGGGGCAATGGCGTCTTTCGTTGGAGATGTTTGACACTCACGTGGGAGCTGTCGGTTTCCGGCGGAAATGCGATCTCGACGTCGAGCGTCTGTCCGATCTTGAAGACGAGATTGCCAAACAGATCGCCGCCGCCTTGAGCAGGCCTTTGCATCCCTTGGAAGTCCAACGACGCCCTCGGTATAGCAAAGATCCTCTCGCTTATGCGGAATTCGTGCGCGGCTACCGCCTCAGTTTGTCCGGCGACGAGTCGCATTTGGAGGAGGCAGCCCAGCGTCTGACCACCGCCGTCACACGCGATCCAGGTTTCTCCCTCGCTCATGCGACCCTTTCCCTCGCCTGCGCGACTCGTCATTTCGAGTTTGACCCGGCAAGCATTTGGCTGGAGAAAGCAGAGTTTCACTGCCGCCGTGCGCTGGAAGTGGATCCCGATTTGCCCGAAGGACACGTTGCGAACGCTTTTCTGCTTTGGGGTCCATCAAAAAACTTCCAGCATTTGGAAGCCATTGCCGAACTGCGGCGCGCGCTCGCCCTTCAGAAAAATCTGCCTCATGCCTACAACCGTCTGGGAACAATTCTGGCGCACGTCGGCCTGCTGGATCATGCGCGTGAAATGTACGAGCGAGGGCGCCCCTTCCAGCCAAAACAAGCCGTGAGTCACAGCATCGTTCAAGTCTATATTTGGAATCGAGAGTATGACCTGGCTCGAGAAGAGATTCGAGCATGGCGAACCGAGAGCCCCGGCAATAAGTATCCCCTCTATTTCGCGCCGCAATTGGCGATGATGACGGGAGACTGGAGCGAAGCGAAAGTACTGCTCGATGAAACGATCGAGCTCTTGCCTCAAGAACCGCTGACCATCAGTCTGCTGGGTGTTTATTATGCTTTGACGGGTAAGGCAGCGCTGGCGCTTGATTGCCTGACTCGGGCCTGCAGCAGCGCAAAATCCTTTGGACACGCCCACCACACCTACTATCAGGTCGCCTGCATTCTCTCCTTGCTGGAGCGCCCCACCGAAGCCTTTGAATGGCTGGAGCGGAGTGTCAGTACCGGGTTCGCGTGCTGGCCATTTTTTCTGAAAGACCTATGTCTCCAAAATCTCTGCGCTCTTCCCGAATTTGACGTCTTGATCAGCTCTTTGCAAGCCAAGTATCCCGACCATCTGGGTTTGCTCTAGCTTCCAATGTGCTTTGCTAAAGCCCTATGTTGGGTTGACATCTTACCCGAGTGCGAGCATGGTAGGTGGCATGTCTGCCCAAGAACCCCATGGCCGCTTGGAACTGCTGCAAGGGACTCTGGACCTGCTTATCCTGCGCACCCTGATCTTTGGATCGCAGCACGGCCAAGGAATTGCCCGCGCGATACAACAAACGTCCGAGGAAGAGCTGCTCGTGGAGCACGGCGCGCTCTATCCTGCGCTGCAGCGCCTGGAAGAGCGCGGCTGGATCTCCGCAAAGTGGGGGACATCGGTAAATAACCGGAAGGCGCGCTTTTATTCGCTGACCCCAGCGGGCCGAAAACAACTCGTCAAAGAAACAACCAAGTGGAAGCGGCTGACGACAGCCATCGGGCGGATTCTGGAATCCCAAGCCGAAGGGAGCTAAGCCCATGTTCGGACGCAAACGCAAAGAGAACGATTTCAGCGAAGAAATCCAAGCGCACATCCAACTTGAGAGTGAGCGCTTACGTGGGCAGGGGCTGAGCGAGGGCGAAGCATTAGCTGCCGCGCGACGTTCTTTCGGCAACGTTACGCGAGTGGAGGAACGATTCTACGAATCCCACCGCTGGCTCTGGTGGGATCATCTCCGGCAGGATATTCGCTATGGTCTTCGCGTGCTTCGTAAGTCTCCGGGCTTCAGCGCTGTTGCCATTCTCACACTCGCATTGGGCATCGGCGCAAACACGGCCATTTTCAGCTTGATGGACGCTGTAATGCTGCGGTCGCTGCCCGTCGAGAATCCTTCGCAGTTGGTCCTGCTTAAATGGGGTGCGCACAAACCGCCGAACGTTCACGGCTACATGTCCGCCGGCGATTGCCCTAGCAATCTGCGCCCAGGCGCCGATAATCCCTCAGGATGTTCGTTCTCCGAGCCGGTGTTTCGCGAAATTGCACAAGCAAATATTTTTTCGGGGACGGCAGCGTTTGCCAACACCGGGAGGTTGGATCTGACGGGGAATGGTTCCCCCTCCGTGATCAACGGCCAGCTAGTTTCCGGAGATTTTTTCCGCACCATGGGCCTTAGGGCCGCCACAGGCCGGCTCCTCGATGCAACTGACGACAAGCCAGCCGCCGCGCCCGTTGCCGTGCTCAACTATGGCTATTGGCAGAGCGCCTTCGGAGGTTCCCGCGACGTGGTCGGCCGAACGATTGAGCTAAATGACGTCGCCTTCACGATCACCGGCGTGGCCGAACAGCGATTCACCGGAATTACTCCGGGTAGCGATTACGATGTTTGGCTGCCGCTCTCCGACGCGCAGCGCGTCACCGATACCGTGCGCTGGCGAGACCGTCAGAACGATGTGAGCTTTTGGTGGCTCGTCATTATCGGCCGTCTCAAACCCGGAACACAGCTCGCGCAGGCGCAAGCGCCACTGAGCGGCCTCTTCCGCAATGAAATGCTTCACGGAACCGTCCCGCTTTTCCATAGCGGTGAGGCGGCGGGAACACCTGCGCCTCAGACAGGCGTGCCGGCTGGCGGCAATAATGCGAAATCCATGCCCGCGGGGCCGCAGCGAGCGCCGGGCGCGAGCCCAGTTCCAATTCAGAGGGGAGCGGTGGGCGCGCCGATGCCGCCGTCCGCTGGTAATACGGCGGTCATCATGGCTGGACCGTCAGGACCAGCGCCTGCGGGCGCCCCGCTCGGTTCAGAAACGGCTAACGGCCCGAAGACACTATCGACCGCCGCTGATAATCCGGAAATTACTCTTGCGCCCGCTCAGAGTGGTCTGACCGGTAGTCGCACCCGCTACTCCAATCCGCTGTATGTTCTGATGCTCGCTGTCGGAATTATTCTTCTCATCGCCTGCGCGAACGTTGCGGGGCTGATGCTCGCCCGGGCCGCTGCGCGGCAAAAGGAAATGGCCGTGCGGCTGGCTCTGGGCGCGGGACGTGCCCGCATTGTGCGGCAGCTTTTCACGGAAAGCATAATGCTTTCGGTGCTCGGCGGCGCGCTGGGGATTCTGTTTGCCTACTGGGGAGCGCACACCATCATTTCCTTTGTGTCGAGCAATCAGCCGCGTCCCCTGGGATTCGCGACGGGTGTCGACCTGCGTGTCCTCGCATTCACCGTCGCGGTTTCCCTGCTCACGGGAATTCTCTTCGGGATCGCGCCGGCTTTTCGCGGTGCGCGCGTCGATTTGACGCCGGCGCTCAAGGAAGGCAAAGGAAGCTCCACGAGTACGGCGCGTGGCAGCGCAAAGTGGTTCAGCATCGGCAATGCTCTAGTAGTGGCACAAGTCGCGCTCGCGATCGTTGTGCTCGTGGGTGCCGGACTCTTGGTGCGCACGCTTGCGAACCTGCGCAACGTCGACGTTGGCTTCGATTCACACAACATCCTGATTTTCGGAATCGACCCGACGCTGATCGGCTACAAAGGCCCGCAAGCAGACAGTCTCTATCGTGACTTGCAGGGCCGCCTCTCGGAAACGCCGGGAGTGAAGTCCGCGAGCTACTCGATGATGCCGCTCTTGAGCAGCGGCCTGATGATCACCAGCTTCCACTGGCCCGGCACGCCACAGGATCAAGAATCCGAAGCGGACATGCTTGGCATCGGTCCCAATTTCTTTGAGACAATGCACATTCCGTTTCTTATCGGCCGCGCATTCACCGCTTCCGATTTCAAACTGTCTGTTTCAAACGATGGAGCGAGTCCGACTTCGGCCCCCACTCCCGTGATTGTGAATCATGCATTCGTCGAGAAATATCTCGGGAAGGAAAATCCGATCGGGAAACAGTTTGGCCAGGCAGACGCCAGCGCCGACGGCCCGGCGAGTTCGGGCTACAAAATCGTTGGGGTGGTGCGGGACGCAAAATACAACGACTTGCGCCGGGAAATTCACGCCATGATGTACATGCCGCAAAGATTCGGTGGAGCAACCTTCGAACTGCGCACTGCAGCTGATCCTCAGGCTATTCTTCCCGCGATACGCGAAGTCGTTTCGCAGGTAAACACGAATTTGCCGCTCTACGACGTAAAAACGGAATCCGAACAAATTGACCGGTTGCTCTTTCAGGAGCGACTCATCGCGCGGCTGTCCAGTTTCTTTGGTCTGTTAGCGCTGGTGCTGGCGTGCGTAGGATTGTACGGGCTGCTTTCCTACGAGGTTTCGCGGCGCACCCGAGAAATCGGTATTCGCATGACGCTCGGCGCACACCAGGGAAATGTGCTGAAGCTGGTCTTACGACAGGGAATTGTGCTTGCGCTGGTCGGGGCCGCCCTGGGCATTGGAGTAGCACTGGGCGTCACGCGCTATTTGAACTCGATGCTTTACGATGTGCATGCCAACGATCCGCTGACGATGATCGCGGTTGCCGTGTTCCTCGTACTGGTCGCCCTTGCCGCATGCTACGTTCCGGCGCGGCGAGCGATGCGCGTCGATCCCATGGTCGCCTTGCGGCACGAATAGTTCATCCAACTGTCTGGCGCGCCCGTGTAAGCACGCAGCAATCGGGTTGCGCACTCCTTACTCCGCGTGAGCGACCTTGTGCTGGCTCACATTCTGACCGTCCCCGCTTTTTAACTTGCTGAACGTAACGGCGGATAAAATCGTGAATCCTCCAAGGACGAGAAGCGCCTTGTGAACGCCGTGAATCATTTCCGCTGGGTTGGAATGCACACGCGGCACGAAGAACGCTGTCGCGAGGCCCGCCGCTGCAACACCAAAGCTGATCGACATTTGCTGCGTAGTGCTCGCAATCGAGCTCGCGCTGCTCGTCTCTTCATCGGTGACGTCGGCATAAACGAGCGTGTTCATGCTGGTGTATTGCAGCGAAGTGAATGCCCCATAGCAAAACGCCTGAATCACGATGACCCAGACAGGAGTATGCAGTCCGATGGTTGCGAAGAGTAAGAGAAGAAGGCCGAGGATAACCGTGTTCGATATCAGCACACCGCGATAGCCGATGCGGTTCAAAATCTTCGGCAGCAGAAATTTCGTGCTCATGGAAGCCAGCGCTTGCGGCATGATCAGCAGCCCAGACTGAATCGGCGTGAATCCCAGGCCCACCTGATAGAGCAATGGCAGGAGAAACGGCACTCCGCCAATACCCAGCCGGGTGAAGAAGCTGCCGCTCACCGACGCGCTGAAGGTGCGAATGCGAAACAAGCTCAGCCGCAGCAAGGGATATGCAATCTGCCGCGCGTGCACCAGGTAGCCGCCGATCAACGCAAGAGAAACCGCCAACAAACCCAAAATTTCGCTTGTGCTCAGTTCGTGTTCGCCAAAGATCTCCAGAACATATGACAGCAGCGCGATGCCCGAGCCAAACAGAATGAGCCCAACGATATCGAGCGGATGCGTTTTCTCGCGATAGTCAGGCAGATGCCAATAGACCATCAACAAGCCGACGATGCCGATCGGAATATTCACGAAAAAAATGAAACGCCAATGTAAATATCCGACGATCAATCCGCCGGCAATCGGTCCCAGCATTGGGCCAACCAGCGCGGGAATCGCCACGAAGCTCATCGCACGAATGAGTTCGGATTTGGCAAACGTTCGTACTAGAGTAAGCCGCCCGACCGGCACCATCATGGCTCCGCCGCAGCCCTGCAAAATGCGGCACGCTACCAGCAAATGGATGTCGCTGGATATGCCACAAAGGAAAGACCCAAGCGTGAAGAGCCCTATCGCCGATGCAAACACCCGCCGCGTTCCGAACCGGTCCGCCATCCACCCGCTGATCGGTATGAAAACTGCCAGGCTCAAGGTGTAGCTCGCCAGGACGGATTTCATGCTGAGCGGAGCCACCTTCAGCGCCTCCGAAATGGCCGGTACTGCCGTATTGAGAATCGTTGTGTCCAACGATTCCATGAAAAATGCAACAGCCACTAGCCACGGCAAGAGGCGCTTACTCGAAGCGGTCGGCACGTTTGGCACCGATGGCGATTTGACGGAATTGGTGGACTTAGGCGGACTGGGAGGCATGGAGTCGAGTAATCACTCTACTAGCGAACCATAAGATTTGCTCGAAGGAACAGCGACGATGCAAATCCTCCTCTCATTCCCGTTCGATTCCTTTTGTAGAGCCTTTGGTTCGTTCTGCTCGTAATCATTTGTGCAAACGCGCGCCTCAATCCCTTCCCCTTCGCTCCTTTCTTGCTACGATAAAAAGAACCTAGGTCATAGCTCCCTTTGAAGTTAGGACTGCTCGCACGAAGAGGCAGAGCTGTCTGCGTAGAACATGTCGCCACCAGCGGCGACCAAGGAGTCTGACGTGAAAAAGGCATCTTCTTATCTTGCAATTGCAGGTATGTTGGGCACTCTTGCCGCCCCTGCGTTCGGCCAAGCACCTTCAGCGGCAAGGCCGCAAACGCAGGCTGCTGCTCCGCAAGCCGCCGCGACTGCGCCAGCTCCCGCGCCCGCCACAGTATCCCGCACCACCAAGGCTGTGAACTATCGCCGCGCCGGCGGCACCACCAAGATTGATTTTCAAGGCACTGAACTGATGCAAGGCGCAACGGGCGAAGCAAAGGTCGAAAGCAAAAGCAATCGCATGGAAATTGAAGCCAAGTTCCAGGGCTTCGAAGACGCCACAAAGTTTGGCCTCGAATATCTCACGTATGTGATGTGGGCTGTTTCTTCGCAAGGCCGCGCGGTGAATCTCGGCGAAGTCGCTCTCAAAAACGGAAGCGGTCAGGTCAAAGCCATTTCCGACATGCAAACTTTCGGCATGATCGTCACCGCGGAACCGTATTTTGCGGTCACGCAGCCGGGCAACATGGTTGTTCTTGAAAATGTTCTCGGCCCCGCCACGCAAGGGAAAATCGAGAACATCGATGCCCAGTATGAATTGCTGGGGCGCGGCATCTATTCTTCTTCCAACACGAAAATCGAAAACGCCATCTTCGGCATCGACCGCAAAACGCCTCTCGAACTCTTCGAGGCGCGCAACGCCGTTCGCATTGCCCGCATTGCGCAAGCCGATAAATATGCCGCCTCTTCGCTGACTAGGGCCGAGCAGCAGCTCCAGAACGCGGAAGATGTTTACCGCCGTGGCAGCGAGAAAAAATCTGTCGAAGCCGCCGCGCGCGAAGTTGTTGAAACCGCGGAAGAAGCACGCGTCATGGCCGTGAAACAAAAGGCCGAACTAGACGCGCAAGCCAAAGTCGCGGCCGAGAAAAAGGCTGCCGAAGAGCAAGCCGCAGCAGAAATCAAGCGCCGCCAGGACGCGGATCAAGCTCGCCTGCAAGCGGAAGCCGCGAAGGCGGAAGCCGTCCGCATGAAGCAGGAAGCGGAAAAAGCCGCTGCCGACGCCGCGCGCCAAAAACAGGAAGCCGAGCAAGCCACCGCCGCCGCCGTAGCACAGCAGCAAGCTGCACAAGCCGCCGCCGAACAAGCAGCGCGAGATAAAGCCGCCGCGGTCGATCAACAGCGCGCCGCGGAAGCCGATGCTGATAAAGCGCGCCAGGCCGCCGCACGCGCCGAAGCGGAAAAAGCGGATCTTCGCGCACAACTTTTGAACCAGCTCAATTCCATTTTGCAGACGCGCGATTCTGCTCGCGGACTTATCGTGAACATGTCCGACGTGCTTTTTGATACCGGCAGCTACACGCTCAAGCCTGGCGCGCGCGAAAAGCTGGCGAAAATCTCAGGCATTTTGCTCGCGCATCCTGGGCTCACATTGCAGATTGAGGGCCACACGGACAGCGTGGGCACCGATGAATACAACCAGCAGCTCTCCGAGCGCCGCGCCGATTCCGTGCGCGATTTTCTCGCTGAGCAAGGAGTCGGAGGGTCGACAATCACCGCGCGCGGGTTTGGGAAAACACAGCCCGTTGCGACGAATGATACCGCCGACGGACGCCAGCGCAACCGGCGCGTCGAACTCGTTGTCAACGGCGCAGCGATTGGAAATGCGGCCGCAGCGAACACCGTCGCAAATCAGTAGCCAATTCGGAATCAGATCGCCAGGGCAATACGGCGATTGCTTACTCCTTCGAGCTCCATGTGTTTCGCGCGACGCATGCCATGGCTCCAACGATTCCGAACATCATGGCGAACGGTACGCCCTCGTTGGGGATGAATCCCAGATTCCCTCTCCCTAGACCTAATGCGTACCCAAGGGCGAGCCCTGCGCCCATGCAAGCCAGGATAATGACGGCATTCAGGACTTTCCACTTGGCTCCCTGTCCGCTCGCGATAGCGAATGCGGAGCCCAAAATCAATGCCACCAGCCAGATTACGGCCATCGCTTGCTCCTTCCGCGACGTGACCATAGGGCTTCGGGCGGGTGTCCCGGGCGCTTTCCTCTGATCCGTTTTTCAATTTTAGGGCAGGTCATCCCGGCGAATATAGCACGTTCGTAGTTGAAGGGAGGGTTAGCGTGTTGGAGGTGGAGTGGCCCCTCGATAAGAGGTTTCCACCCGGCGGAGTGGGGATGCGACCTCCAAAAGACTCTAACGCGGAAGCGGTGACCGCACCAGCGCATGTACCATTAGTGACAGACGACTGGAGACAGAAGTAGGAAGATACATAGGTACGAAACAACGAGGCAGCCAATGTTGAATTTATGGTGGGCGGCACCGCTTACCGACGATCAGGCAAGAAGTGTTCTGCTTTCCCTGGACCCGAATGCCGACGCAGCCGAAATCTATTCGGCGCTAGAAGAGCGTAAGAAGGACGCGGCGAAATTTGGGATCTGTCTTAACGAATTCTTTCTGCGAAATGGCTCACAAGCGGCGAATAATGCACGCGCCGCCTGGTCAGAGATTTCGACACACGACTCTGGCGCGGATCCAAACGTGAACTACGAACTGGATATGAAATCTTTTGATTTACTAACATTTGATATTCGGGCCGCTTGTTTGAAGCAATTGTTTTCGTATGCCCGTATGGCGCATGGAAACGGGA
>Ga0210391_10002189_pt1 | contig 17106 bp, 17 predicted proteins | sample IncBWC12OmetaG_FD_160573 | JGI IMG/M metagenome (GOLD analysis project Ga0210391, IMG submission 160573) | Forest soil microbial communities from Barre Woods Harvard Forest LTER site, Petersham, Massachusetts, United States - Inc-BW-C-12-O ... | reverse complement strand
GGCGTAGAAGAGGCACAGAACCATCACTGCGGGCGGCAGACTGTGGGTGATGACTCCAATGAGGCCGAGGCCGCACAGGGCCAGCATCCAGATGCAGATGACGGCCATTCCGGGGAGCAGGCCGGCGGGTCTTGTGGGCTGCGGAGCCGATGTTTGCGGGTCGGTCATAAAGTGTGCAGATAAGCCAGCAGATCGTCAAGCTGCTGCTCGTCGATGTTATTGCCAAAGGCTGGCATCATGTTGCGTCCGTGCAGGATCACCGCGGTGACGCGATCGTCGTTTGCGGGAGCGCCGCTGGGCAGGTATTTCTGCTTGTAGAGTGCCTGCAGGCCGGGTCCGTGCAGCGAGCGGTCACTGTTCGCGTAATGACAGCGGGCGCAGTGGGCGGCGTAGACCTGGTGTCCGGCGGCTTCCTGGGGAGTAAGTTCGCTCAAGGGCTTGGAAGGCGGGAGCGGGGGGCGGCAGGCGGTGAGGGCGAATATGGCGAGCGCGCCGGCGATCAATTTGCGGAAATCGGTCAAAGACTGATGATAACTAATTCGCTGCCGCGATGGCCGCGACGATCTTGTCGATCGCCTGGCGCGCGGCATCGCCGGCGGGTGCGTGGTTGTTGCACAGGATGGAAAACGCCACCGTCTTTCCGCTGGCTGCGATGAGATATCCGCTGAGCGCATTCACCTCAGCGAGTGTTCCCGTCTTGGCGAAGACCTTTCCCCGTAGCGGGGGGGCGGCGAATCGGCCAGTCAGGGAACCGTCCACACCGCCAATCGGGAGGCTTTCGCGCCATTCTGCTCCCCAGCTCTGGCGGCTGGCATAGGTCAGCAGCCGGGTGATGGCGCGGGGCGTAATCAAATCCTGCGATGAGAGTCCCGAACCATCGTAAAAGACGAAATCACCGGGGTCGACGCCGGCGCCGATCAGGAACTGACGAATTACACGGGCGCCCTCGGCAATCGATCCATCGCCAGCTTCGAGCCGGCCGAGCACACGGAGGAAAAGTTCGGCGTGGAGGTTCTGGCTGACCTTGTTGGTGACGACAATGTCCTGCTCGAAGGGTGGCGAGACGTGCGTTGCCAGGATGCGCATGCCATTGGCGGGCGGCTGAATCGTACTGAGGGTGAGCGGGTGCAGGACGAGCGGCTGGTCCACTTCGGCGCGGAAATCCTCTGTGTCGGTGGAGAGACGGTGGTGCGCGCGGGCGGAGCCTTTCACTTCGATGCCATGCGCCAGAAGCATTTCGCGAAGGGCGATGGCGGCGTATTCGGCGGGGTCCTCGATCGCGAGGGCGACATGAAGGCCGTTTTGATTTGTGGTGCCATAGACACGGACGCTTTTCGAGCCCGGCTGACGGTCGATGCCGGGGCTGGCAGGCTGTTTACCAGGCAGCGTGGTGACCGAACTCTGAAGCGTGTAGTAGGGGGTGTCGGGATTCCAGGGCGAAGGTTGTCCGTTGGGCGGCAGGTTGAGATAGACGACGTTGTCATTCACGGTGAGGGCGGAGACGGGCGCGCCGTAGCTCCACTCCAGATCATCCCATCCCCAGCCCGATCCGTAGCGCTCCCAGAGGAACCAGGTGTCGTCGCCGACAATGTCTCCGTCAATCGACTTCACACCGCTGGCTGCGATCTGATCGGCGATGCTTTGCAGCGCCATCAGCGGCGGATTAGGGCGCTGAGTCTTTTCCTGGTAGGGGTAGCTGCGGCCAGACATCGTAGGGTCGCCGGCTCCCAGAAGGGCGAGGTCGCCATGCAGTCGGCCGGACGGGTCGACTTCACTTCGCGTGACGGCGGCGGTGGTCCAGGTTGTGTTTGGCGGCAACAAGGCAAATGCGGCGGCGGTGGTCAGCAGCTTGGCGTTCGATGCCGGCTCGAAGAACTGGCCGTCGTTGAGTGCGAAGATCGGCAAACCTTCGAGAGTCACGACAGAGACTCCCCAGTGAGCTCGCGAGACGGCGGGCTCGGAGACGATGGCGTCGATGGTAGCGGCGAGCCCGGATGATTTTCCTTTGTGCGCGAGCGGCTGCCGATGCGGCTGGGCTGCGAGGAACGTGGATGCGAGCAGAAGAATGGTCAGGAGCCACGCGGAGTGAGGGCGGGTTTTCATCCTTGGGCGGAGTGTAGCATTGAAGGCGCTATGGCCTTTGCACGGCGCGATGAATTCGTGTGGCAGCTGCAGTCGCGCAGCCTGGAACTGGGCAAGCGCACGCTGGTGATGGGCGTGCTGAATGTGACGCCGGATTCCTTCTCGGATGGCAATCTGTTTCTTGATTCGAAGACGGCGACGGCGTATGCGCTGCGTATGTTCGATGAGGGCGCTGATATTGTGGACATCGGCGGCGAGTCTACACGGCCGGGCAGATATGAGCCGGTGACGGCCGAGGAAGAACAGCGCCGCGTGCTTCCGGTGATCGAAGCGGTGTTAAAGGGGCGGCCGGACTCGGTGCTGTCGATCGATACATACAAGGCTTCCACGGCGGCTATGGCCGTGGGAGCCGGGGCGGAGATCGTCAACGACATAAGCTCATTCGGATGGGACGCGGAGATGCCTTCGACCTGCGCGCGGCTTGGCTGCGGTGTAGTGCTGATGCACACGCGAGGAAAATCCGCGGAGTGGCGGGATTTGCCCCGGCTCGCTCCGCATGAGGTTCTTCCACTCGTGAAGTACGAGCTTGCCCTGAGTATGCGCACGGCTCTGGAGGCGCGGATTGATCGGAGCCGGATTGTGCTGGACCCGGGCTATGGCTTCGGGAAGTCCTTCGACGAGAACTATCCCCTGCTGGCGCATCAGGACGAACTCGAGAGCCTAGGCCAGCCGATTCTGGCAGGGGTTTCGCGGAAGTCCTTTCTGGGCAGGAAACTCGCGGAATTCCACGGCGGGGCCGATGCGCCATTGGCGGCACGCGGTAATGCCACGATTGCCGGAACCGTGGCGGCGATTCTGGCTGGAGCCCACATCGTGCGCGTTCACGACGTGCGGCCCGCGCTGGAAGCGGCGCGCATCGCGGACGCTGTGCTGGCTGCCGTATGATGTCGGCACTATGAGAAAGACGCTTTTGCCTGCTTTCGTTGCCGTCGCCGTGCTGGCTTGCGGCACGGTTCCGCTTTCAGCCGAAACGCCGCGTTCCCGCGAAGCGAGTGCCGTTTATCCGATTGAGGAAGGCTACGTGGATGCACACGGCGTGATGATCTACTACACAACCGTGGGACGCGGGCAGCCGCTGATGATCGTGCATGGCGGCCCGGGCGACTCGCACGACTATTTCCTGCCCTATCTTTTGCCGCTCGCGCGGACCAACAAGCTGATCTTCATCGACGAACGCGGATCTGGACGGTCGGAAAAGCTTGAAGACGTGAAGCAGTACACGGTCGAAAACATGGCGGCGGATGTCGAGGCTGTGCGCGTTGCGTTGGGACTTGGGAAGATCAGTCTGCTGGGCCATTCCTATGGGGGCGTGCTGGCGCAGGCCTATGCGCTGAAGTATCCGGAACACCTGTCGCACCTGGTGCTGGCCAGCACCTTCGCGAGCACGAAAGAGATGAACCAGGTGCTGTTACGCATCAAGAACCAGATGCCGAGGGAGAAGCTCGCCTTGGCAACTGCCCTCGAGAGGGCCGGCCTATACGGCAAAGGGCCGGCATGGGAGCATGGCCGCTATCCGTCGGAATACGCCACCTTGGCCTGGGGAGACGGATACTTTCCGCGGCTCTACGGTGCGCGGCCAGATCCGAACTACGATCCGCAGGCGCAGAACACTTCGCTCGCGTGGGACCTGTATCGCGAGATGTGGGGATCGCACGGGGAGTTCGTCATCGATGGCAATCTGAGCAGCGTGGAGTATCTGGACAAGCTGCCGACGATCAAGGTTCCCACATTGATTCTGGTGGGCGATCACGACGAGTGCGACCCGTCTTTGTCCAAAGAGATGAATGCGAAGATTGCCGGATCGAGGTTGGTTATCGTGCCAAACAGCGGACACATGGCTTTCGTGGATCAGCCGATCCTTTGGAACAGGAATGTGGAGGTGTTCCTGAACGGGAAATAGGGGATCAGGCTTTTGCGGGCTTTCCCGTACCGAGAAAAGCGTGCTTTGCCGGCTTGCCTGACGCCTTCCAGCGCTTCACGATTTCGTACACGATGACGGTGGCCCAGGTTACGGCGATCCAGACAAACACCTCTTCCATGGGGAGCCTGGCCCAGGCTGTGATTCGCAAGCCAAGCATCGCGTCGTCCTGAAAGTTCCACCAGCCGTAAGGGAGGGCCAGCGTCACCTCCCAAAGCAGGCTGATAAGCAGGATCATGAACATGGTGAGGCTCAGGGCTCTCCAGTTGATGACAGGACGGGCGCTGGGAAAGAGGATGGACGAGGGCAGAAGCGCGCCGAGCACCAGAAATGTGAAATAGGCAGGGAAGCCAGCGGTGTCGCCGGCGATATATCTGCAATACAGAACGGCCCCGAGAATTAGAACTATCGCCAGGATGAGCGATTCCGGATGCATGCGCAGGAGGCGGTCAAAGCTGCTCCGCTCTGCTGCGGTCTGGGGCACGGTGTAGGCCGACAGCCAGTATTCGTCAAACCAGATGTAGAGCAAGAGAACGGCGATGAAACCGGTGAAATAAAAGATGTACTCCTCGACCGGCACCCAGTTTCCGAGTGCGGGAGCCTTGATTCCCAAGGTCGCGCCGGGGTTTGGGAAGCGAAAGAAGCGGCTGGCAAAGAGAAAATCCAAGAGCGCACCGAGCGGAAAAAGAATTCCAATGGTCCACCAGAATGCCAGCCGGGAAACCTTCAGCTCTTCCTGCGGAATGAACCAGAAGGCGATCATGACGATCGGCACGATGAACAGCAGAAGGCTGACGGAGTATCCGTGAGGCGAGGGGTCGGGCGATAGTGCGATTGCCGGCGAAGACACCCGAGCGGTATGCAGCGTGAAAAAGGCGGGCACGCTGATCATGCCCAGCATGGCTGCAACCAGCCATGCGCTCAGGCGTGGTGATGGGGGGGGCGGTGACAATGAATTGGGGCGGCGAGGCATGGGCGCCGTTTCTCCGGCTCTCGGACAATGCCAGATGGTACGCCCAAAGTGAAAGGAGCGCGATTGCTCGCGCTCCTTTGTTTCTGAATTTGCCTGAACCTAAGCTGCTGCGGAGTTGCCCAGCGCGGCTTTCGCCTGCTCGACGAGGGCGGTGAAGCCGGTGGCGTCATTTACGGCGATGTCGGCCAGCATCTTGCGATCGAGCTCGATTCCGGCGGTCTTAAGACCGTGGATGAGCTGCGAGTAGCTGATGCTGTTGATCTTGGCGGCGGCGTTGATGCGCACGATCCAGAGCGAGCGGTATTGGCGCTTCTTCTGCTTGCGTCCGCTGTAGGCGAACTTCAGTCCGCGCTCGACGGCTTCCTGCGCTGCCTGGTAGAGCTTCGATTTTGTAAGGAAATAACCGCTGGCGCGCTTGAGAATTTTTTTGCGGCGGTCGTTGCGTTTTGTTCCACGTTTTACGCGGGGCATTGGTTGGTTCTCCTTTTAGTACTTCGTTGTGCGGCTGGAGGCAGGATGCGCTGTGCGCGGTAACCTCTTCACTCGCTTGCTTCCTGATCGCTCGGGTCTAGCTTCTGCTTCAACCCGGGGGCCCTTTGGCCCTTGCACCATGTGCAGATCAGGCGTAGGGAATCATGCGCGCAACCTTGGCGTGGTCGGCGTCCGAAACCAGCGTGCTGTGTGCCAGCTTCCGCTTGGTCTTGGTCTCCTTCGACGTGAGGATGTGGCGCATCTTGGACTGGCCGCGCAATATTTTGCCCGTGCCGGTCTTCTTGAAGCGCTTGGCTGCGCCCTTGTGTGTCTTTAATTTGGGCATGGTTTTCCTGCTTGGAATCTACGTCTTTACAGCATCTCCAAGTATACGGGAATGAGCCGCTCTTGGCCAGTCTGAAGGTACAGACCGGGGCGGTGCGAAGCGGGTGCGAAAAACATGGCTTCACCCACCAACGTACCGTGCTATCCTCGGCTCGCCAATGACAGACTCTATCGCAGGCGCCGATTCCACAGAAGTTACACTCGCGCGGCTCGAGAACCAGGCCCGCTGGTACGGCAGCAGGAGCAAAAGAGCGCAGCGTATTTACAAGTGCACCAAGGTCGTCGAAATCGTGGCGGCAGCGCTGATTCCCTTCTTTTCCGGCCTGAAGTTCCCGCATTTCGCACTCGTGGTGGGAGCGCTGGGTGTGCTGATCACGGTTCTTGAGGGCATCCTTCAACTGAATCAATACCAGCAGATCTGGACGATGTATCGGGCTACGTCGGAGGCGCTAACACACGAGAAATATCTCTTCCTGGCGATTGCCGGGCCTTATGCTGCTGCGGGAGTAAACCCTCCCGTGCTGCTGGCCGAGCGCATCGAGACGATTATGTCGCAGGAGAACACCAAGTGGGTTTCCGTGCAGGAACAGAGCGGCAAATCAAAGGACTCCAAAAGTCCCTAGGGCTCCCGCTCGAAGACATATTGCAGGTCGTTGCTGCGTGGCTTGGACTTCGCGTCGGGCCAGAAGGTGTTTCTTACCTGCACGTTCAGCTTTCCGTCGAGCGGTTGCAGCGTCAGAGTGACGGTTCTTTTTTGACTGATTTCCTGTGGGGTATTTTGCGGCGTCCACACCCCGGTGGCTCCACCGCCATTGAGTGTGACAGAGCGCGAGCCCCAACCGCACTCGCCCTGCGGGCACTCCCCGATGGGCTCGATGTGGTAGGCAGGCCCGGAACCGTCGATTCGGAGACTAATCAGTGAGTCTCCGCCTTTCTTGGCATCGGTATTGCGCCACACGCCGGTCAGGACATTGGCTCGCTCGGGACCGGGCTCCTGCGGCGCAGGGGGCGTCTTGGTAACGCCGTTGCTCGGGCTTGGCCTGGCGACGAAATAGCCAATTACAGCGAGCACCAACGCTACCGCGATCCCGCCCACAATCCACGGCAGACGGGAGGGTGGGGGCGACACGGGCGGATCAGTTGAAACCGGCGGCGGAAGCTGCACGGGAACGGTGGCGTGAACGGGCTGCGTCTCGGTCGCAGTGGAGGTCGTGACGTACTGCTTCAGGGCGGCGATCAGCAACTGGACATCGGAGTTCCAGCGGACGTGGGAGATTTCGACGCTGTTGCGATAGGCGAGGTCTTTGATGTTGTCAGGTAGCTGATCGGGACGGGGCATGCGCGCTTCATGCACCAGAACAGGAATAACGGCTATGTTGCGCGCGAGCGCCGAAGCGATTTCCAGCCGCACGAAATCGTTGGCATCGTCGAGACGACGTTTGCCGTCGGAGTCCGCGATCGTCGCCCATTGGGATCCGATGATCGCAAGAAATACGCCGCAGCCGGAGACGTTGTCGTCGATGGCCTTGCGAAAGTCCAGGCCGGGAGCGATTCCGGCGACGTCCATGAAGACCGAATTGTCGCCGTAAGTCCGGACGAGATCGTCATAGAGTCTTCCTGCCTCGCCTTCCGCGTCATCTCGCCGATAACTGATAAAAATCGCATGCTTCACCGATGTTCGTCCTCCGCAAATTGCGCACTGGGGGGTTCGTGGTCAGGATAGGCGGAGATCGCTAATTCGGCAATGCTTTGCATCAAGATAGGGCGGGTCGCAAAAGAAAAGAGGCTCCCGGATGGCAGCCTCTTTGTTCAAGTCGAACGGATTAGTCGTTTACCGTGTCCACAAACGCCTTCAGCTTGCGCGAACGGGAGGGATGACGCAGCTTGCGCAGCGCCTTGGCCTCGATCTGCCGGATGCGTTCGCGAGTGACCTGGAAGCTCTGGCCGACCTCTTCGAGTGTGTGCTCGGAGCCGTCCTCAAGGCCGAAGCGCATCTTGATGACCCGCTCTTCGCGCGGCGTCAGCGTGCGAAGAACCTGCGAGGTGTACTCCTTCAGGTTCACGCTAATGACGGCGTCGGAAGGCGAGACGGCCTGGCGGTCTTCGATGAAGTCGCCAAGGTGTGAATCTTCTTCCTCGCCAATCGGTGTTTCAAGCGAGATGGGCTCCTGCGCGATCTTGAGGACCTTGCGGACCTTCGCGACGGGGATGTCCATACGCCGGGCAATCTCTTCCGAAGTAGGCTCGCGGCCGAGCTCCTGAACAAGCTGACGCGAAGTGCGGATGAGCTTGTTGATGGTCTCGATCATGTGCACCGGGATACGGATGGTCCTTGCCTGATCGGCAATGGCGCGGGTAATCGCCTGACGAATCCACCAAGTGGCGTAAGTCGAGAATTTGTAACCGCGACGGTACTCGAATTTATCAACGGCCTTCATCAGGCCGATGTTGCCTTCCTGAATCAGGTCGAGGAACTGCAGGCCGCGGTTGGTGTACTTCTTCGCGATCGAGACGACGAGACGAAGATTGGCTTCGATCAGCTCCCGCTTCGCGTGCTCGGCGTCCATGTCGCCCTGGATCATCTCGCGCTGCGTGCGCTTGAGGTCGGCAATGGAGACGCCGGCATCCTGCTCGAGCTTTTCAAGATCAATCTTGCAGTTCTTTTGCTGGCGACGATATTCCTTGCGGAGCTCCTCGCTCTTCGACTGGTCGTACTTCTGGTCGAGGGTGCGGATCTGCCGTTCGAGCGTGCGCATCACGTCGACCGTCTTGTTGACCTTGTCGAGAAGACGCTTGCGCTCCTGATTGGTGTACTTCAGCTCGCGAACAATCCGCGATACGTAGACCTTCTCACGCGCGATGGTCCAACGGGTCCTGCGATACTCTCTAGCTTTCGCCTTGGGGTTGATGAGGAGGAGCTTTTCTTCGTTAAGCGCCGCCTTCTTCTGGTGCTTGACCAATGCGTCAATACGGCCGACGGTCTGACGAACGCGAGCCTGCAGTATCTCTTCAGTGATCTCTTCTTCATCGAAGATCACCACTTCCTTGATATTGCGCACACCGCGCTTGAGGTCTTCGCCGAGGCCCACAATTTCACGGATCACGATGGAGGAGCGCGAGATCGCCTTCATCACGCGCATCTGACCGCGCTCGATGCGCTTGGCGATTTCTACTTCGCCTTCGCGCGTCAACAGCGGCACTGTACCCATCTCGCGCAGATACATGCGGACGGGGTCGTTTGTTTTTTCGAGGGTGCCCGGGGTCAGGTCGAGCTCAACATCCTCGCCCTCTTCGCCCTCACTCTCAAATGCATCGCCGCCAATTTTGGGCCCGCCTTCGAGAATGTCGATTCCCTGGGTGCCAATGGTGGTGATAAGATCGTCGAGATCGTCGGGCGACTGCATGTCCCCAGGGAGAAGATCGTTGACCTCACCGTAGGTCAGATATCCCTTCTCCTTGCCCGTATCGATCAGTTTCTGAATGTCTTCTTCGTACTTGTCTTCAATCGCCAAGCGCGTCACGTCTCCCGCGTCAAATGTGTTCGGATCTGTCTGCCTGGGTAGGACGAAATGCGGTCGAGGCCATTGAGGCGTCATCCCGAAGCGAAGCTATGTCGCTGGGCGGTAGGCGCACGTCCACCAAAGACTTACAGAATATCATGACGCGCAGCGCTAAACTCACAGAATTTGAGCGCCGCAAGCCCGATGAATTGTTTCTGGTCAGATCCTCAATGTTTTAGATGTGGAGCAGGGCTGTTTTGTTTCAGATTTCAGCTGCCGATCGGACACCAAGCCGGTTTCGCTATCTCCTTGAAATCATGAAGACGAGGAAGCCGACCACCCCGAAGACAGCGACGATAAACGTGAGGAGCAGACCTCCGATGAGCAGATTGACCTTGCGCTCCTGCTCCGGGCGAGGGTGGGTGATGCCGAAGGTGGCGATAAAGGTTTCGGTCAGCCAGGCTAAGAGTCTCATGGAACTGTTCAGGGACCAGAATACTCCACAAAATAAGAGACATAGAGGCGAGCGAGCGGGCTCTGGTCAATCGAGTTCGCGGAGTTCCCGAGCGATGTCATGGATTTGGCGGGTCAAGGTTAGCACTTCATCGCTTCGTCCCTGGCGTTCAGCTTCCTGCAAAGCTGCCCGGAGAGAGCGCTGCTGCTGCTCAAGCGAGCTGCGACGGATGGTCGCGACCGCCTCTTCCACATTGTCCGGCTGCGGCTCGGCGCCGTGGACGGAGACAAAGACTCCTGCGAGCATCTGGCGGTGCTCCGGTTCGGACAGGCATTGCAGCGGATCGGCGTTGCCTTCCCGAGCGCGCAACTGAGTGAGGATGGCGTGAACGTCGGCACGCATCTTGGCGAAGTCGGCTTCATGCTCGCGGTAGGCGGCTTCAGCGGCGCGGTAAATATCGCTGCTCTGCGGAGACGAAAACGCCTGGAGCAGGATGTGTTCGGCACGAGTAAGGGACGAGGCCTGGGAGGTAATCGAGTCCCGGCGCTTCGACGCCGCTTCCTTCAGTTCCTGGCGCACCAGGGCAGAGTCGATACCCAGCTTCTGGGCAGCATCGGAGGCGAATTCATCGCGGGCGATGCGGCTGGGCATGCGCCGAATGTGCGGCAGAAGGAAATTAAGGGCCTTGATCCTGGCTTCGGGCGTGCGGGGCGGAAAAAGCTGTTGGGCGCGGTCGATCAGATAATCCTGATGGCGCCGCGCACTCTTCAAGGCGGCGGTGTACTCTTTTGCGCCGTGCTGGCGGATGTAGCGGTCGGGATCCAGGCCGCCCTCAAGAGAGACGACCTTGACTTCGAATCCTTCTTCGGTAAGCAGGGCGATGGACTTCTCGGCGGCGTTGGCTCCGGCGGTGTCGGGATCGAAGTTGACGATGACGCGGGTAGTGTAGCGGCTTAGCAGGCGAACCTGTGCTTCGGTGAAGGCTGTTCCGCTGGTCGCAAGAACGTTCGTGAACCCGGCGAGGTAGGCGGAGATGCAGTCCATTTGACCTTCAACGAGAATGGCGAAGGCGGCCTCTCGAATCGGCTGGCGGGCCTTGTCGAGATTGAAGAGGACGTTTCCTTTCGTGTAGAGCGATGTCTCGGGGGAATTCATGTACTTCGGACCGGCCTTGTCGCCGCTTTCGAGTGCCCGTGCCGTGAAGGCGATGATGCGGCCCGATTCATTCGCGATGGGAAAGGTAATGCGCTTGCGGATGCGGGAATAGAGCGGCCCTGGCTTGCCGTCTTCCTGCTCCTTGAATGAGAAGAGGCCAGAGGCACGCAGGGTTTCGGGATCAGCCTGGGACTGGAGCCGATCGCGCAGGGCGTGGAAGGACTCGGGGGCGTAACCGATGCGGAACCTGGCAATGCCTTCGTCGCTGAGGCCACGGCCGGTGAGATATTCACGGGCCAGTGCTCCTTCGGGCGAGCGGAGCTGCTGTTCGAACCACGCCGTGGCGACCTCATGCAATTCGATCAGCTTGGTGCGCTGGCGGCTCTCGGCGGCTTCTTCAGGCGACGAGAATTCGCGCTTGGGCAGCGGGATGCCGCACTTGATGGCAATGGTCTTTACGGCTTCGGGAAAGCTGACGTTTTCGATCTTCTGGATGAAGGAGAAGACGTCTCCCGACTGGCCGCAGCCGAAGCAATGGTAGAACTGGCGGCCCACGTGGACGGAAAAGGACGGGCTCTTCTCCGAGTGAAAGGGGCAGAGTCCGGTGTAGTTCTGCGCGCCTGCCTTTTTGAGGCGCACGTATTCGCCGATGATCTTGAGGATGTCCGCCTGCTGCTTTACGGTTTGGGCGAAGTTGTCGGCCATGGGTGCAAATCTGAGTTTAGCTGGCCAGCGTCCGCACCGGGCTCACGGAGGCTTCATTTTCCATTCGTCACTTTTCTGAATCCGTTAGATGTATATGCATCTAATTGCCATGACCAAACCATTCATCCCGGCTCTTCCCTGCATGTGCGCCAGCCTTCGCCGCGCATCGCGGCTCCTCAGCCAGCTCTACGAAGATGCACTGAGACCGCTGGGAATGCGGGCCACACAATTCACGATCCTGCAATCGCTCGCTCTGGCAGGCGAGGTGACGCAGGGGCAGTTGGGCCAGATGCTGGGGATGGACAGCACCACCCTGACCCGGACCTTGACCATCATGATCCGGCAAGGCTGGATTGCAAGGCGGCGCGGCGAGGATCGCCGGGAGTGGCGGATCGGGCTCTCGAAAAAAGGGAAGGCGCAATTCAAGATTGCGCTACCCCACTGGCAGAAGACGCAGGACAGGTTACGCGGCGAGCTGGGCAACCGGCTCTCAGACGACCTGATGACACTGGCGAATGAACTAACAAAATCCCTCACGGAATAAGGAGAACTGTTATGACAATTGCGAAATATGGCAAGCTCACCGCCGGGCTGATCGTCGCCTGGTTCCTCATTTCTCTCACTATCGCGGCTCTGCATGGATTCAACACTGATCCGGGCCGTCCGCCGCTTCCACTGGGGCTGGCGGTGGTGATTCCGGTCGGACTCTTCGGGCTGTGGTACGCGGCGTCGAAGGAATTTCGGCAATTCGTGCTGGGCCTGAATCCGCGAACGCTGACCTTTGTGCATTCCTGGCGGCTGGTCGGTTTTACATTCCTGGTGCTGTATAGCTATGGCATTTTGCCGGGCCTGTTCGCCCTGCCCGCGGGGTGGGGAGACATCGTGATTGGAGCGACCGCTCCCTTTGCGGCGATGATACTGGCCAATCCCGCACATCGGAGGAGCTTTGTTTTCTGGCAGGCGCTGGGGATTCTGGACCTGGTGGTGGCCGTAGCGATGGGCACGATGGAGCGGCTAATCGAGCCGCGTGGGATTTCCACGGTCGCCATGTCGTTGTTGCCGATGAGCCTGATTCCGACGTTTGCTGTTCCCCTACTGCTGATTCTGCATATCATCTGCATTACTCAGGCTGTTAAGTGGCCTGAGAAGGGGCGCGAGGCCATTCCGCAGCAGGTTCCATCGGCGGCGATATAAAGGCATGGGGTTGGTCAAAACGGAAGCGTGAGGCGGTAGTAGGTTACTTGCGCTTCCACCTTCTTCCTCTGACGGATGTGGCTGGAGTTCAACAACTGCAACGCTTCATGATAATTGGCGAGCAAACCTCGCGACGATTTCGGCTGACTGCCGCGGCATGAGCTGAAGCAGAATGTGCGCGCCGTTGAGAACCACGACTTTAATCTCGGGCTTCACACGGCGCATTTCTTCCAAACATACCGGATTCACAAGGTGGTCGTGAGCGGCCTGGATATAGAGGACTGGCACGTTGACGCGGCGGAGATCGTCGAGTACGTCACAGGAGAGAACCAAGCGGACGCGATCAACCAAGACTGCGGGATGCACAGAGTTGATGGATCTGCGGAGGTGGCCAAGAATTGAGTCGGGAGCGTGCGATCCGGAGACCATGATGGCTCCGCCGACCCCAGAGGGTATGAAGGGGAGGACAGGAGCCAGATAACGCCCGAGGATGCGTGTGATTCCGCGCAAGGGAGAAGTGGCGAAGCCGGCGCAGAGGATAAGTCCCTTGAGGTTGTGGGGGTTGGCCGCTGCGAACTGCATGGAAAGCGGAGTTGAGAACGACTCGGCGAGAAGGACGAAGGGTTCGGATGTCGAAACGAAGGATCGAATGAGGCCGAGAAGCTCCGAGTTTGAGAGAAGGATACCGTTCGGATAGCTGAGGATGCGGGTCTCAAGCGGCGTTGGCAGCGCGGAGACAAAGTCGGCGAAGAGTTCGCTGCTCCCATGCATGCCGGGAAGAAGAACGAGATTAATAGGCGGGCTCCGGCGCGGGTATCATTTGCGCTTCCAGCGGACGCCGTCTTTCGAATCTTCGATGACGATTCCCTTCTCGGCGAGTTCGTTGCGGATCTGATCGGCGAGCGCAAAGTTGCGGGTTCGTTTGGCCTGCGTGCGCTTGTCGACGAGGGCCTGAATCTTGTCATCGCTGAAATCACGCTGGGCCAGTAGCTCGGGCGCAATCTCCTCGAGGCGGCCTTCGCGCTCTGCCCAGTCGAGGGCGAATCGGGTGGCTTCGGTGTCGTGGTCTTCGAGAACCGCGAATACCTGGTCGAAGCGGTTCAGCACATCGAGGATTTTGGGGACGTTCTCAGTGCCGAGGGTACCGGCATCCATGGCGGCGTTGCCGGCGCGAACCAGGTCGAAGATGGCCGCTCGGGCTTCGGCGGTGTTGAGGTCGTTCCCGAGCGCTTCGCAGAAGCTCTGGCCGGCGCGGGAGGTCTCGGCGGCTAAGTCGACGTTCAGCGCGGAAACGGTGGGCGCGGCGAGAACACGCTGATGGAAGGTACGCAGGCGATCGATGGCGCCAGTCTCGGCGGCGAGTCCCTCGAAGGTGAAGTTCAGCTGCTGGCGGTATGGCACTGAGATGAGCAGCATGCGGATGGCTGAGGCTTTGTAGCCCTTGAGCAGCAGATCGCGGAGGGTATAAAAGTTGCCTTCGGACTTCGACATCTTGCGGCCCTCGACGAGCAGGAAGCGCACGTGGAACCAGTGCCGCGCAAAGGTCTGGTGCGAAGCCGATTCGGATTGCGCGATCTCGTTCTCATGGTGCGGAAACATCAGGTCTTCGCCGCCGGCGTGCAGGTCGAAGGCTTCCCCAAGGTATTCCGTCGCCATGGCGGAGCACTCGATGTGCCAGCCGGGGCGGCCGGGGCCGAGGGCGGTCTGCCAATGGTACTCGCCGGGTTTGGGAGATTTCCAGAGGGCGAAGTCACGGGCGGAGTCCTTGTCGTACTCGTCGACGTCCACACGGGCGCCATCGGTAATGCCGCTGAAATCCTTCCTGGAGAGCTTTCCGTACTCGGGGAACGAGGCGATGCGGAAGTACCAGGAGCCATCGTCGGTGCGGTAGGCGCAGTCCTGTTCAGCGAGGCGCTCGATGAGCGCGACCATCGACGGGATGTGCTCAGTGGCGCGGGCAACGATCTCGGGTTTCTCGACGGCGAGAGCATCAAGGTCTTCGAAGAAGGCCTGCTCGAAGCGAGGCGTGTATTGGCCGATGTCGACTCCCGCGGCGGCGGCATTGCGAATAATCTTGTCGTCGACGTCGGTGATGTTCATGACGTGGCGGGGGGTGATGCCCTGCAGCCGGAGGAAGCGCCGGAGCACGTCGACCTGAAGAAACGTCCGGAAGTTGCCGATGTGGCCGTAGTCGTAAACGGTCGGTCCGCAGGCGTACATGCGAAGAGCCTGGCCGTCGGCGGGCGCGAGTTCCTCGACGCGGCCGGTGAGTGTGTTGAAAAGTCGGATGGTCATTCGTGCGGCGAGGTCGTGCCCTTCAATCGTCTTCGGATCGTCCTTGCCGATTTTATGCTGTTTTCTTCTTTAGCGCGTCATGGATGAGCGCATTTTGCGATTCGCGGCTGACCGCAGGACGCCGTCCGATACGCCTCTCCCGCCGTCGATCTCGAGAAATGTCAGCGCCCTGTAACTTCTTTGCAACGGGCGCGTTGCTCATTGAGGAGTGGATACATCAACCAGTTATCCTCAACCAAGTGCCAGACAGGATCGCGCAAGCGATCTCTCCTTTGACCGAGGTTTGCCAATGTACAAGCTGCGGGCTTTACTTTACTCCTACCCGTGGATGATGGCTCCGGTCTTCATTGGATCGGGAATTATCTACGCCTTCGCTTTAAGAGGGCCAGGTCGGCCGGGTTCACTTTTCCTCTATGCCTTTGCGTGGGCCGCCTGCGCGTTTGCATGCGGCTGGCTTTTGAAAGTCTCGTTCGACTGGCCGCGCTTAAGCAGGCTGCGCCGCTCAGATTATTCGGACGTATGGAATGCACTGAGCCCGACAGCTAAGAGTGGCGCCAGGGCAGCGGCAGGCCTTTCGACAGAGAGGGATCTGCGCACCAGTGGAGAAGATGTTGCCTTTCGCATCGCCCACGCTGTCTCGCTCCAGCCTACGGAAGATGTACTCGAGATCGGCTGTGGCGTAGGGCGTGTTGGCTGGGCGATGGCTCCGCGCTGCCGTACCTGGACCGGTTGTGACATCTCAGGCAATATGATTTCTCACACGCGCCGACGCCTCGCGAAGTTGGCGAACGTTCGCCTGGTTCATTTGCGTCGATGCGACCTTGATCAGATTGAAGAGGCATCCGTCGACATGGTGTATTGCACCAATGCCCTTATCCATATGGATCAGAAAGAGCGGTTCCAATACGTGCTTGATGCCTACCGCATTCTGCGCCCCCAGGGGAGGCTCTACATTGACACAATCGCACTGGACTCGCGGGAGGGATGGCACATGGTCGAGAACAATCTTGCGCAGGCGAAGGCTGGCCTCAAATCGCCGCCATATATTCCCACTGCGTCGACTCCAGATGAACTGGTTGCCTATTTCGCCAAGGCTGGCTTCGCTGAAACGCGTTATGAAATCTGTGATTCCCTTCTTGCGGTAGTGGGCGTGAAGACATAGGAGCGTCTCCGAAAACGGATTTCATCGACATCAGTGACGACTCTCCAGCGTCGTTTTCAATCCATATCGCGGTCTGAGAGAGATGAGACCCTGGGGCTCTACGAGATGGCCGGCGACAAGGCGCAGGCGGTAATGCTGGCCGAGGGTTGCGAGGATCAACGTCAGCTGCATCATGGCGAAGGACGCTCCGATGCAGACACGAGGGCCGGTGCCAAAAGGTAGATATGCGTAGCGCGATCGCTCTCTGGCGCGATCGGATGAGAATCTCTCCGGGTCGAATCGTTCGGGGTGGTCCCACAATTCTTGATGCCGGTGCAGTACCCAGGGAACAATAGAGACGGTGGCCCCTTTGGGAATTTTGACCCCACAGACCTCGTCATCGGCGAGGGCTTCGCGCCACGCCAGGATGGGAAAGGGCGGGTACAGCCGGAGCGCTTCTTCGATGACCATGCGCGTATATGGGAGTCGGGCGAAATCGTCGAGCGCGGGTGCGCGTCCGGACAGCACCTGGTCAAGCTCGGCGTGCAGCCGGGCTTCATGCAGCGGATGTTGCGCGAGCAAATACCATATCCAGGTGAGCGCCAGGGCCACGGATTGATGTCCGGCACCGACGACAGTGATGATCTGGCCGTGTATCTGCTCGGCGCTCAGCACCCGGCCGGTTTTGGTAGCTTCCTCCCGCATGAGTCGTCCGAGCAGATCGTTGGCTTGCGTTCCTTCACGCGTGCGTTTTGCGATGAGGCGATCGATGGAGTCGTTGAACTCCGTGAATTGGCGGCGTCCTTTGAAGCG
>Ga0210391_10002187_pt1 | contig 17113 bp, 13 predicted proteins | sample IncBWC12OmetaG_FD_160573 | JGI IMG/M metagenome (GOLD analysis project Ga0210391, IMG submission 160573) | Forest soil microbial communities from Barre Woods Harvard Forest LTER site, Petersham, Massachusetts, United States - Inc-BW-C-12-O ... | reverse complement strand
GACGGACACTCTTGTCCGTCTTGTCCGTCTGCCTTTTGACTTTGATTCTAAAAGGCCATTCCAGGAAGGCCTGGTCTAGGCTTCCGCTTCCGCTTCCGCCTCGGCTACCACATTCGAATAAATAATCTCCACCACGGTGCAATCGTCATTTAATGGATTCCCTGCACAAAACTCCGACACCGCCGAGAAAATCCCCTCCAGCGTCGGAGCCTTGGCTGCAGCCGCTTCCAGCCTGAAGTCCTCAAAAAAATCGCCCAGCGAATTCTCTGCTTCCGTCACGCCATCCGTTACCAAAATAAAGCGGTCCCCCGAATTAAGTTGGCACCGCGCGCTCTCAAACGTTGCGTCCGCCAGCAAGCCCACCGGAACATTCCCATGCGGGGGCCGTATCACTTCCCCGCCACAGACCAGCAACGGTTGCACGTGCCCGCAGTTCACATACTCCAGATCGCCGTCCCGCCGCAGCCGCGCCAGCAGCACGGTCGCGTATTTCTCTCCCACCAGCTTTTCCGTGAAGAAGCGGTTTACCGCGCTGACCACATCCAGCAACGGCATGCCCGTACTCAAGTGCGAATAAATCATTCCCTGCAAAGTGGAGGCCAACAGCGCCGCCGACACTCCTTTGCCACTCACATCCGCCAGCACCACCGCAAGCCCTTCTTTGGTATTGACGGCATCAAAAAAATCTCCCCCAATTTCCTTACAAGAAAGATTTTTTCCACGCAGTTTTGCGAACGGCACCTCCGGAATCTTCACCTGCATCAGGCGCTGCTGGATGCTAGCCGCAATCGTCAACTCCTGCTGATAGCGTCGCGACTCTTCCTCGGCCTGTACCAGTCGTGCATTCTCGATCAGCGACCCCGCTTCTGTCGCAATCGCCCGCAGAATGTCATGCCCCACGCCGGAAAACTCACGCGACGCAAATCGCGAATCAACGTACAGCACTCCGGTCACTTCCGAGGACGCGTTCGGCGAAGGCGTCGCCGGATCTCGCGTTGCTTGCACCTGCCGTTTGCGCAACGGAATACAAATCACCGTCCGCAAATCGTAGGCCACAATACTTTGCCGCGCCGCCAGATCGGACGAACTTCCCGTATCCGTCAGCAGAAATTCCGAGTTCGACCGCAGTGACTCGTCCAGCGCGGAATGTGAAATGGTCTTATCATCCAGCAGAGACTCGCCTTTGTTGTTCCTTCCCGCCGCCAGCCGCAGGTTGCCCTCATCGTCTTTCATGAAGACATATCCACGCTCGGCCCGCGTCAGCCGCAGCGTAACCTCCAGCATCGTCATCAGGATTTCATCAAGCACGCCCGCGGTGTTCAGCTTGCGAGCTGCTTCCAAAAATAACGTCAACTTTTCCAGATCAGTCGCTTCCTGCGAAATCTGGATCCCGGAAATCTGGCTTAGAAAGTCCCGCGCCGTATTCGAGGTCCCATGCGCCGGATTGAAAATCGCATACGTCGAATCGCGCGCCCCGAATTCCAGCCGGTCGTTACGTTCCAGTTTCTGCCGCTGCACCCGCTCCCCGTTGACGAAGGTGCCATGCTTGCTGCTCTGATCGACCAGAAAAAACTCATTTTCTTCCAGCACGATGAGAGCGTGATCCCGCGATACCCGCGGATCGGCAATCACCAGATCCTTATCCACTTTCCGTCCCACGCTAAACGGCGTTCGGTTGAGCACAATATTTTTCTGCTCATTTCCCTGCACCAGCACCAGCGCCGGGAATACCCCCGACCCCGAAGACTTTTGACGGCCTATCGTATTGAGGACCATGAGATCTCGTACTACTCCGTGAAAGTGATCGTCCCGCTCTCGTCGCGTTGCCTGCGACAAGCGGCGGCGTCACGGCTGAAACCAAACTGCAACGAATGCCGATAAGAATAATGACAGGAATCAGGCCCCAAGGGGAAGAAGATTGGTTCAAACTGCCTGACTTCGCCTGCCGGCCTTCTCAGCCCCCGCAATCGAAGCCGCCAGCCCGAGCAGAACAATCGCCACCCAGCGGAACTGATCCGCCTTCAGGGACAGGGCCCACAACAACGGCGTACACAGCAGCACACCCGCGGCGGCTACACAAACAGTTCGCGGCCAGCGGGAAAATTCCCCGCCACAGCAGAATATCTTCCCGAGAGCTAACAGAGGAATCAGCAGCAGCGTCAAATCGTAGCTGTTCGCATAATAACTGGTCACCAGCATCACCACGACCCATAGACAGAAAGCCGGTATCAGCTGCGTTCGTTCGTCTCCGCGCCACGACCGGCTCGCGAAAATCACGCCCAGCACCATTACCCCCGCGAGAAACCAGTGCGCCCACGCCGGCATCGCGCCATTGCCCAAAAACACGGTTAGCAGTCCTCGAACATTTGGCATACTCTGCGGCTTCACCATTCCCAACCCCGGCACCTGGTTCAGTCCCCACAAATATTTCGGATAATTCACCAGTCCCGACCCGCCAACCATGATCAGCGAGATCCCGAAAAGCACCGCGGCCACAGCAGTGAATCCCCCCGCAACCCTCCATTTCCTCCTCAGCATAAGAATTGCAAAAAGCGGAATTACCAGATGAAACTTAAACAGTCCCAGCGCCAGAACCGCACCGCATCCCAAGTCCGAACGCCGCAACATCAGTCGCAGCGCCGCTATCAGAATCAGCAATAGCAAAACGGAATCCTGCCCTTGAATCAGATCGAATCCCACCGGAAAAAACGCCAGGCACATCAAACTCTGAACGCCGTAAACCGGGAGTTGAAAGCTCTGGCCCGCCACTGGCAGCAAAAGGATGGGAATCGTCAACCAAAGAACAGTCTTCAACCCCATCCACAACAGGCACGCCGTCGGATATTTTAGGTAGGCAAAGGGAAGAAACAGAAGTGCCTCAAACGGTGGACGAACGTAAGGCAACGGTCCGAGCCGGATACTTACCCTGGAAGCAAACTGCTGCTGAATTTTCCACTGCAGCGCGGGCTCATACAATCGAGCCCTCTGCCCGGTTCGCACAATCTCCCCGGCGGTATAGAATGACGCGAAGTCACCATATCCCTCAACAATAGATTCGCGCAGCTGCCAGATGAGTCCGAAGTTGAGCGCCGCGAAACCCAGCAAACAGAAAATGCCCACTCTGCGCCCAAAAGAAGGGCGCGCATGCGAACCATCCGGCGCGATGCGGGAGGCATCAACCATTTCGGCAAAAGAACAAAGAACGAATGATTCTATACCGCGCCGCTCAGGTCTTCGGTTTGACCTCGCGTGTCCGCTCTCATTCGAAAAAGAATCAGTACGAACAAGCATATGGGCAACGCAAACGTGGCAAAGAACGGCCAACTCCACCCTTGCAGTGCCCTATCCCGAGACCCAAGAAAATAAATTGCCGTCAGGCTGAAGCTCGCAATCCACTGCCAACCCAACAAGCACCCCCCAACAAAATATCCGAACCGCAGTGCTTTGGACTCCTCCTGCAGCGGCGCTCGATTCCGTACCAGCAGCAGAATCGCCGGCAAGAGCAGAACCTGATTGTAAGGCGCGGACTTCGGCACCAGCAGCACCGTCAGGGCGAGCAGAAGCGCGACTGCATATCCGAATTGAGGCCTGCCTTCCCGCTGGTGCCGCCACTTCCAGAGCACCGGTAAACAAGCGAGCGTTACCATCCCTGCCAGTATTTCTGCCGTGATGTGCCCTGCCCTCCCGGTCAAGCCCAGCGCTTCATCCACCATTACTTCCAGCACCGACTGATTCTGCGTGTAGCCGTGATACTGCCCCACCGCCGCCACAAACATTCTCAACCACCCCGGCAAAACAATCTCTGCCCCCGCCAGAAGCAGGGCCATCACGAACCCAAATCCAAACACGAACCCTCGACGCGCCCGCCAGTCACTCACCGCCCACAGCAGCAACCACCCAAGCAAAATCCAAGCCAGTTGCGGCTTGATGGTAGCCACCGCCAGCAGCCCCCCGCCGCAAAACAGAAATCCATTCGCTACGCACGCGGCCGCACCCGCCAACAAAACCGCCACCAGCAAAGTCAATTGCTGCAGCTTGATTCCCTGCACGGCCGCAAAGCTTCCCAACAGCAGTACCATCGCCGCAGAGGTGGCAAGCGCCGGCAACCGCCATCCGAGGACCTTCAGCCACAACCAAACGCTAGCCCCAGTCAGGCCCACCAAAAGCCAGCGGAAAAAAATCTGCACCGCGTGAAAAGGAAACCCAATCAATGGCGCCAGTACAAACACCACATATACCGGATAAGCAAACCCTTGCCGGTCCTTCGGATCATCCGCCCGCGCCGGGTCCAGCGCTCGCCCGTAATATCCCTGCTGAATTTCAACGGTGATGTCATCGCCGTAAGGATTGCGCTGGTGCAGCAACAGTTCGCGCGCCCCCAGCCAGCGCGGATATAAGTCCGACAAATTTCCCCGTGGTCTCTGGTGGGCCGCCGCATCCGCCACCTGATAGCCCACCAGAATCCGATCCGCATAGAACCACATACTCGCGGCCGCAATCGTGGCTACAAGAAAAAACGCGACGAGTTTCCCGCGCTCGTGCAAGTGGAATCACCCGAGTTCTTCAAGACGACTCGAAATCAGCCCCTATGTTACAACTGGTTGGCATTAAGTTAACGTTGCGAAAACGAATCACAGTCTCGACCCTTATCGGCATGGCCAGCGGCACCTTCTGCTGCTTTCTCCTCCACCACCTCCACCAGGATGCCGCCGACTTCGGCTGGGCCCTCCACTTGTCTCAACGCCTCATCACTCACCAAAATCCCTACGACACTCCCTTCGAGCAATATCCTCTGCCGGCCGCCTTGTTCGCCCTACCTTTCTTAGTCCTACGCCCCGAAATTGCCGCAGGATTATTCTACGGACTTAGCTCATTCCTCCTCGCCTTCGGTCTCACCCGTGAAAACTACGGTCGCTTGCGCATCTTCCTTGCCTACCCTTATTGGGCCGGTTTCCTCACCGCGCAATGGTCCACCATCATCGCCGCTGGCGCCTTTTTTCCCATTCTTCTCCCCGCCACCATGATGAAGCCGCAAGTCGGCTTGCCCGTCTTTCTCACGCGCATGACGCGCCGCGGCCTTCTCGCCTGCATTCTCCTGTTCGCGCTAAGCCTTATCGTCATGCCCCAATGGCCGCGATTGTGGCTGGCACAGTCCCCCCACTACCAACACTTCATTCCGCTGCTGGTTTTCCCCGGACCTCTTCTCCTGCTCGCACTACTCCGTTACCGCGACCGCGACGCCTGGCTACTCCTGCTCGCCGCCCTAATGCCGCAGCGCTGGTTCTTTGACAGTTTCATCCTGTGGCTCATCCCCAAGTCGCGCCACCAAATCCTCCCCACGCTCTTCTTCAGCTGGGGCGCCGGAATCTGGCGTTGGTATCATCTTCCCGCCAGTTTCGCCGAGGTCGGCCGGGTCGCCGTAATTTTTATCTATCTCCCCATGCTGGCAGTCGTGCTCTTCCGCCCTCAACCTTCAGTGGATGAAGCCAGATGAGGCCAGAGACTCTCCATGATTTCAATCCTATCCACGAAACACACGTTTGCCAGCCGTCTTCTACCGCGGACTCTTCGCCAGGGCAGCCCGCAGCGTCATCGACGCCCGATGTCCGGTGGCGCTTCAAGATCGGTGAATGTATTGCCAAGCACACAAAGTGTCCCCTAACACCGACCCGTTCTCCTGCACCGGCGCCGCCCGGCCCCGGCGGGTTGCAGGTCCTCCCCAGTTACTCTCGGTATGCAATTAATTACAGCATTGAGCATTTTGCAGGGTATTATGGTTTATATTTTGGACCGTCCTCCGTTGGACAATGCAAGCACCGGTAGTGGTTCTCCGGAGGCAATCGCTCTTGTCCGCTTGCAATACCCGGTACCAACTCTGAGTTTTTGAGGAGGCAAAACTATGCACCGTCTTTACCAACTCTGGCGTGACGACGAGGGTCAGGATATCGCGGAATACGCCGTCATGCTGGCAGTCATTCTGGTGATAGTCGTCGGCACTATTCGCCTGATCGGCTCAAACGCAAACAATGTTTTCTCGAATGTAGCCAGTTCCGTTCAGTAGGATTTTGCGTCGCGCTGCGCGGGGGCGATGCCCGCCGAAATCTCGGCGCGTGGCTTCACCGCTCGAATCCGTGTCCCCGCTTTTTACCGGAGTGCTATGAACCGTACGCGTTTGCTGATGATCGGGGCCGTGGCTTTGGCCTTGGGCGCCTGCGTCAGCCTCATCGTCTACAAAAACCTGCAAGGCAGAGGCCCCGTCATTGGCGAGCCCGGCATCGACGTTCTCGTGGCTTCCGATGACATTCAGGTCGGAGCCAGAATCGAAGAGCATGACGTCCGCACGGTCAAATATCCTGGCTCAGCCCTGCCCGCCGGAACTTACGGCGCGCGGTCTAAAGTGATGGGCCGTGGCGTGATCCTCCCCATTTCCAGGGGTGAGTTCATCTTACCCAGCAAGCTCGCTCCGGAAAATGCTGGCTCCGGTTTACCTTCACTGATTCCCCCCGGAATGCGCGCCGTTTCGGTCCGCGTTAATGAGGTCGTCTCCGTCGCCGGCTTTGTTGGTCCCGGCACCCGCGTTGACATCCTCCTCACCGGCACGCCCAACGGCACCTCTGAGAGTCAGACCACCACGGTTTTGCAGAACGTCGCCGTAATTGCTTCCGGTCAGCGCCTGGAGCGTAACGCCTCCGGCGATGCTCAGAATACCCCGGTCATCACCCTTCTGGTTTCCCCCGATGATGCTGAACGCCTGACGCTGGCCAGTTCCGAAGGGCGTATCCAGCTCGCCTTGCGCAACCCCCTCGATACTCGGCAGGACGGAGTCGCCCCTGCCAACGCCAAGGGACTCTATCAGGGTGGCACCCCCGCGGCCGCGCCGCAGTCGGTTCGCATCCGTCACGCAAAGCTCCAGAAGACTCAAACACCGCTCCCCTCCCCCTCGGTTCTCGGTGTTGAGGTTTATCAGGGTGACAAGAAAAAAGAAATCGTCAGCTTCCCCGAACAAGGGAGTGAAGAGCCCAAATAGTTGAAGAGGCGGTTTTTGCCTGTGCCTCTCAGTACTGCATTGCAGGTTTCCTCATATGGAGAGGAATCAAACGATGAAGTTCCGCAGGACACTTTTGACGGCTGTCGCACTATGGCTCTGGGTTACCGGTTCTTCCCTTGGTCGAACCTCTCTCCAGCAACCTGGCACTCCCGCCAGCCCCTCGCCCCAGGAGCAGGTCCCTCCATCGACGCAAACCACTCTTCCGCCCCAGTCCGCTCAGCCGCAAGGCTCGGCTCCGTTGCGCGTCATGGTCGACAAGTCTCTGCTCATCAATACCACCGAGCGCCTCAAGCGCATCTCTGTCACCGACCCCTCGGTCGCCTTCGCCACCGTTATTACTCCCACGCAGATCCTCGTTCATGGCCGCTCCCCTGGCGAAGTCTCCCTGCTCATTTGGGACGAACTCGAACGTTCCCGCAGCTTCGATCTCCGAGTCGATGTTGATGTCAGCGCCGCCTCCGACGAGGAGCATCGCGTGTTCCCCGAAGAGCAGATTACTGTTTCCCCTTCCCGCTCTGCCATTGTGCTCTCCGGCCACGTCACCACCGAGGACGTCGCCAAGCGTGCCGGAGAACTGGCCGCCGCATATTCGAAGAATGTCGTAAACGTGCTAACCTTCGGTCCCGTTGGCGCTCAAGAAGTCCTGTTGGAAGTGAAGTTCGCCGAGGTTGACCGCTCCGCCTTCACTCAACTCGGCTCTAACTTCTTCTCTACCGGCGCTGGTAATACCATCGGAAGTGCCACCACCGGCCAGTACGGAGGCTTTGGCCCTCAGAGTGTCACTCAAACGCAAGGCCAGAGTGGTCCGTTTTCGACCACCCAAACTGTCAGCAATGTCTTGAACCTGTTTTTATTTCGCCCCGATATTCATTTCGGTGCGGTCATCGAAGCTCTGCAGAGCAAGAATCTTCTTCAGATTCTGGCCGAGCCCAATCTAATCGCCGTGAACGGCAAGAAAGCCAGCTTTCTCGCTGGCGGCCAGTTCCCTTTTCCCATCGTGCAACCTGGCGCTGGATTCACCGCCGTCACCATCTCCTTCAAGGAGTTTGGCGTCAAACTCGAGTTCACTCCCGTGATCATGCCTAACGGCAACATTCACCTCGTCGTCGCGCCTGAGGTCAGCACTCTCGATTTCGCCGACGCTCTCACCATCTCCGGTTTCACCGTTCCCGCCTTGAGTACTCGCAAAGCGGAAACTGAATTCGAATTACGCGACGGTCAAAGCTTCGTCATTGCCGGATTGATTGATAATCGCGTCACCGATATTTGGAATAAGGTTCCTGGTCTCGGAGATATCCCGATCCTGGGAGCCTTTTTTAAGAGCAAGAGCGTTCAGAAAAGCAATTCGGAGCTGATGGTTCTCTGTACCGTGCACCGCATCTCCCCCAATGCGGAAACTCCGCCCGGTCCCAAGAATCCTCAACCCTTCATCAACAACGATAAGTTCGATGGCACCAAAGGCGGTGCCAAACCCCCGGCCAAGTAGGAATCGGCGAGGTTAAGCCGCGGAGGCGGCGCAAGAATGCAGCCCGCAGCGCAGGCCAGCGGGTAGAATAGTGATCGGGAACGTGCCCCAGAGGGGCGAAAGAGAACTCCAACTCTGCGTAGAAAGAGTTGAGTCGTAGGACTAGCATGCCCGAGCTTACCGTGGTCATCGTGGCCACCGACAATGAACAGCGCACCGTGCTCCAGGTGCTGGTCGACGGCACCAGCGTCGCCAGCACGGTTCATACCTGCGCCACTTTCCCCATGGCTGCCTCCGATCCCATCATGCGCCGCGTACAAGCCGCCAATCCCGACGTCCTTCTGGTGGATATCCCCGCCGACGGCCATGTGATCGCGATGCGCGCCATCGAACTTCTTCGCCAGGAACTCCCGGAGTCGGCTGTCTTCGCCATCGGAAGCCTCAGCCAGCCGCAAGTCATAGTCAGCGCCATGCGTAACGGGGCCCGCGAATTCATTGAACGCCCCACCACCACCACCGACCTTCTCGAAGCCTTTGTTCGACTCACCACCGCCCAGCGCCGCGGTCAGAAGGAAGGTCCGCGAGGAAAAGTGTTCTCGATCGTCAACGCCAAAGGCGGCAGCGGAGCCACCACCGTGGCCGTCAATCTCGCCTTGGCCCTGCAATCTGCCTATGGGCAAACCGCCCTCATCGACCTTGCACCCCTCGGACACAGCGCCCTGCATCTCAATGTGAAGCCGCTATTCAATATTGCCGACGCCACCCGCAATCTCCATCGCATGGATAGTTCCCTTCTGGAAAGCTTCATGACCCGGCACGGCGGCGGCCTGCAACTGCTCGCCGGAACCAACGCCCCCGCCGCCGTCGAACCCTCCACCGCGGAATTTGTCCGCCTGTTCGATATGTTGGCGGCGCACTACAAATACGTTGTCGTGGACAATTCTTCCCGCCTCGATGCGGTTAGCCGTCTGGTCGCGAATCTCTCGGAGTGCGTACTGATCGTCGCTTGCACCGATGTTGCATCCTTGTGGAGTGCCGCCCGCGTTCAACAATATTTGGGGGAAACCGGGAACCGCGAGCGCCTGCGACTCGTCCTCAACCGTTTCCGAAAAGTTCCTGGCTTTACCGAAGCCGATGCGGAAAATGCCGCTGGAGTAAAATTGCTGTGGCGCGTCCCCAACCAATACTTCGCCATCTCCACCGCAATCGATCGGGGCACGCCCGTGATGGAACAAAGTCACACCGAAATTGCCCGTTGTTTTTCTGGCCTGGCGCAAGAATTGACCCGCAACGACGTGGACGTCAAACGCGCCGCCTGGTCGATGTTCAAGAGCGTGTAGCTTTGATGGTTTAGGTGCGCATAGCGTCGAACTTGCAGCTTTGAAAGGGCGCGGCTTGTGGGGGCGCCGTAGGTCGCGCAAAAAGATCGCGGCTTTAGCCGCTGAGGTTCGAGCTCAACAAGATTTACGGTTTTATGGCAAATCTACAGACCTTCGAGCACAGCGAGTACCAGCAGGTAAAAGCCGACCTGCATCGCAAGATCCTCGACCGCCTGGACCTCGAAAAACTCGGCCGCTCCAACGGCGACACCGCCCGCGAAGAAGTTCTCGTCCTCATCCGCAACGCCGTAAACAACGAGGTTGTTCCTCTCAGCTTCACCGAGCGCGAACGTCTATCGCGCGAAATCCTCGACGAAATCTTCGGCCTCGGTCCGCTCGAGCCCTTGCTCAAGGACCACACCATCTCCGACATTCTGGTGAACCGCTTCGACAGGGTTTACATCGAGCGCGCCGGAAAACTCGAACTCACCGGCCTCTCCTTCAAAGACAACCAGCACCTCATGCAGATCATCGAGCGCATCGTCTCCCGCGTCGGCCGCCGCGTGGATGAATCTTCCCCCATGGTCGACGCCCGCCTGGCCGATGGCTCCCGCGTCAACGCCATTATTCCTCCCCTCGCACTCGACGGCGCTTGCCTCTCCATCCGTCGCTTCGGACGCGATCCCGTCACCGCGCGCAACATGATCGAGAATCACACCCTCACCGAAGCCATGTTGGAATTGCTTTCCGTCATGGTCAAGGGGCGATTGAATCTGCTCATCTCCGGCGGCACCGGCGCCGGTAAGACCACTTTGCTCAACGTGCTCTCCGGCTACATTCCTAACGTAGAGCGCATCGTTACCATCGAAGACGCCGCCGAACTGCAACTCAAGCAGGAGCACATCGTTCGCCTCGAAACTCGCGCTCCCAATATCGAAGGCAAAGGCGCAGTCCGCATGCGGCAGTTAGTCATCAACAGCTTGCGTATGCGCCCTGACCGCATCGTCGTCGGCGAGGTTCGCGGCGAAGAAGCCTTTGACATGTTGCAAGCCATGAACACCGGCCACGAAGGATCCCTCACCACAATCCACGCCAACTCCGGCCGCGATGCCCTGGCCCGCGTGGAGAACATGGTTTCCATGGCGAACCTGAACATTCCCGAACGCGCCGTCCGTCATCAGATCGCCTCCGCCATTCACGCCGTGGTGCAAATCGCACGCTTGTCCGACGGCACGCGCAAGGTGATCGCCATCTCCGAAATCACCGGCCTGGAGGACGAACTCATTGCCATGCAGGATATTTTTGTCTTTGAACGCCGGGCCATCGACGAAACTGGCAAAGTGCGCGGGACCTTCCGCGCCACCGGAATCCGCCCTCAGTTCGCCGACCGCCTCGCGACTGGCGGTGCCCGCTTGCGGCCGGCCCTATTCGAATCCAAAACCGAAATATGAATTCGATCCTCATCATGACGGAGCGTTTTAAGAATTCGATTGTTATCCTGAGCCGGCGTTCTCGGAGCAGCCAAGAATCTGGGAGAGCAGTGCGAGTAGCCTGCCCTGAGCGAAACCGAAGGGTCACGCACTTTGCCACACACTGCTCGCAGGTTTGGTTCGCACCCCGATCGCCTTCTCTAGGCCGAACTCCACAAGTCGCGAGACGCCTATGCCAGCGTTGATTGCTGTTCTCGTGTTCGTCACGGTTGCGCTCGTCGTCTTTGTGGCGGGCTCGCTGGCCGACCAGCGCAATGCTCGCGCTCGCCTTATCAAAGACCGCCTCGCCACCGTGCAGAAAACGCCGGAGCGCGAACCTGACGAAGAACTCGCTCTTCTCCGCGACGAACAACTTAGTAAAATTCCCGCGTTCGACACCCTCTTGCGACGCTCCGAGCGCGTCTCCGCCATCCAGGACGCCTTGTTGCAGGCGGGCATGAAGTTCCGCGCCGGCAACTTCCTACTGTTGTGCGTGTTGTGCGGCGTTGTCGCCGGACTCGCCACCGTTCTCTATACCAGGAATCCCGCCATTGCCTGGGCCGCTCTCATCATCGGCGGATTTCTTCCTTACTCAGTCGTCTCCTACCGTCGCCAGAAGCGCTTCGAAAGATTTGAAGAACTCTTCCCCGAAGCCATCGACACTCTGGCTCGCGCCGTTCGCGCCGGTCACGCCTTCACCACCGCTATCGAAATGATTTTCAATGAAATCGCTGAGCCTCTGGCCACTGAGTTCCGCAAGCTCTTTGAAGAACAGAAATTCGGCATGCCTGTCCGCGACGCCCTCATGAATCTCACCGAGCGCGTCCCCCTGGTCGACGTAAAATTCTTTGTCACCGCCGTCATGCTGCAGCGCGAAACCGGCGGCAACCTGGCTGAAATTCTCGACAACTTGTCCTACGTTATCCGCGAGCGCTTCAAGATCCAGCGCCAGGTCCGCGTACACACCGCGCAGGGGCGCCTTACCATGGCCTTGCTGATGGCCATGCCCCCGACCGTGGTCACCATTCTTCTCGTTTTCAGCCCGGATTTTGTCCGGCCACTTTTTTATGACCCCATCGGCCACGCCCTGCTCGTGCTCAGCATCGCCTTGCAGACCGTGGGCTATTTTGTGATTCGAAAGATTATTAAGATTCAGGTATGAAGCTCAGAAGGCTGGTGCAGCAATGGCATTTGATTTCGAGGTCCCCAGCAAGGACGCTTGATTTTGGGTGACGCAGCGCTTCGGCGCTGCGGTAATCACACCGTTCCCGGCACGGCTTTAGCCGCTGGGGGATTTGTTAAGATTCGGATTAAACCGATTAAGCTCTAACCATGCCGTTGATCCTTACCATCGTGGTATTCGTAACCGTGGCGCTGGTGGTGTTTGCCTTTGGCGCGGCCGCGGTAACGCCCAGTTCCGTGCTGGGAGCTCGCCTTCGCGCCCTCGGCGGCCATTCCACCATGGCCCCGGAAAAACCAGCCGCTAAAGTAAGGGAGCGCATCGAGCAGGCCCTCGACCCCCTCAGCAAGGCCATCCCGCTTTCTCCCTCCGACGTCTCCCGCACCCGGGGATGGCTCATTCAAGCCGGCCTCCGCGAGCCCCGCCATGTCAGCTACTATTTCGGCGCCCGCATCATGCTGGCAGTTCTGGGCCTCGGCGGCGTTATTGTGTTCTCCGGTGTCGGCAGCGTGCCGCTACTAGTCTGCGTCCCAGCTTTCGGCTTTTTCGTTCCGCGTTTCATTCTGAAGCGCATGATTAAAGACCGTCAGCGCCGCATCCGCATCGCCCTGCCTGATGCTCTCGACCTCACCGTCATTTGCGTTGAGGCCGGACTGGCCCTCGATCAGGCTCTGATGCGCGTGGGCAAAGACCTGCATCACGCCCACCCCGACCTCAGCAACGAATTCCATCTCGTCAACCTCGAGATGCGCGCCGGCAAGCCCCGTGCAGAAGCGCTGCGCAATCTCGTCGACCGCACCGGCGTCGATGACATTCGCTCCCTCGTCGGCACTCTCATCCAGACCGACCGCTTCGGAACCAGCATCGCTCAGGCGTTACGCGTCCATTCGGATTCTTTACGCACCGCCCGCCGTCAGCGCGCCGAAGAGCAGGCCGCCAAGACTACAATCAAAATGGTCCCTCCCCTTGTCATTTTCATTTTGGTGCCGTTCCTCTTCGTCACTGTCGGTCCGGCACTCATTCAGGCATACCGCTCTCTCGTCGCCAAGTAATGAGCGAGTCCTGTCGGTAGGCACCACAGTTTTAGCGCGTTGAACTTAGGAGAAATCCATGCCGGGATTCGTCCCGCAAGCGCAAGCCTTCAACCAAACCCGCCAGCGCTTCCTGGCCACGCATCTCGGAGTGGCTCAGACGCACTGGTCCCGTTTGCGTGGCCTGCTAGGCATCTCCGAAGATGACTTTCGTAACGGAGGGGGACTCTGGATTCTCCCCTGCCGGGGAGTTCATACTCTGGCTATGAATTTCCCGATCGATGTCGTCTACCTCGACAGCGCCAATACGGTCCTGCACTTCGAGTCCAATCTCCGGCCCTGGCGCTTCGCCCCCATACGCCTGAAAGCCACTTCCGTGCTGGAATTGCCAAGCCACACCGTAGCTGAAACGGAAACCGCATTGGGCGACAGAATTGAAATCCATATGATGGAGGACGACGCCCCCGCAAAAAATGCCGCCCCCTAAGAGACCTAAGACCTTTGAAAGAGGCTTCGGCCGCGCCGTTCGTAGCGATAGATGTTGCGCGCTTTAGTTCCTGAGGTAGAATTTTCACCGTGCCAGCAGTTCTCCAACTCGAAGAACCCGCCACCCAACTCCACGACGCTCCTAAACTGCTCGTCGAGTGGACCCCGCGCTGGCAGGACTTCACTACCAACATCCGCCCCGCCTTCGCCCACTCCAGTCCACGTCTGGCTGGAGAAGCTCCCTATGGCATCTTGCCCTACCGCGGCCTGATCGGAGCCCTACTGTTCCAGGCGTTTCTGGCCTTGGTTCTTCTGGTCATCCCCCGCGAACTAGCCCGCCTCCGCCCCTACGCACCACCCCGCCTGCAGCCCGACGAAGTCATCTATTACTCCGGCGACGAACTGCCGCGCACCGAAGATTTGGGCGGCGCTCAATCCGGCGCGGCTGGCCACGCCGGTGGTCAACAAGCCCACCACCGTACTCAGTCCATCAAGGTCGCGCGCGGCCAATCTCTCTCCCGCAAAATCGTCGACGCTCCTAATCTCAAACTTCCATCTTCAGCAGATGCAGTCGCTAATCTTCTGGCTTTCAAGTCCGTCCCCGGACCGCCCCCGTCCGAAGGCCTGCACTCTTCCCTTACCGCACCCAGGCTTCCGGTTAACGTGATTGCTCCCGCGCTGGCCAACATCGCCCGCGATCAATCCCGCCCCGGTCTGACCCTCAATTCCGTCGTACCTCCGGCTCCGAGCTTTTCGTCCGATCGATCCCGCCCCGCGCCCTCTCTCACCGCATCTGTTGTCGCTCCCGCTCCCAGTGTGCAATCTGATCGCCCACTCTTCGCTCCCAAGCTGGATTCCACCATCATCGCCCCGGTCCCGAATATTTCTCCTACCCGCGGCCGCAATACACCTTCCTTGAACGCAACCGTGATCTCTCCTGCGTCCACGCGGGTCGCTCGCGATCAGGCGCGCTCCGCTCCGACTCTCACTGGCACCGTAATCGCTCCCGCGCCGTCCACCGTCGCGCGCGACGTTTCTCCATCGCGCGTGCAAATGAACAACGTTGCCATCGTGCCTCCGCCCGTCTCCGCTCCCGAACGCGAAACTTCGCGCACCGCAAAACTCAACCTGCCCGCACCCTCGGTGGTCGCACCGCCACCCTCCACCGATTCATCCCGCGACCTGCGTCGCATGGAAAGCGGCAGCGTCCGTTCCTCCACGCCCGCCGTCGTTCCCCCACCCCCAACCCAAGCAGCCAATGGATCATTCGTCAGCAGCGTTCTCGGCAAACTTTTCGGTACACAGGATGTCATCCCGCCCCCGCCCGCGGTATCTTCCGCAGCCTCCGCCGGATCATCCCGCAACTCCTCAGGCAGATCCGGCGCCGCTCTCGCCGCTAACGTCATCCCCCCGCCGCCGTCAGCCGGCGCCTCCGACACCAACCTCAGCCGCTTGCCCCCAGGACGATCTCAAGGCTCTGCGGGCGTAATTGCTCCACCACCTTCCGTATCGGGGACAAGCGCGGGATCAGCCGGCACCGGATCGTCCTCCAGAAAATTCCCCGGAACGTCGCTCGCGGGCTCGAACCAGCTCGCGAACATCGTCCCGCCGCCTCCTTCCATCGGCACAGGGTCTAGCTCAGGCACCGCCAGAAATTCCGGGGGCTCCGGAAACGGAGGTCTTCTCGCGAGCAACGTTATCCCGCCGCCACCCTCAACCGGTTCAGCCGCCGGACTCTCCGGCTCCGGCAGAAGAGGCACCGGCCTCGGCGGCGCTGGCGAAGTGGGCTCAGTTCTGGCGCCGCCCAAAAGCGCGGTGGGAAGCGCTGACAATTCCGGCGTAGTGCTATCGTCGGAGCCCGGCTCCAAACCCGGCATGCCCGGCACCGGTGGCAAGGGATCCCTGGCGCTGTCGCCTTCCGGCAAGGACAAGCCTGGCCTCGGCGGTTCCGGCGGTGGGTCAGGCATCGGCGCCGGTACCGGCCCGGGTAGCGGCATGACGGAGAAAACGACCGGCGAGGCTACGGGCGCAGGAAAATCAGGCGCAGGGCGTGGCTCCGATCCGAATGTCAATGTGCGCGCTGGAATCTCTCCCACTCCCGGCCCCGGCGGCGCTGGCACCGCTCCCACCGGAATCTCTGCCGCCCCCGGCGTCGACATTCGTGGCGGCAGCACGAACGTTGTCAATCTTCCCAGCTTCGACTCCGGCGACAGCAATGCCCCAACCCTCCCAGGACGTTCCTCGGTAAAAGGTGACCCAGGCCCCGCCATCACCATCGTTGCCACCTCTCGTTCCGGCGGCGCATTCGACTTCTACGGCAAGCTCCCCGGCGACAATTACACCGTCTATGTCGAGACCGCGATCGGCACTGTCGTCATGCAATTCGCCGAAGCCGATCCCGATTCGCACCCACATGCCGGAGCTCTGACCGGACCCCAAGGCCTTCGCACCGATCTTCCCCCGGGCCTTCCACGCGCTCGCGTCGTCATCAAATGCAAACTCGACGCCTCGGGCAATCTGAAAAATTTGCAAGTCCTCGAACCTGGTCCCGCCGCCATGACTGCAAGAATCATGGCCGCACTCCCCGCCTGGAAGTTCCGCCCTGCCACCCGTGGCGCCCAAACCGTCGAAGTCAATGCCCTGCTCGGCTTCAACATCGACACCAACGACCGCTATTAACTCACCTTGACCCTTACGCGAAGCATGTGAGATTATCGTTCGCTTTTCTAAGCAGGCGATTCGCCATGGCAAATTTCCAAGGTTTTCCTAGCGGCCACGCCATCTCCGGCAAGACCCTCCCTGTTGTGAAGTCTTCAATCAGTATCGGACTCTGGGGATATTTAGACTTCAATCAACACGAACTGGACGTAGTCGCAGTCGACCCTTGGAATCCTTCGAGCTCCTTTCCTGGCGTGACCACCCAGCCGGGAAAAACCGTGGGAAACAGCCGAATCTGGAACGTCACCAGCACGGTCAGCGGCAAGGTCAGAATCGAAGCTCGCGTCGATGACGGCAGCACCTGGGACTGGGTAGAACTTCTTTTTACGGTCCCGCCCAACACTCCGGGGACTGACGATAATAAGCGCGACTTGCTCGCGGCCGTGCAGTCCGGTCA
>Ga0210391_10002185_pt1 | contig 17115 bp, 10 predicted proteins | sample IncBWC12OmetaG_FD_160573 | JGI IMG/M metagenome (GOLD analysis project Ga0210391, IMG submission 160573) | Forest soil microbial communities from Barre Woods Harvard Forest LTER site, Petersham, Massachusetts, United States - Inc-BW-C-12-O ... | reverse complement strand
TCCGTGCATTTTCTGTGGATAACTAATCTCTTCAACCAACCCATTTCCCGCTAGAATAAAGGCAGAAGCCGATTGTTGAACCAACAATCAGCATTCGACATTCCGTTTCCCCTATGCCCCAATTCGTCCACCTTCACCTGCACACAGATTATTCCCTGCTTGACGGCGCATGCGACGTCGAAAAACTTTGCCAGCGCGTCCAACAGCTCGGCATGCCCGCCGTCGCCATGACCGACCACGGAAATATTTTCGGCGCCGTGCACTTTGTGAATGCGGCCAACCATGCCGGCGTAAAGCCGATCGTGGGCTGCGAGCTCTACATCTGCAAGAAAGATGATCACAATATCTCGCGCACGCCGCCCGACGGCGACACCTACAACCATCTGCTGGTTCTGGCACAAAACGAAGAAGGCTATCGCAACCTGGTGAAGATCACGTCGGAAGCCTCGCTGCACGGTTTTTATTACAAGCCGCGCGTGAGCAAGAAATTTCTGGCCGAACACTCCCGAGGATTGATCGGGCTTTCCGGATGCCTGAAGGGCGAAGTCGCCGAGTGCTTGACGGAAGGGAATTACGACGCCGCGCGCGCCGCGGCCGGCACCTTCCGGGACATCTTCGGCAAAGATAATTTCTATCTCGAGATCCAGGATCAAGGTTTGGCGATGGAGCACAAAATCCATCCCGGCCTGTTCCAGTTGGAAAAAGATCTCGGCCTTCCTTTGGTCGCGACCAATGACAGCCACTATCTGTGCGAAGACGACGCGCATGCGCAGGACGTGATGTTGTGCATCCAGACAGGCAAGTCGATTCACGACACGGCCCGCATGAAGTTCGATAGCAATCAGTTCTTCGTCAAAAGCCACGACGAAATGTATCGCGTGTTCAAGGACTCGCCCGAGGTCTTGACCCGCACGCTGGACATCGCCGAACGCTGCAGCCTGCGCCTCGAAAAAGTGGCTACGCCATTCCCGCAATTCGAGGTGCCGCCGGGCTACACCATTGACAGTTATTTCGTGCACGTTTCGCGCGAGGGCTTCGCCCGGCGCATGGAATCGCTGCGGACGTTACGCGAACAAGACAAATTAAAGCACTCCATCGCCGACTACGAGCAGCGCCTGGAGCAGGAACTCGCGATCATCCAGCAGATGAAGTTTCCCGGATATTTTCTGATCGTCTGGGATTTCATTCGCTACGCGAAAGAGCGCGATATTCCGGTGGGGCCGGGTCGTGGGTCGGCAGCCGGATCGCTGGTCTCCTACGCGCTCGGCATCACCGATCTTGACCCATTGCAGCACGAGTTACTGTTCGAGCGCTTTCTGAATCCCGAGCGCGTTTCGATGCCGGATATCGACATCGATTTCTGCATGAACCGGCGCGGCGAAGTGATCAACTACGTCACGCAAAAATATGGCCGCGACAACGTCGCGCAGATCATTACCTTCGGCACCATGGCCGCCAAAGCCGCCATTAAAGACGTGGGCCGCGCCATGGACATCCCTTACGCCGATGTCGATCGCATCGCGAAGATGGTTCCGACTCAGCTCAACATCACTCTGGATCAGGCCATCGAAGATTCTCCTCAGTTGCGCGAGGCGATGGAAAAAGACGGCCAGATTCGCGAACTGATCCAGACCGCAAGAAAATTGGAAGGCATGGTGCGGAACTCCGGTGTTCATGCGGCCGGCGTCGTAATTTCTCCGCGCCCGCTTACAGAACTGATCCCGCTACATCGCACCAAGAACGACGAAATTGTCACTGCCTTCGACATGGTCGCTATCGAAAAGATGGGTCTGTTGAAGATGGATTTTCTCGGTCTGACCACGCTGACGATTCTTACTGACGCGCTGAAGTTGATCGAGCAAACCCGCGGCACGCGGCTCTCTCTCGACGGTGTTCCGCTACAAGACGCCGAGACCTATCAAAAAGTTTTTTACACCGGACTTACCTCCGGCGTCTTCCAGTTTGAATCGCACGGCATGAGAGACGTGCTGCGCAAATATCGTCCGGACACCATCGAAGACCTAACCGCTCTCAATGCGCTCTACCGCCCCGGCCCGATTCAAGGCGGCATGATCGATGACTTTATCGACCGCAAGCACGGCCGCAAGAAAGTCGAGTACGAACTGCCGGAACTAAAAGAAATTCTGGAAGAGACTTTGGGCGTGATCGTGTATCAAGAACAAGTGATGCAGATCGCGAACCGTCTTGCCGGTTACTCCCTCGGCGAAGCCGACCTGCTGCGGCGCGCCATGGGCAAGAAGAAAGCCGAAGAAATGGCGCAGCAACGCGAGCGTTTTGTCGAAGGCGCGGCGCGGCGCAAGTTTCCACCCAAGAAAATCGAAAAGATTTTCGATCTGATGGCACAGTTTGCCGGATACGGCTTCAATAAATCGCACTCCGCCGCTTATGCGCTACTTGCGTATCACACGGCATATCTGAAGACCCACTATCCCGTCGAATTCATGGCGGCGCTGCTGACCTCCGTTACCGGCAGCACCGATGATGTCGTCAAATACATCAACGAATGCCGCGAGATGGGCATTGCAGTGGAAGCGCCGGACATCAACGTCTCCGACGCAAACTTCACGCCGCACGGAGAAGCCATCCGCTTCGGTCTTGCTGCGGTGAAGAATGTTGGCGGCAACGCGATCGAGTCAATCGTCACCGCTCGGAAGAAGTTAGGACGCTTCAAATCGATTTACGAGTTCTGCGAAAACGTCGATCTTCGTCTGCTCAACAAACGTGTACTGGAATCATTGATCAAGAGCGGGGCCATGGACTCCCTCGGCCGCCGCGCGCAGTTGATGAGTGTTCTCGACCGTGCCATGGATCGCGCGCAAAAGGCGCAGCGCGACGTGGAATCGGGCCAGCACGGTTTGTTCGGAGTGTTCGAGCAGGAGGCCTCTGAAGACAACAACGACAAGCTCCCGAATACTCCTGACTGGGACGAGCAGGTGCGACTCGCTGCGGAAAAAGAAATCGTCGGTTTCTTTCTTACCGGCCATCCGTTGGAGAAATACAAAGATAAGCTGGAAGACTTGCAAGCGCTTAACATCGCCGAAATTGCAGCGATGACAAAATCTACCGGCAAAGATGAAACCATTGCCACCGCCGGCATTATCATGAACGTGCGCGTGCAGAAGTCCAAGCGCGGCGAGTTCTACGCGCAGGCCACGCTCGAAGACATGTCTGGCTCCATCGACATGATCGTCTTCCCTGAAGCCTACAAGCGTCTGGGCGACAAGGTAAAGCTTGAAGTCCCGGTGCTGGTACGGGCTGGCGTGCGTATTGAAGAAGGTGCCAATCCAAAAATTACTGCCGCGGAGATTATGCCGCTGGAAGATGCAAAGGTCCCGCTGCCCCGTGCAATTCGCATTCGCGTGCCGCTCGAAACTGCCGCTGAGGCTACCGTCGACGATCTTCACTCGCTTTTCAAGGAGCGCAAAGGCGAGGCCCGAGTATTGTTTGACGTGGAACGTGCCGGGGATTTCATGGTTGTGATGGAAGCGGAAGGTTATAATGTGCTGCCGGATCGCAACTTCATCGCCCGGGTTGAACAGTTATGCGGGCGCGGCAGTGTGCGCGTCATCAGTTAAGCTGCTTCGTTCAATCATGCTTCGTTCAATCATGGACTCGACCCAAAAGGCGCAAGAGGAACTCGAAGCGATCGAACGGCAAGTTGCGTTAATCGAGGCCACCCCAGGGCAGAACGCGGAGACGCATCGTCAGCTTGCGCAACTGCAGGAACGCATCCACATCCTTCGAGAGGAAATGAAGTCGTTGCAGACCGCCTGGCAGAAAACCGAACTGGCCCGGCATCCTCAGCGTCCGCAAACACTGGACTATGTCGAACGCTTGTTCACCGACTGGAGCGAGATCCACGGCGACCGCGGCTTCGGCGACGACCCCGCAATTGTTTGCGGCATGGCTCGCTTTCATGGCGAGGAAATTATGGTGGTCGGCACCCAAAAGGGACGTGACATGAAGCAGCGTGTCTACCGCAACTTTGGCACACCGCACCCCGAGGGCTATCGCAAGGCGCTTCGCGTCATGCAGATCGCCGAGAAGTTTCGCAGGCCCATTTTCACACTCGTCGATACTGATGGCGCCTACCCCGGCATTCACGCCGAGGAACGCGGCCAGGCGGAGGCGATTGCTTACAACTTGCGTGAGATGGCGCGTCTTGAAGTTCCAATCATCGCGACGGTCATCGGCGTCGGCGGCAGCGGCGGCGCGTTAGCCATTGCCGTGGCCGATCGTGTGCTCATGATGGAGAATTCGATTTACTCAGTGATTTCTCCCGAGGGCTGCGCCGCCATCATGTGGCGCGACGCCACCAAGAAAGAACTGGCTGCCGAGGCCATGCGGATTACCGCCACCGATCTCAGCGAACTGGGCTGCATCGACGATATCGTTCCTGAACCCGAAGGCGGCGCGCACCGCGATCATGAGGCCGCAGCCAATCTTCTTGACGTCACTTTGCAGAAGCACTTGGCGGAGCTGAAGAGAATCCCGCCATCTGATTTAATCGAGTCGCGCTACGAAAAGTTCCGCACGATTGCGCAATTCTTCAAAACCGAAGCCTAAGTTCGGTAATGGGTCAGTTTGAAAAGCAGCATGCACTTCTCCCGGCCCGGCGCGTAAGCCAATTTGCACCACCACCGAAATTCAAAACCTTAGGAAATTTCAAATTCAAGAGCTTAGGAAAACCGAGGCTAGGAAACTAGGAAGCCAAAACCCTAGGAAATTCAAAACCCTAGGAAACCCAACATAGATGGCTTCTATACGAAAACATCGGACCATGAAGCATACAAAAGAACAGCAGAGGAAAAACAGTGGTGGCTCAGCTTGGCTTACGCGCTGGGCCGGTTGCGCCGTGTCGGCCGTTTTGCTAGAAGCCAGTAGCCAGTAGCTGTTTTGCGGGGCTTCGGGATGACGCCGACGGGTAGGAGTGCACGCTGTTTTTTCAAGCTGCCCCACTACCCTAAGTTCGCTGCACTTCATCTTTTCACCCGATCATCTCGTTCACAAAAAGGTTCCCTTCGTAATCCAGTCGGGCAATTCAACGTGCCGAGGGAAGCAAGCCGCCGTATAATAAAGAGTTCCCCCTGAGAACGAAATTGGCGGACGACTCCGCCGCTAAAGCAGAAGGAAGGTGCGGGAAATGGCAACTATGGATGTTGCGCCCCAGGGCACGGGCGGGCAGTTGGGGCGAAAGCGCATTGTCAATGACATGAGCATTCAGGTCGCAACCGTGAATGGCTCAGGTTCGCAGAGCTCGAACACAGTACTCTTGCGTGCTATTTTTCAGATGGGCGTGCCGATTTCCGGCAAGAATCTGTTTCCCTCGAACATCGCGGGCCTGCCGACCTGGTACACGATTCGTGCCAACAAAGACGGATACATCGGCCGCAAAAAAGAAATCGATTTCCTGGTCGCGATGAACGCCGAGACGGCGCAGGACGATGTAATGTCGCTTGCGCCCGGCGCCTCCGTTCTCTATGACGAACCGCTCGGCCTCGATAAGCTGCGCAACGATCTCATTTTCTATTCCGTTCCTTACGACAAAATCGTCGCGACGGTTTGCCCGGAGGCAAAGCTCCGCAAATTAGTCAAGAACATGGTTTACGTGGGCGTGGTCGCGCAGATACTTGAAATCGAAATGGGCGAAGTTGAAAAGGCGATCCGCAAGCAGTTTGCGAAGAAAGTGAAGGCTGCCAATCTGAATCTTGCCGCTGCACAGGCGGGCTTCGATTACGCCAAATCCAATCTGCAAAAACGCGGAGTGTTTTATATCGAGCGCATGAACAAGACCGCGGGCAAGATCATCATCGACGGCAATTCCGCCGCCGCTCTCGGCTGCATGTTCGCCGGATGCACGGTCGTGACCTGGTACCCGATCACGCCCTCCTCGTCGCTTGTCGAGACGATGATCGAGTACATGAAGGAGCATCGCATTGGTCCCGATGGTAAGGCCACGTTTGCCATCGTGCAGGCGGAAGATGAGTTGGCGGCGATTGGCATGGTGATCGGCGCCGGCTGGGCGGGTGCGCGCAGCATGACCGCGACCGCAGGCCCGGGAATCTCGTTGATGTCGGAGTTTTCCGGACTGGCTTATTACGCCGAAATTCCTGGAGTTATCTGGGACATTCAACGCGTCGGGCCTTCTACCGGCTTGCCCACGCGCACCTCGCAGGGCGACATTCTTTCCACGGCTTTTCTTTCGCATGGCGACACCAAAAACATCATGCTGATTCCATGCTCTGTGGCGGAGTGTTTCAGCATGGCATCGGAAGCTTTCAATCTCGCCGAGCAATTCCAGACCCTGGTCTTCGTGATGTCAGACCTTGATCTCGGAATGAACAACTGGATGTCCGATCCCTTCGAATATCCCACTACGCCGATCAAGCGCGGCAAAGTGCTGGATAAAGATGCTCTCGCCAAGCTTGGCGGATTCGCCCGCTACAAGGATCTTGACGGCGACGGCGTGGGTTACCGTACCCTGCCCGGAACGGATCATCCCGCTGCGGCCTACTTCACACGAGGCAGTGGCCACAACGATAAATCCAACTACAGCGAGCGCCCCGACGATTACGAAAACAACATGGAGCGCCTGAACCGCAAATTCGAAACCGCGCGATCCTTTGTTCCGCGCCCGGAGATTCTTAAAAGCGACAAAGCCGGCGGTGAAAAGGTAAAGATCGGAATCATCGCCTACGGTACTTCGCATTGGGGCATCATCGAAAGCCGCGATCAGTTGCGCAACGAGTACGGGATTGAAACCGATTACCTGCGGCTGCGCGCGTATCCCTTCACCCGCGAAGTGCACGACTTCATCGAGCAGCACGATCGCATCTACGTGGTGGAGCAGAATCGCGACGCGCAAATGCTCAGCCTTCTTAGACTCGATCTCAAACCCGAACTGATTACCCGGCTGCGCAGCATCAGCCATCTCGATGGATTGCCGCTCGATGCGCGCTCCGTCACCGACGAATTAAGCACCATGGAGGGCAAGTAATGGCGACCACGCCGACTGCTGAACCGAAAAGTAACCGCATAGGCCTGACGGTAATCGACTACAAGGGCGGCAAGACCACCCTGTGCGCCGGCTGCGGCCACAATGCAATTTCCGAACGCATCATCGAAGCCATGTTCGACATGGGCGTGCAGCCGGAGCGCGTCGCAAAGTTGAGCGGCATCGGCTGCTCCTCGAAGAGTCCTGCATACTTCATGAACCGTTCGCACAGCTTCAACTCGGTCCATGGCCGCATGCCCTCTGTCGCCACAGGCGCGATGCTCGCCAACCGAAATCTGATCGCGCTCGGCGTGAGCGGCGACGGCGATACCGCTTCCATCGGCATCGGCCAATTTGTTCACCTCATGCGGCGCAATCTTCCCATGATCTACATCATCGAAGACAATGGCGTGTACGGTTTGACGAAAGGCCAGTTCTCGGCGACCGCCGATCTTGGCTCGAAGCTGAAGTCCGGAGTCATCAACGATCTGCCTCCGATCGACACTTGCGGATTGGCCATCGAACTCGGCGCAACTTTTGTCGGACGTTCTTTTTCCGGCGATAAGCGGCAGTTGAGCACCATGTTAAAAGCTGCCATCGCTCACCATGGTACGGTCATGCTCGATGTCGTCTCGCCCTGCGTCACCTTCAACGATCACGAGGGTTCGACCAAGTCCTACAAATATGTGAAGGATCACGAAGAAACTTTGCAGGAGATGAGCTTCGTCCCGCACTTCGAAGAAATCGACGTGGAGTACGATCCCGGCTCGACCGTGAGCGTCACCATGCACGACGGCTCCCACCTGCAACTGCGCAAACTGGAAGAGAACTATGATCCGACAAACCGGATCGCCGCGATGAAACGCCTGAGCGAGGCTCACGACGCCGGCGAGGTTCTAACCGGAGTGTTTTATGTGAACACGAAGGCGCCGAGCTTCCTCGACATGCTGAACATGGTCGACGAGCCGCTGGCCACGCTTCCAGAATCGATAACACGGCCCGGCAGGGAAGCCCTCGAAGCCGCGATGGAAGAACTGCGGTAAAAGTGAAACCGTAATCCCACTCTTATCGCTTGCAAGAGTGGGATTTTTTAATTCCTATTTTCCAGGAATTAACTCGCGACAACCCCGTCTCGTACATCACCTATTCCCAGAAAAAACTCCCTGGGTAGGTCGGGCATCCGGACCGCTCCGCCCTACGCTTACCTAATCGGTCGCGGCGGCCTTTGTTGGCTGCTTGTAGCGGCAAGCAGTCCGTGTTCTGGACCAGCAGCCCCTTCCTGACGTATGGAAAATGGCCCCATGCGAATCTCTGAATCTGCCCGGCCAATGTGCACTGAGGGCTTACAGACCATGCCTTGTCCGACAATCCAGGGGGAGTAGACAGCAGGAAAGATCATCGGAGCGACTGCACTACCTACCAATCGTGCGAGATGTTGTTGGAAGCCAGCAAACCTAATGCGTACAAAGGCGGAGCAGTGAGGAGGGGCGATTACCACGCTCATGCAGTTCGGCCCGACATACGGATTGGCGGCTGACACCCTTCGAATTGTATTAACGGTGGCGTTTTCGATTTGGTCAACCAAATCCATGACCGAACCCGGTTTTGGGCCCTCCCGTATTTCCGCAAACATTTCATCGCGGTCGGCAGTAGGAAGGTTCGCTTCCGGCGAAGCCACGAAGAAGGATCGACCTGTCCAATGCCAATGTCTCGGGAGGCGTTGTACCTCATTCTCGAACTCACCACTGTCCGATTTCGATAATCCCCATGCCATTGGTATCGACTGACATCGGCCTTTTGCCGGGCGTCCTCCATTTTTCCATTGCCACCCCACGATCACTAATTGGAAGTTGATGTTGTTATGGGCAATCTCCGTGCACAAAAGCTCACGAAGTAGAAGTCTAGTCGCCTGACCGATATCTAACCACTGCGGCAAAAGTCCGGTTCTCATGCCGAAACGTTCACTCACGTTAATCCCGGTGAGCGTCTGGACGATCCAGTCGTCTGTTGGAAGATTTCCGACATAGGCGGATCCCGTATAGCTCATAGAAACAATCGCATCGGATGCCCAGTAGATGATGGTCTTGTTGGCGAGGGCATCAAATGGCACAGGACTAGCTGCAGGTCTGATTCTCGTGACCAGACGATCGCTAGTCTGCGATACGAAGCGATTACATAGATGCGACAAGATGAGTGTCACCGCTATGCTCCGGCAGGAATGACTATCTCCTTTACCATCCTCTCATCTGGAGGGCTGGCCCATCCGTTATTTTTCGTTGTGCTACCACGGAACTGGCTGCCCCACCCGTCGTTCTTTTCGACGGGTGGGTGTTCGTGCCGATGGTGTCAGGGTGGCTTTGTGGGGTGAAAGTCTTTTGCCGCAGGCCGTGCATCAGGAAAGAGTGGCCCCGACAGAACTAAAAAGATAAGGTCCGTGGTGCCCACCCGTCGAACAAAACAACGGGTGGGGCAACCTCATTCGTGGTGGGTGCATTCAAGCACAAAAAGCGGGGCTTAAGTAGGCCACCCGGCTGCGCCACCCAAAACCTAGGTTTTTCCGCAGCCTGGAGAGCCATCGAATCTTCGAATCGGTTTTGGAGCGGGTGCGGCATAGTCACAAACTGGCTCTGTCGAATCCTGCTCCGCACCGCCGGTCGAAGAGGTAGCAGGGATGTTTCGACTGTGGTTGATCTTCGCTTCGCGAAGCTCAATCCTCGCTCAACATGACAGGATCGGTGTCAACAGAACCTACAAACTCTATGTTATGGATACGTCGCGATAAATACAGTGCGCTTGCTGCGGTTCGCTGAGCAATCCGGAACTGATCCACTCAAGCCAAAAGCGGGCTTATGTGGGCCATCGCCGGCGGATGTGAACTGAAGGCTACTCGTAGGGAATCTCAACCTCTGTGTAGCTTCCCGGAGTTGCTGCATTTATCGCGGTCAGAATGCGATCAAGATTTAGACGAACCCGAGACCACTTCGTAGCGCCTGTCAAAACAACAAGGGCTATCTTTCGGCCTGAAAGATTTTGCTGATAACGAATTCCTCGGTCCGTTGTAAGAAGCAAGTCAACGTGCGCCCGTTCCGCCGCGCTTAAAAGTAGGCCGTTCGTTAACCGATCCCAGCCCTGCTCATAAGCCGTGATGACGGTGTGTCCTGTGAGGCTAGGGGCGATACCGCGAGGTGTCGCGTGGTCAAAGAGGATGAGCATCGGCGGGGGGCTTTGCATTCACTGGCATCTCGAGGCTTCGCGCCACAAAATCGAGAACCGCTGCAATCTGTTCGCGGGTCACGTCGAATTGCTCCATGACTTCCTCGACACTTAAATCTTCAAGGTTTTCGATGACAGTTGCGACGGGTAACCGTGTGTCCTTGAATACCCAGGCACCACCCACCTTATCCGGGATACTCTCCACGGCGGGGCATTGTGACCAATCGAGAGTTGCCATCTTTAATTCCCTCCGTTGATCGTATTTCTACCACGCTTTAACCTGGGTAACAATGTCGCGCGGGCGCGCTCCCCCGAGCGATCGAAGGTTTTTAGGGAGACCTGTGCATACTATAAGAAAGTTTTAAGCCTCAGCAAAGATCTTGGTGAATCAGTTCACAATGTGCTTAAGGCTATGGCCGATCAAGCCGACAAGTCACCCATAATGAAAACTCTCAAAGAGATTGAAAAAATCAAAGCAGCGCCTGCTGTGAAGACATAGGTGCGTGGCTGGGGAGGAAGTGTCTCTCGCGCCCCCAGTCTGACCGCAGCGGCTAAAGCCGACGCTGAAAAAGAAAGCGTTTATCGCAGCGGTGAACCGCTGCGCCACCCAAAACCTAGGTTTTTCCGCGGCCTGGAGAGCCGTCGAATCTTCGAATCAGCCTTGGGGCGGGTGCGGCATAGTCACAAACTGGCTCTGTCAAATCCTGCTGCACACCGCCGATCGAGGAGGCAGCAGGGATGTTTCGACTGCGGTTGATCTTCGCTTCGCGAAGCTCAATCCTCCCTCAACATGACAGGACAGGCGGGAAAAGCAGGTTCCCTTCGCCAAGCTCAGGGCAAGCTCTCGCCGCGACTTCGGCTCGTTTCAGAATGACAAGACGATGGGTGCAATCGCGCCCTACTTCTGTCCCGTCGAACTCCCCGGCTGCAACCCCAGCCCTGACCCGTAGTATTCGGCAACAGCGTGCCGTTCCTCTTCGGTGAGCAATCTCGCGATAGTCCGCATCGGCATGTTGATATCGTTGGAGCGGCTGCCGCTCGCGAAGGCCTCGAGCTGATTCAAAACATAATCGGCATTCTGTGTTGCCAGTGACGGAACTCCCGGACGGTAAGCAACCGGACCATGGCACGCCTGGCACGGCGGGATGCCGCGCTCGCCGTCTCCAAACGAAATCAGATGCAAAGCCAAGGCCTCATGACCGTGCTCCGGCCTTGCCTGAGGAAATGCGCGGTTATCTTGGGGATCGGCATACACCGGCACCTTCGCATAGTAAGCCGCCACGTCCACCACATCCCGTGTCGCTAGCGATTCCGCGATGGGATTCATCGCTCGCGAGAGTCGCTTATGAGTTCGAAAATCCTCCAACTGTTTGAAGACTGCCAGCGTGTCCATGCCCGCAAGGTTCGGAGTCGCCGCACTCGGACTAAAGCCTTCCGCACCGTGACAATGGTCGCATCGCTTCGCGAGAAGCATTCCGCGAAAGGCGTCTCCGGCAGAAGCTGCTGCGATCGTTTCTGGTGTCCACGATACGTAGGAGGGAACTCGCTCCGGCGGATTGTCGCGCGCCTGGAGCAACAGCGAACCCAGCCCGCAAGCTACGACTAAGCTCAAAGCTATAGCGATAGCGGGCCGCGGAAAACGTTCGCCGAAGATACAGAACCGGCTATTGCGCCGCACAGTTGCCCCTTTCCCCAGTCCGCAATACCGGAAACTGATCGCGAGCTACTACCCGCAATCGTGAACGCATTGCGTAGTGTCCCGCTCCGCAAAACTCGCGGCAGGGCATTGCGTACTCTCCTGGTTGCGCAAACTCCAACTGCGCCTCGGCAATCGAGCCCGGCAGGACCTCAACTTTGTAATTCGTATCGTTGATGGCAAGGGAATGCACGGCGTCGGCGCTGGTGACGCGAAGATGAACCGGAACTCCCGCCGGAACGAGAATGCAATGGGGGATGAACAGGTATTGCTCGGCGATCATACGCACCGTGACCGAGCCGTCAGCGTCTTGTTCGGTTCCAAGATTGCTCTCGACAAACTCCCCGGCCAGGTGCAACGTGAGCGGGTCGATTTGAGAGCCTTTGAGAAAGCCCACAAGCGGTACATCGATCTGATAGTAGCGCGTGGCAGGGATGAGGCACAGAACCAGCAGCGTGAGCAGAAACGTTCGCAGCTTTCGCCAGTTCACAGGTCAGTCGATCCGTACAAGCAGGTTCCTAGGACGCCTCAAGTTCCTTCAGCACTGCGCTGCATCGTTCGCAAACTGTAGGGTACTTCTTGTCTTCGCCAACATGCGTCGAATAGTTCCAGCACCGCTCGCACTTCAGTCCATCTGCTTTCTTTACCTCGACGCGCACGCCTCCCGTGCCATTGCCCGCAGCCTGCACAAGGTTCACCGCGGAAACGATAAACAAATAACGAAGCTGATCCGCATGTCGCGACAGCACAGAATAAACCGGGTCTGCGGCGGCCACCGTTACCTGCGCCTCAAGCCCTGTGCCGATCAGCTTGTTGTTGCGAGCGTCTTCGAGAGCCTTGAGAACTTCATCGCGAACCATGCGAAGCGTCATCCAATCTTCGCTCGTCTTATCGTCGGCAGATCCGGCACCAGGTCCAGCGCCCGCGATGGTTTTGGCATCGCCCAGAATCTCAGCCGCAGTCGGAAACAACGCAAGATGCGCACTCTCGGCGCGTCCCGCAGTTTTCGGCAGATAATCCCAAACTTCTTCGGAGGTGAAGCTCATGATGGGAGCGAGCAGTCGCACCAGCGCTTCTCCAATACGCCAGATCGCGGTTTGCGCGCTGCGTCTGCCCGGTGACTTTGGCGCTGAAATATACAGCCGGTCTTTGAGAATATCGAAATAGAACGCGCTCAGATCCACGATGCAGAAGTGATTCAGTCGATGATAGATTTTGTGAAATGCGAACTCGTCGTACGAACTCCTCACATCAGTGGCAAAAGCGCAGGTCTGGCGCAGCATGTACTGATCGAGAGCTTCCATGCTCTCGAAAGGAACCGCGTCGGTATCGGGATTGAAGTCTCCGAGATTCCCGAGGACATAGCGGAAGGTATTGCGAATCTTTCTATAGTTCTCTGCGACCCGCTGCATCAATGCTTCGGAACCAACAACATCTTCCCGGAAATCGACTGACGCTACCCACAGGCGGACCACTTCGCCGCCGAGACGTGACGCAATATCGACCGGGTCCACGTCATTGCCACGCGACTTCGACATCGCCTGGCCTTTTTCGTCGAGGGTCCATCCCGGCGTGACCACGCCTTTGTATGGCGGGGTGGCGTGCGTTCCCATGGCGCAGAGAAGCGACGACTGGAACCAGCCACGATATTGGTCGCCGCCTTCGAGATAGAGGTCGGACGGCCACGGATAAGTCGGCTCATCCGCGATCAGCGCCAGATAGCTCGCACCGGATTCCAACCAAACATCGAAGATGTCCGTCTCTTTCTCAAACTTGGTGCCGGCGCAATGCGGGCATTTCATGCCTTCTTCAAGAATCGTGTCTGGCTCCGGCGTGAACCATGCGTCAGCGCCCGACCGCGCGAACAACTCGACAACCTTTCGGTTGATGGCGGAGTCGTTCAACGGCTTTCCGCAACTCTCGCAAAGAAAAACCGCAATCGGAACGCCCCACACGCGCTGCCGCGAGATGCACCAATCCGGGCGCGTTGCGATCATGTTCGAGAGCCGCTCTTCGCCCCACAACGGGTCCCACTTCACATGCTTGATCTCTTCGAGCGTGCGCGTGCGTAGCGTGTCTTTTTCGGAACTTCGACCCTCTTCGGAACCTCGCCCGCCGCCGGGCATCGGGGTCTCCATGGAGATAAACCACTGCTCCGTCGCCCGAAAAATCACCGGATTATGGCAACGCCAGCAGTGCGGATAAGAGTGAACCAGCTTATCGGAGTGGAGCAATGCTCCGTGTTTCCGCAATAGCTCGATGATGATGGGATTCGCCTTGAAAACGTACTGGCCGTTGTACTCGGGCAGCCCGTCGCGCAGAATGCCCTTCTCGTCGACGTGGCTGGTGGCGTCGAGTCCATACTTGACTCCGGTTGTGAAGTCCTCAGCGCCGTGCGAAGGCGCAGTGTGGACCACGCCGGTTCCCGCATCCATGGTGACGTAATCCGCCAACACGCCGAGAATCTTACGATCCAAAAATGGATGCTGGAAATTTAGCCGCTCCATCTTTCGCCCGGGAAAGTGCGCGAGCTCTCGAGGCTCTGCGAGGTTGCATTTTTCGGCCACGTCGTTAGCCAGCTTCGACGCGACAATATATACTTCGCCGCCCGATTCGAGCGCAACGTAATCTTCATCCGGATGAAAAGCCACGGCCATTGACGCAGGCAGTGTCCACGGAGTGGTCGTCCAGATAATCGTCGAAACCTTTTTTCCAGCCAGTGCCGGGTCAATCTTGGTGGGGTCGTCCAGTAGTGCATACTTCACCCAGACCGTGGGACTCGTGTGGTCCTCATACTCGACTTCGGCTTCGGCGAGGGCAGTCTCGTCGTGCATGCACCAGTAAACCGCGCGCAGCCCTTTGTAGACGAATCCATTCTCGTAAAACGAGAAGAAGGTAGAAAGCACGACCGACTCGTACTGCGGGTTCATGGTCGCGTAAGGCCGGTCGAAGCGTCCGAAGACGCCGATTCTTTTAAACTGCTGCCGCTGCAAGTCGAGAAACTTTTGGGCATACTTGCGGCATTCCGCCCGCACGTCCAAGGGACGCATCTGCAGTTTCTTGCCGCCGAGTTCTTTATCCACCTTGATCTCGATCGGAAGGCCGTGGCAATCCCATCCCGGCACGTAAGGCGCATCGAAGCCCGCCATCGTTTTCGACTTGACGATGAAATCCTTGAGACACTTATTCAGCGCCGTGCCCAGATGAATCGGCCCGCTGGTGTAGGGCGGCCCATCGTGCAGGATGTAGGTAGGCGAGCCTTTGCGGGCCTGCCGGATGCGTTCGTAAATTCCCGTCTGCTCCCAGCGAGCCAGTATTTTCGGCTCGTTCTGAGGCAGGTTCGCCTTCATCGGGAAGGCAGTCTTAGGCAAATTGATGGTGGCTTTCAGTTCGAGCGGCACCCTGATGGCTTCTCCCAAATGATTGAATCCTCTCATTATAGGGAGCAGCACCCGGAAACGTCCATGCGGTCGCGTCTCAGAGCAGGCGCAAGCGTGAAAATCGCATCAGAACAGCCCGCAGCAGGATTCCTGGGATTAGTCCTTTGGCTCAGGGAATTTTGAAATACACTGTCCGAAGGCGGACGGAAGAGGTACAATTTTACGTAGTGGATCGCACGACAGACCGTGGGGTCGGCCCGTTCGGGTTCTGAAACTAGAGAATCCGAAACTACAGAATAGCGACAGGCAACTCGTTGGAAAGGCTGCTCATCTGTGTAGGGAGCGGTCAGTCTTGGCGTCGCCAAAGCGCTGTGCTCACGGTCCTAGCGGGAAAGCTGAATCGGGGAACATGCCATCCGTAGAAGTTAATCCGAAAGAAGTGAATGTGAACGCTGTCCAGGAGCCCGAGCTTCATCTATTGTTAGCTCCTGACACGTTTGAGCCCCTGTGGAAATCTCTGCTGCGCGGCCTCGACGAATTCTTCTTTCCCAAGAAGCTTCCGCCGCTCAAGCTGGAGTCGAAGCCCGTCCCGGTCAAGGATATTTGGGGTTTCTACAATTACAAAAAAGACGGAGCTCTGGGTTCGACCGCGGCTCATATCGTCGTGCTGGGATTAATCATTGGAGGTACACTTTGGGCGCATCGCTGGATACCCAAGGTCGAAGCCAAGCCGCAAACCACCGTCACGTTAGTCGATCCCGGAGATTTCATTCCGCTGAAGCCCGCCGCCACTCAGGCTGGCGGAGGCGGAGGTGGTGGCGATCGCGACGTGCTGCAGGCGTCCAAGGGCCGTTTGCCCAAGTTTTCGATGCAGCAGATCACTCCGCCGGTGGTGGTGATCCGCAATGATCATCCTAAGCTTGCAGTTGAGCCGACCGTGATCGTTCCACCGGAAGTAAAGCTGGCTACAAATAACATGCCGAACCTGGGCCTTCCGACCTCCGGTGCAACGCTGCCCTCGAACGGAACGGGCTCGGGTGGAGGAATTGGCTCTGGCTCGGGCGGAGGCGTCGGATCAGGCGAAGGTCCCGGTGTCGGTCCCGGCAGAGGCGGAGGCATTGGCGGAGGCGTATTTCGCGTAGGTGGCGGCGTAAGCCCACCCCGCCCGATTAACTCGCCGGAAGCGGAATTTTCAGAAGAAGCCCGCAAGGCAAAGTATCAGGGCACATGCCTTGTCGGCATGATTGTTGGGGTCGATGGGGTCCCGAGAGACGTGCGCGTTCTCAGCTCCCTGGGTATGGGGCTGGACGAAAAAGCGATCGAAGTTGCAAAAAAGTACCGCTTCGAGCCGGGTATGAAAGATGGGCACGCGGTGGCCGTAGAGATCGCCGTCGAAGTCGATTTCCATTTGTACTGAGGAATGCGGTTTTTGAAACCGGCTGGTTCTCGCTTAATCTGGATCCTTTCGAAGCACCGCGTAGTGACCCCGCACTCGTACGCTAAATCCCAGCCTTTGGTACAGCTCAACTGCGTGCACGTTGTCCTCGCGCACGTGCAGAAACGATGTTTCTCCGCGGCTGGCGATCCGTCGCATAAGCTCAATCATCAGCATTTTGGCGTAACCACGGCCGGTGTGCTCCGGATGGGTACAGATCGCACTCATTTCCGTATATCCAGGAACCTTTAGCCGCTCTCCCGCCATCGCCACAAGTTTCCCGTTGCGACGAATACCCACGTATGTTCCCAATTCATGGGTGCGACTACCGAACGGGCCCGGCTTGGTGAGAGCTGCCAGTGCGACCATCTCTGGC
>Ga0210391_10002184_pt1 | contig 17117 bp, 15 predicted proteins | sample IncBWC12OmetaG_FD_160573 | JGI IMG/M metagenome (GOLD analysis project Ga0210391, IMG submission 160573) | Forest soil microbial communities from Barre Woods Harvard Forest LTER site, Petersham, Massachusetts, United States - Inc-BW-C-12-O ... | reverse complement strand
AGGCGATCGTCGATATTCTTTCTGCCCATGGCTTGTCCTCCGATTACTCCATCATACCCGACGAGATCGACACCATCCGATCCAAGGCGCGGCAACTGGTAGCCGACGATTACGATCTTATCTTGTTCACGGGTGGCACGGGTCTCGGCCCAAGGGATGTCACCCCGGAAGCCATCGCGACCCTTATCGACCGCCCCATTCCCGGCATCATGGAAGCCGCCAGGGCGTATGGGCAGGAAAGGACGCCCTATGCCATGTTATCCCGCGGCGTGGCCGGGTTTATCGGTAACGCACTGGTGCTCACGCTGCCGGGATCGACAAGGGGCGCAGAGGAGTCCATGCATGCGCTTTTCCCTTATATCCTTCATGCCTTCAACCCCTCTACGCACTAATATTACCCGAAGGGCTGGGGAAAATCAATATTTTTTGATAATATTGGTTAAATGAAGGTAGTCCAATTCACGATTCCGGTCGCGGGGGAGCACTCGGTCATCATCCAGGAAGACATCCAGGCCTGGTTTTATGAGCACCTGCACCGGCACCCGGAGGCCCAGATCACCTGGGTTATAAAAGGTGAGGGAACCCTCATTGCGGGGAATTATATGCAGCGCTTCAAGCCCGGGGATATTTATGTACTCGGGGGCAACCAACCCCATGTGTTCAAGAGCGACCCCGCGTATTTCGACAAGCGGAAGAAAAAGGAAATCCATTCCCTGACCCTGTTTTTCAATCCCAAGGGCCTGTTCAAGAACGTCCTGGAGCTCCCCGAAATGAAGTCGGTGGCCAAATTCCTGGACCAAAGCATGCACGGGTTGCAGGCCCACGTCCTGCACGAGGACATCCTGGCTGCGGGTATCCGGGAGGTCAAAAACAAAAGCAACGCGCAAAGGTTAGCAGCATTCATCGAGCTGTTGCAGCTCATGGCCTCCCTGAAGAAATGGAAGAACCTCTCCACCGAAGGCATAGACCATCCCATTTCCGATTCGGAAGGCCTGCGCATGAATGACATTTACCAGTTCACGATGAACAACTATACCGAAGACATTACCCTCCGGCGGATTTCGGAAGTGGCGCACCTGACCCCCCAGGCCTTTTGCCGATACTTCAAGAAACATACCCTGAAGACCTACGTCAATTTCCTCAACGAGGTCCGGGTCAGCGAGGCCTGCAAGAAGCTCATGTCCCCCGATTACGAGAGCGTTACCGCCGTGGCTTACCAGACCGGCTTCGGCAACGCCGTTACCTTCAACCGGGTATTCAAGAAGGTAACGGGTAAGTCTCCCCGACAATACAGTAAGGAATATAATCAGAATATAGAAGTTTAATATTTAGCAAACGTTCATTTTTTGATGAGCGTATCATGATTTTATTAAATAAAATATTTCTAGTTTTACCTAATCATACGTAAAACTGGAACCATTGAAAAAACCCAGCCATTACACCCTACTCAAAGCTGCTATGGAGAACGGCAGCCTGGAATCGATCCGGGATATCCAGCGCTTCGTCCCCATCACCGTCCTGACCAAGGACATGCTGCTGAACTACAATACCTTAAGCAAACGCTTGCTGGACCCGGCCCAGTTCACCGTGGGAGACGTTTACCGCTTGTCCATATTAATGGGGATGGATCCCTCCGAACTGTACAAGAAGATATCCAGAGAGGTCAAGGTGCGGAAATAGCCGCGCCGGCGCCGAACGCTGACCGCCGACCGCCGAACGCTGACCGCCGAACGCTGACCGCCGAACGCCGGTGCCCGGCGGCGCCAACACAACAATATCCGTAAAGAATTCATTAATCGGGGGATGTTCATACAGGGTCCGGCACCGTACTTTTGTCCCCTATGACCAGTGTTACATGGACCGGTGTGTATCCGGCGTTGCTCACTCCCTTTACGAAAAGTGACCAGGTGGACATCCCCTTATTCCTGAAGAACCTCGGCGCCCAGGCGGACGCTGGGGTGGACGGAATTATCCTGGGAGGATCCCTCGGGGAAGGAGGCAGCCTATCGTCCGAGGAAAAAGTAGACCTGCTGAAGCGCAGCAAGGACTTCCTGCAGGGTGCCATCCCCGTGGTGATGAACATCGCCGAACCTACCACGCGCGCCGCGGTTCAGCAAGCCGAGGCAGCCGCCTCCGCGGGAGCCGACGGGCTGATGCTGTTGCCCCCTATGCGGTACAATGCGGACGACCGGGAAACCCTGGCGCATTTCAGGGCCGTAGCGGCATCCACTCCTTTGCCCATCATGATCTACAACAACCCGGTGGATTATAAGATCCTCGTGACCCTGGACATGTTCGAAGAATTGTCAGGAATACAAACGATTCAGGCGGTCAAGGAATCCACCCGGGACGTGTCCAACGTCACGCGCATGTTCAACCGCTTCGGAGAGCGCTTCAAGATCCTCTGCGGGGTGGACACCCTCGCTTATGAAAGCTTTTGCCTGGGCGCTCACGGATGGGTGGCCGGGCTGGTGGACGCTTTCCCCCGGGAAACGGTGGCCATTTACCGCCTGACGAAGGCGGGACGCCACGCCGAGGCACTGGCCATATACCGCTGGTTCCTACCCGTGCTCGAACTCGACATCCACCCAAAGCTGGTCCAATACATCAAGCTGGCCGCCACACTAACGGGGATCGGCTCCGAATGGGTGCGGGCTCCCCGCCTGGTCCCCGAAGAGGCCGAAAAACAGCGTATTTTGGCTATTATTAAAGAAGCTTTGGCGACCCGCCCCGTCCTACCGGAATATGAGAAAGACGTTCTTTTGTATTGATGCACATACCTGCGGCAACCCCGTGCGCCTGGTCGCCGGGGGTGGGCCCATCCTTTCCGGAAACAACATGAGCGAGTACCGCCAGCATTTCCTGGCCGAATTCGATTGGATTCGAAAGGGCCTCATGTTCGAACCCCGCGGCCACGACATGATGAGCGGCAGCATCCTCTACCCTCCCCACCACCCGGCCAACGACGTGGCCGTCCTTTTCATCGAAACCAGCGGATGCCTGCCCATGTGCGGGCACGGGACCATCGGAACGATTACCATCGGTATCGAAGAAGGCCTGATCCAACCTCGCGTGCCCGGGAAGGTCCGGATGGAAGCCCCCGCGGGCCTCGTCCTCATCGAATACGATCAAGTCGGGGGTAAAGTTCGGAGTGTGAAACTCACCAATGTCCCCAGCTACCTTGCCGCATCCGACCTGCCGGTGGAGTGCCCGGATTTGGGACCCTTGCGCTTAGACGTCTCCTACGGCGGAAATTTTTATGCCATCGTCGATCCCCAGGAAAATTTCCCGGGACTGGAAAATTATTCGGCCGGGCAACTGATTGCCTGGAGTAAAGTGCTGAGGGATCGCATCAACGAAGCGTATACCTTCATCCACCCCGAGAACGATACCATCCGGGGATGCTCGCACATCCTTTGGACGGGGAAGCCATCTGCCGGCGCCACTGCACGCAATGCGGTCTTCTACGGGGACAAAGCCATAGATCGCAGCCCTTGTGGCACGGGTACATCGGCGCGCATGGCGCAGTGGTTTGCCAAGGGGCTGTTGGGGGTCGGAGATGCTTTCATCCACGAAAGCATCATCGGTTCGAGGTTCACGGGTCGTGTGGAAAGCGCCACTACCGTCGGCGGCCGCCCCGCCATCATTCCCAGTATCGAGGGCTGGGCCAGGATTTACGGATACAATACGATCACCATAGACCCCGGGGACGACCCGTATGCGTACGGGTTTCAAGTAATATGAAACCGGCGAAGCCGGTTACATCCGACCATTGAAAAATAATTATGAACGGATGAAGGCCATTGTTATAGGCGGTGGAATTACCGGCCTTTGCTCAGCCTGGTACCTGCGGAAGCAGGGCTGGGAGGTCACGCTCCTGGACAGCGGAGACCTGAGGGACAATTGCTCCTACGGAAACCTGGGCATGATCGTCCCCAGCCACTTCGTCCCGCTGGCCGCGCCCGGCATCGTCACGCAGGGGATTAAATGGATGTTCGATTCGAGCAGCCCTTTTTATATAAAACCTTCCCTTGATGCGCGCCTCCTTTCCTGGGGCTGGTTCTTCTGGAGGAGCGCAACACACCGCAACGTGACCCGTGCTGCTCCCTATCTGCGCGACCTCAACTTGTACAGCAAGGCACTCTATGAGCAACTCGCGACCGAACCCGGCTTCGATTTCGGGCTGGAAAAGAAAGGAATCCTGATGTATTTCAAGACCGCGCATACAGGCGACGAGGAAATCCGGCTGGCCGCCGAGGCGCGGGCGTTGGGGCTCGACGCCGAGGCCCTCGACCTGGCTGCGGTGCGGGTCCTGGAGCCAGGCCTGGAAATGGACGTCCTGGGCGCCATCCACTACCGGTGCGATGCGCACCTTTCGCCGGGGCGGCTCGTACCCCAATTGATCACAGCGCTCCGGGACGCCGGGGTCGACATCCGGGCCCACCTGCCGGTGACCTCCATTGTGCGGTCGGGCCAGTCAATTGCCTTCGTCGGCACGCATCAAGGCCACCTGAAGGCCGACAGATATATTCTGACCGGAGGCGCGCGCCTCCCCGATATAGCCGCCCTGGCGGGTCTGCGCATTCCACTTATGCCGGGGAAGGGATATTCCTTCACCGTCAACCAGGGCAATTTCAACATCCCCGCCATCCTATGCGAAGCACGCGTGGCGATCACCCCCATGGACGGGAGCGTCCGTTACGGAGGAACCATGGAAATCGCACCCATCAACGATACCATCCGGCGCAACCGGGTGGAGGCGATCGCGGCCTCCGTGACCCGGTACTTCCCGGGAATTCAGGTACAGCCGCCCGAGGACGTGTGGTACGGCTTCCGGCCCTGCAGCCCCGACGGACTGCCTTACATCGGCTACGCCCTCGACAACCTGCTGGTGGCGGGGGGACATTCCATGATGGGCCTCAGCCTGGGGCCCGCTACGGGCCACGTCATCGCGGATTTGGCTTCGGGGCTGACGCCCGAAGTCCGTATAGATGCTTTCCGACCAGATCGATTTTAAATCTACGATATGAAAAGATTGCTTCTGCTGCTCCTAATCACTTCCCGTGTTTCCGCGCAGGACACGGCCTACATCCCCTGCACGGAGATGCCGGCACTGATCACATTTTTCCAGGCCGACCACGACGCCCTGGATCGCTTCTATTTCGTCGAATACTCTCCTGAAAGGGGGCGGCGTTATCAGGAACTTTGCAAAACTTACCTCGCAAAGCTGGAAGCGTTGGACTTCGATGCCCTTCCCGTGGGATGCCGTGTGGACTACCTCCTTTTCCGCAGGAACCTGCTGGAGGAAATCCATCGCTACGACGAGCAGGCGGTAGCATTTTCAGCGCTGCATGAGCATTGGTTCCCCTTTGCCGACACACTCTATGCTTTGGAAAAGGCTCGACGCCGCGGAGCAAAGCCAGATTCGCGGCAGGTCGCCGCGGACTTCTATTACATGTCGCGCCACATCGGCGTCCTGCGCGCTCAATTATCTTCCGCGGCGCTCGACGTCAAGTCCATCCGCGCCGCACGGGAGATCATCTCGGGCCTGCAATATGCCGCGGGGAGCGTCTTCAAATTCTATAACGCCTACGATCCCGACTTCAGTTGGTGGGTACCCATGCCCTACCATCAGTTGGACAGCGCCCTGGGGGTTTATTCCACGGCATTCGACCAAAAACTCCGCGCAGCCAACCTGCAAAAGGATAGCAGCGGCATCGTGGGCGACCCCATCGGCCGCGACGAAATCGTTCGCCAACTGCGGGGTGAATTCATCGACTATTCTCCCGAGGAGCTCATCGATATAGCCAACAAGGAATACGCCTGGTGCGAGGTCGAAATGCGCAAAGCCTCGAAGGAAATGGGCTTCGGGGATGACTGGAAAGCCGCACTGGAAAAGGTGAAGAACACCTACGTTCCGCCGGGTGACCAGCCCACCGCGATGATGGACTTGTATAACCAGTCCATTGCGTTTCTGAAAAGCCATGACCTCGTCACCATTCCTCCCCTGGCGGACGAGACCTGGCGCATGGCCATGATGAGCCCCCAGCAACAACGGTATACGCCCTTCTTTTACGGAGGCGAGGAATTCGCCATCGCCTATCCCACCAATACCATGGACTTCGACGACCGAATGATGGCCATGCGGGGCAACAACCCCCATTTCAGCCGGGCGACCGTCCACCACGAGCTGATTGCGGGCCACTACCTCCAGCAATTCAGCGAGGAGCATTATAAAACGTACCGCCATTATGGGACACCCTTCTGGACCGAGGGGTGGGCCCTTTATTGGGAAAGGCTGCTCTGGTCCCTGGACTTTCCGGCGTCTCCCGAGGACCGGGTAGGTATGCTCTTCTGGCGCATGCACCGCTGCGCGCGCATCATCTTCTCCCTGAATTACCACATGGGAAAATGGACCCCCCAGCAGTGCATCGACTTCCTGGTGGACAAGGTGGGCCACGAGCGCGCCAACGCCGAAGGCGAAGTCCGGCGCTCCTTTGTGGGCGGGTATAGCCCCCTTTACCAGGTGGCCTACATGATCGGGGGCCTCGAGTTCGAGGCGCTGAAGCGGGAGTTGGTCGACAGCGGCCGCATGAGTTACCGCGCTTACCACGATGCCGTTTTGCATGAGAACAGTATGCCGGTGGAAATGGTCCGTGCGATCCTCCTGGGGCTGAAATTGCCCAAGGATTATCAAACCAGTTGGAGGTTCTACCGGGCGCCGGCGGCGCCATAGGCGAGGCGGCCAAGCAGGCCGGACGCGGCGCGCGGGCGCAAAAAAAACCCCCGCGCGGGCAGGGGCTCCTTGGAAGGATAGGTTCAATGTTTAATGGCTAGAAGAGGTAAGCAAAAATCGGTAAGCAAAACTCAGTAGATAAGGTTAAGTGGTTTGACAATACAAAAATACCTCCCCGCCACTGGGGGGAGTGTCACTATTTCCGCAAAAACTTGACCGTTAGGATGCGGTCTTTTGCGACCGCGGAGGATGGCCGTACTTGGCTTTGTATACCTTGGAAAAATAAGAGAGGGAGCTGAAGCCCGTTTCGTAGGCCACATCCTTGATGCGCCCGTAATTCTGCTCCAGCAGCACCGAAGCCTTTAACAACCGAAGGTGAAGGATGTACTTCATCGGGGTCATGCCGTAGGTCTTGTCGCACCAGCGTTCCAGGGTGGAAACGCTGCAATTCAACACGGCGGCAATATCGGCCATGCGCAAAGTCGAGTCATACGCCATGTCCTCGACGACCTTTTCGAAATGGGTCCGGAATTTCCGGTCGAAATTATTTTCAGAGATGTCGGGGGCCTTTCGGTCGAAGGCGATTTTATTGGCCTCCTTGAAGGTAATGTGGTCCCGAAGGGAGAGGAGGTTTTCCACCTTGAAGCGGAGGTTCGCGAGGCTGACGGGTTTGGTGATGAAGTCATTCGCTCCGAAGCGGAGGGCGCTGAGCACTTTTTCCTCGTCCTGGATTCCCGAGATGGTGAGTATGGGCACGTGCAGGAAGCGCGGGTCCCTTCTCAGGTAACGGATGATGTCGAACCCGCTTTTGCCTCCCGGTAACAACACATCCGTGATCACCAGATCGGGCACTTCCTGTTCAAGGAGGCGGATGCCTTCATCCACGGATGTCGCCAGGGATACCTGGTAGTTGTCACCGAAAAAAACGAGGAACTGTTCTCCCAACACAAAATCATCTTCAATGATGACGATACGCGGCATACGGGTACATTTGCTATATGAAAAACGCAGACCAATGGATCGCCCCTCTTACGCATCACCTGGGCAACCAACTTTCCGCGACGCAGGCCTACCTTGAACTTTTCCTGTCTGGGGCCTTGGATGCGGAACAAAGCCAACATCTCGCGGCCAACCTGTTCGACCTCACTAAGCATACGTCTGTTTCGCTGACGAATTTCGCACTTTGGTTTAAAAAGGAAACGTTAACGGCGCGGCCGGCCCCGACCGAACTAAAAACGGCCATATCCCAAGCGCTCGAGGACTTCCAATCGATCGCGAAAAACAAAGGCATAGCACTGACGCTCAACCCTCCTCCCGCCGGCAAGGTCCTGGCCGACCCCCTTCATCTCCAGATCATTCTGCGCAACCTGGTGGACAACGCCCTGAAATTCACCCCCACCGGCGGCAGTGTAACGCTGACTTCAAGTGAAGCCGTCGTGAAGATAAGTGACACAGGAATGGGCATGGGTCATTCGGCTTTCGGCACCAGAAACGAAAAAGGCTTTGGTCTTGGTCTGAAGCTCTCTGAAAAACTGGTATCGCTGCAAAACGGCAAGCTCACCTGGGTCAGCGAACCCCACAAAGGCAGCACCTTTACGCTCACCCTGCCGCCGGCCTAAAAATCAAATGGCCCCCGGCCTAAAACCAAAAGGCGCCAAAACCAAAAGGCCGCCCTCCTTACGGGGAAGGCGACCTTTATACGTCGGGTCAAAACAATTTAGAGGTTAACGCCGCCCCCCACATTTCCGTTCGCGCCTCCACCGCCGAGGAAGCCGCCGCCCAAAAGGCTGCCGACACCAAGGCTACCAGCACCAAGGCCACCCGTCAGGGCATCCGCGTTTGTGGTCAGATCGGTTGCCGTCTTGTTGACGCCTGCAATGGACACTACCGCAGTGGCGGCCGAGTCACCCAGCAGACCGCTGATGAGGGGGTTCAGGGAGCTCAGGGTCCCACCCCCGTTGATGCTGTTCAATTCCTCAGGGGTCAGCGGAGCAAAGTTTTCAGAGTTCAGTGTTTTCATATTAAGTTCATTTCCACTAAATTATTCAAACCTTTCGGATCGGCCTATCGCCTTAGGCTATACAAAATAGCGGAAACGTGTGAGCAAGAAAAGGGCGCGAACGTTGCCGCCCGCGCCCGCCAGGGCAGCTATATCGCGTAGTCTGCGGCAATTTCGGGTTCCCCCTCCATCAAATGCATGGGTGAAACTGCCAGCAGCTCGGCAATCTTGAAGAACCTGTCCATGGTCAGGGGCGTCTTGCCCGACTCCACTTTGCTGTACGCATTTTGGGAAATGCCCAGCTTGAACGCCATAAAGTCTTGCGAATATTCGCGGAGACGGCGCAGGCTGTGGATGGTCTCCAGCACGCTTTTGGTGTTTACTGCTTCTTGTTTGGTGGTATAGTTCATAGTTAAAAAATTAAACGGTAATACCTCTGTGTCGCTCCCACAAGTCCGCATAAACGGCGTTTCCCACGAGGAGCTCGGGGTGGGTCCCTTCCCCGATCAGCTTCCCCTCCTGTAATACAACGATTTTATCGGCGTGCATCACCGTGCTGAGGCGGTGGGCGATGATTAAAATCGTCTTTCCGGCGGCCCGGAGGCTCCGGACGACCTCCTGGACGCGCTGGTCGCTGATGGAATCCAGGGAAGCGGTGGCCTCGTCCAGGACCAGTATGTCGGGGTCCCGGTACAGCGCGCGCGCAATGGCGATGCGCTGGCGCTGGCCCCCGGACAGGTTGACGCCGTGCTCGCCCAATTGGGTTTGAAAGCCCATGGGCAATTTCTCTATGAATTCGGTGATTCCCAGGAGGCGGCTGACCCTCAGGACTTCCCCCAGGTTGGGTTCGTATTCCCCGACGGCGATGTTCTCCAGGATGGTCCCCGCAAAAAGGTCGATCTGTTGGGGCACGACGCCCAAATGACGGCGCAAGGACGCCGGTGCGATATACCGCACATCGAGGTCCCCCAGGAAAACATGGCCCTCCTGGAGGGGATAGAGGTTCTGTACCAGGGCGGCAAGTGTGGACTTTCCGGACCCGCTTTCCCCTACCACCGCGGTAATATGGCCCCGCTTCACTCGGAGGTTGAAATCACGAAACACCGTCACCCGGCTGCCGTACCGGAAGGTTACGCCCTTGAATACCACGTCTCCGGGAGTGAAGGGGAAGGTCCCCGTTTCGTCCTCGCCCGCCACGTCCAGGATCTCGAAGAGGCGGTCCGCCGCGATGAGGGCATTCTGCACCGAGGTATTGGCCCCGATCAGGGCCATCACGGGGCCCGTAAAGTATCCTAACAAAGCATAAAAGGACATCAGTTCCCCCGGGCTGAGCTGCCGGTCCAGGACGAACAGGGAGCCCGCCCACAGCAGGGCCACCGTAAATCCGCCCGTGAACAGGGACGCGGCCGACCCGAGATAAAGGTTCCCTTCCGAGGCGTGGAAGACCGACTTCAGCAGGCGGACGAAGCGGGTTTCGGTTTTTTCGCCCGCAAAGCGCTCGAGGCCGAAGGTCTTGATGGTCGCCACCGAGTTGAGGGATTCCACGAGGTGGCTGTTCAATTCGGCGCTGCGCTCCATGAGGAGGCGCTGCCATTTCTTGTTCAACAGGTCGCTTGCCTTATAGACACACAGGTACACGGGAAGGATGACGAGCATGAGCAGCGCCAGCTTCCAGTAATACAGGAACATCAGGGAAAAGCTGAGTACGACGATGCACGCGTTTACCACCATGCCTATAGCCACTTCATTGATGAAGGTCCTGATCTTCACGGCGTCGCTGATCCTCGAGATGATCTCCCCCACGCGCATGGTGTCGAAAAAGCGCTGGGGCAACCCCAGGACGTGTTTATAGTATCCCAGGATGAGCCGGGCGTCGATCTGCTGCCCCGTCTTGAGGGCGAAAATGCTCTTGATGTTTCCCACGACGGTCTGCAACAGCAGGATGGCGAGCATCCCCAGGCTGAGCGTAGTCAGGAGTCCTTTGTTTCCGTCCACCAGGACGTTGTCCACGATCTTTTGGACGTATATGCTGGTGGAGAGTCCCAGGACCGTATACACGATGGCCCCCGTCAGCGCCTGGAGGCCCACCGAGCGGTGGGGACGCAACAGGTGCCAGAAGCGCCGGAAGTGCGGGACCTTCTCATTGCCGGGTTTGAATTCGGAACCCGGCATCAGCAACACAGCGACGCCCGTCCAATCGTCCAACGACGCAACACGATGAAACTTCCCATCTGCCGGATCCATGATCGTAAACCGCCGCCGCCCGGCGCGGTAGAGCACCACGAAGTGGCCAGGCCGAACATGCAGGATCGCCGGCACCGGCAGCATCCGCAACGCCGGGACCGCATTCCGCCCGTCGGCCGCACCTGCATTCCGCAGCCCGTCGGCCGCGCCTTTCACGCCCCGGGCCTGAAACCCCAGGCGCTCCGCGGCCTCGATCAGCCCGAGGATATTCGTGCCCTTGACGTCCGTGGAAGCGAATTGGCGCACGCGCGCAACGGGCAGCCTCAGGCGGTACCACGCCGCCACGGACACGAGGCAGGCGGCCCCGCAGTCGGTGATGTCGCGTTGCAGAACCTTGGCCCTGTTTGGTAAGATCAACGCACCCATTGGCTGGCCCTTTGATACAGTAATTGATATAACGTGCGGCGGGTGAGGAGAAAGCGTGCCTGCAAGGTCATGCCTTTGATGAGGTGCAAATCCGTTTTGGAAATGGCGCAACGGACCTTGAACATAGGTCTCCCCTCCTGCATGATGTAGTCACTGCCCACGGCGGTCACTTTTCCATCTACCATTCCCCAATCGGTATAGTTGAAGGCATCCACCTGGAAGCGCGCCGCCATGCCCGGATGGACATATCCGATATCCCTGGGAGAAACGTAACATTCGGCAACCAGGCCCGAGTCCGGAGAGATCAGGCCCAGGATTTCCCCGGCCTGCACGTACCCCCCGGCGGACTTGCCCTCGAATTGCTGGAGGGTGCCCCCCAGGGGCGCGCGGATCAGGGACCATTCCCGCTCTTCCTTCAACTGGCTGGCGTCCGCACTGAGGCCGCTGCGTTCCATGCTGAGGTGGCTGCGCTGGTCCTCCCAGTCGCTGCGCTGCTGGGCGATGCTGGCCTGGTAGGTGTCCAGGGCCTTTTGGTACTCGAATTCCTTGTCCTGGTATTCCCTGGGCGCGATGACTTTCTCCGCGAGGAGTGTCTTGTCGGTATTCACCTCGGTCCGCAGCTTGGCGAGGGTCGTCCTTTGCCCCGCCAGTTGGGATTGGAAGCGCGCGTATTGCTGCTGGTACTGCGTCGAAAGCAGCCCTGCCCCCGAGCCCGAAACGAGGATCGTCAAATCGTGTATGAAGGTATTGTGTTCCCCGAGATCGAAGGTCGTTTCGGCGAGCTTGCTGTCGGGAATCTCCTGGCGCAGGCGCAGCAGCACCTGCCCGGGCCGGACGGCCGAGCCGTCGGAAACCATCACCTCGGCAATGGTCCCCGCCACGGGACTGCGTACCTCGTTCTTTTCGGCGGAGGGTCTTACCAGACCCGGGGCGGTCGTGACGACATCCACCCTGATGTAAAACAGCGAAATAACGGCAACCGTAATGGCTCCCAACAATATGGTGTACAGGAGTTGCCCCCTGACCGTCACCCTGGGTAACCAGGAAAAGGTTGAATTTTCGAGGATAGCGACTGGAAACAATAGAGCCATAACACCGTCAATTTATAAATAGTTTTTATGACCTTTACGTGGGGCGTTAAACTGAATAAAATGAACCAACTTCATCCAACCCAACGATTCACTGACCGGGTAGACAATTATGCAAAATACCGGCCTACCTATCCCCAAGCCATCATTCCTTACTTACGTGAAACGATCCACCTTAACCGAAAGCACCAGATCGCGGACATTGGTTCGGGAACGGGCATCTTCACGGAACTCCTCCTGAGGCACGGATTTACGGTCACGGGGGTGGAACCCAACGCTGCGATGCGCGCCGCGGGAGAGGCGCACCTGGGGCACTTCACGCATTTCACGAGTCGGGACGGCAAGGCCGAAGCCACGGGCCTGCCCGACCAAAGCATCGACCTCATCACGGTGGCTCAGGCCTTCCATTGGCTGGAGCCCGGGGCAACCGCCGCGGAATTCAAACGCATCCTGCGTCCGGGGGGCCATACGCTACTCGTGTGGAACGTACGCCTTACCGATACGCCCTTTCTACAAAATATCGACGAGCTCAAAAAAACATACGGAAAAAACTATGAGGCCATCCATCAAAGTCACGCGGATGAATTGTCCATAAGGACCTTTTTTCATCCGAAAGAGGTCCTGATGAAGTCCTTTCGCCATGATCAGATAATGGATTACGCGGGGCTGAGGGGGCAGATCCTGTCATCGTCCTATATGCCGAACGAAGGGGCTCCCGGGTATGAGGCGATGAGCGCCGCGCTTGACGAGATTTTCCGGAAGTCACAGGAGAACGGCCAGGTGCATATGGAATATGAGACGAAACTGTTCTTGTCGTAATACATCCTAACGATGTAACCCGCGCGTGACCTTCCGGCCACGGACCATCCACTTCCGGGTCTTCCTTGGGGAATGGAGTTCCTGGGATCGGCGTTTAAACTGCGCGTAATGATGTACCAGGTCCGACGTGCCTATCGTACCCACCACCTCTGAACCGTTCATGACAGGGATGCGTTCCACGCCCGCCTCGTCCAGCATCATCGCGGCAGTCGCCGCCGTATCCCCGAGTTGCACAGCGTGAGGGCCCGTTTCGGCCGGTCCCGGCTCATACACCTGCCCCACCAGGACGCTACCCAATATATCGGGTTCGTAAGTCTCGGGCGCCACGACGCCCCTGCGCAGGATCTTTTCGGTCATGATGCTCCCCTTCATAAAAAAGAAGGAAACGAAATACGCCCCCGTGCAAGCCCCGAGGAGCGGCAGGAGTCCGTGCATTTGCCCCGTCGTTTCCAGGGAAAAGACGATGGCCGTGAGGAGGGCCCTGGAGGCGCCGGCAAACAAGGCGGCCATACCAATGAGCGCGCACGTAGGAGCATTGAGCCCGGGCACCACGTGTCCCGCCAGGAGCCCGAGCGCACCCCCGATCGTGAACAATGGCGCGAGCGTCCCCCCCGAAGTGCCGCTGCCCAGCGCAATGACCCAGGAAAGGTATTTCAGGAAAAATAGACCGAATACCAGCATCAGGGGAACGTTCCCCGAAACGAGGCGGCGGATGTTGTCGTATCCCACGCCCATCGTGTAGGGCGCGTAATACCCCACGACGCCCACGCAAACGGCGCCGATGGCGGGCCACCACATCCAGTGGACGGGCAGGCGCTCGAAGGCGTCCTCCACCGCGTACACCGACCACGTGATGCCGGTGGCCACCAGACCAATGCCCAGCCCTATCAACGTATACAGGCCCAGCGCCCGGGGTGAGGGTAAGGGTATGTCGGGCATGGCAAATACGGGTAGGGGTCCGAACAACCAGTAGTGCATGGCCGCTCCCGCCGCGCAGGCAAGGCCCACGGGCACCAGGGAACGCGAAGAATACTCGAACAGCAACAGCTCTATCGCCAACAGGACCGCCGCCAGTGGGCTACCGAAAATGGCCGCCATCCCGGCGCAGGCGCCTGCCGCGAGCAGGACCTTCCGTTCATCTGAGGATATATGTGCCACCTGTCCCGAGACGGAGCCCAGGGCGCCTCCCGTGGCAATGATGGGCCCTTCCGCCCCGAAGGGACCGCCAGTACCAATGGATATGGCCGCCGAAAGGGGCTTCAGGAAGGTGATGGGCCAGGGTATCTTGCTGTCTTCGAGGATGATTTTTTCCATGGCCTCCGGAATCCCATGGCCCCGGATCGCCGACGATCCGAACCGGGCCAGGACACCCACCAGCAAGGCGCCCAAAACAGGGATGAGGATCACCCAGGCGCCCAGGTGGTTCCCCACGGGGCTGGATACCGGAACCGCGCGGCCAAAAAAGGAAATCCCGGTGATCCATTCGATGAGGAAAACGAGACCTTTGGCCACGAATCCTACCAGGACCGCGTTCACGAGGGCCTGAAGGCTCAAATAAAATACCCTAAGCTGTTTCATATTTGCGAGGCAAATTTAGGATATTTGCTTGATAAAATATTGCCTATATCATGTTTTGTGACCTCACGCGTTGTTTTTTATGTACCCATTGCCTGCCCGAGTGGAAGGAAGTCATTGCGTTGCACAAAGAGACGCGCCCCATAAAAAAGGGTCAGGATGTGTTTAAGGAAGGTGATCCGGTAACGGGTATTTTTTTCATGTACAGCGGCGCCGTGAAGGTCCATCAGGCCTGGGGCGAAAAGGAACTCATCCTGAGTTTCGCCGCCCCGGGGGATGTACTGGGCCATCGGGGTCTGGGAAGTGCCGGGGTACACCCCGTTTCGGCTACGGCCCTCGAAAATAGCACCGTTTGTTTCATTTCGCAACCTTTCCTGGAGAACAGTTTCCGTGCCAACCCGGGTTTTCTTTACGAGACGATGCAACTATATGCCCGGGCCCTGGCCCGGGCGGAAAACCGGATGCGCCTGCTCGCGTTGACGGATACGCGCGGGCGCGTGGCGGAGGCGTTGCAGACCCTCCGCAGCGTATATGGGGTCAACGATGAAGGTTTCATACGCGTGGGGGTGACGCGGCATGACATCGCGGCCTATGCGGGGACTACGTATGAAACGGTGTTCAAGTTATTTACGGAGTGGACCGCAGCGGGGCAGATCGTTACCCGGGGTAAATATATCAAGGTGTTACTTTGACCAGCACTTCTTTCGTCGGCAATCCTTCCGAGGTCACGCGCAATTTTATCACCCCACTGCCGCGCGCGGAGCGCAGCACTACCATCGCCCTCCCCTGCCAGCAATGCCGCTGAGGTTCGGTATAACTTTCGGTGCTTGTAGGGTCCGCGTTGCCGACGCCCGCGATGGCGCCGGGCCCGGAAACCTCAAAATGCAACAGGTTGGTCGCCGTGGGATCGCGCCGCCCCGCTGAATCCACGACCTCCACCGTCACGTAGCTCAGGTCTTCACCGTCCGCTTTGATGGCTGCGCGATCCGCTTTGGCATGAATGGCCACAGGCACCCCGGTCGTCGCCAGGGTAGCCGACACCTTCCCCGACTGCGTATACCCCACGGCCTTCAACGTACCGGCGGCATATGGCACGGTCCAAACCGCCTTGCACGAATCGACGTCCTTCCGGCCCAGCGACCGGCCATTCAGAAACAGCTCGGCGCTGGCCGCCGTAGTATAGACATTCACCTCCAGGGGCGTCCCCTCCTGTCCCGCCCAATTCCAATTGGACACCACGTCGAACCAATGCCACATGCTCCAGTCCGCCCTTTTGGGATTGAGGGGGAAGGATGGCGTGGGCGGCTTCACGAAGACGGAAATATTATCTCCTCCCACGCGCCACAGGGCATCCCTAAAGTAAGACGGGGGACGCTTCCATCCGCAGATATCGATGTCTCCGCAATAGGCGAGGTTCCAGGGATAAAAGTTTTCCTCCTGCGGATAGCCCCTCCACCCGATGCTGGCCTCGCCGATATAGTCCCAGGCCGTCCACACGAAGTCGCCCAGGACGTAAGGATGCGCCTTGGCCGCCAGCCAATACCGGGCCGCCTGCAGGGGAAAGGATTCCGTGGTAAACATAACGCGGTTCGGATATCGCTCGTGGTCCTCAGCAAACCAGTCTCCCCAGGACTCGCCATAATTAATGCCTTGTACATCCAGGGCGGCCAAAAAGGGCTCGAGTTTCATCGAGGGGCCGTTTGCCGCCGCGGTGACGAGGCGCGTGGGGTCCATGGCATGCACAAAGGCTGCCAGCGTACGCGCCATGGCCGCCACGGCAGGGCTGTCCATACCGGGGATTTCGTTTCCGATGCTCCACAGGATGATGCTGGGGTGGTTCCGGTCCCGGAGGATCATGCTGCGCAAATCGCTGCGCCACCAGTCATTGAAATATACATGATAGTCCTGGGGGTTCTTCCCTTCGGTCCAGCAATCGAAGGCCTCGTCGATGACCAGCAATCCCAGTCGGTCACAGGCATCCAGGAAGGCCGGGGCCGGAGGGTTGTGGGAACAACGGATGGCGTTGTAGCCGCTGGCTTTCAGGAGTTGAACGCGCCGCTCCTCGGCCCGGTCATAAGATTTGCTCCCCAGGGGGCCGTGGTCGTCGTGGAAGCAGCCGCCCATCAGCTTGAGGGGTTTTCCATTGAGGAGGAAGCCGCGTTTGGCGTCCATGCTGATGGTACGGATACCGAACTTTGTCGTCACGCGGTCAGTCACGGCGTCGGACACGAGGACTTCGGTCACCGCCGTATACAGGCATGGGTGTTCGGTGGTCCAGAGCGCGGGTTTT
>Ga0210391_10002183_pt1 | contig 17122 bp, 13 predicted proteins | sample IncBWC12OmetaG_FD_160573 | JGI IMG/M metagenome (GOLD analysis project Ga0210391, IMG submission 160573) | Forest soil microbial communities from Barre Woods Harvard Forest LTER site, Petersham, Massachusetts, United States - Inc-BW-C-12-O ... | reverse complement strand
CCTGCTTCCGCTTCAGCATCTCTTCCAGCACGTGCTTCTGAAATAAATCGAGCTGCGCCTTGTGGCGGAAGAAGCTGGTTTCATTGACCGTGAGATTCTCGACCAGCTGCGCCAGTTCCGCTTTCCCCTCCTGGCTGATCAGCAACCGGTAATAGGCGTAAAAAGAATCCGCACGGGTTTCCTTCAACCGGCGCAACAAGCGATCCTGCAGGAAGTGCGTGCGCCGCTCGTCGAAGTGCATGCCGCACTCCTGGTACACCAGCGCCTGCAGCAACCGCAGTTCCGCCTCCGTCAAAATTGGAGCAGGTGCCGCTCCCGATGTGCCCATGCTTCCTCTTGTCTGCTAAGCCCGAGTCTTAAATTCCTGTCGCCCCAATAGCGACCTTAAAAAAGCCGGTACAACAATGCACGCTCACCGTGCCGCGGCAGCCCGCGTTTCCGCCTTCGAATTCTTCGCGTCCCCGCTCCCATTCGCCTGTAACAAGCTTGCCGGAGCCAGCAGCCGGGTCATATCGAGCAGTACGATCAGTCGCCCTCTTACCTTGCCCAGCCCGGTTACGCAATTCAGTCCGCCTTCCTGAAAAACCGCCGGAGGCGCTTCCACATCTTCGCCCGCGATCTTCAACACCTCGGACGCCGAATCCACAATCAGTCCCGCCAGCTTCCCGCCGTGTTCGACCACCAGGATGCGGTTACTCCTTTTCAGCTTGGCGTGCTTGTCGCCGAAACGTTTTCGCAGATCCATCACGGAAACGATCTTGCCGCGCAGATTGATTACGCCCTCGAGATAATCGGGAGCGTCGGGCACGGCAGTAATCTCCGGCACGCGCACAATCTCGTGCAGCGAAGTAATGGGTACACCATAGGTCTCGCGCCCCACCTGAAAGCCGACGATATGAAGTTCGCGGTTCATCGATAAACCTAGGCGCGCGCCGCCGCAGCCTTGCGCCCGCCATGAGCGTGAGAATGGGAGTGTTCTTCCGCGGCTTTGGCCGCCTCATCCAGCGCGAAGCGGTCCATGAAGTCGAGCAGGCCGCGTGACATCTTCGACATTTGCTCCGCCGAAGCTGCCAGTTCCGTCGAACCGGAGGTCGATTGCTGCACCAGTTCGCGCATCCGCTCCATGGCTTTCACCACGGCCTGCGCTCCCGATGCCTGCTCTTCCACCGCCGAATTGATCTCATGCGTGATCTCATTCAACCGCGTGGTAGCCCGCGCAATTTGCGACGACCCATGCGACTGCTCGTTGGTAGCGGCGCCAATTTCCTGCGCGAACTTGTAGACTTCCGTGACCACGTTCGAAATCTTGCGCAGCGCCGAATTCAGTTCGCCGCCCAGATCGAGCCCCTCGTTCACGATGCCGGTCGACCGGTCCATATTTTCGACCGCCTTGCGCGCTTCCTTCTGAATGCTCTGGATCAGCTCCGAAATTTCCTTGGTCGATTGCGCCGACTTTTCCGCCAGCTTGCGGACTTCATCGGCCACAACCGCAAACCCCAATCCGTGCTCGCCCGCGCGCGCCGCCTCAATCGCCGCGTTCAACGCCAGCAGGTTCGTCTGCTCTGCCAGGTCGTCGATGACTTCAATGATCTTTCCAATATCATCGGCGCGCTGACCCAGCGCTCCAATGATCTCTCCCGATGACGTGATCGTCGCGTTGATCCGGTTCAGGCCATCCGTCGCCTTTTCCATGGTGGTAATGCCGCTGTGCACTTCTTCCCGCGACCGGTTGGAAATATCCAGCAGCACCTTCGCCGTATCCGCGACTCGTTGAATCGAAGCCACCATCTGGTCGATCGACGCCGAGGTCTCACTCACGCTCGAAGCCTGCACCTGCGTGCTCTTCACCATGTTCTGCACGTTCACGCTCATCTCGTGCATGGTGCTGGTCACTTCATCGATCGCGGAAGAAGCCTGCAACCCGATCTTCGCCGAGTCGTCCGACGCATTCGCGACTTGCCCTGAGGCGCTCGCCACCTGCGCGGAAGCATCGCGCACGCTGCGCACCAGCCGGCCTAAACCTTCCACCATCTTCGCGAAAGCATTGCCCAGCGTGTCATGCGTCGATCGCGGTTTCACTTCAACCGTGAGATCGCCGCCCGCAATCGATTCCGAAACTCCCGCCATTTCCCTTAGATAATTCACCATCTTCGCGAAGGTGCGCGCCAGCTCCCCAATCTCATCCTGCCGGTTCACATCGATCGAATGCTCCAGGTCGCCGGTGTCGCCGATCTGCCGCGAAACCTTCATCAGATTCGTCAGCGGATCGGTAATTTCCTTGGCTGTCCTGAAAGCCACGATGATGCCCAGTCCCAGCGCCACAATCGTGCTCCCGATCGCCGCCAGAATCGTCAGCGTGCTCGCCGTCTCATCCGACTTGCGCCCTGCCTCCACCAGTTTGCGGTTTTCGCCGTCCGCCACATCGAGAGCGTCGGTCGAATTCTTCACCCACGAGGAAGCATCCTTCTGCAGGTAATAAATCTGCAGTTCGGCTACGGTAGCGTTCCCGGAATCTACATCCTTCCGCTTGTCGATCAACGGCTGCGCAAATTCTTTGGACCACGCCTGCTCCAACTGATCCACTTTGCTCAGCGCCGTTCGCTCCTGCTCCGAACTCGCGAGCGTCTTGCCCTCCTGCAGCTTTTCGCCAAGCACACGCAGGCCGTCGTTCATCCGCTCCACTTCGCGCGTGTCGCCGCTCAAAAGGTAATTGCTCAAATAAAGGCGATTCTGCATCATCTGGAAGCGCACTTCGTTGGTGGCGTCGGCCAGTTCGAGAGAAACTTTCGCGGCGTCCTTCGCCGCATGCTCCCGGTGCACCGCCAGCATGTTCACGATGAACAGCACGACCACCATGCTGAGGATGATCGAAAAGTTTTTATAGAGTTTCTTGCCAATCGTCATGCCGTTCCTCCGGCGAATCGCTTCCCGCTAGTGAGCTTCAAACTTAAAATCCACAACTCCCGAGGTCTCTATCGACGCCGGCTCGAACCGCCACTTCCGCACCGCATCCAACGCCGCCGTCGCCAGCACCGGATGCCCACCCACCACCTTGGCTTCCTTTACGGTTCCATTCGGCGCCACCACTACAGCCACCTTCACCGTGCCAGTCAGATTCATCTTGCGCGCCAGGTCCGGATAAGTCGGCTGCACCTTGCTTTTCGCCCGGCGCACAATGTCGCCCTGCGCATCTTGGCCTTTCACGCCAACTACGCCCGTCCCAACTGCTATCGCCATCAAGGCCAACAGCAATCCTGTCTTTCTCAGAGACACAGTTCCTCCCGGCACAATAATGGTATCCACGGAGGAGCAAAGCCGTGGCCACGCATCCACTTTTGGAAAAACCAAGGTAATGTCAAAGATCTCCCTGAAAATGCGTTACTTAGTTCAATCGGCCAAGCTCGCACTCCACTCCATCTCAAAATTAGCGTTGTCTCACGCTTCGCCCGATGTATACGTTGTTCTCATGTTGAGATGGTTCCGACCCCATTTTTCTCGGGATTTCACACCTTGGCACCCCTCCCCCATTTCCCTTGACTCAAAATGAGATGACAGCGTAGTTTTCCAATAGATTCAATCACTTATAGGATTTATCGGTATCCCTCGCTGGGAAGCGGTGAGACTCTGAAAGATTTCGCGAGCAATCCGAAGCTGGCGTCGCAAGGCCACGTCCTGCCCAATCCTGACGAGGCCTTCCAGAAGCTCCTTTTGAGAATCGCCGCCAAGGCCGCTGAACGCGCCGACGCGGCGGCGCTGATCCAGCTTTTTTGCCGCGCTTCCCGCGATTTTTTTCAGGTAAGCGGCGTCTATTTCTGGCGTCGCCGTGCCGGAGATGAGCTGGTCGGCGAGCAAGCGGACGGCAAGATGGCGGAGCACTTTCTCGGCCTTCGGCTCTTGCCCCAACAGAGCGCCATCACCGCCGAAGCCGTCCGCAAGCGCCGCACGATCTTCATCAACGATTGGAAGGCCGATCCCTCATTTCCCGCGGCGCACCAGTTTGCGGCTCGTTCCATGATGGCCGCCCCGCTGGTCGTCTTCGGCGAAGTCATCGGAGCTGCCACATTCCTGCACGACTCCGAAGGCGATTTTTTTGACGACGATCTCGCCGCCAAAGCCACTATCCTCGCCGGACAATTAGGCGGTCTGCTCGAAGCCACGCGCCTCGGCGAGGCTTCGCGCGAAGAGCATCGCCGCACTGCAATTCTGGCCGAGGTCGCCACCAGTTTGCACGGCACTCCCGACGTCTCCGCCGTTATCGAGGCCTTGGCCGAGCGCCTTCGCGTCCTTCTGCGCACTCGCCTGGTCTCAGTCCTCCTGCGCCAGGAAGGCCCCTTCGAACTCCGCGCCGTCTCCGCCGAAACTCCGCAGCTTGCGCTCATGTTCCGCGCCGGCCACGATCGCCAGACCATACGGTTCGCCGTCGACCTGGCGCAACGCGCCGTCTCCGCCGGAGAAGCCGTCACCATTTCCATCAGCAGCGATCAACATTCTTTGGGGAACATGATTTCTCCCGGAATGCTCATCGCCGCGCCTTTCCGCACTTCGCGCACCCAGGGTGCGATCCTCGTCTACCCGCGCCAGGACGGTACTTTCACCGCGGAAGAAAAATCTCTGGTCACCGCAATTGCCGGCTTCGGCGCGGTAGCCGTGGCCCACGCCGAACTCTCGGCTACCGCTCAGGGTCAGGCGCGCGAGCTTCATCAGTTGCTCGAAATCTCCTCCGAACTAAGCGCCAGCCGCGATCTCGAACATTCTCTACAAGCCTTCGTCGTTCGCGCCGCCGATTTTCTGGGCTTCGGCCGCTGCTTCGTCGCCCTGCACGAGAGCGGAGAATTCCACGTACGCTACGCCTCGGTTCGGGGAAAAGCGCAGCGCCTCGACAATATCTTTCCCGAAGGCGTCGCCACCCGCTCCCTGCGGGCAAAAGAAGTTTTCTGGTCTGACGACCTCACCCAAATCCCCGGCGTAAACCAGCAAGTGATTTCGCAACACCAGGCTCGCCAGTTGCTGACCGTTCCTCTGCTCGGAGCCGATGGTGTCCTGCTCGGCATGTTCGGAGTTCTCGACCGCCTCGATCAAGGCGGCATTTCTCAGCAGGATATTCGCCGCGCCGGCGCCCTCGCTTCGCAGGTTTCCGCGGTGCTCGAGGTCGCGCGCAATCTCCACCAATCGGAACAGCACCGCCGCCGGGCCGAAGCTCTCACTCAACTCGCTCGCGAAATTGACGGAGTCCTGCACCTCCCGGATTTCGCCCGCAGATTGGTCGACTGTGCCGCCAAGCTGATGGACGCTCACTCAGCTGCCGTCGCCCTGTTTCAGGAGGGAAGATTTCATACGGTCGCGCTGCATCAGCCGCGGGCCGAAGATCGTTACGGAACCCATCTTGTGACCGGAAGTAAACCGGCCGAAGGTGGTGTGAAGGCCCACGTTCCCGACAGCCAGGAAGATCGCGCCCTTCACCAGCAGTTGTCGCAGGCTTTTTCCGATCTTATTGCAAAAAGGCCCGACGCGATCATCTCCGGATCGGCTGCCGAACTCCTGAACCGCGAACTGGCGGCCAGCCTGGGATGGAACGACAGCGTAATCGTCCGCATCACTCGTTCGAACGGCGAACTCGCCGGTATGCTCGCGCTCTCCGGCCGCTCCCATCCCCTCAAAGAAGAAGATCGCGACCTGCTCCAGGCAATCGCCGGCCACGCGGCCATGGTCCTCGAGAATGCCCGTCTCTTCAGCCGCATGGAGCAGGCCACGCGCCACTGGTCGGAAATCTTTGACGCCATCACCGACTACATTGTTGTTCACGATGAGACCGATAAAGTCCTGCGCGTGAACCGCTCCCTGGCAAACTTGATCGGCGTTTCGCCCCACGAACTGATTGGCGTGAACATGCGCGCCTTGCTCGCTCTCACCCGCGAGTCCACGCTTTATGCCTGTCCGTTCTGCCGCTCGATGGGCGAAAACGAAGACGAATTTGTCCATCCCGCTCTCGACCGCACGTATCTGGTTTCCACCTCGCGCGTCTCCGGAGCTTCCGGCGAGGGGCTGCAAACCATCCACGTTCTAAAAGACATTACCGACCGCCGCGAGGCCGAGCGTCGCTATCGAGAACTGTTCGACAATATTCAGGAAGGTTTATTCTTCAGCACGCCCGATGGCCGCTTCGTCGAAGTCAACGACGCCCTCGTCGCCATGCTCGGCTATTCCAGCCGCGAAGAGCTTCTACAGGTAGATATTCCCACCCATCTTTATTTTTCTCCCGAGCAGCGCCTGATTCACGCCGAGGCCATGGAAAAAGATGGCCACATGCGCAACTTCGAGGCCACGCTTCGCCGCAAGAACGGCTCTCCAATTTACGTTCTGATCAATGCCTTCGGCATGTACGGCTCTTCCGGCAAGTTGCTCCAAATTCGCGGCCTGATGCTCGACGTCACCGGCCTTCACACTTATCAATCGGAACTCCAGCGCGAGCGCGATTTCTCCGGCAAGATTCTGAGCAATACCCAAAGCCTGATTCTCGTCTCCGATACGGCCGGTCTCATCAGCTACGCCAACCGCCGCTGGTACGAAGCCGGATTCGAGCAGCGCGAACTTCTCGGTCGTCCGCTTCTGGAGCTTGCGGCTCCCGGCTACGTTCGTGCTTTGTCCGAGGCGCTCCAGGCCACGCTTCGCGGCGGCCAGGTGGATAATCTGGAACTGCAGATCGTGCGCGCCAAAGGAACTGCCGGGCAATTTTCCGTCAACCTCAGCCCCATGCGCGACGAGCAAAACAATATCAACAGCATCGTCGTAGTCATGACCGACATTACCGACTCCGCCGAACTCCGCGACAAGCTCGTCCACGCCGAAAAGATGGCTGCCGTCGGACAACTCGTCTCCGGCGTCGCCCACGAAGTCAACAATCCGCTCACCGCGATCCTCGGCTTCGCCGACCTGCTCCTCGAGAATCCCGACCTGCCCGATACCGCGCGCAAAGACATCCGCGTCATCTTGCAGGAAGCGCAACGCACCAAGACCATCGTCCAAAACCTGCTCAGCTTCGCCCGGCAAATGCCGCCGCAGCGCAACCCGGTGCAGCTCAATCTCATTCTTCGCCGCACCATCCAGTTGCGTTCCTACGATTTCGCCAGCCACGGCGTCGACGTGGTCGAGCACCTCGACGAAAATCTCCCCGAAGTCATCGGCGACTCTCAACAGTTGCAGCAGGTCTTTCTGAACATCCTCAACAATGCCTACGATGCCGTCCACGAAATCGGGCGTCCCGCCCGTATCGAGATCATGACCACCAAGTCGGGAGACGCCGTCGAAGTTTCTTTTTGTGACAATGGCAACGGCGTCATCAATCCCGACCGCATCTTCGATCCTTTCTTCACCACCAAAGAGGTCGGCAAAGGCACCGGCCTCGGCCTCAGCATCTGCTACGGCATCGTGAAAGAGCACGGTGGCGAAATTCTTTGCCACAACAATCCCAACGGGATAGGAGCCACCTTCATCGTCCGCTTTCCCGCCGCGCCACACTCTGCTTCCTTGGGTGTGGCCGCAGGAGTCAATCAGCCATGAGCCACGCAGCCAGCACAACGCCGGACCTGCAACCAACTCTGTTGCCGGTTCTACTCATCGAAGACGAGCCTTCCATCATGTCGCTGGTCAGCGCCACGCTCGAGCGTAACGGCTATTCCGTCGTCTGCATTGAATCCGGCGCAGAGGCTCTTCGCCTGCTCGAAGCTGGACGCTTCCTCGGCGTCATCTCCGATATGCGCACGCCCGGCGGCGTCGACGGCGCGCAAGTTCACACCTGGATTTCCAAAAACCGTCCCGACCTCGCCGACAAAGTTGTCATCATCACCGGCGACTACGCCAACGAAGAGACCGTAACCACGCTGCGCAAGATCGGCGCCCTGTATTTGGAGAAGCCTTTTCGCGTCCAGGACCTGATCGCCGCTATCGAAAAAACTATGGGGAAACCTCGGTGACCGCCGCCCTCAACAAGCCCTCAGCAGCTGTTTTGAACAGGGAAGATCTGCGCGTCCGCCTGCTCATCGTCGATGACGAACAGACCATCCGCAAGCTCTGCATCACTGTAGGTGAAGCCCTGGGCTTCATCTGCCTCGAAGCCGATAGCGGCGAGTCCGCGCTGGCCCTGCTCGAAGAGCAGCCAGTTCATATGATTCTCAGCGACATGGTCATGCCCCACATGTCAGGCCTCGAATTCCTCGAGCGTGCCAAAAAACTTCTCCCGCGCACCGAAGTCGCTCTTATGACCGGACACGGTTCCATCGAAACTGCCGTGCAAGCCATGAAGCTCGGCGCCTACGACTACATCACCAAACCATTCTCCCCGCTGGAAGAATTACGCCTGTTCCTGCGCCGCATGGCGGAAAAAGTCCGCCTGGTTGAAGAAAACGAATTTCTCCGCCAGCGCACCGACTCCGAAACCGCCGTCCACGGCATCATCGGATCGTCCGCCAAAATTCAGGAAGTTCTCCGCGTTGCCTCGCGCCTCAAAGACACGCGTACCGCAGTTCTGATCTCTGGTGAAAGCGGCACCGGAAAGGAACTGATCGCCCGCGCCATCCATTTCCGCGGAGCCTTCGCCAACCGCCCTTTCGTGGCCGTCGATTGCGGCTCGCTGGTTCCCACGCTGATCGAAAGCGAACTCTTCGGCTATGAAAAAGGGGCGTTTACCGGCGCCCTGAAATCCAAGCAGGGGCTCTTTCAATCCGCCGACACAGGGACAATTTTTCTGGATGAAATCGGCGAACTCCCGCTGGAACTGCAAGCCAAGTTACTCCGTGTGCTGCAGGAAAAAGAAGTGCGCCCAGTCGGCAGTAATCAACGCGTCAAAGTAGACGTCCGCATCATCGCCGCGACCAACCGCGATTTAGAATCTGCCTACAAAAACGGAACCTTCCGCAAAGATCTTTATTTCCGGCTTAACGTTGTCACTGTTCACGTCCCCGCGATGCGCGAGCGCCGTAGCGATATCCCTCTGCTGGTGAATTGGTTCTGCGAACGCTACGCCCCCGGCTCCGACTTGCGCGCTTCAAGCGCCGCCATGAAGGCGTTGATGAATTACGATTGGCCGGGCAACGTGCGCGAACTCGAAAACTGCGTGGAGCGCGCGGTAGCGCTGGGCAACGGAACGCTGATCGATATAAGCGATCTCCCGCCAACGATTGCTGCGTTGACGCCACGCGCCCGCGCAATCAACGCCCCGCCAGAATTAGTTTCCGACCTGGCAATCGCAGCCGATGCAAACTCAAGCGATACAAACTCTGCCGAAGCAGCCGCGCGAGCGCCACTCTCTACCACCGACCTGGAAGACATCGAGCGCGCCACCATCCAGCGAGTCTTCGAGCAAGTCCACGGCGACAAAGCCTTAGCGGGACGCATGCTCGGCATCAGCCGCGCTACCCTCTACCGCAAACTAAAACGCTACAACATCAGCGGCAGCCAGGGCCCGGAATCCTCCCGCCAAACCTTGCAATAAATTCCCAGGATGCATGCCGGTGTGGAGCGGACACTCCGGTTCCGTTGCCCTCGATCCTGAAACAGAGGTGACTAATTAACGTTCGTCAGATTGGTGGATTGTGCAGCGGAAGCTTTCATCCCGGAGCTGTCAAAGGTGAAAGTTCTAACTTCGCCCTCTTTACCCTCAGCCGGGATTTCCTTGGCATTCAAAGCAAAACCAATGCCTGCGGCATTACCGGTCTTAACAACGATCTCGCTGTTTGCGCGTATGGAGGTTTCTGCCGGAGCGATCAGCGTCTCCTGGGCAACACTTCGGCCGTCGGCCATAACGGAGATCCAGATGGTTTCGAGGGCACGAATTCGCAGCGTAAAAGTAGCTGGCGCTTTCGCCACCGTCGCCCGCGCGACGGATTTCAAAGGTTGAACGATCGGATTCGAGGCAGCCGAAGTTTCTCGCGGCATGCGCGAAGCGCCGTTCGCGGCGATGGGAGTCGGTGGCATCGAAGCTTGCCCAGCGACAGCTCTTCCGGATCCGAGTGTTTTCTGTAAATTCTGGCTGGTTGCACTTTGCACAGGCAATGACATCGCCGCCGGCTGGGGCGCCGCTGCCAGCGCCGAGGAGTGAGATTCTACCCGAGCCTGTCTTCGATGCAGATTCCAGAAAGCGGCCACCACAAAAATCGCGATCAGCACGGCGGCAAGCTTTCCCCAGGGCACACCGTTCGATTCGGATTCGCCGAAGGTTCCGCTGCTGAAGAGTGGAGTCGGCCGTGACCTGCGGTCGGCATCGCCGCCATCTCGCGGCGCTTCGCTCAACAGATCGGAGGCGCGACGCCCCTCGAGCAGCGGCGCAGCCTCGGTGAAACGCTCGTCCGATTTCAGTTCGCCTCGCCGGTCATCATTCACCCTGCGCTTTTGGGCTCTGCGTTCGTCGTTGCGCCGTTTTTCGTTCCGGCGCTCTTCATCAAGACGAGCCTGTTTACGGGAAGTCTCTTTGGTATTGCTTTTACTCGACTCCGTGCTGGCGCTTGGCACGCGCTCGCGGGCTTCCACATGAACCGGGTGAATCTCTTTCGTGGATTCCGAGCGCACTGCCTCGACAATCGTCGGTTTCGCTGGATGACGACCATCCACGACTTGTTGTGGACGCCCACCCGGATGCGCCTCAGCCGGGCCGGAAGATTTTCCGCCGCGAAGACTCGGCAGAATCTGCTGCGATTGAATCTGGCTCTCGCGCAGCGCAGCGAGATAGTCGCTGACCGCTTCTTCTTCGTTAAGGCCGATTTGCCGCGCAAAGGCGCGGACGAAGCCCTTGTTAAACACTCCCCCCGGCAGTTGCTCGAAGTTCTCCTCTTCGATCGCACGCAGCATGCGCGTGCTGATCTTCGTGGAGCTAGAAATGGCCTCAAGCGCGATGCCACGCTGCTCGCGCTGTCTGCGAAGTTTTTCCCCGAACGCACCCAAAGCTTAATTCACTCCTGCGGATGATTAACTTGCCCTCCGCATTGGCAATGCAATGAAACTAATGATAGGCGAAGCCGGGGGCAGATGCCACAAGGATGCCGGAATCTGTGGTTCAGCAACCTCAGGAACGTGATCGCTCAACAAAATTTCGCAGCCGCCCCGAAACCGCGCGCTGGGCTTGGCTTCTTCCAGCGCGACAGTAAACTGCGCCTTGCACGTAGCCGACGTATCGTCGAAAGCCGAGCCGCTGCGGTTCTCCTTCGAGGCCTGGAAGAATAATCCCTGCTTGGTTTTCGAGGGCAATCCGGTGAATCGGGCCTTGCCATCGACGTTGGTTCCAACATCGAGGTCAAGTTTGTGCCACCCGAAGGCCCGGTAAGCGATGTGCACTTTAATATGAGCATCGTAGATCGGTTTTCCCGCATTGTCGGTGATGGTGAAATCAGCGGTGCATGGTCCGATATCGCCATCCACAACGGGGACCGAGTGCGGATCGGGAGTCTGAGCCCGCACATATGAGAACGAAAGCAGCGCAAGTAGAAATGTGCCGAATAACCATCGCAATCTTGCAGGTCGCATGCCTACAAGAATAAATGAACGCCCGGGAATTTGGATTATTGAGACTAAATGGGTCGGCTAAGGCACGCATCCCATTGGCTTTAACGGTACTGGTTACCGACGTTTATTGCCCCATCGAAGTTGCCGCCATATAATTTTTTGAACTGTCATTCGTGCGAACCGTCACTCCGTCCAGTGTGCAAGAGATCGAACAAATTCAGCTCAGGGAAGAAGGCATGTCCGAGGCCACAGGCATTCAACTAACCCGCCAGAGCCAGGAATTAACCATCTTTCACGACGTGGCGAAGGCGCTCACTTCCTCGCTCGATCTCGACTCCATCCTGCAAACCATCATGGAGAAGATGGCGGAATATTTCCGTCCCGATACCTGGTCGCTGCTGATGGTCGATGAGCAGCGCGACGAACTTTACTTCGCCATCGCGGTCGGCGAAGCCGCCGAAGCGCTGAAAAATGTGCGGCTCAAAGTAGGCGAGGGAATTGCCGGCTGGGTTGCCAAACACGGCGAGCAGGTCATTTCTAACGACGTTCAGAATGACGCGCGCTTTGCCAAGCATGTCGACGACATCACGCAGTGGCAAACCCACTCCGTGATCTGCATGCCGCTGCGCTCGCGGCTGCGTGTGCTCGGTGTGATCCAGTTGGTGAACGTCGATATGGCGCAGTTCAACGAGCCGGAAGTTTTCTTTCTGCAGTCGCTCTGCGATTACGCTGCCATTGCAATCGAAAACGCGAAGTGGGTCGAAAAAATTCAGGAACTCACCATCACCGACGACTGCACCGGCCTCTACAACGCGCGGCACCTGTATAAAACCCTCGACACCGAGGTCTACCGCTCTTCGCGCTTTGGATACGAATTCAGCGTGCTCTTCATCGATCTCGACCACTTCAAAGCGGTCAACGATACATACGGCCATTTAATCGGCAGCAAACTGCTCGCCGAAATTGGATATCTGGTAAAAGCCCAACTCAGGCTGATCGATTTCGCCTTCCGCTATGGCGGAGACGAATTCGTCGTGCTCCTGCCCCAGACCGGAAAGGATCAGGCGCTCGTGGTAGCCAAGCGCCTGCGCGACGCCATGCGCGCCAGCAAGTTCTGCCACGATGCGGGATTAAACCTCAACGTCCGCGCGTCGATCGGCTTGGCAACCTATCCGCATGACGCTCGCGACGCCCACGACGTAATCCGCCAGGCCGACGAGATGATGTATCTGGTAAAGAACACCACGCGTGACAACATTGGGATCGCGCAGCGCGGCGTGATGAAGTGAGAAAAAATCGAGTAAGTTTTGTAATTTGGTAGTCGACCGATTTAGAGTCTGCTCATTCTTTGCAAGGTGCAACAGGACTTGCCCCGCCTGTCACCCCTCTCCAGTTCAGAGCTATTTGAACGGATTCACGATCCGCAGGCCGTCAATCTCGCGTGCATGCTGCATGTCTTCAGAAAGAAGCACGCTGCAGCCAGACTGCTTCGCGGAACGGATGACAAGAGCGTCCCAGAAAGAAAGATTATGTAGGCGGTGCAGGTCGATAGCGGCGAGAATATCGGAAACGTCCGGAGCGGTAACATCAAACTCGGTCAGCAATTCAACCTTGCGGCGCGCGATCGACGACTCAACATTCAGCTTGCGCGTTACCGTTACGAAATACTCCTGCAAAACCTGGAGCGAGACCACGCCGGTTCGGGCGCGACGATGCTCGGCTACCAGTTCGAGAGCACGGCTCTGCTTGGCGGGCGCGGCCTTGTCGTCGGCATAGATCAGAACGTTGGTGTCGAAGAAGCTGCGAGCGGGACTCGTCTTCATCTTATCGGCCGCTGCCGGGAATGAATCTCATCGCGATCAAAACGCCAGCCGCGAGAGTGGCCACGTCCGGAAAGACGCTTGAACTCGGCGATGCTGCGCTCGGGGTCGTCTCCTCCCGCAACGGTCTGAAGATAGTCGCGAACCAGCTGATTCAGGCTTTTTCCGAGAGCCTCCGCTTTCTTGCGTGCTCGGGCGACGAGCTGATCGTCGATGGAGAGAGTCACATTCATCGACACAGTATATGTGGACACGTATTATGTGTCAATTAGCTGCAGGCATCCCCGTTTTCCGAGACGCCATGCAACTTGCCGCATGTTCATGTAGCGGCCTTCGACATGGTTTAGCCCAAAATTCCCGCCACTCCACTCCCTACCGGCGATCCCAGCCCCGTGCAAGCATCCCACCCCGGACCAGCCGAATAGGCTCCGTTGTTGCCCGAAGTAATATCGTGAAAATCTCCTGATGCATCGCCCGCTTCGTAGAGAAGCGGGTTGATGAATCCCACAGGCTCTCCGACGCTTTGATTAATTAGCGCGACCAATCCAGCCCACAGCGGTGCGACCGCACTCGTCCCGCCAATCACATCCGGGCTTCCATCCACCCGGGTGACGTAGCCCGTACTCGGGTCGGCATCGCCCGCCACATCCGGAACTCCGCGGCCCACATGATGATTCGAATTTGCCGACGGAGGCACGCCCGCCGCACTCTGCCAACTCGGAAGCGGAAACACGTCACTCACTCCGCCGCCGGTCGCTCCTTCATTGTTTGCCAGTTCGTTCCACACCACTTCGCTCGTAATCGTTTCCCCCGAGCCCACCAGCTTGGTCCCGCCCCACGCCACCACATTCGGGCTCGACGCCGGAAAATCGACGTGACTCGCGCCATCGCTCACCCCGTCCGTCGACCCGTTATCCCCCGCCGCAACCGTCACCGTTACGCCCATCGCTGCCGCGGCCTGGAACGCTTCGTCCATGGAAGTCATCGCCTGCTGCGTCCACGACGATTCCGGCCCGCCCCAACTGATCGAAATCACAGACGGATTATTGGTGCTGTCGTGCGCCGCCGTGGTGATCGCATTCAGAAAACCCGCGTCCGTGTTCTCCGCAAAATAGGCGACAATCTTCGCCCCCGGCGCGATCGCCCCCGCCACTTCAATATCCAGCATCACTTCCGCATCCGGACCATTCGCATCTCCAGTCGGGCTGTTGCTGCCACCGTCAACCGAAACCGCCGACACACTCGGCGTCTTCTTCAAGCCCAACTGCGCCCAGTACGCGCTTAAATCCGCAGCCGCATAGCCGCCGCCCAACTCGATCAGCGCAATACATTCTCCGGTTCCATCCACATTTGTCGGATAGTCGTAGAACTCGGCCACCTGCAACGGCGTATAAGACAAATTCACCGCCGCGGCACGGACCCCGCCCCGTCCCTGCCGCTTACGAAAATGCGCTTTCGCCTGCGGACGGTTATCCAATCCAAATACCCCTTCCACATGACCGCGAAGTCCGACCGGCAAATGCACCGCGCCCGTCCGTCCCCGATATCTTCCATTCGAATGCTCATACTCTTTCAACTGCACGCCGAACGCCTCATTCATCGCCGCTACCGTGCCCGAAAGCACAATCGTTCGCCGCCCCGCGCTCTTTTCTTTCACCTTGAGCTCGTGCGCGCGCGCAAATTCCTCCACCAGCCTCATGCTCTCGGCGTCAGCCCCGTGCTCCTGCTCAAACTCTTTGCGGCTCAAAATCTGCCGTTCCCTGACCGGTTTCTTAAATTCTTCGGGATCGACAATAGGCTTCTTTCCCGCCTTCGACCGCAATCGCACCGTCACCTCGACGATTTCGTCCGGATCGGCCGGCCCAACCTCTCGCGCTCCCGGCAGCGGTGCGCGCTCACTTCCGTCAAGTGCAAAGCTCTTCTGTGCAGAAGACATAACTCTCCTTATTTCGAGCGGGACGTTTTGTCGGGATTATCAGGAACCAACCGCGGCGCCATCGAACCCCTGACAGCGATTGTGGTGTAAAAGACGGCAATCTCCATGACTTGCTTTTTCGATGCCAGGAAACTACTTCGCGATGTCGAATAACAAAAGCCCCCGCGCCGGCATCGAACCTTCCCGCCCCCGCATCGAACCTGCAGCGAATAATAATGAGGCAAAATAGATGATGCAGCGCGACAACGAACTTCAGGAGACGTCGCAGCGCTCGCGCTTCAAAACCGCGATGGTCCTGGCCATTGCCGCCGACGTGCTTCAGATTCTCGTCTTCCCGCTCTTCTCCGAAGGCGCACTGTCTCCCGCCGATGACCTGCTCGACATCGCCGTAGCAGCCATTCTGGTTCGCCTTCTAGGCTGGCATTGGGAGTTCCTCCCAGCCTTCGCCGCCGAACTCGTCCCAGGATTAGATCTGGTCCCCTTCTGGACATTCTCCGTAATAAATGTCTATCGCAAGTGGAAGCTCTCGGCAGCCAGCGAAGAAAAGACCCACGACGAAGGCCCAATAATAGAAGGGGAATACAAATCCTCTTATTCGGATAGTTAGGAATACCCGAGGTCCAGAGAATGACTCAATGACGGGCCGGCTGGCCCGCCCTTACGGGCACGATTCTAACTGAGGATGGCGGGCTGGCCCGACTTTGATTTCCACGCCGACATCTTACAACTGAGGCTGCCCCAGCTTTCGCGGTTTTCGAAAGCTGGGCACCACCGGCCTCAACGCTATGCATCAATTATCTGTCGAACCTTCATCTGCGCCCTCTGCTTGTCCTCTATGAGAATAATTCCAGACTCGGCAAGAGCGTAGTGCCGGGAACTGCTCCACCCCCACCGCTGATAACAACTGGTGTAATGAAATGGAGATATCCCGCACCGTAGTAGCGACGACGTTTTGTTGGGCGCGAGGGACAGTTAGCATAGAATCTGAAGCCGTGTATGTGACGGCTGGACAAACCCGCCATTAGCCTGTGTGGTGCCCAGCTTTCGAAAACCACGAAAGCTGGGGCAGCCTCATTTGTGGTGGCGCACGCAAAAGGCAAAGCTGGGCCAGCCCCCGAGCGCCACGAATCAGGGTGCCCCATCCTTGCGTCCTTTGCAAGGGTGGGAATCACCGACGTATCAACTTGAGGGTTTGAGGTCTGTGCTGCCCACCCTTTCGCACAGAACGCGAAAGGATGGGGCACCCTCCACAGGGGATACTGTCCACAAAAACCAACAGGGGCGCGGGAAGCCTGGGCCACCCGCCACACTACGCGAAGAGCGGGGCACCCATTTTTTCATTTTGCGGCCAACGACCGCGAAAGGATGGGCCACCCGCCGATCCGTTGTTGACCGCGTCGCCGAATTGCTTCTGCACATTAATGTTGTCTTGTTGGCTCAATTTCAGGCCTCCTTGTTCTTCCACTCGGCGGCTTTGTCGGGTTTGCCCCAGGCTAGGTAAAGCTGCACGAGCCATTTGTTGGCCAGGTGCAGGTGGTATTGACTGGGTACGTCGATTCGGTCTTTGCGGGCCAGCATCCCCTGATAGCCTTCGAGCAGTAAGGTCTCGGCTTCAGCGTATTTCTTCTCGCCGGCGAGGCTCGCGCCCAGCAGACTCGCGGCGCGGTATCGTTGCCAATCGTCGGGCTGGACTTTCTTCTCCGTCTCCAAGGCTTCGCGCGCCACGGGCTCGGCCTCGGCGAACTTTCCTTGCGACACGTAGGCGAGGGCCAAGGCAGCTTCTGAAATCATCGTGGCTGGATCTTGTGCGCCCAGGGCGTGCTGTAGTCCGGCCAGAGCTTGCGCGGCGTACTTGCCCGCCAAATCGTATTTGCCT